>Ga0182030_10015979_pt1 | contig 14660 bp, 2 predicted proteins | sample 812S3MmetaG_FD_121299 | JGI IMG/M metagenome (GOLD analysis project Ga0182030, IMG submission 121299) | Permafrost microbial communities from Stordalen Mire, Sweden - 812S3M metaG (Illumina Assembly) | ecosystem: Environmental > Terrestrial > Soil > Wetlands > Permafrost | place: Sweden... | reverse complement strand
TTTCCCCGGGCCAACCGAAATTGCGGGCGACATCAGGAGTCCAGAGTCTCGACCCAGCAGGCAGGAGTGCCTGCGCCACGAAAACGGGCTCATCCCAAATTCCACGACGTCAGGAGTTCTGAAACTGAAGCAGGAGCCCGCGAAACAACCGGCTCGCCAGCGAGATTCGGTTTACTGCGCTGCCGAGCAACCCGGATTGAGAACCGCATTAATCACAATCTGAACGTCCACCACGTTGACTACTCCGTCCTGATTCTGATCGTCCGCCGCTAACACTGCCCCGAGCGCTTCGTTGATCACCTTCTGGACACCGGCCACCGTAGTGCTCACGTTTTGCGTCCCACCGCACAAGCTCCCCGATGAGATCGTCGTCGTATCGCTGGCAGTCGCCGCCGCCGAACCGCCGCCCGACACGCTTACCTGGTTGGCCGCCGTCGCCGCATTCGGCGCCACGTTCACGGTCACGATAATCGCCTCATAACTCGCTCCAGGGTTCAAAACATCGTTCCGCGAGCACGTATTGCCGGTGCAAGCCCAATTCGTGCCGGTCATGGTTGCCAGCGTCATGCTGCCGGTGGGGACCGTCTCGGTCACGGTCACCGTACCGAAGCTGGGTGCGCCACCGGCGCCATTCGACACCGTCACGGTGTAAGTTGCGCCTTGCTGGCCTTGCGTAAAGTTGCCGCTATGGGACTTGACAATCTTCAAGGCCGACGCCAGGTTCACCGCAATCGTCCCGGATGTTCCGGTAATCGTGGAAGTCACCGTATCGGTCGCGGTGACGGTCTGGTTCCCGAGGCTTTTCAGGGTGACGGAAAAGGTTCCGATTCCGTTAGTCAACTTACTATCCGCGGGTAATACTCCCTGGCCGTCACTGCCGGTAAAGTGAACCGTGCCGGTGTAGGTCGGGACTAGGTTGTTATTCCCGTCCAGCGCGGCCACGGATACGTTGAACGGTATCGCGGTCGCCACGGCAACCGGGGCCGATACGAAGAGCTGCGTGGCCGTTGTCGCCCCCGCCGCGGGTGCGAACAGGAGCGCGGCGCCGTCGCTGAGCACCGCCGCATCGTAGCTCCATTGCGTTTCGCGTCCGCTGGTGTTCCCACCCGCATCGCTGATCCCCACCGTCGATTGAGCGCCGAGGTTTGCCGGATTCGCCGATCCCAGATTCACCGTCTGGTACTGAAAGAGGATCCGATTCGATGTTTCGTACAACACCATCTCGAACGTTACCGGGTTGGCCGAGAGCACGGTTGCCTGCGGATAGGCGTTATTCCACTGCACCACAAACTTGCGGCTGCCCACCGGACCCTGCGTCTGGTAGTAAACCGCGCCACCGTTCTGAAACACCAGATCGGTCCAGTAGGGCAGCAGAGCCGGTAAGTTGCCTGGCGTAGCGGCCGCCGTCAGGTCCACGTTCTGAAAGTCGCTGATTGCCGCGCATGCCGCAGTGCCGGTCACAAAATACGCCGCGCCGTTTGCGCTCACGCACAACAGGTTGTAAGCCGTGCCATAGAAAGTGAATTGGAACGGCAGCGTTAGCAGTGTCACCGCGTCATCCTGATTCGTCAGGACGCTGGCGCTGCCTCCCGAAACGCTCAGGTCGATGAAACTGTACGCCGCCGCGTCGGTGCCCGTATAGCCCCCGGCGTCGGGCGGCGTCTTACCTGCCCAAACAGTGGAAACCACCAGCGCGGCGGCCAGCGTGATGCGCCGGAATGTTCCAGTCTTGCCGGTTATCATCGCCATGTTTGTTCTTTTCATCATGTTCGTTCTCCCTACCATGACGTCTGCTTGATGGCGTAGACTTGCCCGCCGAATGTGATGTTGGCTTTCCGCGTAGTGGCGGCTGCCGAGACATAGGGGGCCACCGTATACGGAAGCGTGAAGATATTGAGCGTGGGTCCGGTGAGTGTCCCCAAGGTCACAATGGAAGTTTGCGACGTTCCCGGGTTTACCGGACACCCGTTCGCCGACTGCGAGCCTTGCACCGCCCCCGTACCGCCATTAGTGTTGAACACGGAGCTGGAAGCGTTCAGGCTGAAAGCGCAGGTGGCGCCGGTTTGCGACACATTGTAAGTGCTGCCGTCTTCCAGTTTGATTTGGCCGGTGCGCGTCGCCCCGTTGGCATTCGGGTCCACGGTGAAGTTGAGCGTGCCGGAACTGCCGCTGAAGTTTGTGCCGGTAACATGCACCCAACCCGCATAGCTCTGCGGACTCGGCGTACAACCCGCGGTCGCGGTGGAGAAGGTGAACGACCCTGTGTAGGCGCCGGAATTCACCAGCCCGCTGGACGTCACGGGTAGTGAGTACGAACACGGTGCGGGGCCCTGGCTGACCGAATAAGTAAGAGCCGGGCTTGCTCCAGCGACGCCGATGGCGCCCGTGCGTGTGGCGTTGGTGGGATTCGGATCGGCCACAAACCCGATGCTGCTGCTGCCCGCGCTGCCGCTGGAAATGACGTGCAGCCAGTCCGGGTTATTGCTTTGCCCGCTCCAGGCGCAGGCGGCCGGCGCCACCACCGAGGCCGTTGCGCTGCCGCCGCTATAGGGCATGGTTCCAGCGAGCGAACTCAGTTGCCACGTACAAGTTGTGCCGGCCTGGGTGATCGACACATTATTCCCTGCTATGTTCAATGGCGGACTGGTGGTGCGCGATGTCGCCGACGCCGCGTTCGACGTCAGCGTCACATTGACCGCGCCGCTGCCAGAACCTGAAGCCGGCGATACCGTGGCCCACGAGACCGGGCTGGAGGCGGTCCACGAACAATTGTTTCCGTTGGCGTTCACCAGGATGGCGAACGGCCCGCCGCCATTGACGGCGAGCGTGCCGCTGGCGCTGGAGGCATCCACGGTTACGCTGCACGTCAGCGCATCCTGAGTGATGTTGAGCGAGGCGCCGCCGATATGGATGGCCAGGTTCTGCGCCACGGTGGTGGAGTTGGACGCCACCGAATAGAACAGCGTACCGGACGCGGCGCCCGAGCCGCCGGACTGAATCGTGACCCCGTTGGATGCGCTGGAGCTATAGCTGCATCCGCTGGGAATCGTGACACCCACCGAATAAGGCGACGCGCCCGATCCCGCCGCCGGGACTTCCACCGCATACGAACTTAGCGCCACTATACAGGTGGCGGGATTCTGAACGGCCGTAAAGGTCTGTCCGGCTATTGTGGCCGTAGAAGTCTGCGGCTGGTTGGTGGTGTTGGCCGGAATGGGAAGCGTCACGCTGCCATTGCCTGTGGTAGGGCCCCAGGCGGGACCCAGACCAGTTGCTGTCCACGCCGGACAGCCGTCGGCGGATACCGTTACGTTCACCGTGACGCTGGTGGCCGCCGGCGACAGGTTGTTTACCGTTCCGGGGCTGATGCCGTAGGAGCAACTGGCGCCAAATTCGGTGATCGTGAAAGTCCCCACTGTCTGGCTGTTGGCTGTGATCGTGATGGTGCCGGTTCGCGACGTCGTGAGGGTATTCGGCTGCAGGGTGTAAAACACCGGCCCTCCCGGTCCGAGACGGCCGAACCCCGAACCGGGCCCGCCACTCGAAGAGGGGGATATGCCCATCCAGCTCGCATCGGAAACCGAGGCGCTCCACGGGCAGCTACCGCCCACCACGTTGAAGCTGTTGCTGTAGGCGGTATTGGCCGGTACGGTGATGCCGGTGGAATCGAGCGAGTAACTGCATGCCGGCGCGGGCGAAACCGTGAGGGTCACGGGAATGGCCACGGACTGATTGACGGCGGTGGGGGAACTGGCCACGACGATGCCGTTGTAAGTTCCCGCCGTGAGCCCGGCTGTGTTGAGCGTCAGGTTCGCGGACGTGGTGCCGGTCCCCTGGGTTGCCGAAAGGGTTGCCCCCGGAATGCCCTCCACCGCGGCGGAAAACGCCACGCTGCTGTTGGTGGTGTTAAATGACACCGGTACGGGAGTGGGCACGCTTGAGCCAAGGACGTAGGACAGTTGAATCGCCGCCGGACTGATTGCAATGCCCGGCGCCTGGCCGGCGGCATTGTCGATCGCCAGGTAGTAATCTTCCACCGTAGTGTTGCCGGCGCTATCCGTGACTTGAACCAGTACCGCGAAGAAGCCCGGATAAGTCGGCGTGCCGGAGACTACACCCGAGGAACTAAGTGACAACCCCGGCGGCATGCCCGAGCTCGGGGATAGCGAAAAGACGTACGGAGCGGTTCCACCGGAGGCCGTGAACTTCATGGAGTAAGGCGTTCCAACCGTCCCGTTGACCATGGAATCCGGCGTGATTGCCACGTTCTGGACTAACAACTGAAGGTTGACCGCGACGGTCTGGCCAACCGAATCGGTTGCCAGGAGATTCAATGGGAACGTCCCGCTGGCGGGAGATGGCCCACCTGAATAAGAGGGAATGTTGCCGCTGCCTTGGAAAATGGAGAAACCGGCCGGCAAGCTGGAGCCGGCAGCCACGCTCCAGGTGAAGGGCGGCACGCCTCCGTACAGCAGCGCATCCAGGTTGGAACCGGTAAAGTGCCCCGCGCCGATTGCGGCATAACTCGACTCAGTGGTTACAGCGTTGTACAACGGAACGTGGGCGCCGGCCGGCACTACCGTGATATTCCCGCCATACACATACGCGCTCGACCCGCCGGAATCGCTGAGCAGGAAGTAAAGGGTGAAAGTGCCGGTCGTTTGAGGCGTTCCGTGCAGTGTTCCATTCGAGTCAAGGGTCATTCCCGTGGGAAGCCGGTAGAGCGGGCTCTCGACGAAGGTATAAGGCGCGATCCCGCCGGCGATGCGGTAGGTGTAGCTGTAGCTTGTGCCTTGGGTAGCTGCCGGTAGCGCCTCTTGATTGGTAAACGGAAGGATTACCTGCATGGGCAACACTGTGCAGGTGTACACGCGGTCCGCGGTCAGCCCATTCTTATCCACCGCGTGCACGGTGTAAGTGTAGGTCCCCGGCTGAGTCGCATGGCCCACTACACCGCTGCCATTTGTCCCGAATTGGCCGCCCGAAACGATTGACAGGCCCGAAGGCAACGCCCCGGCCGTCACGCTCCAGGCATAAGGCGCAGTCCCGCCCGAAACAGCGAGAGTGGACCCTACGCCCTGGCCTGCGCTTAGCGTAAAGATCTGTGGGCTGGTGATTTCCAGGCCCGAGGGACTCAATACGGTAAGTGAATAACTGGTGGTGTACGTGTTTCCCTTGCTATCCGTCGCTGTGACATAGAAGGAATAGACGCCCGTGCTGGCCGGCGTGCCGGAAATCAGTCCCGACGGCGATGCGGTGACTCCCGCCGAAAACATGGGTGTATTGACTCCCAGTATGTTGTAGGTGAAGGTGTAGGGCGCGGTCCCGCCCACCACGGTCAACTGTTTGGAATAAGCGGCGCCGGTTGTGCCATTGGGTAAGCTGCCGCTTTCGATTGCCATGGGAGATACGTTCAGCTTCAGCGTGGTGCTCAATTGGTTGCCGGCGCTATCGGTGGCAATCAAAACGAAAGTATACTGCCCGGCCGTGGTGGGTTCTCCGGCGAGGATTGTCGCGCCGGGAGTGACGTTGGGCGGCAGCGCCGCGCCGCTGTACAGGCCGAGTCCGGGCGGCAGCGACGAACCGGCGGCCACCGTCCAGGTATAGGGAGGCACGCCTCCGGACGGGGACAGCGTGAACGCGTAATTCTGCCCCACGCGGGCATCGCTGAGCGTGGGGGCGTAAGTCAGCTCATACGCGGAATATCGAACGTAGAACGTGAACAGCCCGGAGATGCTGGAGGAACCGTCCGTCACCGTGATGGTCTCGGCGTACGTGCCCGTGCCGGTGGGCGTGCCGCTCACCACGCCCGCGGAGGAGAGCGTCAGGCCCGGCGGCATACTGGAAGCCGACCAGGTCTTATTAGACCCTCCACCGGTGGCGGTGAAAGTGTAGCCGGCGTAAGGCACTTCGAAAATCCCCTGCACCGGAACAACCTGCGGGTTGGTAATCGCGATGGTCGAGATAGTAATGGTGAAATTGTAAGTGATGGTGTTCGGCGTGGAGGAATCGCCTGCCGTAAGCGAGAAGGCATAGGATCCGGCGGCGGTGGGGGTGCCACAGATGCCCGAACTGCACAAACCCAGGCCCGGCGGAAACGCCGAACCCGGGGTCAGATACCCATTCACCGTGCCGGCGTTGTCCCACACCAGTAACTGCTGGGAATACGGCGTGCCTACCGAGCCGGTGGCGAGCGCAGTCGTTGTGTAAAGCTGGAACGGCGTTACGGCGATGTTCATGGTCTTGACGCCGATGTTATTGAGCGAATCCAGGGTCTGGAGCGTGAACGTATAGCTGCCGGCCGCCAGATAGGCGCAGGCCAGATCGTAGCTGCCGCTGGCGTTACCGAGCAGCGCGCCGCCGGTCTCGATGGCGCAACCCGGCGGCAGGGCGGTTAGTGCCGTGATGGTATACGGCCCGGTGCCGCCGCTGGGATTGATGTTGAAGATGTTGGTGCCGCCCGAGGCGTAGGTGCCAAGGCTCGGTCCCAGCCCGATACTTACCGTGCTGGGAGTGTTTCCGGCAACGTTAAAAGCTACAAATCCCTGGAACACGGCGCCGGCATTGTCGTTCACCTGGACCAGCGTGGTGAAGCTGCCCGTGTTTGTGGGTGTGCCGGTGACCACGCCGGTTTGCGGGTTCAAAGTCAATCCCGGAGGCAGCGGATTGGCCGCCGAGGGTACGCTCCACACATAGGGGCCCGTGCCGCCTTGGATAAGCTGCGTCTGGGTGTAGGCGGTATTGTAAATCAGCGGTGAGCTGGTGGTCCCGTAGGTGCCGGCCGTGGGGTTACTAATAGGCCAGGCGCCGACATTGAGCGACATCAGCGGCGCCACGAAGGCGTAAGCCTGGGTCGCGGTGTTATTGGCGGAGTCCTTCACTTGCAGGGTGAAAGTAAAGGAATCGCCCGCCACGGTACCCGCCTGCATCACGCGTCCAGCCAGGTAGGTGAACCCGGGGTTATACAGCGAACCAATGGTTTCACCCGGCGTTTGCAGGCTGAGGCCGGGCGGCAGCGTGCTGCCGGTGGCGACACTCCAGGTATAGGGCGGCGCGCCCCCCTGAGCGAAGAACGCCTGACTGAACGTGCCCCCCACGGTTGTGTACCCGATCGGGCTGGTGGTGGTGATGAACAGGGGCTGAACGGTATTGAAGGGAATCAGAAGACTGAAACGCTTCTGGACCGTCCCATTGGAACCGCTGGCCTGCACCGTGAAAGTGTCGTTGGTAAAGCCTGTGGGCGTTCCGGCAATGGTGCCGGTGGAGGAACTCAGCGACAAGCCGCCGGGCAGCCCTCCGCTGGTCACTGACCAGGTGCAACCGGTCCCGCATCCGGCCGCCGCCAGGGTCTGCGAGTACGCCACTCCGATAGTGCCTTGCGGCAGGACACCACTCGTGGCGATAGCAAACGGATCCACATTGATGGTGTAGTTGACGCTCTCCGCTAGCGAGGTCGAATCGGTGATCGTGATGGTGGCCGTGGAGCCCGAAGCAGTCGGCGTCCCGGAGATCGTGCCCGTTGTCGAGTTGATCGATAGCCCGGCGGGAAGGTTGGTGGCCGACCACGAATAGGGGCTGGCGCCGCCATAACCCGTGAAGGTATAGGAGTACGGACTGCCCTTGGTGGCGTTCGGCGGCGTGCTCGGAGTCAGGATGTTCAACGAGGTGGCGGCAATGGTCACGGGGGCATCGTAAGTGCTCCCGTTGGAATCCGTCACGCGGATCGAGGTGCTCCACGAGCCGGGCGCTGCCGATATCCCGATAAACCCGCCGGTGCCGCCGGTCAGGGAAAAGCCCTGTCCCAGCGGCGGCCCATCCTGCACGCGGTAACCGGGTACCGGAGTGGCGCCCGGAGTGAGCGAATAATGGTAGGGCGGATTGCCTCCCGAGGCCGTCAACTGGGAGTTATGCTGGCCCAGGGTCAGCGTTCCCAGGTTCGGCCCGATGCTCAGGTAGAGTGGCGGGTATATGCCGGCAGGGTAGATCGAGATGTTGAAGGATCTGAAGTAGACGTCGCTCGAAGCATCCACCGCCCGCACCCAGAAACCGACTTGGCCAGGGACCGTCGGCGTGCCGCTGATGAGTCCGCCGGAACTCAGGGTGAGGCCCGCGGGCAGATAGTATCCGGGAACCAGGGTAAACGTGGCGGCGATATTGGTGGAGAGGGTCTGGCTGTAAGCCACGCTTACATTGCCGTACGGCAGCGGGTTCGAGTTGGTGATGTTGAGCGGAGTAACTACGATGGTGTACTGCCGCACGCCATAGTTCGGGGCATTAGTCGAGTCGGCGGCCTGCACCAGGAAGGTGTAAGTTCCCGCGGTGCTGAGGGTGCCGGTCAGCAGGCCGCCGGAGGTAAGTGAAATCCCCGGCGGCAGCGTGCCCCCCGTCTGGCTCCAGGTGTAAGACGGCACGCAACAGGCGCCCAGTTGGTAAGACAACGTCGAGCCCACGGTGTAGTAGCCGAGAATATCCGTGATGGAACCGGGGGTATCGAAGTTTGGCGTATTCAGGGTGATGGTCGATGTCCCCGCGGCGATGGTGAAACCGTAGGTCATATGCAGGGTGCTGCCCGATCCCGTCTCGGTGAACGTGAAGTCCGGGTCGAAATAGCCGTTCTCGACGGGCGTGCCGCTCACGGTCATGCCGCCAAGCGAAATGCCGTCGGGCAGAACGCCGCGCGCGACCTGTGCGGTGTACGTGGGCGAGGAAGAGCCGCCCAGCACGCGCAGCAGCTTGGAATACGCCACCCCGCGAGTGCCGTTCGGCAGATAATCGTTGCCGTCGATGAAGAGCGCTCCGACGATCAGGGGGTAAGTCTCGGTGGCCGTGACTCCGTTTGCGTCGGTGACGGTCGCCGTGACGTTGTAAGTGCCGGTGGCGAGCGGCACGCCGTACAACTCCACATCCGTGGGCGCGACCCAGTACAGCATGTTTCCACTGCCGGTGCGGAAGCTCATTCCCGGCGGTAGCCCTGTTACACTCCAGGTGAATGGCGCCGCGCCTCCGCTAGTAACGCCAAATTGCCGCTCGCACGCCATTCCAATCGTGCAATCGTCGAAATTGCCATAAGTAAAGACTGACGGCAGTGTCACCGGTACACCGATGACCATGACGACCATGGTTTTGGTGTACGCGACGCTGTTGTGATCGGTGGCCGTTAGATTGAAGGAATAACGGGTCGGTCCCTGCGTCACGGTTCCCGAAATCAGGCCCGTGGAGCTGTTGATGGTCAGGCCGGAGGGTAGGCCGTTCACGCTGAATGTGTATGGCGCGGCGCCGCCGCTGGCTGCCACCGTATAGCTGTAAGAAGCGTTCTGGGTGGCGTTCGGCAGCACGCCGGGGCTGGTGACCTGCACCAGCGAAACGTTCAACGCCGAGCAGACACCCACCGTGTCCACACCATCGTAGATGTTGTAATCGATGTTGTAATAGCCCGCCTGCGCCGGTGTTCCCGAAAGTACTCCGTTGGAGGTCAGGGTGATTCCCGGCGGAACGTTGGCGGTCGGAGTCCAGGTGACCGTGCCGGCATTGTTCAGAGCTGAGAAGGTATAGCTATACGCCGGGGACTGTCCCACGAACGCGTCCGGCAGCCGGTAGCAGGCATTCTCTTTTCCCACCAGCCCGGTGACCTTCAGGGTGAAGGCTTGCGAAAGCGTCTGCGTCCCGCTAGCCGCTCGCAGAGTGAAACTGTAATTGCCGGGCGTGGTGGCCAGACCCATAATCCCGGCCGAGGCATTGGAGGGGAACCACGCTGGATCGTCGGTGCGCAGCGCGAGCCCGGGCGGCAGCGATCCGGCAGTCAGGCTCCAGGTGTACGCGCCGTTGCCGCCGCTGGCGATGAGCGCGGTCTGGATTTCGCCGATCGACCAGGTGCCAAAGCTTGCCCCGGTCGAGATGGTCAGCGGTGGCAGACCGTTGTACGGATATACGGACATGTTGAAGGTACGGGTCGCGGTATGCCCGCTGGAATCGGTGACGTACACCATGAACGAGAAATAACCGGGCGCGGACGGAGTGCCGCCGATTGCTCCCGTGGCGCCGTTCAACGAGAGCCCCGGCGGAAGTAACTGGTTCGGCCCCAATGTCCAGGTGAGCGTACCGGCGCCGCCGGAAGCCGCCAGGGTCTGGCCGTAGACGACGTTGACGTTGCCATACGGCAGACTCGCTGCGGTGGTCACCGTCATCGGAGTCACCACTACTACAATCTGGCGCGTGCCGAAATTCGCCGCGTTGCCCGTCTGCGTGGCCTGCACCAGGAATGTGGATGTGCCGGCAGTGTCCGGCGCGCCGCTCAGCAAGCCGCCGCTCGAAAATGCGACGTTGTGCGGCAGGGTCCCGCCGATCTGCGTCCAGGTATAACTGCCAGAGCAGCAGGCGTTAAGCTGATATGACCAGGACTGGTTCAGCGTGACGTAGAGCGGGTTGTAGGTGTTGACGGTGATGGACGTACCGGCAACCCCGTTGATGGTAAAGCTCGGCCAGATCGCCAGCGTATTGGCGGTACTGGCCGAATCGGTAAACATAATCAGGGGATAGAAATTCCCGCTCTCCGTGGGTGTCCCGCTGACCGTCAGGCCGCTCAGCGACGTGCCCGCCGGCAGCGACGGAAACTCGTAGGAGGGCTCCAGGGCCGCGGTATAAGGTTGAGCCCCGCCGAGCACGCGCATCGTTCCGGAATAGGAGACTCCCACCGTTCCGTTCGGCAGGCCGGTATCGAGTGACAGTGCGGTAACTTTCAGCGGGAATATGTTGTTTGCGCTCAGACCGTTCGCGTCTGTCGCGGTGACGCTGACGTTGTACGTTCCCAGAGAGGTCGGCGTGCCCCACAGTTCCACATCCCCGGGGCTCACCCACCGGATGGTCGCACCGCTGCCGCTGCGGAAGCTCATTCCCGGCGGCAAGCCGGTCACGCTCCAGGTATATGGCGCCGTTCCGCCGGAGACATTGATCCCGTGCCAGCAGCCGTTGCCGATGGTGCAATCGTTCGAGTTCCAGTATGTCCCGAGTAATGGCAGGCCTTGCGGCGTGCCGACTACATCGATCGCCATGTCCTTGTTGTACGAATTGCTCTTGGAGTCGGTGGCCGTGATATTGAAATCGTACTTACTCTCGCCGCCGGTTACCGTTCCCGTGATTGCACCGGTGGATGAATTCAGGCTCAGCCCGTTCGGCAACCCGCCGCCGAGCGAGTAAGTATACGGCCCCGTGCCGCCGCTGGCCGCCAGCGTGTAGCTATAAGTAGCGTTCTGCGTGGCGTTGGGCAGCAGCCCCGGACTGGTGATTTGAACCGTGTAAACACTGAGTCCCAAGCCCCGGTAGATGGTGTCCACACCGTCCGTCAGGGAGAAGCTGATGTTGTAATTGCCGGCTGCGGTTGGCGTGCCGGAAACGAGGCCGCTGGAGGATAGGTTCAGGCCGGGGGGCAGGCTGCCGGTGGGCGTCCAGGTGACCGGTCCCGCGTTATTCAGAGCGGTCAGTTGGTAGCTGACCGTGGAGCCGGCGAACATATCGGGCATGCCGGATTGGTCCTTGACGGCAAGGGCCGTAATTTTCATCGTGAAATACTGGTAGGCCGTCTGGCCCGCGCTGGTCACGGAGAGCGAGAAGCTGTAACTGCCCGGAGTGGTCGCCACCCCGATAATACCGGCCGAAGCGTTCGACTGGAAGAACGACGGCAAATCGGTACGCAGCGCGAGGCCCGGAGGTAAAGAGCCGTTCACCAGCGCCCACGCGTAGGTCCCGTTGCCGCCCGAAGCCACCAGTTGATACTGTTCGGTGCCCAGGGCCACAGCGCCGAAATTCGTCCCCGTGGAGATGCTGGGCGGTACGGAAGCGCCGGACGCATAGACCCGGACGTTGGCATAGCCTGTAAAGGTATTGCCGGAGCTATCGGTAACTTTATAAGTGAAATAGAAAATGCCGTCGGAAGTGGGAGTACCGGTCAATGTTCCGTTCGCGTTCAATGTTACACCGGGCGGCAACTGACTGCCGGAAACCAGCGCCCAGGTGTAACCGCCGCTGCCGCCGCTGGCGCTCAGGCTGGCGCCGGAAAGGGCGGACTCGATGGTCGCGGTGGGAATCGTGACGGTGGGGGAAATCGGCGACACGTTTAACGTGAACACGCGCACCCCCTTATTGGACGAATTGGCGCTATCGGTGGCGGTGACCGTGAATGTGTATTGCCCTGTCGCCGTGGGCGTGCCCGAGATCTGGCCGGTGGCGGAATTCAAGTTCAACCCCGGTGGCAGGTTTCCGCTCCAGGCAAAAGTCAACGAACCCGCCCCGCAGCAGAAACCGAGGTTGTAACTATAGGAGCTATTGACAATGGCGTCAGACGGATAGCTGCTTCCCGGCATGGAGATCTGGGGGTTTGTGGGCGAATTGATAGTGAACCCGACGGTGCGGTAAATAGTCTGGGGGCTTCCCGGTTCGGGCACCACAATCGCTATCCGGGGATAAAAAGTGCCGTTTTCGTTGGGTGTGCCGGTCACCATGCCGGTAGCGCCATTGAGTGCCAGCCCGTTGGGCAGGGAGCCGCTCTGGATGGACCATGTGTAAGGCGGGTAACCGCCGATCGGCCGCAGGTAGAAGCTGAAGGGCTGGCCGCGCGTACCGGAGGATGGGTAGTCGAGGGTGGCGCTCTTTACATTGATGGTGAATGGTTGCGACACCGTGAAGCCGGAGCCATCTTCAAGGTTGACGGTGAAATTGTATGTCCCGGCCGCGCTCGGCGTCCCCTCGATTTCCGCGTCAATCGGCCCCAGGTAGCTGCTCAGGTTGGTGGTGCGCAGCCACATGCCCGGCGGGAGCGAACCGGTGATGCTCCAGGCGTACGGCTGAATTCCGCCATTGGCGTTGAAGCCATAGCCCGTGGTTTCACCGATGGAGGCGTCATTGGCGGGGTTGGGGTAGCCGAGGTTCAGCACCACCGGTGACGGCCCCTTGATGTTCAGCGCGAATTCCTTCGTGTAGGATCCGCCGGTGTGATCGGTGACCGTCGCGTAGAAACGATAAGCTCCTCCACCGCCGGTGACTTGGCCGGAAAGGACTCCATTCGATGCAAGCGTGAGGCCCTGGGGAAGGCCAGAGCCGCTAAAGGTGTAGGATGCCGTCCCGCCGATGGCGGTAAGTGTCTGGCTGAAGGTGGCGCCGACATTCACGTTTCCCAGAGCGCCGCCGGTATTGAAACCCACGGCATAGATATTGCACGTGAAACCCTTCCAGTTGGTGGTTCCATCCAGGTCGGTGGCGGTCAGGTTGAAGTTATAGGAACCCGGAGTGGTGGGAGTCCCGCTGATCGTTCCGGTGGCAGAAGCGAGGGTTAGCCTCGGAGGCAGGGAGTTTCCGGATGGCACCGCCCAGGTAACCGCTCCGTGCGCTCCGCCGGCCGTCGGTGTGAAGGAATAGGAGGCGTTGACAAAACCGTCGGGCAGGTTCCCGATATCCAGAATCGAGAGCGGAATGGTGGTGAGATTACACGCCAGCGAAGCACTGTGGGACAGGCTGTCGGTGACCGTAAGGGTAAAAGTGGCGCTTTGCGATGCGGTCGCGACGCCGACAATTCCGGCGTTCGCCGCCGCCGGCCACCAGCTTGGCAAGGGATTGGGAACATCGCTCCGGATATAAAGCCCGGTGGGCAGCGCGCCGGCAGTCACCGCCCAGCTATATGGCCCGGTACCGCCGGTGGCGGTCAACGGGATATTGATGGGGCCGACGGACCACGTCCCGAAGCTCGGACCCACGGTGATTGTCGGAGTCTGGGCCCATGCCGCGCCCAGAAACATAACTGCCAGAACAGAAGACCGGAACCATGCGTGTTTCAACGTTCCCCTCCGAAAAACTCGTCGATAGTTCTACCGCTTTGCGTCAGTGCCGCCGGCATTCCGGGAACGGGCTTCGCAAATGGACCCCAACTGAGAAGACCCCTTCCCACGCCCGAAACGCCGGCTCACACAGATAAGCGCGGTTTGACTCGAAAAGGGGACACTACTTATTTCTCTCTGCCCGAGAGAATTCCAGATCGGCACCGGTACTCATAGGATTCGGCCGCCATCGGTAACCGGTCACTTTGGCGCAAGTTTTGAGATATGATACACCCCACCAAGTCAAGCTGCAATCAAAAAATGAAGGCTACGACCCTGGACAAGGCACGCTAAAGGAACGGTGGGAGAATACTTTGCCGGTCTCCTCGTGGAAGATGTGCTGGTCATCGAGTTGAAATGTGCCGGGCGTCCCGCCAACGAACACATCGCGCAATGTCTGAACTATCCGCGAGCCTCGCTATGTCTTCCGGTCAACTTCCGGAAGCCCAAAGTCGAGTGGAAGCGGATTGTGCGCCGGTTTCAGATTCCCGAGTTGCCGCAAACTCCGGCAGCGCGGTAGACCGATTTGGTTTGCCCATCTATTTCCCGGACACTACACTCAGAACTCCTGAGATCGTGGAATTTGCAGTGAGCCCGCAGGTGGGGCCATCGAAGGGAATGGCTCCGCCCATTTTCCAGAAATTGCGGGGCGAGATCAGGAGGTCTGACACTAGACAGAGGTCGAGCCGGCGCAAATCGAGACACACGGCGGGTGCGAGTTTCCCGAAGCGGGGGCGCCGCCAAGGAGAAGTTGGCCGCTCCGGGACCGTCTGCGCGCACTATTCACCAATACCGCGA
>Ga0182030_10015978_pt1 | contig 14661 bp, 14 predicted proteins | sample 812S3MmetaG_FD_121299 | JGI IMG/M metagenome (GOLD analysis project Ga0182030, IMG submission 121299) | Permafrost microbial communities from Stordalen Mire, Sweden - 812S3M metaG (Illumina Assembly) | ecosystem: Environmental > Terrestrial > Soil > Wetlands > Permafrost | place: Sweden... | reverse complement strand
GAACAGACGCAGGCGAGCGTCGCCCTCGAGTCGGGGCTGCTTGCCGGCGCGAGCGCCGTCGGGGTCCCGGTCGTGGGGGTCGAGCTGAGCACCACCGAACCCTCCCAGGTGTCCTGGTACAAGAGCGTCGGCATCTCCAGCGTCGACGACCTCGACGCGCTCGCCGGGCAGGCGGCGCTCGACTACGCGCTCGCGGGCGCTCAGGGGGCCTACGGGACCAAGTCGACCGCGGACTCGCTGCTGCCGGCCGTCGCCGGCGGCTCCGGCCAGCCGTGAGGCGCTCGACCCGGCCGTGAGGCGTCCCACCAAGCCGTGAGGCGTCCGCTTCCGTCGCTAGCTTTCGCCCATGCACGCCCTGCCGTTCCTGCTGGCATTCGCCGGCGCCGCGCTGCTCGCCCCGGCGCTGCTGCGCACGCTTGCCGAGGGCGGTCACACGCGCGCCAACTATCGTGAGCGCCTGCTCGCCTTCCCCTTTGGTGTGCTGATCGTGGCCGCAGCGCTGATCGCGCTGATTCCGCTCGTCCTCCTGCAGCGGCTCGCGGGTGCCAAGGTGTTCCATCCGGAGGTGCTGCCGATCGCGCTCTACGTACTCGGTGTCGCCACGCTCGGCCTGATTGACGACACGCTCGGCGAGGCGCGCCCCAGGTCGCCCGACGGTGCGCTCGATGCGCCGGGCGGGCCGCTGGCGCGCGGCTGGCGCGGTCACGGTCGCGCCGCCCTGCACGGCGAGTTGTCGACGGGGACGCTCAAGGCCGCCGGTTCGCTCGGCCTGGCGCTGTTCGCGATGAGCTTCGAGGGACTGTCCAAGCCGCGCTGGCTGCTCGCGGTGGGGGTGCTGGTGCTGGCGACGAACGTCTTCAACCTGCTCGACCTGCGCCCTGGGCGCGCGATCAAGGCGTTCGTGCTGCTCGGCGCGGGCCTGACGCTCGGCTCGCTCGACGCGAGACCGCTGTGGTCGCTCGGGCTGTTCGCCGCGCCCGCGCTCGTGGCCGGCCTGTACGACCTGCGCGAGCGGGCGATGCTCGGTGACACCGGCGCGAACCTGCTCGGGGCGCTCGCGGGCCTGTGGCTGGTGCTGACGCTGTCCGGCACCGGGCAGCTGATCGCGCTCGCGCTGCTCGTCGCGATCACTCTCTATGGAGAGCTTCGCTCAATTTCCGGGTTTGTCGAACGGACTCCAGGACTGAGGGCACTAGACTCCTTTGGCAGGCCTTCATGACCCCGCGTCCATCCGACCGCCACGCCGTCGCGCCGCCCAAGACCCGGTTCATCTTCGTGACCGGTGGCGTCGTCTCATCGCTCGGCAAGGGGATCGCCGCCGCCTCGATCGGGCGCCTGCTCGTCTCGCGTGGGCTGAGCGTGGGCCTGCAGAAGTTCGACCCCTACATCAACGTCGACCCGGGCACGATGTCGCCCTACCAGCACGGCGAGGTGTTCGTAACCGAGGACGGCGCGGAGACCGACCTCGATCTCGGCCACTACGAGCGCTTCACCGACGCGAACACAAGCCGCGCCTCGAACGTCACCGCCGGGGGGATCTACGACACCGTGATCCGGCGCGAGCGCAGGGGCGACTACCTGGGCGGGACGGTCCAGGTCGTGCCACACATCACCGACGAGATCAAGCAGCGCGTAGCGCTGATCGCCGAGTCCTCGGATGTGGACTTCGTCGTCACCGAGATCGGCGGCACGGTCGGGGACATCGAGTCGCTGCCGTTTCTGGAGGCGATCCGGCAGTTCCCGGTCGACGTCGGGCGCCGGCGCTGCATGTTCATCCACCTGACGCTTGTCCCCTATATCGGCCATGCCGGTGAGCTGAAGACGAAGCCGACGCAGCACTCGGTCAACGAGCTGAGACGGATCGGGATCGCCCCCGACATGCTCATGTGCCGCTCGGAGGGCTCGCTCTCGATGGAGATCCGCAAGAAGATCGCCCTGTTCGCGAGCCTGCCAGCGGAAGCGATCGTCTCGGCCTGCGACGTGGACAACATCTACAAGGTGCCGCTCACCTTCCACGAGCAGGGCGTCGACGACTTCATCCTCGAGCACTTCGGCCTGGAGGCGCCCGCGCCCGAGCTCTCCAGCTGGCAGGAGCCGATCGAGCGCGCCGGGCGCAGCAGCCGCACGGTGCGGATCGCGCTGGTCGGCAAGTACATCCAGCTCGAGGACGCCTACCTGTCGGTCTGCGAAGCGCTGCGCCACGCCGCCTCGCTGCAGGACGGGAGGGTCGAGATCGACTGGATCGACTCCGAGCACCTGGAGGGAGTGGGCGCGAGCTCCGGCGGCGAGGACGCGGAGGACGGCAAGGAGCGCGAGGACGCCGACGGGTCGGTGCTCGACCGGCTGGCCCGCGCCGACGGCATCCTGATCCCCGGCGGCTTCGGCGGACGTGGGATCGAGGGCAAGATCGCCGCGGCGCGCGTGGCGCGTGAGCAGGAAATTCCGTATCTGGGCATCTGTCTGGGAATGCAGATCGCCGTCGCCGAGTTCGCGCGCAATGTGGCGGGCATGGAGGGGGCCAACTCGACCGAGTTCGACCTCGAGACGCCGTTCCCGGTGATCGACCTGCTGCCCGAGCAGAAGGAGGTCGCCGACCTCGGCGGCACGATGCGTCTGGGCGCCGATCCGATCAAGCTGCACAACGACACGCGCGCGCGGGAGATCTACGGCGAGGCGGTCATCTACGAGCGCCACCGTCACCGCTATGAGGTCAACAACCTGCTGCGCAAGCGCCTGCAGAGCGCCGGGCTGTGCATCTCCGGCACCTCTCCCGACGAGCGCTTGGTCGAGGTCGTCGAGCTCGAGGATCATCCCTTCTTCGTCGCCTCCCAGTTCCATCCTGAGTTCAAGTCCCGCCCCGAGCGGCCGGCGCCGCTGTTCCGGGACTTCATCGCCGCCGCGCTCGAGCGGGCCGAGACGCACGGTGAGGCGAACGCCACACGCGGCGACGTGGACGATGTCTCGGCGACGCTCGCCGACAGATCGTGAGCGTCGATCGTCCGAGCGGCGGGAGCCTGCGCGGTTTGGAGTCAGGCGTGGAGCGCCTGCTCCGCGTACAGACCACCTTCCACGTCACCGACGAGGCCCAGGGACAGGGCGTAGCTGCCAAGTTGATCGATCGCGCGCACGAGCTGGCCAACTCGCTCGAGTGCGAGTGTGATCTCGACGTGAGTGTCGAGTGGGTGAAGCCTGAGGATCTCGCCGCGGATCCCGAGGGCGTGGCAGCAACCGATCTAAGATCGGCCAGCGAGCAGCCCGCCGCGCGATAGCGTCCCGCTCGAAATGTTGAAGCTGCGCCGCGCCACCGTCCTTCACGCCGGTTCCCCCGGAAGCGGCCCCGAGCAGCAGCTCGTGATCGAGCTGAACGGCAGCTCCCGCCCGGCGCTCGCCGATGTCGCGCTCGTCGGCCGGGCGCAGACGGGCGACGAGGTGATCGTCAACACCCAGGCACTCGACCTTGGCCTGGGCTCGGGCGGCTTTGACATCGTCCACGTCAACCTCTCCCGTGGCCTGGAGGGCAGAGAAGATCCAAGCCCCGCCCGCGAGAACGTGATGAAGCTCAACTACACGAGCCTCCAGCACACGGTCGAGCCGGTCGAGGGGCTTGGCGTTGGCGATGGCGCGGGGCCCGCGGTCGGGGAGCTGGGGCGCCCGGTCGCCGTACTCGCCCTCCACGGCCAGCTCGCGGCCGTCGCCTGGGCGTTCGCCCAGGCCTTCCCGGATAGCCGGCTCGGGTACGTGCAGACCGTGGGCGGCGCGCTGCCCGGCGGGCACTCGCATACGGTGCGCTCCCTACGCGAGCGCCGGCTGCTGGCTGGGCATCTGACCGCGGGCGCGGCGTTCGGCGGAGAAGGCGAGGCGATCACGACGATCGGCGCGCTCGACCACGGGCTGAGGGCGCTCGGCTGGGACGCGGCGATCTGCGGCCCCGGCCCCGGGATCGTGGGCTCGAGCTCACCGCTCGGGCATGGCGGCATGGCCGCGCTGGACTCGGCGCACGCCGCGCTCGCGCTCGGTGCGCCGACGCTGCTGGTCGCGCGGATGTCATCCGGGGACCCCCGCACGCGCCACCGCGGAATCTCACACCACACGCTCACCGTGCTCGACCTGCTGCTCGAGCCGGTCACGGTCGCGCTGCCCGCGGGGATGCGCTCACCTGTCGGGGCCGACCTGCGCGCCGGTCTCGGCGCAGTCTTCGGCGGTGCGCTCCCGAGCCGCCCGGCCCTGGAGCTCGACGTCGAGCGCCCGGTGCGCATCACCCGCCACGACTGGCGGCGGGCGATCGTCGATCTTCCGGCCTACGCCGCCGCAGGCCTACCAGCTGAGACGATGGGCCGTGGGCTGACGGAAGATCCGCTGTTCTTCGGGGCCGCGCTCGCCGCGGGCGCGACGCTGGCCGAGCTCGCGCGCGACGCCGAGCACGGTGAGGATGGGGTGGAGGAGGCTGAACGGTCGGTTGCACCCCCAGGGAGGAACTGAGGAGTGGGCGAAGCAGGTGGAGTGCCGCCTGGCTCAACACGACAGTTGCTGCGGCCGAGCGCCGAGCTCGCGCGGCTGACGCTCGACTTCCTCGCCTATCTCGAGCTGGAGCGCGGCCTCTCGAGGAACACGCTCGGCGCATACCGCTCGGACCTGCTCCAGTTCGGAGAGTTCCTCGATCGCCGCAACCTCGGCGTGATCGAGGCCGGCCACGGCGACCTCGCGGCGTTCCTGTCCGAGCTTGCCACGGGCGAGGGCGGGCGGCCCGCGGTCGCGGCGGCGACGCTGCAGCGCAAGGCCGCGTGCCTGCGCTCGTTCTACCGCCACCTGCGCCGCGAGGGCCTGATCGAGCACGATCCCACCGCCGATCTGCGAGGCCCTCGCAAGACCGGGCGCCTGCCACGAGTGCTCTCGCGCGAGGAGGTCGCGCTGCTGTTGAGCCAGCCGTGGGGGACCGAGCCGCTTGCGCTGCGCGACCGCGCGCTGCTCGAGGTCATGTACGCGTGCGGCCTGCGCGCCTCGGAGGCGATCGGCTTGCAGGCGAGCGACGTCGACCTCGACGAGGGCATGCTGCGCGCCCGCGGCAAGGGCTCCAAGGAGCGGCTCGTGCCGATCGGGCGCCAGGCGGTCGCGGCGCTGCGCGCTTACGAGCAGCGGGGACGGCCCGCGCTCGTCGGCCACAGGGTGCAGACGCAACTCTTCGTCAACCACCGCGGTGGCGCCCTGACGCGCCAGGGTCTCTACAAGATCGTCCAGGGCCACGCCCGCGGCGCCGGCCTGGAGCAGAAGATGAGCCCGCACACGCTCCGCCACAGCTTCGCCACCCACCTGCTCGCCGGCGGCTGCGACCTGCGCTCCCTGCAGGAGATGCTTGGTCACGCCGACCTCGCGACCACCCAGGTCTATACACACCTCTCGGCCGACCGGCTGAAGGACGTCTACTTCCGCGCGCATCCGCGGGCCAAACGCTGACAGCGGGTCTCGCGGGGGAGCGGGCCGCATAAGCTAGGGCGATGCCCGAGCTCCCCGAGGTCGAGACGATCCGACGTCAGCTCGCGCCACTGGTGGAGGGCCGCCGCCTTCGGAACGTGGAGATCTTGGACTGGCGCTGGTCACGGCCGCTCGCGCCAAGCGAACTGGCCGATGCACTGCAGGGTAGGCGCGTGCAGCGGCTCTCCAGACGGGGTAAGTACCTCGTGTGGGAGCTCGAGGACGAGGTGTACCTCGTACAGCACCTGCGCATGACTGGCGCCGTCCTTTGCAATCCAGACCCTGAGCCGCCTCATACCCGGGTGCGGATCGACCTGGGGCGGGGCAGGCGGCTGGCGATCATCGACCCGCGCCGCTTCGGCACCGGCGAGCTACTGCTCGGCGAGGAGGCGCTGGAGGCGTTCTTCGCCGCGCGCCTCGGCCTGGAGCCGCTGGACGAGCAGTTCACCTCCGAGCACCTGCGCGCGCAGGCGCGGGGGCGGACGGCGCCGGTGAAGGCGTTCCTGCTCGATCAGCGGCGCGTCGCCGGGGTCGGGAACATCTACGCCGACGAGGCGCTGTTCCGCGCCGGCATCCACCCGCTGCGCCCTGCCGGACGGCTCTCCAACGAGCAGTACGAGCGCCTGCGCGAGACGACGATCGCGGCGCTACAGGCCGGTATCGAGGCGCGCGGGGCGACGATTGACGACTTCCGCCACGTCGACGGGGTGCGCGGGTCCTTCCAAAACGAGTTCCTCGTCCACAGGCGCGAGGGCGAGCCGTGCGGAACCTGCGGGACGACGATCGTGAAGATGGTCGTCGCCGGGCGCGGGACCTACGTCTGCGAGACCTGCCAGCCGCGGCCGCGGCTCAGGCGGCCGAACCGGTAGACACTCACTCCGTTTGCATCCCCGAACCGGCCAGCAGCTCGTCCAGGCGCCCCGACTCGGCGGCGGCCTGGACCTCGGTGAAGCCACCGACGAGCTCGCCGCCGATGATCACCTGAGGGAAGGTCATCATCCCGGTCTGCTTCGCGAGCTCCACGCGGCCCTCGGGGTCGCGCGAGAGGTTGACCTCGGAGAACTCCACCCCGCGTGCCTTCAACAGGCCCTTCGCACGAGCGCAGTAGGAACAGGGCTCGGTCGTGTAAACGGTTACTTTGCTCATTACTTCATTAAGTATAGAAAGCGGATTTTCTCAGCAGGGAAGGCCGATTCGTTCCCGGGGAGGTCAGGAGGACGGTTCGTTGTCCTCGTGGACAGCTACCGCCGGGCGCGCGGGCGGGCGGGTCCTAAACGCTCTCCTCGAGCGCCCGCTCCTGCGCGCGGTCGAAATCGCGCTTGACCTCGCCGCGGCTGCGCGCCAGTTCGCTGACGTCGCCGCTCTGCGCCCCGCGCGCCTGCTGGATCAGGCGATCCACCCGCGCGAGCTCCAGCTGCAGGCGCTGCACGTCGAGCATCGCCGGCCGTACCTGTTCGCGGCCGGCTTCCACGACCAGCTCGGCCAGCAGCGCCTTCAGCTGTGGATCACCGTCCAGCTCATCCTCCAGGCCGCCTGGGTCGGCCATCGGGTCGCGCAGGTGCCCCGCGCCAAGGTGCCGTGCGGCTCGTCGCAAGAGCTCGCTGGTGAAATGCTCATCCACGTCGAGGCTCGCCAGTGCCCCCTCGCCCTCCTCCGGAGAGCCGATGCACAGCGCGAGAAACGTCCGCTCGGTCTCTTCCCGGCGCGACAGACCGTTTGCGGGCGCTCGCGCGGACGCCGCCGGTGTGGGCGACGCTTCGCGGAGCGCCGTCTGCTGTCCGCTCTGCGCTCGCCCCGTCTGCATCGGTCGCGCCTGGGGCGCCAGCAGCGTCTCCATCAGGCTCTCCGGCAGCGCCAGGCGTCCTGACACCATCCTCGTCAGCTCCAGGCGCATGGCGCTCGGCGGGAGCATCGCGAATATCGGGCGCAGCTCCTCGACCATCCTGTCGCGGCCCTCCGGACTGCCGTGGTCGCCGGTCTCGAGCACCCGCTCGACCCGGAAGCGCACGAACGGCACGGCCTGCTCCACCGCTGAGCTGATCGCCTGTGCTCCATCGCGCTGCACCAGATCGGCCGGGTCGGTGCCGGCCGGGAGCGCCACCACGCGCAGCTCGAGCTTGCGCTTCGCCGCGAGCCCCGCAGCCTTCAGCATCGCCTCCTGACCGGCGCTGTCGGCGTCCAGCGCAAGCAGCACCGTCTGTGCCATCCGCGCCAGCTCGCCGACCTGCTCGGCGGTCAGCGCCGTGCCCATCGACCCGACCGTGTTGCGCAGGCCAGCCTGGTGCAGCGCGATCACGTCGGTATAGCCCTCGCATAGGATCGCTTGCCCGGCGCGCGCCGCGTGCGCGCGCGCGAGGTCGGCGCCGTAGAGGTGCTGTCCCTTGTGGTAGACGTCATTGTCGGAGGTGTTCAGGTACTTCGGTTTTTGCTCGTCGCGCATCGCGCGCGCGCCGAAGCCGAGCACGCGGCCGCGCACGTCCGCGAGCGGGAACATGATCCGTCCGCGGAAGCGGTCGTACGGCCGCCCGTTCTCCTTCGAGCGCTGCGCCAGTCCCGTCGCGTACAGCTCCTGCTCGCTGAAACCGCCCCTGCGGGAAGCAAGCAGGACTCGATCCCAGGCGCTCGGGGAGTAGCCGACGTGGAACTCGCGCAGGATCTCCTCTCCCAAACCCCGACTCTCCAGGTACTCGCGCGCCGCCTTCGCCTCCTCGGCCTCCCACAGGCAGCGTTCGTAGTAGGCCGCGGTGCGCGTGAGCAGCTCGAGCAGTCGCTCTTTGCGCCGACGCCGCTCGGCCTGCTTCGGATCCTCCTCCTCGAGCTCCAGCTCGACCGCGAAGCGATCTGCGAGCAACTCGAGCGCGCCTTTGAAGTCGACCCCCTCGGTCTCCTGTACGAACGTGAACACGTCGCCCGAGGCCTGGCAGCCGAAGCAGTAGTAGACCTTCTGCGTCGGGTCGATCCCAAACGACGGGCTGCGCTCCTCGTGGAACGGGCACAGCCCCTCGTACCGCGCCGGCCCTGCCCGTCGCAGCTCCGTACGCGCCGAGACCAGCTCGACGAAGTCGACCGCGTCGCGCACGCGATCCTTGGACTCACGGGTGTAGAAGGCCACTGCCGCTTACGCTACCGGGCAAATGCTTTTGGGACCTGCAACTCGGTATATGCGTTGATGCAGTATCTGTCGGTCATGCCCGCCAGGTAATCCGTCACGCGCCGTGCCAGATCGTCATCCTCGTGTCCGCCGTCTGCGGCTGGCAGTTGTTTGGGTTGATCTACATAGTGCTCGAACAGGGTTCTCACGACCCCCGCGATCCTCGCATGCTCGACGCGCACGTCCGGCCCGAGGTACACACGCTCGAACATGAAGTCCCGCAGCTCGCTCATCGCCGCCCCCGCCTGCTCGCCCTGGACGATGTCCCCGGCGTGCTCCGATCGCTCGACCATGTCGTGCACGAGCGCGTCGATCCGCGCCGAGCCGCTGCTCCCCAGCACGGCGATCGGCTGCTCCGGCAGCTCGTCCTCGCGCAGCAGTCCCGCGCGCACCGCGTCGTCGATGTCGTGGTTGATGTAGGCCACGCGGTCCATCACCCGCACGATCCTCCCCTCGAGCGTTCCCGGTAGCGGCGCGCGGCTGGAGTGGCCGGCGATACCGTCGCGTACCTGCTCGGTCAGGTTCAACCCCGCGCCGTCGCGCTCCAGCCGCTCGACCACCCGCAGCGAGTGCTCGTAGTGGCGGAAGCCCACCCCGAAGCGCTCTTTTAGGCAGTTGTCCAGCACCTCCTCGCCGATGTGCCCGAACGGCGGGTGCCCGAGGTCGTGACCGAGACCGATCGCCTCGGTCAGATCCTCGTTCAGCCGCAGCGCGCGCGCCACCGTCCGCGAGATCGTCGTGACCTCGAGCGTATGCGTCAACCGCGTCCTGTAGTGATCGCCCTGCGGCGCCACGAACACCTGCGTCTTGTGCTTCAGCCGTCTGAACGCCTTGCAGTGCACGATCCGGTCGCGGTCGCGCTGAAACGGGGTGCGCAGCGCGCAGTCGTCCTCCGCGCGGGCGCGGTGTGCCGGGTAGGAGCGCGCGGCGAGCGGGGACAGCGTGCGCTCCTCCAGCTCGCGCTGGCGCTCGGCGAACGCGTTCGCGACCATGTCTGTCGGCTTGGCGAGGCTCATCCTTCGATTGTGGCAGCGGGCTCGGCGAGTCCGGGCTTGCGCGTGGGACTGGTTGTGATCGCTTCGCGATGCTCGATCGCAAGAGGAGCGCTCAGCGCTCGTGATGCCAGTCGTTGCGGCCGGTGTACTTGCGCACCAGGTGGCTCCACTTGGTCTGCGTTGCGGGATCCTCGTCGAACACCGGCGCTTTGTGCTCCGGCTCAGGAAGATTCAGGGTGGCGGCCGAATCGATCCGCAGATCGACACCGCGTTCATGGATCGATGCGATCGCATCTGCCTCGAGAAAGCGAATCCCGTGACCGGGAGTGTTGATCAGCAGGCCGTGGAACACATCCTCCTCGGGTGCGCTCAGCACGCTCCCGACGGTCCCGACCTGCTCGCCGTCGGAGGCGAGCACGGGCACGCCGGTTTCCAGCACCTGGTAGGCGATTGGCGATCCCTCGTCCACGGCTCACCACGATATCGGGATTGGCGCGTGGGCCCAGCGCGCAGGGTCAACCCGTACGCCCGGCGGCCGGCATCAGCCGCAGGTGCGCATGGTGCTCGAGCGTCTCCGCGATCGCGCGCTCAACCTGCCCGAGCGCCGGCGCGGAGGCCTCGGGGATCTCCGTCAGCGAGCGGCCGAGCGCCGCGGTCATGAAGTCGTACGCGGCTTCGTCCAGCGGAAACGACGCGGCCTCACACGCACCGCACACGACGCCACCGGTGGATCCGGAGAAGCCGACCAGGTGCTCGCGCTCGCCGCAGCACGCGCACGCGCCGAGCTGGGGCGCCAAGCCGGCCGCGAGTAGCAGCTTCAGGCGGAACGCCAGCGCGCCCGCCCTACCGCTGGCCGATGGATCGGTTCCCGCGGTCTGCTCGTCGAGCAGCGCCAGGTGCCGGCAGAGCAGGTTGAACACCCCCGGGTGGGGCTCGTCGGTCTCGAACAGGCGGCCGACCGCGTCGCAGGCGCGCGCGGCGCTGTCCAGTGCGCGGGCGTCGCCGCGCAGATGGGGATAGGCGTCGACCGTCTGCGCACCCGTCACCGTCAGCAGCTCGCCGCGCCCTTCGTGCAGGTCCATTCGCAGGCGGAAGAACGGCTCCAGACGTCCCCCGAAGCGGCTACTCGTGCGTCGCACGCCCTTCGCGATCGCGCTGATCCTCCCGCGGTGGGGAGTGTAGACGTGCAGGATGCGGTCGGCCTCGCCGTAGCGCATCGATCTCAGCACCACGGCCTCGGTCTTGACTGGGCCTGCCATCGGATGGTCGAGTCTAGGCTCGCCGGCGGCGGCCATCTACGCCGCGGCCCTCAGGATGCTGAGGGTGGAGGTTCGATGCGGCGGGCTGACGCAGCAAGTTTCCGCTTGCGTAGAATCAGACCCGAGCCCTCGTCTTCTTCCGGGGTAGCTCGATCCGGGGTAGCTCAATGGCAGAGTAGTCGACTGTTAATCGATTGGTTGTGGGTTCGAGTCCCACCCCCGGAGCTTCTTTTCGGCCAGTTCCTCCACCAGTGCCGCCGCCGCAGCCCCGGCATCATGAGACCCGGCCCAAGCCGCCAGCTCCCGCGCCCTCCCTCGAATCGAAGGCTCGTCGAGCGCCAGTTCGACCGCCAGCCGCAAAGGCCGCGGCGAGATGAACCGCTGCGGCACCCGCACCCCCGCCCCGGCCCAGGACACTCGCGAGGCGTTCTCGTTCATGTCGCCGATCGCCGGGCAGGCCACCACGGCGCACCCCGAGGAGAGCGCGCGCACGAGCGTGCCGTGCCCGGCGTGGCAGACGACGACGTCGCATAGCGGCATCGTGCGCGAGTAGGAGACCCAGTCGACGACCCTGGTGTTGGAAGGCACGGGCAGCGAGCGAGTAGGGAGGCGGCGGTTCCACGTCGCGAGCACCCGTACGGGTGCGTCGGCGAGGCCACGGAGCGCGGCATGGAGCATCCGGTGCGAGGGGTCCTGGGCCGTCGAAGGCGCGACGAGCACTAGGGGGTCCTTACCCGGAGGGAGCTCGACGTCCGCCGCCGGGGGCTCCCACATCAGCGGACCGATCACATGCGCGTGCGATGGCCACGAGCGCGGGTACTCGAGCTGCGGGAAGGTCGCGATCAGCGCGAGTTCACGGCTCGTCCCGCCGTGGGTGTAATCCAAAGCGGGCAGGCCGAGGCGCGCACGGGTGTCGTTCAGCTGGGTCCGCCCGAGCTGCAGTCCGTGCTCGAGTGGCCGGCCGGCCCGGCCCCAGAACGCGCGACCGGCAGCCGTCCGCGGCAACCGTGCCCCGAGCGAGTAGATCGGCAGGCCCGGCGCACCCTCCGGAAAGACGTGGGGGATCAGCGTCGCGCAGGGAACGCCTTCGATCTCCGCCGCGAGCGCGGGCGCGAGCGTGAGGATGTCGGCGACGACGACGTCGGGCGCCAGCCCCGCGACGAGCGGCAAAGTGTCGCGCGTGGCGTGGACGACGGCCTCGTAGAAGTCCAGGGGCTCCGGCCCGGAGGGGAACACGTGATACTCCGGCGCGGGGGAGAAGGACAGGCCCTCCGCCTCGATCGGCGCACGCCAACGCTCCCATGTCTGCACCGTGACCTCGTGTCCACGCGCGGCTAAAGCGCGGCCCAAAGCGATCATCGGGAAGGCGTGCCCGGGGTCGCCGAAGGCGCCGAGCAGCACGCGTCGCGCGGTCACCTGCTCAGGCGGCGGCGAGCTCGGCGATCAGCCGCAACTGGGTGAGACGCTCCTCGGCGGTGAACGCGATCGGCGTCACCCCGAGCGTGCCGACGCCGGCGTCGCGGTAGATCTCCAGGCGCTCGCGCACCACATCCGGCGGTCCGCACAGCGAGACGGAGTCGATCAAAGCATCCGGAATCGCCGCCATCGCCTCCTCGCGCTTGCCTTCGAGATACAGATCCTGGATGATCGCGGCCTCGGCCTCGAAGCCGTAGCGGCAGACGAGCTGGTTGTAGAAGTTCTGCTTGCGCGAGCCCATGCCCCCGACGTACAGGGCGATGAACGGGCGCATCCCATCGCGCGCGGCCTGCAGGTCGTCGGTGACGAACACCTGCACGGTCGGCGCCATGTCGAAATCGTCGAGCGATTTCCCGGAGCGCGCCGCGCCCTCCTCCAGCAGCGGTCGCAGCTCGGAGACATGCTCGGGGGAGAACAGCGTCGGGATCCAGCCGTCGGCGATCTCGCCGGCGAGCGCGGTGTTCTTCGGGCCGATCGCCGCCAGGTAGATCGGGATCCGATCCTGCACGGTCGAGATCGTGAGCTTGAGCGCCTTGCCGGGGCCGTCGGGGAGTGGCAACTGGAGGGTCTCGCCGGCGAACTGCACCCGTTCGCGCGCGAGCGCCATACGCACGACGGCGACGTACTCGCGGGTGCGCTGGAGCTGCTTGCCGAAGCGCTGCCCGTGCCAGCCCTCCGCCACCTGCGGCCCGGAGGAGCCGATCCCGAGGATCATGCGCCCGTTCGAGAGCTGGTCGATCGTCGCGGCGGTCATCGCGGTCATCGCCGCCGAGCGCCCGGGCATCTGGAAGATCCCCGAGCCGAGGCGAATCGTCGAGGTCTGTCCCGCCAGCCAGCCGAGCACTGTCGCGGTGTCTGAGCCATAGGCCTCCGCCGCCCATACCGAGTCGTAGCCGAGGCGCTCAGCCTCCTGGACGATGTTCAGCTGGTCCTCTGAGGTGAGGCCGAGGCCCCAGTAGCCGATGTGAACGCCGAGCTTCATCTCGATGCAACCCTACAGGGCGTCGCCGGGACGGACGAACATCATCTCCGGGACGATGCAGGCGGGGGAGACCTTCAGCAGGAAGCGCACGGCCTCGGCGATGTCCTCGGGGCGGATCATCTCCTCCGCGGCGACGTGCTGCTTGGCGAAGTCGGTCATCGGCGTGTCGACGAACGCGGGACAGAGCGCGGTCGACTTGATGCCCTGGGAGGCGAGTTCCTTGTTCATCGCCTCGGTCCAGCCGACGACGCCGTGCTTGGTCGCGGAGTACACCGACAACCAGCCCTGGCCGAACTTGCCGGAGATCGACGACGTGTTCACGACGAGCGCGTTGGAGTGCTCGGCCGCTGCGGCCTGGAGCAGGGGAAGGCACTCGCGGTAGAAGATCACGATCGAGCGCAGGTTGATCGCGAGCTGCATGTCGAGGTGCTTGGTCTGGATCTCTCCGACCGTCGCTCCGAAGCCGACGCCGGCGTTGTTGAGGAGCACGTCCAGCCGCCCGTAGCGTTCGCGGTGGGTCGCGACGATGTTCTGGATCGCGCTCTCGTCAGACACGTTCCCCGCGACCCCGTGCACGTCCAGCCCCTCGCCCACGAGTCCCGCGACCGCCGTCTCGAGCTTGTCGGGCCGCCGCGCGGCCATCGTCACGCCATAGCCTTCCTCGCCGAGCATTTTCGCGACGGCCAGCCCGATCCCGCTCGATGCCCCCGTGACGATCGCCGCACGCTCTGCCATGCCTGCCTCCCAGTCGTGAAGTGGATTCGAGCGACACCCCATCGCCCCAGTGCGCCGTCTCTACGGAAACGCGCCCGGCGAGAGCATTCCACACGCTGGTAGCGTCTGCTCGCCGATCGCAGATCGGCAGCGGGCCCGTAGCTCAGTTGGTTAGAGCAGTCGACTCATAATCGATTGGTCCCAGGTTCGAGTCCTGGCGGGCCCATATGGATGCCGACGAGCCCCTGCCCGCCACAGTCGAGCTAAGCGCCAAGCAGTACGACAAGGAGCTGCTGCGCCTGCAGACAGAGCTGGTCCGCATGCAGGAGTGGATCGTCGCGGGCGGGAGGCGGCTGGTCGTGCTGTTCGAGGGCAGAGATACGGCGGGGAAGGACGGGGTGATCAAGCGCGTTACAGAGTTCCTGAACCCACGCACCTGCCGGGTGGTGGCGATTCCGGCGCCGGGCGAGCGCGAGCGCACGCAGTGGTACTTCCAGCGCTACGTGGCGCAACTGCCGGCGGCGGGGGAGATCGTGCTGTTCGATCGCAGCTGGTACAACCGCGCCGGCGTCGAGCGCGTGATGGGCTTCTGCACCGAGGCCGAGTACGAGGAGT
>Ga0182030_10015977_pt1 | contig 14661 bp, 11 predicted proteins | sample 812S3MmetaG_FD_121299 | JGI IMG/M metagenome (GOLD analysis project Ga0182030, IMG submission 121299) | Permafrost microbial communities from Stordalen Mire, Sweden - 812S3M metaG (Illumina Assembly) | ecosystem: Environmental > Terrestrial > Soil > Wetlands > Permafrost | place: Sweden... | reverse complement strand
GGACGACTGGCTCCCCAGACCCCGTATCCTTCATCCATGGCCGAGCATACGCTTCGCCGTCAAACACCCGAGGTGGGAGCCGTATGCGGGAAAGCCGCACGTACGGTTCTGTGCGGGGGGCGCCCGGTAATGGGCGTCCCTACCGCGATCTGAAGGAGCGTCAGCAGTTCTCATTTCGCCGATCGGCCTCCCCAATTCGTCATCCTCCGGCTTGATCGGAGGATCATTCAGGTCCCGCGCAACCTTGAACAGGCACGCATTGTCTGACGGGTGCGCGGCGACCGATCCTCCGGCCAGGCCGGAGGATGACTGGAAATGCAAGGGGTTCCCTTAAAATGAGAACTGCTGAAGGAGGGTGCGAGATGTTGACTTTGACCATCGTCAAATGTCTATATTGAAAGGTGGCTGTAACCAGGCGCCGAGGCGATTGATAAAAGCAGGCCATACTTGTCAAATCGTCAGAATTGCGCGGGAAAACCGCGCCGACAACGCCTCAATATCAGAGGATTATCTTATTTTTAGGGATTAACGCGCAAATCACGCTTTCCCTCTTTACAACCCCCTAATCCTTTCATATTGGTTACAAGATCGACATCCGAACGTCGAGTCACTCACCAGAGAGGGCTGAACATGCTCCAGGCCAAAAAGACCGAGACCAAGACCACCGCCGTTAGCGAAGCGACCAAAGACGCGGGCCGCGTCCACATTGGTGGCGGCGCCATTCATTACGCCGATCCGACCCCCGCTCGCGAAGCGACCAAGGACTCCGGCCGCGTCCAGATGGGCGGCGGCGCGATCCACTTCTGAGCGACCGAGACCAAAGCGAACGATCATTCCGGCGGTAATCCGCGTTTACTCGCGGGTTGCCGCCGGTTGCTTTTGGCGGCGAGGCTATGCGCGAAGACTGCACCGTTGAGTTCTTTCGCCTGATTCAGTCCACGCGGCCAGCCAAACGAGCCGAACGCTCGGCGGCGGGCTACCTGCCCGGCCGCGGCATGCGATATTGCGATGCCCTTACCTCCGCGACGGGATATGGCTACTGGGTGTTCCCGCCGATGGACCTCCGCTTGCTGTGGGACGGTGAGCAGATCTTTTGGTCCTTCGGAGAGGATGAAACCTGGCTCCCCGTGTCCGGCACGGACAGCGGAGCGGTCCAATTCCCGTATTATGCCGCGGCGTTCGACACCCAGGCGCCCGAAGCGCTCAAGGGCTACTCTCCCCCCTTCCTGACCGCGCTGCCGGAACTGGGCGGCGTCCAGATGTGGACCGGTCTGCTGGCGAAAACCCGGCCCGGCTGGAGCCTTTCCGTCCGCCCCCCGGTGAACCTGCCGGGCGTTCCGGGCATATCGACCTGGGAAGGCATCATCGAGACCGACGCCTGGTTCGGCCCGCTGTTCACCAATTTTCGTCTCACCAGGACCGATACGCCGGTCCACATCCGGTCACAGGTCCCGATCATCCAGGTACAGCCGGTTCCGCAACTGGCGTATCGGGAGGAGGTCCTGGCATCATTCGAGTGCTCGGAAGCCAGCGACCTGTCCGCCGAGGACTGGGAACGCCTTGGACGTGTGCTTCTGCCGCACCCCAATCCAACGATCCGTCAGGGCGAATACGCCGTGATGGTCAGAAAGCGGCGGATGTGCCCATACGATCCGTCGCGGTTGACCGGGCCGAAACAGGGCTGACCGACAAAAGTCGCGCCATTCCCGCGCGACGCTACAGGCCGGTGAAGCGCCAGGTGACGAACGCGGAGGCGGCCAGCAGCGCCATGGGAACGGCGACCGCGCTCGGGCCAAACGACTGCAACAAGAAAGCGACGACGGCGCTCGCCAGGGCACCGGACAGCAGTTGCGAGACACCCACCACGGCGGACGCCGAGCCGGCGCGTTGGCGTTGCCGCTCGATCGCGAGGTGTTGCAGATTCGGCGCGATGATACCCCGCGTGAACAGGACGGCCAGCAACAGCGGTATCAGGACCGCGCCCGAAACGATGCCGAGCAGGCTGACCACCGCCAGGGCGACGGTCGCGACCGCCGCGACGAACAGGCTTGGGTTGACCAACGCGGGCGCCCCGGCGCCATGCCGGCTGAGCCGCCCGCTGGTCCATGCCCCCGTGGTGAGGGCGGCCGCGGTGCAGGCGAACACGGCGGCGAACACGCCGGAAGACTGCCCCATCTGGCCCATCACGACGACCGGCGAGCCGGCGATATAGGCGAAGATCGCACCGTAACTCAGAGCATTCGCCAGGGTGATCCCGAGAAACCTGGAATCGTCCCACAGCGGTGCGATGGCGCCGCGGTTGGCGCGCCCCGGGATTTTGGGACCGATCAGCTTACTTTCCGCGACGCCGGCCCAGGTAACGGCCAGCAGCACGCCGCCGGCGACGGCGAGGATGCCGTGAACGGAACGCCATCCGAACAAATCCGTGAGAACGGCCCCCAGGGCCGGCGCGAGAATGGGCACGGCGCCGAAGATCATCGTGACATAAGATCGTTTCGCTCTGGCGGCGTCGCCTTCGAACAGGTCCTGCACCATGGCGAACGAAATCACCGAGCAGACCCCGGCGCCGAATCCCTGGATGAGCCGGGACACCGCCAACGCCTCCCCGGACAAGGACATGGCGCAGGCGACACCGGCCAGGGTGAAATTCGCCAGGCCGCCCAACAGAACCGGCCGCCGTCCGTAGCCGTCGGACAAGCTGCCGCCACCTAGCTGACCCAGAGCGAAACCGACCATGAAGAGAGATAAGGTAAGGCCGGCCAGCGTGCGGGTGGTTCCCAGAGCCTCTGGAAGTAATGCGAGAGTGGGCGCGCTGATATCGATCGACAACGCCGGCAACGCGGCGAAGAGGCCCAGAAGAACGGTAAATGCGAAGGACCTTGGGGCTATGCGCAACGTCTGGCGAACCTGGCGATGTCGGTTACCATCGGGCGATCAGCTCCAATCCGGTCAGCCCGCCAACCGGGCATGAGATGAATGTTTCGCATGCCAGGAGAGGCCACCCTTCGATGTTTCTCCTGGCCACACGGAGGCCGTCATAACGGAACATCACAGGGCATGCCAGAGTGAATCGACACTAAATGAATCGACAACCGGAGAATTAATAATTGCGCCGATGGATCGGACGCCAACCGTTGGAAAGCCAGACGGGATCGATGGTTCCAATTGAGCACCGCGCCGGGAACGATCCATTTCGTTCTTGATCGGATATGTAATTCCATCCGATACGGTCAAGAAACCAGACAGCATCGGTCCGAAGCAGCGCTCCGCGGAAGCAAGATCGGGACGGAGCCTCACGCGAGCGGACGTCCTCCGCCACCCGGACGCGACCAGCTCGCGCCTTTCCCGGGCCGGGCCATTTCGCGTCGCCGCCCGACGGCCAGCCGACCGGCGCAACCAAACCGGGGCCAACCACGCGTCCGATCACCCCGGCGAGATGTAACCAGGGTGACACATATGTTTGAGTTAATGATCCGCATGGGGAGCGGCAGGGTTTCATCCTTAGCGACTGAACTTCCGCGGCACCAGCTTGGGTGGCGGATGGCGGTGTTGCCATTCCGCAGTCTGGGCGTGTCGGCGGGCCTTGGAATCGCCCTCGGCATGGCCGAGGAAGTGTCCGCGGCGTTGGCCCGCTTTTGCGCCCCGCGGTTGATCGCGACCGCCACGTTCTGGGATGGCTCGGGGCCCGCCGCCGACGCCATGGCCCGGTGCCGTGCCTACCAACTGGATTACATCGTCGATGGCACGATCCATGTGGTCGATGACGAGATCCATGTCGATGTCACTCTGGTCGACGTGGTGCTGGATTTCGAAGTGGTCTGGCGCGGCCGTTACCAGGAAAAACTGAACGATCTGTTCTCGTTGCAACATCGAATCGCTTTCGAGACGGTGATGCATGTCGACCCGGAATTGTTCCATCGTGACGCCTCCTCGGATATGCCCGTCACGACCGAGGTCGCGGCGGCGCACCAGGCGCTGTTGAGCGCGATCCAGGGCATCTTCCGGTTGGACCGCTCGACCTTCATGCGCGCGCGCGAGTTGCTGGCGCGGGCGATCGATCTCGACCCCGACTACGCCGCCGCGCACGGCTGGATGGCCTATTGGAGCATCATCGCCGCCGGCCAGGGCTGGGTGGAGAACCCGCGCGCCGTGACCACATTGGCCGGCACCTCGGCGGAACGGGCGATCGAACTCGATCCGTTCAACGCGCGCGCCGTCGCCATCGCCGGTCACGTCAAGGCTTACCTGTTTCACGACGTGCGCGGCGCCTTGCAACTGCACGCGCGAGCGACCGAACTTAACCCAAACCTGCCGATCGCCTGGACCATGAGCAGTTGGTCCAGGATCTATAATGGCGAGCACACGACCGCCGTTCGCCACGCGATGATGTCCCAGTCGCTGTCGCCGCGCGATCCCCACATCTGGTTCGTCGAACACGCGCTGATGACAGCCCAACTGTTCAATCGCAATCTGGATGAAGCCGAAATGCTCTCCGAGGCGGTTCTGGAGCGCAACCCGGGACATGTTTCGGCGCTGAACATCCGCCTGGCGATCCTTGGGCACATGGGGCGCCGTGACGATGCCAAAGAGTGCCTCGCGTTGCTGCGGCAATTCGACCCAAGCGTCACGGTCGAGAAGATCTCGTCCCGCATTCCGCTGCGCCCGGAGGACCGGGTTTTCTATATCGAAGGCCTGGAGCGTGCCGGAGCGCCGCGGTAATACCCCACTATCGCTGACACGTGAGTCAGGTCGTTGGCATCACGTCATGGCCCGGCTCGACCGCATAGGCATCAAGTTAGGGCCGGCGAAGGCGATACTTTCCCCCAAACGTCATCCTCGGGCTCGACCCGAGGATCGGCCCGCCCGGGCACCTTGCCCGACTTTTGACGTCCTTCGCGGGGTCGAGTGATCCTCGGGTCGAGCCCGAGGATGACGGGAAGAGGGGCATTTTCCTCTCGCGGCGGTTATCTTGATGCCTATGCGGTCGAGCCGGGCCATGACGTTATTGTATGTCGCGGTTCGACGATTCTGGGTAGTAGCGCGGCGGTCAGGCCAGCAGATGCATCAATGTCTCGATATTTGACGCCGTCTCCAGCCGCGTCACCATGTCGGCGATCGTTTCGGCGCGCGACCGCTCGATCGGCCGGACCGCGTTCGCGGCGCAGTCGATGAACTTGCGGCGCAGTTGGTCCATCGTCATCGGCCGCGAGGGATTGCCCAGGGGAATGTCGGATTGGGCTTCGTGGACGACGCCGCTGGTGGTGGTGACGCGGACATGGCCGGGCTCGGTGATCGCGGTGCCCTCCCCTCGCCCCAGATCGATCCAGTGCACTTTCGGAACGGCGGTCAACACGACCTCATCCGCCAAAGCGGGGTCGAGGAATACCGGCAGCCGCACGTCACCGAAACGAATGGCCGCGCCCACGGCGAACGGCAGGTTGTTCAGCAGGTCGATGCGGTGACGCGGCACCATCCCGGTCGAGACCGGCTGACACCATGGCCGATTGATGTCGCCGATCAGCACATCCACCGACTCGATCCGCTCGAATGTCAGAGCGTGTTCCGCCATCAGATCCAGCACCGCGGTGATCGTGCGATGCAAGGTCCGGCGGGAAGGCCACGGCTTCAGCGAAATCCGCTCGGCTTCGTATGTCTCGCCCAGACGGTCCAGCAGTTTGTTTCGATCGTATTCGCCGCGGAAGAAGACAGGATAAAAACCATGCGGCCCCTCGAACACCGCCTTGTCGCCGAGCACGCCGCGCATCGCCAGTTCCGCCGCCAGCACGCCGTTGCGGTAGATCAGCCCGTCGCGGATGGAGCGCACGCTGGAACCGCCGTGATGCAGACTGGCCCGAGTACAACTGATCAGCGGCAGAGTCAGGCCCAGAGCCTCCCGATGTTGATCGGCGGAGGCGCCGAGAAGTTTGGCGGTCGCGGCGGTGGCGCCGAACAAGCCGACAACGGGAGCACGAAACCAGGGATAATCGATCAGGCCGCCATCGATCGCCAGCGCGACGCGGCAGACCAGATCGTTGCCCAAAGCGACGGCCGTCAGCAGATCGCGGCCGGAGGCGCCGGTCGCCTCGGCGGTCGCCAGAGCGGCGGGCAGCGTGGCGGAACTCGGGTGGCAAATGCCCAGATCATGGGTGTCGTCGAAATCGAACTGATGCACCATCGCACCGTTCACCAGCACCGCCTGGGCCGGCGGTACTTTAACCCCTCCCCCCTGGATGACGGTGCTGGTTGGCCGCCCGCCGGTCTCGGCGACAAGCCCGCCGATGGCCGCCACGTCCTGGCTGGAAGAACCGGCCAACATGCAGGCGAGCGTGTCCAGAACGGAGGCTTTGGTCGCCTCGATGGTGCGCGGGGGCAGATCGGAAAACGTTACCCGATCGAGATGTCCGGCGATGCGTTCATCGGTTTCCAGCGCCTGAGCCAGGTCAATCGACATGCACGTTCGCCTGAGTAATCACTGTCCGCCAGAGGGCGATCTGGGCAGTCAGCAGCGCCCCGAGTTGCGCTTGCGTCATCGGCATTGGCCGGCCACCCAGAGCACTGAACCGATCGGCGAGGTCGCGCGACGCGGCGGTGATCGTTTTGTTGAGCTGGCCGACCACGGCGGGCGGCGTACCCTTCGGCGCGAACACACCGCTCCAGATCGTGATCTCGTAGCCTGGCACGCCGCCTTCTTGCATTGTCGGAATGTCGGGCAGGTCCAGCGGGCGGTGCGTGCTGGTCACCGCGAGCGCCCGCAACTGGCCGTCGCGCACCATCGGCACAAGACCGGCGGCGCCACCGAAAATGAATTGCACCTGACCGCCGCGCAGATCGTTCATGGCCTGACCGGTGCCTTTGTAGGGCACGTGCAGCACGTCCAACCCAGCCAGTTGCTTCAGCAACTCGCCCGCCAGGTGCTCGGTGCTGCCAACGCCCGCCGACCCATACGACAACTTTCCCGGCTGGGCACGCGCGCCGGCGAGCAGGTCGGCCAAATTGTGGTAGGGACTGTCTGGCGCGACCACGAGCACAAGTTCACTGGACGCGACCCCGGCGACGGGCATGAGATCTTTTTGGATGTCGTAGGGGAGCGAACGGTAAAGGCTGGCATTGATCGCCGCCGACGGGGTCGCGAGCAGCAAGGTGTACCCATCCGGCGCCGCGCGGGCGACGAACGCGTTACCGACATTGGAGCCGGCGCCAGGATGGTTTTCCACCAGCACGGTCTCGCCCAGACGCTCCGTAAGGGTTTGGGCCAGCAGGCGCCCGGTGACATCGACACCGCCGCCCGGCGAATAGGGCACGATCAGGTGAATTGGCCGGTCGGGCCAGGCGGCCTGCGCCGGGCAGCGGGGGCCGAGCAGCGTGAGCGCGGCGATCAGAACGGAGCGGCGGCGTGGCACTGAGTGTTCTTCCCCGGAATGGACAGGGGAATTGTAAGAGGTTTGGCGGGTGACGGGAATGTCGGGCGGGAGGTCGCGTACTGGCCGGGCGATCCTCTATGCTCCGCCAACCCGCTTATTGGGCCTGATGAGGGCACAATGAGGTCCGCGCGGTTGCCAATGTCAGAGGTATGTTCATGACACTTACGTTTCGTTTCACGTCGCGCGCGGTCAACGATGCAAGGTGATTTCCCCGTCCACACGCCGTTGCTGCGCGGCGCGCTGTTCGCGGCCACCGGTCTGGGCGCGGTCTTTCTCGGCGCCGGTTATGGCATCGGCGCGGCCACCGCGATGGGCCCAGGATACTTTCCGGTGCTGGCGGGGGGGCTGCTGGCGGCGATGGGAGCAGTCGATGTCGTGCGCGGCCTGCGCGCCTCCGCCGAGAGTTTTCCAGGCCTGCACCTGTGGCCGCTGGTTTGCCTGGCCGGCGGGGTCGTTGGGTTCGGGCTGCTGATCCAGCGCGGCGGGCTGCTGCTGTCGGTGGCGGTGCTGGTCGGGTGCGCGTTCCTCGCGGCGAAGCGGATCAGGCCGCTGGAGGCGCTGCTGCTGTTCGCGGTCCTGGCCGTGCTGTCCGGCACGCTGTTCGTCTACGGCCTGGGGTCGACGCCCAGAGAACTGCTACCGCACTGAGAGCCCGCCATGGACGTCATTCACAACCTGGCCCATGGGTTCGAGGTCGCGCTCACCGCGCAGAATTTCTTTTATTGCCTGTTGGGCGCGGCGCTGGGGACGCTGGTGGGCGTGCTGCCGGGACTGGGGCCGCTTGCGACCATCGCGATGCTGTTACCGGTCACCTTCAATCTGCCGGCCGTGGCGTCGCTGATCATGCTGTCCGGCATTTACTATGGGGCGCATCACGCGGGGGCGACCACGGCGATCATGCTGAACATGCCGGGCGAGCCGAGCTCCGTGGTGATTTGTTTCGATGGGCACCCGATGGCTCGGCAAGGGCGAGCGGGCCCGGCGCTGTGCATCGCCGCGTTGTCGTCGTTCTTCGCCGGCTGCGTGGCGATCCTGATCATCGCGATGTTCTCGCCGCCGCTGGCGCGCGTGGCGCTGACGTTCGGGGCGCCGGAGTACACCTCGGTCGTGGTGCTGGCGCTGATCGCGGCGTCGTCACTGTCGGCGGGATCGTTGAATGTCACGCTGCCGATGATGCTGCTGGGGTTGCTTCTGGGCACGGTCGGGACGGACACCAACTCCGGCCTGCAACGGTTCACCTTCGGGTTGTCGAACGTCGCCGATCGGTTGGATTTCGTCGTGGTCGCGGTGGGGCTGTTCGCGTTCGCCGAGATCGTGTCGCGGTTGGAGGCGCTGGATACGGTGCGTCCGGTCAGTGCCCGGGTGACGGGGTTGTTGCCGACGCGGGCCGATCTGAAGGCCAGTTGGAAAGCCGTGCTGCGAGGCACCGCGTTGGGCTCCGCGTTTGGGATTTTGCCGGGAACCGGGCCGTTGATCAGTTCGTTCGCGGCATACGGAATGGAGCGGCGGCTGGCGAAGGACCCGTCGCGCTTCGGCGAAGGCGCGATCGAGGGAGTCGCTGGCCCCGAGGCCGCCAACAACGCGGCGGCGCTGACGCATTTCATTCCGATGCTGACACTGGGGATTCCAGCCGGCGCGGCGATGGCGCTGATGCTGGGCGCGCTGACCATTCAGGGCATCACGCCGGGACCGGGCATCCTGACGCAGCACCCGGATTTGTTCTGGGGCGTGGTGGCCAGCATGTGGATCGGCAACCTGATGTTGCTGGTGCTGAACCTTCCGCTGGTCAGCATCTGGATCCGGCTGCTGGCGATCCCTTACCGGCTGCTGTACCCGGCGATATTGGTGTTCTGCTGCATCGGTGTTTACAGCGTCGCCAACGATCCGGCCGACGTGGTCATGATGGCCGGGTTTGGGGCATTCGGGTACTTGTTGTTGAAGCTCGGATGCCCTCCCGCGCCGTTGGTACTGGGCTTCATCCTAGGCCCGATCCTGGAGGAAAACCTGAGGCGGGCGCTGCTGATTTCGCGCGGCGATCCGACGGTGTTCCTGACCCGTCCGATCAGCCTGGCGTTTCTGCTGGCGGCGGCGGGGTTGCTGGCGGTGAGCCTGTCGCCTCGGCTGCGGCGCGGCCGGGCGATGGTCGCGGACCGGCTGCGGGAGGGGGGGCCGGGCGAGGAACTGTGATGGTTAACACCAACCGGCGTTGACGTTGACGGTCGGTCGTGACGCCCCCGCGGCGTCTTTCTCGGGCTCGACCCGAGGATCGGCCAGCTCAAAAGTTGTACCCTGCCTGCAAGCACGGGGCCTGCATCACCAGATGCCAGAGTTCGGCCCTGGCATGACGGATGGGTGGCCGGTACGTCATTCCATTGGCCGGTTGGTATAATTCGCCGGAGGCAGGTCAGCGAATTCGTGACGTAGTTTCGCGTAAGCATCGAATACGTCAGCGGCGTCACCGGGGGTTTTAAGCGCGGCGAAAATGCGTTGCTTGACGAAGAAGCGCCAGGTGACGGGGACTTCGGCCAGGATGCGGTGTAAGGCGTCATAGCGTTCCAGGGACCAGACAGCTTCGAAGGCGACGCGGCCTGGTCCGTGGCGGAATTCCGCCGGTTCCGCGATCATCGTTGTGCGCAGTTTGGCGGTCGCTTCGGCGTTGAGTTCAAGTTTGTCGCTCAATACGACACCGTAATCGGTGCGCGCGGCCTCGGCGGAGATGAAGCCGCGGCGAACGTCGTCAATCACCGCTTCCGTTGGCCGTTGCGCGGGGTCGCCATAGCCGCCGGCGCCGGGCCCCTGGATCAGGATGACGTCGTCGGGTTCGCACAACACCACGTCGGTCGAGCCGAGTTCGGCACAATCCGGCGTGCCCGGGTTGCGCGCGAATCGGGAGACGCGGCCGGGACCGCCACTTCGAAGACCCCAGGCGGAGAAAACCGAGCGGTCGCGGTTGCGCGCCGTCACCATCGTTTGCGGCGCGAAGACCTGGAACTCCATTTCCAGCGCGCTGCCGCCGCGATACAGGCCTGCCCCGCCGCTGTCCGGCACGAGGCCGTAGCGGCGGATCAGGATCGGCACCTCGGCCTCATTCATTTCGACAGGGGTGTTCTTAAGGTACGACATGTTGGCGCCGCAGCCCTCCGCCCCGTCCGCCGAGGGACCACCTCCCGCGCCGCCGCCGACCGGACCGATGCTGGCCATGACGGAGCGGCCGGTGCGTGTCGTGGTCTTCACGTTCATGATGCTGACGCCGCTGCCGGGACTGGCGGGCATGCGGTCGGGCATGGCGCGGCAGAACGCGCCGATCACGGCGGTTTGCGCGAGGTTGCAGATCAGGCTGCGCATGCCGACGGCGGCGGGCATCGTGGCGTTCATGATCGTGCCCGGCTGCAGGATGGCGCGCGCCGGCCGTACGAGGCCAGCGTTCAGCGTAATCGTTGGATCCAGGCAATACAAAGCATAGACCACGCCGACCATCACGAGGGCGTGACGTTCCTTGCCGCCCGTCGGCATGTTGAGCGACGACGCGAGTTGCGGATCGCTGCCGGAGTAATCCACGGTCAGCGTGTCGCCATGGATCTTTAGGGTGACCGCGACGCGCACCGGATAACCGCCGGTCTGATCCTCATCGGCGTAGTCGGCGAAGAAGTATTCGCCGTCGGGAATGCCGCGGATCACATCGCGCGCCTGGCGTTCCGCGTAGTCGAGCAGACTGTCCAGGCCCTCACTGAAGGTCACGCGGCCGAAGCGGTCGATGATTTCGTGCACCTTGCGCTCACCGACCATCACGCAGGCGATCTGGGCGTTGAGGTCGCCACGGTTTTGTTCCGGCAGGCGCACGTTGTTGGCGATCATGCGCAGCAGGTCGTCGTTCATCACGCCGTCGCGCATCAGGCGCATTGGCGGAATGCGCAGCCCCTCCTGCTGGATTTCCGTCAATGTGCGAGACAAGGTCGCGGGAACGGCGCCGCCGACATCGGTATTGTGCACATGGTTGCCAACGAAACAAACCAAATGCCCGTCGCGAAACACCGGCCGCCAGACATGGATGTCCGGCGTGTGGGTGGCGACGTTGCCGGCGTAAGGATCGCTGGTCAGGCAGATGTCGCCTTCGCGGTAGTCGAACTGGTCTATGACTCCGGCGTAATCCAGGCTGGTGAACCAGGTGGCGCCGAACGACAGCGGCGAGGCGACTGTCAGGCCGGACGGGGTCATCACCTGACAGGAGAAATCCTCGGTCTCCTTGACGAAAGTGCTGTAGGCGGTGCGCATCAGGGTCCAGCCCATGCTCTCCGCCGCGGCGGCGCAGTAATTCGCGAGAACCTGAAGGTTGGTGCTGTCGAGTTTCATGACCGGCTGATCCGAAGATTGGTGTATTCATCGACGCTGACGGTGAAGCCGGGTGGAACGACCGTGGTGCAATCGTCCTGAACGACGACAGCGGGACCGTTGAAAGTGTGCCCGGCGTTGAGGTCGATACGGCGATAGATCGTCGCGGTGTGGTGCGCGCCATCCAGCCAAACTCTGGCGCGGCCTGCCTCCGGCGCCGGTCCTGGGCGTGGTTCGAAGCGGGGAAATTCGGGTTTGGGCACCGCGCCGGTGATCACCACGCGCAAGGCGATCGCCTGGATCGGCGCGTCGGGATTGGCATGGCCATAGACGTTCTTATGCTCGGCGTGGAAGCTTTCGGCGATCGCGCGCCAGTCGGCGCCTGGTTGAACAGGCGTATCGATTTCGAACGACTGGCCGCGATACCGCAACTCCGCCGAGCGGGCGATTGTGAACGATCCGGTGTAGCCCTGGTCTCGCCGCAACCACTCCTCGGCGCGAGATTCCAGCGCCTGATAAGCGCGATCGATCTGGTCCGCTGAATCAGGGCCGAGTTCGACATAGACGGTGCTGATGAAGTCGCTTTTAAGATCGGCGATCAGGCCGCCCAGGGCACTTAAAACGCCGGGCGTCGGGGGGATGAGGATTTCGCGGATGCCCAGTACGCGGGCGAGGAAACAGCCGAGCATGGGACCGGCGCCGCCGAAGGCCAGACAGGCGAATTCTCGCGGATCGATGCCGAAACGAGACACCAGCGCGCTGACTTCCTGAAACATACCGGAAACGGCGATTTTGATGATGGCTTCGGCGGTTTCCTCGATGGCGCGGTCCAGTTGGGCGGCGAGTTCGCCAACCACGGCGCGGGCGCGGGCCTGATCGATGGTGACGGCGGCGTAACCGATGGTGGACAGGCCGATCAGGCCGCAGGCGGCGAACGCGTCGGTGATGGTCGCGCGCGTGCCGCCTCGTCCGTAGCACGCGGGACCGGGACGGGAGCCGGCGCTTTCGGGGCCGACTTTTAACACGCCGAAGCGATCGACCCAGGCGATGCTGCCGCCGCCTTCGCCGATGGAGCTGACCGACACGCTGGGGATGAAGATCTGAAAGTCGCCGATCCGTTCGCCGACACCGTATCGCGGCGCGCCGTCCATGACCACCGCGACGTCGGCGCTGGTGCCCCCAATGTCCAGGCTCAGACAGCGGGAAATGCCGCTGATGGCGGCGACGTGACTGGCGCCGATGACGCCGGACGCCGTGCCGGACAAAATCATCTGGACGCATTCCCGCTTGCCCTGCTCGGCCGTCATCACGCCGCCGTTGGAGCGGGTCAGCCGCGGTTCCGCCGTGACGCCGGCTTGCTTCAACGCTTCCTGCAACGACCCGAGGTATTGGGCCACGCGAGGCTGCACGTAAGCGCCGATCGCGGCGGTAATGGTGCGCTCATATTCTCGGATGATCGGCCAGGTTTCGCTGCCGCGGAACACCGGCAGGTTGGGCGCGAGCCGTCGCACCAAATCGGCGGCGGCGATTTCATGCTCCGGATTGCGATATGAATGCAGGAACGAAATGAGGATGCCTTCAGCACCAGCTTCGATCGCGGCATCGACGGCGGCGGTCAGCGCCTGAGAGTCAAGCGGTGCGATGACGGTGCCGTCGGCGCCGATACGCCCAGGAATGCCGAATACGAGATCGCGGGTGATGAGGGGTGGGGGACGTTTTGAAAGCAGGTTGTACATGTTGGGGATCTTGAGGCGGGCGATCTCCAGCACATCCCGAAAATGTTCGGTGGTGAACAGCGCCAGGCGCAATCCCTTGCGTTGGATGACAGTGTTCACGCCGACTGTCGTGCCGTGGGTGAAATAGCCGATCTCTCCGGGATCGATGCCGTAGCGTTCCTTCAGTAGCCGGATGCCTTCCATCACTTCGGAGCCTGGCTCATCCGGACGAGAGAACACTTTAAGGCTGCGCAAGGAACGGGAATTTTCGTCGAACACGGCGAAATCCGTGAACGAGCCGCCGATATCGACACCAACCCGATACGTCATTCTGTTCTCCGCCAACCCGCACGCCGTTGAATCATCGTTTACAGAAAATGCCCGTCGTGGAATAGTCTTTGTGGGGACCTGACGAACGGAGATGCCGCATGACCGCTTCCACGCACAAGGTCGCCATCGTGACTGGCGCGGCACGCGGCATCGGACGAGCGATTGCTCTGGCTTTGGCACGGCATGGCATGGATCTCGCGCTGGTCGATTTACGGGAGCCGGAACTGGCGGCCACCGTCAAAGCGGTCGAGGCCGAAGGCGTCGCGACGTTGCCGCTGATTTTCGACGTGTCGGATTACGCGGCGGTGCGGGCGAACACCGACGTCATCTTTAAACGGTTTGGCAAGATCGACGTGCTGGTCAATAACGCCGCGATGGTGCAGCCGCAACAGGTGCTTGAAATCACCGAGGCGGAATGGGACCGCGGCATGGCGGTCAATCTGAAAAGCGTGTTCAGTTGGAGCCAGGCGGTGGCGCCTCGCATGCTGGAAAACGGCGGCGGGCGGATCGTGAATATCTCGTCGGTGTCGGCGAACACTGGCGGCAGCAAGACGGGGGCCAGCCGGTTTGCTTATGCCACCGCGAAGGCTGGCGTGCTCGGTCTGACGCGAAGCCTGGCGCGTGAACTGGCGCCCTACATTCTGGTCAACGCGGTGTGTCCAGGATCGATCCTGACCGATCGCACGCGCGAGTCGTTCAATGGCCATCTGGAACAAATCGCCGAGGCCACGCCGATGGGCCGCGTCGGCACGCCGGAGGATATCGCCGTCGTCGTCGCGTTCCTGGCGACCGCCGAGCCGCTGTTCATGACCGGCGAAGTGCTCGACGTCGATGGTGGGTCCAACATCAACTAAAGGCGCGGATGG
>Ga0182030_10015976_pt1 | contig 14661 bp, 13 predicted proteins | sample 812S3MmetaG_FD_121299 | JGI IMG/M metagenome (GOLD analysis project Ga0182030, IMG submission 121299) | Permafrost microbial communities from Stordalen Mire, Sweden - 812S3M metaG (Illumina Assembly) | ecosystem: Environmental > Terrestrial > Soil > Wetlands > Permafrost | place: Sweden... | reverse complement strand
GCGCCGCGAGGCCGACAACGCATGTCTGGACGTTGTTTTGTGTTCGGCCGTCATTGCGAGGAGCGTCCTTGTCCGCCGAAGCCCGCCTTCGGGCGAAGGCGGAAGCGCCGAAGCAATTCACTCTTTTCTTGCAGCATGGATTGCTTCGCAAGAGCTCGCAATGACGAACCAGGGCTGTTTGACAAGTGAATCAGTCGTGTGAAGACGCGCCACAGCTTGAGCCGTCATCGCCCGGCCCTGACCGGGCGATCCAGTAATCCGAGGCGCGGATGATTCAATCGAAACGCCGCGGCGTACTGGATCCCGGTCGAGCCGGGGATGACGGCCAGTTGTGAAGCGGCGCCGTGCGAAGCCCCGCGGCTTTGCTCAAATCCCGAGATAGCGGTGCTGCAGCTCGGGGGCGGCGATCAATTGCTGCGAGGTGCCGCTCCACACCGCGCGGCCGCGCTCGATGATGTAATGGCGGTCGGCGATGGCAGCGAGATTTTCCACGTTCTTGTCGATCACCAGCACCGACTGGCCGCGCGCCTTCAACAGCGACAGGCAGCGCCAGATCTCGTCGCGGATCAGGGGCGCCAGACCCTCGGTGGCCTCGTCGAGGATCAACAGGCGCGGATTGGTCAAGAGCGCGCGGCCGATCGCCAGCATCTGCTGCTCGCCGCCCGACAGCGTGCCGCCCATGTTATTGCCGCGCTCGTCAAGCCGCGGGAACAGCGCGTGGATCCTTTCCAAGGTCCAGGGATCGGGGCTGCCGAGACGATTGCCGGACGCCGCGACCAGATTCTCGCGCACGGTCAAATTGGGAAAGATCTGGCGCCCCTCCGGGACCAGGCCGATGCCCAATTGCGCGATGCGGAACGCGGGCAGGCGGCGGACCGGGTGTCCGGCGAAACGGATGCTGCCCGATCGCGCCGGCGTCAGCCCCATGATCGAGCGGATGGTGGTGGTCTTGCCCATGCCGTTGCGGCCCATCAGGGCCACCATCTCGCCCGAGCGGACCGACAGCGACAGGCCGAACAGCACCTGGCTCAGGCCATAGCAGGTCTCGATGGCCTCGACTTCGAGCAGCGGCGCCGCGTCGGCCGGTTCTTCATTGGACATGGCCGGTCACCACATGCTGGTCGCCGAGATAGGCGCGCTTGACCTCGTCGTTGCTGCGGATCGCCGCCGGCACGTCGGAGGCGATGACGCGGCCGTAAACCAGCACGGTGATGCGATCGGCCAGCGCAAACACCGCCTCCATGTCGTGCTCGACCAGCAGGATGGTGACTTCGCGCCGCAACTCCCTTAGCAGCCGGACCATGCGCGCGGATTCGGTGACGCCGAGTCCCGCCATCGGCTCGTCGAGCAGCAGCATCTGCGGCCGCGTGGCGAGCGCCACCGCAAGCTCGAGTTCGCGCTGCTCGCCATGGCTCAATCGCGACACCAGGGTGTCGGCGCGGGCTTCGAGTCCAACCCGGGCCAGCGCCGCAAGCGCGGCCTGGCGCAGGTGGGTTTCCTTGCGGGCATTGCCCCAGAAGCGGAACGAGTGGCCGTCATGGGCCTGGGCCGCCAGCGCGACATTGTCGAGCGCGCTGAAATCGGACAACAGCGAGGTGATCTGGAACGATCGCGCCAGCCCGAGCGCGCTGCGGCGCCAGGCCGGCAGCCGGGTGATGTCGCGGCCGGCCAGGCGGATGACGCCGGACTGCGGCGCCAATTGTCCGGTGAGCTGGCTGATCAGCGTGGTCTTGCCGGCGCCGTTGGGGCCGATGATGGCGTGCAGTTCGCCTCTGGCGACCTCGAGCGAGAGGTTGTCGGTGGCCAGGATGCCGCCAAAGCGCCGCACCAGATTCTCGACGGAAAGCAGGGGCTCAGCCACGGCGCAACCTCCCGAGCAGGCCGACGATGCCGCCGCGCCCGAACAGCACGATCAGGAGCAGCAGCGGCCCCATGATCAGCGCCCAGTATTCCGTCAGCTGCGACAAGAATTCCTCCAGCACCAGATAGACGATCGCGCCGATCACCGGGCCGAACAGCGAGCCCATGCCGCCGAGGATGACCATCACCATGAGATCGCCGGAGCGGGTCCAGTACATCACCGCCGGGCTGATGAAGTCGGTATTGTCGGCGAGCAGCGCCCCGGCGAGGCCGCAGATGGTGCCGGCGATGACAAAGCAGACCAGCCGGTAGCGGGTGGCCGGAAACCCGATCGCCTGCATGCGCGCTTCGTTGGAGCGCAGCCCCTGCACCACCATGCCGAAGCGCGAATTGAGGATGCGCCAGACCAGCAAGATGCCACTGAGGAGGCAGAAAAGGCAGAGGTAATAGAACTGCACCCGGTTCGACAGATCGATCAGGCCGGAAAAATCGCTGCGCTTGTAGATGGTCAGACCGTCGTCGCCGCCGTAGCGCGCCAGCCCCGAGGCGACGTAATAGGCCATCTGCGCGAAAGCCAGCGTGATCATGATGAAATAGACGCCGCGGGTGCGCAAGGAGAGCGCGCCGATCACCAGCGCGTACAGCGCCGACGCCGCCATCGCCACCGGCCACTGGATGAATCCCGAGCCGATGCCCTCGAACGCCAGGATGCCGACCGCATAGCCGCCGATCCCGAGATAGGCGGCGTGCCCGAAACTCATCATCCCGCCATAGCCCATGATGAGATTGAGGCTGACCGCGGCCAGCGCGAAGATCACGATCCGGGTGAACAGCGTCAGCGCGAAGATGTTGCCGCTGAGCGAGGTATAGAGCGGCAGCAGCAACAGCCCTGCGACCACCAGTGCCGCGACGACGTTGCGGGCATTGAGCCAGGCGGTCATCGGCGGCTGGCCGGGAACAGCCCCTCCGGGCGCACCACCAGTACCATCGCCATCAACAAATAGATCAGCATCGAGGACAGCGCGGGTGCGGCGGTCGAGGCGGCGGCCGAACTCAGCACCCGCCGCAACAGATCGGGCAGGAAGGCGCGGCCCATGGTGTCGATGATGCCGACGAAGATCGCGGCCAGGAACGCACCGCGGATCGAGCCGATGCCGCCGATGACGATAACGACAAAGGCGAGGATCAGGATGTTTTCGCCCATCCCGATCTGCACGGTCAGGATCGGCGCCTGCATCATCCCGGCCAGACCGGCCAATGCCGCGCCGAGCCCGAACACCAGGGTGTAGAGCAGCTTGATGTTGATGCCGAGCGCGCCGATCATTTCCCGGTTGGAGGCGCCGGCGCGGATCAGCATGCCGAGCCGGCTGCGCATCACGACGAGATAGAGCAATAGCGCGACCGCGAGCGCGACCACGATGATGGCGAGCCGGTAGGCCGGATAGAACACCCCCGGCATGATCTGGACCGGCACCGTCAGCCAGGGCGGCAGCGGCAGCGCCAGGCCCGCCGGCCCCCAGATCAGCCGCACCGCGTCATTGAAGAACAGGATCAGCCCGAACGTGGCCAGCACGTGATCGAGATGATCGCGGCCGTAGAGATGCCGAAGGGCGACGAATTCCAGCACGATGCCGAGCAGCAGCGTGGCGCCGAGCGCCAGGACGATGCCGGCGACAAAATTCCCGGTCCACATGACAAAAGTCGCGGCGAAATAGGCGCCCATCATGTAGAGCGAGCCATGCGCCAGATTGACGAAGTCCATGATGCCGAACACCAGCGTCAATCCCGCCGCCAGCAGGAACAGCAGCAGGCCGAACTGCAATCCGTTCAAAAACTGTTCGACGACAAGCAGCATGGGTCCCCTAGTTCAACGATTTTGGAGTTCGAACCATTTCGGTTCGTAGCGCCAAACAACCATCGTCATTCCGGGGCGCGCTGTTGCGCGAGCCCGGAATCCATAACCCCTGCAGGGAGTATGGATTCCGGGCCTGCGCCTCAAGTCGGCTATCGCCGACCAAAGGCGCATCCCGGAATGACGAGCGCGATGCATCTCGATGGATGAAGTCACCGGACTTGGATCAATCGGTCTGCAAGACATGTGCCGAAAACAACATAGCGGCAACGCACCTGCGCGGCCGCCGTATCGAGCAGCACCGCTAGATCACTTCATCGGACATTTGTCGTGGAAGCGATCCTGGTCGTCCTTGACGATGGTGGCGACGGTTTTCAGCGACAGCGCGCCGTCGGCATCCTTGACCACGTCCTGCAGATAGAAGTTCTGGATCGGGATATGGTTGTTGCCGTATTTGAACGGGCCGCGCAGCGACTTGAAATTCGCCTTCTCCATCTCGGCGCGCATGGCGTCCTTCTTGCCGGTGTCGCCGTTCACCGCCACCACGGCGCTGTTGATCAATTGCGCGGCGTCGTAGGCTTGGGCGCCGTAATAGGTCGGACGCAAATTGGGATATTTCTTGCGGTAGTCGGCGACGAACTGCTTGTTCTGTTCGTTCGGCAAATCGTTGACCCATTCCTGCGCGCCGGGCACGCCGAGCGCGTTGTCCTTCTGCAGCGGCAGCGACAATTCGTCGATGGTGAAGGCGGTGTAGAGCGGCATCTGCGCCTTGAGGCCGGCCTGGGCATATTGATTGAGGAACTGGACGCCGGCAGCACCGGGATAGAATACGAAGATCGACTCCGCGCCGGAGGCGCGCGCCTTGGAAAGCTCGGCCGAGAAGTCGAGCTGGCTCGGCCACACCGTATATTCCTCGCCCTTGATCTCGCCCTTGAAGGTGCTCTTGACGCCGGCCAGCATGTCCTTGCCGGCGGCATAATTGGGGCCGATCAGGAACACCGACTTGACGCCCTTCTGGTTCATGTAGAGCCCCATCGCCGCCGGGGTCTGGTCGTTCTGCCAGGAGGTCGAGAACACGTAAGGCGAGCACAATTCGCCGGCGAGCTGCGAGGGTCCGGCGTTGGCGCTGATCAGGAAGGTCTGCGAATCCACCGCGGTCTTCAGCGAAGCCAGCAGCACGTTCGACCAGATGTAGCCGGCGATGAAATCGACGTGATCGGACTGCACCAGCTTCTCGGTCTTCTGCTTGCCGATATCCGGCTTCTGCTGATCGTCCTCGTAGATCACCTCGACCGGCTTGCCGGCCATCTTGCGGCCGAGATGATCGAGCGCCAGCTCGAACGAATTGCGCATGTCGTTGCCGATCACGGCGGTCGGACCGCTGAAGGTCGAGACAAATCCGATCTTGATGGAATCCGCCGCCGCCGCGGGTTGCGCCAGCGCCGCTACCGTGGCGCCCGCCAGCCAGAATGCAGTTCTCATAATTGCTCCCCTCGTTACCGATGCCTGCCGCCGGTCAAACGACCCGTCGGGTTCGAACCGCGATCCGCGCTCCGCTGTGCGGGCCGTGCCGCGATCGCTGAGGCGTTTGTGCGCGAATTGCCAAGGTGGCGGCAAGCGTGAACCACAGGCTCGGCTCAAAACCTTCGGCTCATAGCCCCACCGCCATGCACCATAGTTCGCGGCGTGCGCGGATGGCAAGAATTATAGTTCTGCTGGTGTCAGGGCGTATCCCATGGAGCGGCGCCGGCCGCCTCAGAGCAAAACTTCGGCGCCGTCGGTGATGTAGCGCGCGTGGCGGAAATCTCGGATGGTCGCAACCTCGTCGGCCGACCATTGCAGCAGCATGAAATATTGCGGCCCCGCGCCCGGCTGGCGGGGATCGAACACCAGGATGGCGGGGCGGCCTTCCAGCAGCCCCGGCACCAGATGCCAGTCGGCGACCCCGGCGTAATTGCCGAAATACCTGGAAACTTCGGCCTTGCCGTTCAGGCGGGTCCTGTCGACGAGGTCGAGCTGCACATCGTCGGCAATCAGGGCCCGGATGGCGTCAAAATCCCGCGCGTTGAAATGCGCGACATAGGCGCCGAGCCGGTCGCGGTCGGCTTGCGACAATTGCCGCACCGGCCGATCGTCCGGCTCGTCCGCCAGTTCGCGAAGCCGGGCGCGTCCGCGGTGCAGCGCCGCCTTGACCGCCGCCAGGCTGGTATCCATGACGTCGCAGATTTCCTGCAACGAGCAGCCGAGCACGTCCATCAGGATCACGCTGCTGCGCTGGGCGAGCGGAAGCCGCATCAAGGTGCGCAGGCTGGCGCCGGCGACCTCGCGGCTGGCGACGGTATCGGCCGGGTCGGCAATCATGTCCACCTCCTCGCCCGATCGCAGCGCCTGCTGCCGGCGCCGGCGGCGTAAAAAGTCGAGCGCGGCGTTGTGGGCGATCCGGAACAGCCAGCCTGCGGGATTGCGAACCGGGCCGGCGGATGCGAACGACTCCACCGCCTTGATCAGCGCGTCCTGCAGCACATCCTCGCCGTCGATCACCGAACCGACCATGCGGGCGCAGTAGCGATGCAGCCGTGGCCGCATCTCGACCAGCAGCTCGCTCAGATCCGCCACGGCGGCCGACCCGTCAGGGACCGATTTCATTCTGCTTCCCAAAATCCAGCGTCGACGGCTTAACTCTCGCCGAGCATGCGATAATTGCCGACGATGGTCACGCCGGCCAGCTGCGGCGGCTCGACGCAACGGTCGCGGATCCCGCTCTGGAATGCCTTGAACGCCGCCAATGCCGGGATCGTATCGCCGGCATCGTCCGCGGCTTCGACCAGGTGGACGAAGCTGCCGTCATCGAGCCGCAGCGCCAGATAGCGAACGCCGCCGGGCCGGGCGGCCTTCAACTCCTCGAACACCCCGGCGATCAGCCCCGCATTCTGGTCGGCCATCCCCGGCTTTGTCCTATACCTGATCAAGGTCCGTTTCATCGCTCTCTCCATCGCCAATCCGAGCCGTGAGATCATCGTCTCGAAACCCAGGACGTTCGGCGCGCGCAGAAGGATTCGGTGGCAAGCAAATATTTTTGCCCTTGGACGCGAACCGGCGAAGCACTACCTCTGCATCCGGCAGCGGCAGATGTTTGAAGCCAGAGGCGACCGCAGATGACGACAGCGCAGGCCCAACCGCCAGGCCTCCATCACGTGGTGATCGTCGGCGCCGGCTTCGGCGGGCTGGAAGCGGCCTTTGGGCTGGCGGGCGCACCGGTCCGCATCACGGTGGTTGACCGCCGCAACCACCATCTGTTTCAGCCGCTGTTGTATCAGGTCGCGACCGCCTCGCTGGCGACCTCGGAGATCGCCTGGCCGATCCGCTATCTCCTGCGCGGCCGCGCCGAGGTGACCACCCTGTTCGCCACGGTGAGCGGCGTCGACGTCCAGGCGCGGCGGGTGCTGTTCGACGATGGCGACAGTCTGGCCTACGACACCCTGCTTCTGGCCACCGGGGCCCGCCACGCTTATTTCGGCCATGACGAATGGGAGCCGTTCGCACCCGGCCTGAAAACCCTGGAGGACGCCACCACCTTGCGGCGCCGGATCCTGGTCGCCTTCGAGCGCGCCGAGCGCGAGACCGACCCGCAGCGCCGCGCGGCGCTGATGACCTTCGTCATTGTCGGCGCCGGGCCGACCGGCGTCGAACTCGCCGGCACCATTGCCGAACTGGCGCAGGACACCCTGCCGCCCGACTTCCGCAACATCGACACCCATAAAGCGCGCGTGGTCCTGATCGAGGCCGGGCCGCGGGTGCTGGCAGGTTTTCCCGACGATCTGTCGGCCTATGCGCAGCGTTCGCTGGAAAGCATCGGCGTCGAGGTGATGCTGAACCAGGCCGTCACCGAATGCTCCGCCGACGGCGTCGTCTATGCCGGCCAGAGCCTGCAGGCCAGGACCCTGATCTGGGCCGCCGGGGTGCGCGCCTCCCCCGCCGCCGAATGGCTCAATGCGTCAGCCGACCGGGCCGGCCGCCTCCAGGTGCTGCCCGATCTCACGGTATCAGGCCATCCCGAGATCTTCGCCGTCGGCGACACCGTCGTTATCGCCGGCCCGGATGGCAACCCGGTCCCCGGCATTGCACCGGCGGCCAAGCAGCAGGGACGCTATGTCGCCGATTGCATCAAGGCGCGCCTGGCCGGCAAGACGATCGGCCCGTTCCGCTACCGGCACGCCGGCAGCCTGGCGCAGATCGGCAAGCGGCTGGCGGTGATCGACTTCGGCCGCATCAAGCTGCGCGGGACCCTCGCCTGGTGGATCTGGGGCATCGCCCACATCTACTTTCTGATCGGGCTGCGCAACCGGCTCAGCGTCGCGATCAGCTGGTTGTGGATCCACGCCCGCGATCAGCGCGCCGCGCGCCTGATCACCCAGGGAAGCAGCAAGGTGGTACGCTGAGCCGTCAGCGGGCCCATCCGATCCACTCGGTCGCGGCATCGTCGCCCAAGAGCGCCTCGGCGCTGAGGCGCCGCGTCGGCCGCAGACCTGCTCAAAAAATGTGCAGAATCCATCGGCGCGACCCTGTCGCGGCGCTTCAATGGCCGCTCAACTATCTGAAAGGACGCAGTGATTCTGATATCCCGAGATCGCGATGAGGATGTACACATGGCACATCGCTTGCTTCGATCTAAGTTACCGAAGCTCGGCCAGGCGACCAGCGTTCGCCTGGCCGCTGCGCCAGATCCCACCGTACGTAACGGCCCTTTCGCATCCGGAGACGTCCCCTGCCGCGCCCGCCGAATAGATTTCAGTCGCCTTGCGGACCGAATCGCTGTCCCGATCGGGGCCGCGCGTGACTGAAACCGTCGCTGCGATCGTCGCCGCGCATCGCGCCGGCACCATGACGCCTGCGCAAACCGTGGCGCGCAGCTATCAGCGGATTCGCGATCACAACGATCCCGCCATCTTCATCAGCCTGCGCGACCAGCAACAGGCAATGGCGGAGGCCGAGGCCCTGGCCGCGAAAGATGCGGCCGCGCTGCCGCTGTACGGCGTTCCCGTTGCGGTCAAGGACAATATCGACGTCGCCGGAATGCCTACCACCGCCGCCTGTCCGGCTTTCGCCTACATGCCAGGTCACGACGCCACCTCGGTGGCGCGGCTGCGCGCGGCCGGCGCCATCATCATCGGCAAGACCAACCTCGATCAGTTCGCCACCGGCCTCGTCGGCGTGCGTTCGCCCTACGGCATTCCCAACAATCCGATGCGCGGCGATCTCATTCCGGGCGGATCGAGTTCCGGCTCGGCGGTGGCGGTGTCGACGGGATTGGTGCCGCTGGCGCTGGGAACGGATACCGCCGGCTCCGGCCGCGTGCCGGCAATGCTCAACAATATCGTCGGGCTGAAGCCGAGCCTCGGCCTCGTCTCCACCGCCGGCGTGGTGCCGGCATGCCGCACGCTGGATTGCGTGTCGGTGTTCGCGCTCACGGTCGACGACGCGATGACGGCGCTGGCCGCGATGGCCGGCCCCGACGGCGCCGATCCCTATTCCCGCGACCGGCCGCTGGCGCAGATCAGCGCGTTTCCCACAAAACTGCGGCTGGGCGTGCCGCATGACGGCCAGCTGATCTTCTTCGGCGACAAGGCATCGGAGGCGGCCTATGGCGAGGCGCTGAAGCGCTGGACCTCGCTCGGCGCCACGCTGGTCGGGTTCGACCTCGAACCGTTCTATGAAACCGCGCGGCTGCTCTACGAGGGCCCCTGGGTCGCGGAGCGCTATCTGGTGATCCGCAATCTCTTGGCCTCCTCGCCGGACGCGATTCATCCGGTCACCCGCGAAATCACCGCCGCCGGAGCCCGGCTCGGCGCCGCCGACACCTTTGCCGCGCTGTACCGGCTGCAGGCGCTGCGCAGGATCAGCGAGCGCGCCTTCGCCGGCATCGACGCGCTGGTGCTGCCGACGGTGCCGACCGTTTACTCGACGGCGCAGGTGCTGGCCAACCCGATCGAACTCAACTCCAGGCTCGGCACCTACACCAATTTCGTCAACCTGCTCGACCTCTGCGGCCTGGCGCTGCCGGCCGCGATCCGCGGCGACGACATTCCGTTCGGCATCACGCTGCTGGCGCCCGCAGCCAGGGACGCGCAGCTCGCCAGCATCGGCCGCGTCTTCCATGCCGACACACGGCTGAGTCTGGGCAGCCGGTCTGTGCCGCAGCCTGCATTGCCGGTTCTGCCGGCGGGGCTAAGCGGAGACGAAATCGCCATCGCGGTGGTCGGCGCCCATCTGTCGGGCATGGCGCTGAACGGCGAATTGAAGGCGCTCGGCGGACGCCTGCTGGAGGCAGCCATCACCGCGCCCGACTACAGGCTCTACGCGCTGGACACCGCGCCGCCAAAGCCCGGCATGCTGCGAGTGAAAGCCGGAACCGGATCGTCGATCGAGCTGGAGGTCTGGGCGCTGCCGGCGGCGGCGTTCGGGAAGTTCGTCGCCGCGATCCCGCCGCCAATGTCGATTGGCACCGTACGTCTGGCCGACGGCCGCGGCGTCAAAGGCTTTCTGGTCGAGCCCGCGGCGGTCGACGGCGCGCGCGACATCTCCGCGTTCTCAGGCTGGCGCGCCTTTGTGGCGAAAACCGCGGCGACGGCTTGAAGTGGGCGAATGGCGAATAGTGAGTAGGGAAGGGAAATTTACTACTCCCTATTCGCCATTCGCCCCCTATACCGACACCGCGTAGATCTCGTATTCGTCGCGCACCAGTTCGATATGGGCGCGCATCGCGGCCGCCGCGCCCGCCTTGTCGCCACGCAGGATCGCCACCACGACGCGGTCATGCTCGGCATGCGACTTGGCCAGCCGCCCGAGATTGCGAAACTGCGCGCGACGGAACGGCTGCACCCGCACCCGCGTCGCCAGGGTCATTTCGGCGATATAGCCGTTCTGCGAACCGGCATAGATCGCATTGTGAAACCGTTCGTTGACTTCGTGGAAGCGGTCCGGATTGCCGACGTAGCTCAGGACCCGCAATTCCTCGTGCACCGCTTCCAGCCGGTGGCGCTCCCCCGGCAGCATCCGTTCCGCAGCGAGCCCCGCGCACAGCGCTTCCAGCTCGGCCATCGCCTCGAACATGCCGGTCAGCCGTTCGATCGAGGGCCGTGCCACCACCGCGCCGCGATGCGCCCGGGCGTCGACCAGCCCGCTGGCCGCGAGCTGGCGCAACGCCTCGCGGACCGGCGTGCGCGAGACGTTGAAGCGTCGCGCGATGTCGGTCTCGTCAAGGGCGGCTCCGGGCGGCAGCGCGCCGCGCACGATTTCGTCCGCCAGTTGCAGCCGCAGCTCCTCGGCGCGGGTGATCTTGTCCGGCCGCGGCGAGGCGCGGTCGACACGGCGAACCGTCGCCTCCGCCGCTTCGGCTGGACGTGGCGCGGCGTTGCCCGGAAGATCCTCGAGACTCATGTCGTTTGACCCTGCGGTTCGTCGATGATGCTGACATGGGCGGCGACGATTTTCCAACCCTCGGCAAATCGCACCCAGGTCTGCATCTGCCGCCCCACTCTGGCGGGGGCGGAATCCCGGTAGAACAGCGTCGAGGCGACCGCGCTGTCGCGGCCGTAGCTCGTGATCACCGTGTTGGCGGTCCGGCGCATCAATCCGGCCGGCGACCGCGCCGCGCGAAACGCCGTGATCGCGTCATAGCCGTAGAGATTTTCACCGATGCCGTAGCGCAGCGTGCGGGCGTCGTTGCGGAACAGCTCGTCGAGCACGGCGACGTCGTTCGACACCAGCGCCTTTTCGTAGCGCGCGAACTGCTCGGCGACCTCGGCAAGCACATCGGGGAGATCGACCTCCATGTCACAATTCCTTTGGCAGCGGCGCGGCGGCCACGCCGTCGCGCTGCAGCGCATGGGCGACGCGCAGCGCGATATCCTCGCGCCAGGGCGCGGCGATGATCTGCACGCCGATCGGCATCGGCTGGAGCGGCACCGGCACGGCGACCACCGGAAGCCCGATAAAGGAGATCGGCTGGGTGTGGATGCCGATATTGGCGCGGACCGGCAGTTCGACGCCGTCAAGCACGAAGCTCGCCTGCCCGAGCTTCGGCGCGACGCAAGGCGTCGCCGGCGCGATGATGACGTCGACCGATCCGAATATTTCCAGCACCCGGGCGCGGTACCAGCGGCGGAATTTCTGCGCCCGCTCGACCAGCGGCGCTGGCAGCAACGCGCCCGCCAGCAGGCGGTCGCGCACCGCCGGATCGAAATCGTTCGGCCGCCGCCGCAAGCGGTCCAGATGCAAGGCGGCGCCTTCGCAGGTGGTGATGACATAGGCCGCGGCGCGGGCGCGCGCCGCTTCGGGGATTTCGACGGTTCGGGTGGCGCCAAGCGCCCGGGCGACCCGGGCGACCGCCTCGACGGCTTCGGGGAAGACATTTTGCTGAAAATAGCCGCCGGCGATCGCGATCCGCAAGTCCCCGATGTCCCGCGCGAGGAGCGGCGTCACCACCTCGGCGGGCCGGCTGGTGCACGCCGCGTCGTCGAGGTCTGGGCCCTGCATCACGTCATAGGCCAGCGCGAGGTCCTCGACATTGCGCGCGAACGGACCGAGATGATCGAGGCTGGCGACGAACGGAAACGATCGCGCCCGCGACAGTCGGCCGTAGGTCGGCTTCAGCCCGAAGATTCCGCAGAATGACGACGGCACCCGGATCGAGCCGTTGGTGTCGGAGCCCAGCGCCAGCGGCACCAGGCCGCCGCCGACCGCGCCGCCGGATCCGCCCGACGAGCCGCCGGTCATTCGCGTCACGTCATGCGGATTGCGCGAAGCGCCGTCATGCACGTTCTCGCCGGTGAAGTCGTAGGCGTACTCGCCCATATTGAGCGCGCCGACCAGCACCGCGCCGGCAGCCTCCATCCGCTCGACCAGCGTGGCGTCGCGCGGCGACGGCGCAAGGTCGCGATTGATTTTCGAGCCGGCGCGGGTGGCCAGACCCCGCACATCGAACAGGTTTTTCACCGCGAAGGGCACCCCGGCCAGCGGGCCGGCCTGGTGCCCGGCCCGGATCGCGGCATCGACCGCCCGGGCTCTGGCGCGGGCGCGATCCGCGGTGACGTCGGTGAAGGAATTCAGCACCGGATCGCGGCGGGCGATCCGCGCCAGCGCGGCTTCGGTCACGCTGAGGGCGGACATGGTCCGGCCGGTCACGGCTTTCGCAATTTCCGTAGCCGACAGCCCGTCGCGGTCAGGAGTGAGGGAGATATCAGGCTGCAAAGACACTGGCCGGCTCGGTTTGATCGGGCAGTTCGAATTCGTCCACCAGCCGGGCGAGCCGCAGCGACACCTCCAGATTGGCCCGCACCGCGGGCTTCCAGGCTTCGTCGACCGAAAGCCCGAGGGCTTTGGAGACGGCGTCGATATAGTCGTCAAGGTCAGTGGTCATTGTACTCCCAAGCGGTCGGCACGTTCAGTGAACCGGCAACGGCGGATGGGGAATCGCCGTCAGCAGTTCCCTTGTATAGGCATCCTGCGGATCGCCCAAGACCCGTTCGGCGGTACCCTGCTCGACGATTCGACCCGTTCGCATCACAATCACTCGATCACACAACAACCGCACCACGTTGAGATCGTGCGAGACGAACAGATAGCTCATGCCCATCGACTGCTTCAAATCGTGCAGCAGGTTCAGGACCACCGCCTGCACCGAAACGTCGAGGGCGGCGGTCGGCTCGTCGAGAATGACAAGTTTTGGATGCAGCGCGATGGCCCGGGCGATGCCGACGCGGGCCTTCTGGCCGCCGGACAATTGATGCGGGAATCGGTCCAGCAGGTTGACCGGCAGTCCGACCAGCCCTGCCAGCTGCTCGCAGCGGGCGCGCAAGGCGTCGCGGCCCTTGATGTCGCCGAGCTGCATGATCGGATCGACGATGGCGCGGGCGGCGGTGAAGCGCGGATTGAGGCTGTCGGTGGGATCCTGGAACACCATCTGGATGCTCTTGCGCAGCGGCAGCCGCGCGAAGGCATTGGGCAGGATGCCGCCGATCTCGTCGCCGTCGAACATGATGCGTCCCGATGTCTGGTCCAGAAGCCGCATCACCATCATCGAGGTGGTGGATTTGCCGCAGCCGGATTCCCCGACCAGGCCGACGCTCTCGCCGTGCCCGACGCTGAAACTGATGCCGTCGACCGCCCGGAATTGCTCCGGCGCGACCGGCGGCTTGCGGGAAAACAGCTTGGACAATACCGCGGTGGCGCCCTGGCGCGGATATTCCTTGACCAGTTTTTCGACCAGCAGCAGCGGCTGGAGGGAGCCGCCGCCATTGGTGGCGGCGTCGGCGCCGGGCATACTGACCGACGGGCGGGGAGAGGTTGAGGGAAGCGCTGCGGCTTCCTCCTCCGGCAGCAGATCGCGCAAGGAGACGCCGAGCCGCGGCGTCGCGCGCATCAGCTTCTTGGTATAGGCGTGTTCGGGGTGGGCGAAGATATCGGCCGACAACGCGGTTTCGACCACACGGCCCTTCTCCATCACCACCACGCGATCGCAATAGGCCGCTGCCAGCCCAAGATCGTGGGTGATCAGGATGGTCGACATACCGCGGCGCCTGGTCAGTTCGACGATCAGGTCCATCACCGCTTTCTGCGTGGTGACGTCGAGCCCGGTGGTCGGCTCGTCCGCGATCAGGAGCTGCGGATTGCAGGCCAGCGCCAGCGCGATGACGACGCGCTGGCACATGCCGCCCGACAGCTCGAACGGATAGGCATGATAGCGCTCGCGCGGGCGGGCGATCTTGACCTGCTCCAGCGCCTCGATCGCCTTCTCGCCGCGGTCGCTCGCTGCCGACTGCACATGCTGGCGCAGCACGTCCTCGATCTGGTCGCCGACCTTGCGGATCGGATTGAGCGCCGCGCGCGGGTTCTGGAAGATCATCGAGATTTCGCGGCCGCGCAGGTCGCGCATCTGGTTCTCGGTCGCG
>Ga0182030_10015975_pt1 | contig 14662 bp, 13 predicted proteins | sample 812S3MmetaG_FD_121299 | JGI IMG/M metagenome (GOLD analysis project Ga0182030, IMG submission 121299) | Permafrost microbial communities from Stordalen Mire, Sweden - 812S3M metaG (Illumina Assembly) | ecosystem: Environmental > Terrestrial > Soil > Wetlands > Permafrost | place: Sweden... | reverse complement strand
CGTGCCGGCCGCGCAACGCGCGATCGTCTCGTGGAACACGCAAGAAGTCGTCGATGCGCTCGGGCTCGTCGTAGCAACCGCTGACGGCAGACGTTCGGGGGCACTCCCCTACGTCGCGTTCGCGGATGGACGCCGGGCCTCGCTCGACGGCTCCGACGATATCGCGACCATCCGAACCGACACCGTGCACGCCACGAGCGCTATCGTCGCGATCGAAGTCCGCTCGCACGGGCCGCTCGCGCGCGTCGCTGCCTCAACGCCGCCCACGGATCCGCCGCGCTCAGCCGCACCCGCCGCCGATGCGTGCCGCGAACTCAACGTTCCGGAGCACTCGCAGTACGTTGATGACTTTCCCGACGAGCGCGGCTGGTGCGCGCCCGCATCGATGGCGATGCTAATCGGCGCTTGGGGCATGACGCCCGGCGTCGCCGAGGTAGCGGCCGGCGTCTTCGATCACGCCTACGCCGGAACCGGCAACTGGACGTTCGCCGTCGCGTACGCCGGAGCGTGCGGACTCGCCGGCGCGGCGGCCTACCTGCGCGATCTGGTGAACGTCGAGCGTTTCATCGCGGCGGGCCTGCCGTTAGCGGTGAGCATCTCGTGGAGCGGTGACGCGTTGCCGGGCGCCCCGCTCGACCATTCGGACGGGCATATTCTCGTCGTGCGCGGGTTCGACGCGCGGGGCGATGTGATCGCCAACGATCCGGCTCAACCGGCCATACGTCACGTGTACGAACGCGCAGCGTTTGCGCGTTGCTGGCTCGATCACGGCGGCGTTGCATTACTCGTCGCACCACCGGGACGCGTCGAGGATCTGCTCCGTTGCGCGAACGCATGACCTCGCAACCGGAGCAACGGGTGGTCGCGGCCAGCGACGTCGGCGACGCGCCGTTGCACGTCGTGCTCGTCGAGCCGGAGATTCCACCGAACACCGGTAACATCGCGCGGCTGTGCGCGGCGACCGGCTGCGCGTTACATTTGGTCGAACCGCTCGGCTTCCGCATCGACGATCGCGCGCTCAAGCGCGCCGGCCTCGACTACTGGCACGCCGTGCGGGTCGTCGTGCATCCGTCGCTCGCTGCGTTCCTCGCGACGTTCCCCCTCGAACGTTGCTGGTGGATCGAGACGACCGGCGCGGCGCCATACGCGAGCGCGCCGTTTGCGCGCGGCGACGCGCTGGTCTTCGGCAAAGAAACCGGCGCCTTGCCGCAAGCTCTGCTCGACGCCCATCGCGCGCGCACGCTGCGCATACCGATGCGCGCCGGCGCCGTGCGGAGCATCAACCTCTCGACGGCCGCCGGCATCGTGACCTATGCGGCTTTAGCCGCGCTCGATTTTCCCGAACTCGCCTAGGACGGCGCCGGGAACGCGGACACGGCGTCTTCGATCGCGCCGCGAATCGCGTCGTTGGCGATCGGTGCGATATGGTTGACCACCGTCGGTTGCGAACCGAACGAATGCGTGCGGCAGTCGTACGTGCGCAGCGCAACGTGGGCCGTCGTTTGCGCCGATAACGAGAGCGCGTCGACGCGGGTCGTATCGAGCGTGCCTACGACTAGTGCTTGGGCCTTCGTCGTCGTGCATTCTTCAGGGCCATCAACGGCTGGATCGATCGCCCCGGCTCCCGTGAGGGTGACGGTGTTGAATCCGCGATGCTGCAGCGCCGCGACGAGCGCGCTCGCCGCGTTCGTGCGATCCGCTTCCGGCGCCGAACCCGTCATCGGCAAGACCGCAAATCCGCTCATCGGCGGCGGCGAGACCAGCGAAGCACCGGCAGCCGCAATGCCCGGCGGCGGCGAGGGTTCACCGGAGAGCATCACCTCACGCACGCGGCCGCCATCGCCGCGGATATCGTCGAGGGTGCGGAAATGCGTGTTGACCGACCACCGCACGAGCCCGTTTTGCGTACTAACGAGTTGCTCGATAACCGAGTAGCTCGTCCCGAAGACCGCCGTGATCGACCCGCTGAAATACAGATCGGCGCCCGCGGCGCGGGCCGCGGTGCGGTAGTCCACGGGCTTCGCAGACGCTGCTCCGCGAACGATCTTCACGCCCCCGAGCGCGGTGACCTCGGCCGCGATTTGGTTGGGGACTTGGACCCCGAGTTCCTCAGGCACCGAGCCGTTAACGACAAACGGATACACGACCAGCACGGGCGACGCGGCACTCGAGGGAAGCGCGCAGAACGGCACGAGCAGCGTGGCCAGCACGACGAACAGACGGCGGAGCATGGCCGGGGCTTTAGCGAGAGACGGCGGCGCACATGCCGAAGCATGCGTTATGACGACGCAAGCGGCGGAAATCGACGCGATCCAACGCCGGGTCATCGCCTGTCGCCGGTGCCCGGAGCTCGTCGCCTACCGTGAAGAGGTGGCGCGTGAGAAACGCCGAGCCTATCGCGATCACGAGTATTGGGGCAAGCCGGTCCCGGCATTCGGCGATCCGCTCGCTCGCGTCGTTCTCGTGGGGCTCGCGCCCGGCGCGCACGGCAGCAACCGCACCGGCCGCATGTTTACGGGCGACGCGTCCGGCGAATGGCTCTACCGCGCGCTCCATCGCGCCGGCTTTGCGAACCAAGCGCTGCAAGTCGATCGCAACGACGGTATGCAACTGCACGACACGCTGATCACCGCGGCGATTCGCTGTGCGCCGCCGGGAAACAAACCCACGCCCGGCGAGCGTGCGGCATGTCTGCCGTATCTGGAAGCGGAGTTTGCGGCGCTGCGCGGCGTGCGCGTGATCGTCACGCTCGGCAAGATCGCCGACGATACCGTTCACCGCATCGTGAAAACGTCGGGCAGCTATCGTTCCGCGCGCGCGGCGTTCAAGCACGGTGCCGAAACGCTCGTAGCGCTGCCCGGCTCACCGGACACGACGATCATCGCTTCCTATCACCCCAGTCAACAGAACACGAACACCGGCGTCCTCACCGAAGCGATGCTCGACGCGATCTTCACGCGGTCGCGCGAACTCGTTCAGGCGCGGTGATGCACGCGCGTCGCGAGCACGTTTAACTCCTCGCAGCCGCTACTCGTGACCAGGACGCCGGCGCCGAGGTTGACGCGCTGCATGCCGATGCACGCGTTCGGTTCGAGTTCCAGGACCATGCCGGCGGTGAGGACGAGATCGCCGCGGCGGATGCCGACCGTGCCTTGTCCCTCGATCGCTGCGTCGCGCGTTCCGGCGAGTTGCTCGCGGTTGAGTGCGGTGAAGCCGGTCGCGCCGAACGACATCGTGTGCAGGAGCGGCGTCTTGCCCCAGCAGCCGCCGCGCCGCAACGGTTCTTCCATCGCGTGGACGACCGAAGCAAACGTGACGCCCGGCCGCACTGCCGCAACGCCGGCCTCGTAGGCTTCGCGGGCGACGCCCTCGCACGCGTGCAGCACGTCGTCGACCGGATCGAGTGCGATGCTCATCTGCACTTGCGCTTCCACGCCGCCGTAGAGCGTGTGGATCTCGGCCTGCACCATGTCGCCGCGTTCGAGCGTGCGCGGATGCTCGGCCCGGAGCGCCCAGCGCGGCGCACCCCAGCCGATGTTGTCGGGACCCGATTGCAAGCTCATGTTCGGATAGCGCGTTTCGCAGCCCCAGCGGTAGATCGTGCGCATGATCTCCGCGTACACGCTCGCTTCGTTTACACCCGGCCGCGTTGCCTCGATCATTGCCACACAAGCTTCTTCGCTGACGCGCGCCGCAAAACGTAAGAGCGCGATTTCCTCAGCGCTCTTGACGAGCATGAAGTCGGTCAGATCGCGGGTGAAATCGTCGATTTGGAGCTGTGGCAATTCACGCGTGAGATTGCGGTAAAAACCGAGCGGCAGCAGGCCTTCGGTTTCACCGGGCGCGGTCGGACCGAAACCGACGATTCCGATGCGTCCGCGCGCGAGACCCTGCTCGCGCAGCAGCGCCGCGACGCCCGCGCCGCCGGCGCCAATCCGCAAATCGGCGGCCCATGGCGTTACGCCGCGACGGACGCTCTCGAGCGTGCGTGACGTGCGCTGCGTCGAAAACGAGAGCACCGTGGCATCGCCTACGAGCGGTAAGATCACGATCGCATCGAGGAAGTCGTCGATCAGATAGGTCTCCAGGCGTTCGCGCCCGTTGAAGCTACCGACGACGATCGCCTCCAGACCGCGGTCGCGCATGATCCCCCGCAATCCCGCCCAGCGCCGATCGCGTTCCGCGAGCGAGAGGACGGGCCCGAGTTCGGGGGTCGCCTCAATCACGCTCGGCCATCGCGCCGGTTCGCCGCAGCGCGCGCAGTTGCACCTCGACCTCAACGTGCGGACGCACGTCGACGACCTCCGGCGTACTCGCGGCAACGGCGTTCCGATCGGCAAGGGCCGCGGTGCCGTCCAACGCCCACGCGCTCGGCACGATGTCGGACGTTCGTTGCCACCCGGTGCGCGGCGCGGCGCGCTCGAGCGCGGTGAGTTCGCGGTGCCACAGCTTACGAATTGCGATCACGCCGACATCGCCGCGGCCGAGCCGCTCGTGGTCACGGTCGGCGACGCGTCCCTGACCGACCTGCGCGATATCGTCCTGCAGACGCACCAAATCGACCCGCGCGGCATCGACGTCGCGCAGGCGCAGCTCGCCCGAGAGAATGCGATCGCAAACATCTTGATGCGCAAGATCGATCGTCGAGCGCCGGTGCTCGCGGCGCGCCCGGATCGACGCGGCGGCGTCACCGAGCGCCGGGACGCGATGCAAGCTGAACTGCATGTGTGTGGTGTCGTCGATCGGCACCCACCAGAACAGAGATTCTTGCCAACCGATTTCGGCATCGGTCGGCAACGCGGTCATGTAGAAGACGTTCGGCATCCCAAACTGCTGCACGCGCACGGCGCCGTCCGGACGCGTATAGCGGTAGGTTACGCCCCACGCCGACTCGCTCGCCTCGAGTTGCAAGCCGCTGCCGATGCCGGTAAACGACGCGGTATTGTCGTGGTGAACGAACTCGACGTGGCTCATGTCGAGCGCGTTCTCGAGATTCTGAAACGCATTGCACGCGCGGAAGTACGAGTCGACTTCGATATAGCCCACCGAGCGATCGAACTCCTGATAGCGCGGAAACACCGGTTCCGGCGCGTCGCCCAAAAAGGCAAAGATCAAGCCGAGGTAGTCACGCGCCGGATACGAGCGGATCGCAACTTTGTCGCGAAACGCGGAGCCCTCCGCCGGCTGTTCGAGACACGCGCCATCGGCGCCGAAACGCCAGCCGTGGTAGAAGCAGCGCAGCGTGTCGCCGTCGACCCAGCCGGCCGAGAGTTGGGCGCCGCGGTGGGGACAGCGCGCGTCGACGAGGATCGGCGTTCCACCGGCGCCGCGATAGAGCGTGAATTCTTGGCCCATGATGCGTAGCGGCGTGGCGTGGCCGGGCGCGAGATCGGCGCTGTGGTAGACCGGTTGCCAAAAGCTGCGCAGATAGCGGCCGCCAAGCGTATCGCGCCCGCTGTGGACCTCCGGATGTGCGCGTACCGCGGGCCGCTCCTCGATCGCCATCGCCCCGATAGGATACGCGATGGCCCTGTTAAACGCAACGAACGATGCTTTGGAAGGTTGGTTCTACGATGCGTTTCGGCCGTTCGTTTGTCTTCACGTTGATGGCACTTGCGCTCGGGGCCGCGGCGAGCGCACCGGTGCGGGCCGCAACGCCGATGACGATCAATGTGATCAGCCTGCCGAGCGACACCGCCGGCACGCTCTACTACGCCGACGAGTTGGGCTACTTTAAAGCGGCCGGTCTCGACGTACACATCACCGACATGACGGCGAGCCCGCCGATCGTCGCCGCCGTTGCATCGGGTGCCGCCGATATTGGTTACTCCGTCGTCACGTCGACGGCGGTTGCGCACGAGCGCGGCATCCCGGTGCGCTTCATCGCACCCGGCGCATTATGGGTAACGGCAAACGGAACGGCGCAACTCGTCGTCGCTAAAGATTCGCCGCTGCAAAGCGCCGCGAGCTTCAACGGCAAAACGATCGCCGTCACCGGCATCGCCGACCTCACCTACTATGGCACGAAGGCCTGGCTCGATCGCAACGGCGGCGATACGTCGACCGTCAAGTGGGTAGAGCTCTCGTTCCCCGAGATGGCCGCTGCGGTCGCACAACATCGCGTCGATGGCGCGATGATCGCCGAACCGTTCTTGGAAGCCGCGAAGCCGCTGGTGAAGTTCGTGGCCGCGGTCGACGACGCGGTTGCGCCGCGCTTCATGTCGACCGGTTGGATCGCCACCAACGATTGGATCAAAGCGCATCCGGCCGAAGCGGCGAAGTTTGCTGAAGTGATGCGTCAAACTTCGCAATGGGCGAACACGCACCAAAAAGAATCCGCGCAGATTCTGCTCAAGCACACGCGCATCACACCCGAAACGGCGGCGACGATGAGCCGCGTGGAATACGCGACATCCCTCGATCCCAAGCTCTTGCAACCGTCGATCGACGCCGCCGCGAAGTACTCGAACACGCCGATGCGCGTGACGCCCGCAAGCGAACTGATTTGGAAGCCCTGATGACAACCCGAACGACGTTCCTCGCCCGATCCGTCGCGGCCGGTGCCGCACTTGCCGGCGGCCTGCGCCCGATTGCCGCATCCGCTGCCACGACGATCCGCGTCGCCTACATCCCGATCGTCGACGAACTGCCGCTCTACGTCGGCGTCGACCAAGGCTTTTTCAAGAAGCGCGATCTGGATATGTCGCTGATTCCCGTGGCCAACCAAGGCGTGCTGATCAGTTCGCTCCAGTCCGGTTCGGCCGAAATGGGCTCTTCGGTGCTCGTCTCGATGCTGCCGGCGCAAGAAGCCGGGATCCCGCTCGCTGCGGTCGCGGCATGCGTCGCGTTTCCGATTCCAAAGAACGTGGGCGTGCTTGCGCGCACCGGCAGCGACATCAAGACGGCCAAGGATCTACCCGGTCACAAGGTCGCCGTGGCGGGCCTCAAGGCGTATTTTCACGTTATGGTGCTGCGTTGGCTCGCCGAGCAAAACGTCGATCCCGCGCACATCACCTTCGTCGAAGTCCCCTTCCCGCAAATGCCCGACCTCTTGAAGGCGGGACAGATCGATGTGGCCGTGACGGTCGATCCGTTCTACCATCGCATCCTCGAAGCGAAGACCGGATTCCAGTTGGGTGATTTCGAAGCGACCGTGCCCAGCGGCACGATCATCGACTGCTATGCGACGATGAAGGATTGGGCCGTCAAGAATTCCGCGGCCGTACGCGCGTTCCGTGACGGATTAGCGGAGTCGATCGCGTTCCTGAAGGCCAACGAAGCGAGCGCGCGTGAGAGTCTCGGTCGCTGGACGAAGCAGCCGCCCGCGGTCGTTGCCGAGACGCTCATTCCGAATTTCAGCATCCCGGTGAGCGCGAGTCAGATCCAGTGGTGGATCGACCTCGCAAAGAAGCAAGGCCTGATCACCAGCAACATCAACCCGAGGGATATGCTCGTTCCCTAGGTGACGAACGGCCGCAATTCGGGAATGGTATCCCGTGGCTCTGCTCCTGGTCATAGCGCTGCTCATGCCTTTTCGCATCGACGCGGGACCGTATGCCGGCGCATTTCGCCTGGCGCCGGGCGGTGCGGTCAACTGGTATTTCGCTACGACGTCGCTCTTGCGGTTGCGGCGATTGCCACTGGTTGAAACGCGCGCCTACCTGAACGCCTATCTGGCACACGTCGACCCCGAGGGCGGCATCGCAGACGTGCTGCCGATGCAAACGGGCATCTATGCGCCGATCGCTCCCGATAGCGAAGACGCCTACGCCGCGACTATCCTCTCGCTTGCTTCGCGCTATCGGCTTGAAGCGCACGACAACGCGTGGTGGCAAACAAGCGTTCCTACGCTTTCCGCCATCGCTTATGCGAAATTGCTCACGCAGTTCAAGCAGAATGGTCTGATTCGCGCATCGAAAACGGACGGCACCGGCTATCTCATGGACAACGTTGAGGATTACGCCGGCCTCCGAGCATTCGCTTCGGCCCTCACCGAAACGCACGCGTCGAACGCCCGCTACGTGACGGCCTTCGTCGCACCGCTCGGCATCGCAATCCATGGCCTGTACGACGAATCCGTGCAAGCGTTCCGATGGTCGGACAGCAATCCGCTCGGGCCTCTGACGCCCTATCCGGCGTGCACCGCGCAGCTCTATCCTCAGCTGTATAGTGTCACGACCGGTCATCTCGGCCGCGACCTCGACCACTGGGCGGGAGCACGGCATGCGGCTGCTCGCTGCCACTTCTCGCTCGATACCGGACCGCATGAAGCGCTGTTCTATGCCCTCTTCATCAGTGCGTTACCGGAACCGTCACGTTCCGAAGCGGCCTTCATCGCGCATGTTAAAATGCACGCTCCCCGACACGGCGATCTCGTGACGATGTCGTTGCTCGACGCATTGGGACTGCCACAAAAGTAGTCCGCGCCCTTTGTGAAGGTCACCGTACAAACGGTTGATCGCCATATCTTTATGGGAAACCCCCCAACCTAATGTCCACCACGGCTCCGGCGACGAACGTCAAAGCACCGGCGGTTAAGCAACCCGCGACGAACCGTGGCCTGCGCGAAATCATCGCACCCCATCGTTCGTATCGCCGCCTTCCGGTTACGAGCACCGGTGCGCTCACGACGATTCCCGTGGTGCTGCTCGTCGAGCTAGCGGTGATCTTGTGCGCGCAAAAGGCGCTCGACGCGATGTCGGCGTTTGCGTCGTTTGTCGCGGCGAGCGAACATATCGCGACCCGGCCGTTCGCCGACCCGTTTCTGTTCGTCACGACGCGCCCGATGACGTTCGCCATGCTCCACAGCGACTGGATCGAGCTGTGCGTCGTGATGTTCGTTTGCCTGATAGCCGTCGTGGCGCTATCCATCTGGACGAAGATCGCCGCGCCCGTGCGCTTCTTCGTCAACCTCAACCTCTTGCTGATTGCCGGCGCGGCGCTCTACCTCTTGCTCGTCGGGCGGCTCGGCTACGATAGCGCCGCGTTTTCGGAGCTCATGGTGCGAACGGCGCTCTTCACCTGGCTGATCATGCCGATCTTCGTGGGCCTGTTCGCGTCGCTGTTTCCGTTCACGATCTGGCAGCGGCTCCTGTTTATCGTGATCACCGTGGCCTACGACGTCCCGCTTTCGATCGTCCGCTACGGTCTCTTCATCGCGATCCTCGGCAAGACGAGTTCGATCGTGATGGCCGATCTCTATCTCGTGTTCGGACCGCTGCTCGATGCGATACCGATCATTTGCTTCTTCAGTATTTTCTTGGTGCGGGTCGCGCGTTCGCTCGAAGAGCGCAGAGCGGTATGGGGATGGTTGTAGCACTGCTTCAGATTTGGACCTGGATCGTGGTCGCGATCATGATGGTGTATGCGTTCCGGCACTGGCGCTTTACCTGGAACCGCATCTCCGCTCGCCAGCGGCCCTACTACCAAGATCTGCTCGACAGCGAACTGCCGCCGGTGACGATCATCGTACCCATGCACAATGAGGCTCAAGTTGCCAAGAAGCTGTTCGAGGCGCTGATCGCTTCCAACTATCCGCGCGAACTGCTCGAGGTAATTCCGGTCGACGATCAATCGGGCGACGCCACCCCGTCGCTCGTGTACGAATACTCGCAGCAGTACTCGTTCATCAAACCGATTTACAATTTGCAAGGCGAGCGCGGCAAGGCGAACGCCCTCAACCGCGCGATGAGCCTCGCATCGAACGAGATCGTCCTAGTGTTCGACGCCGACTACACGCCGGGTCGCGATCTCGTTCGCGAACTGGCAATGGCGTTCATCGATCCGGAAGTCGGCGCCGTGATGGGGCGCGTCGTACCGCGCAACAGCGCCGTGAATTTGCTCACCCGCCTGCTCTCGCTCGAACGCTCGGGCGGCTATCAGGTCGACCAGCAAGCGCGCTACAACCTCGACCTCTTTCCGCAGTATGGCGGCACCGTCGGCGGCTTCCGCCGCTCTGTCGTGATCGCCATGGGCGGCTTCAACGCGCGCACTCTCGCCGAAGATACCGACCTGACGGTCCGTCTGTTCATCGACGGCTGGCGCGTGCTCTATGCCAACCGGGCCGAATGCTATGAAGAGGTTCCGGAAAACTGGAACGCCCGCTTTACCCAATTGCGGCGCTGGGCGCGCGGCCACAATCGCGCGTTCTTCGTGCATATCATACCGCTGTTGCGTTCGCGCAAGCTTTCGGTCGTGCAAAAAATCGACGGTGCGCTATTGCTCTTCATCTATACCGTGCCGCCGATTTTACTGAGCGGCATCGGGGTGAACGCGCTGCTGTTCTACATGGGCGCGATTCCGGTCGTTCCAGGAATTATCTTCGCGTTTTTCGTCGTCGCGTACAACGCGTTCGGCAATTTTGCGCCGGTGTTCGAAGTCGGCGCGGCGGAACTGCTCGACGGCGCCCGCGAGCGCTTGTTGCTCCTGCCGTATCTGTTCTATCTCTTCTTGTTCAACAGCTGGGCCGTGACGACCGGCGCGATCGACGCGTTGGGCGACTTCATCAAAGACCGCAAAGCGAATTGGGATAAAACCAAACGCGCCGGGGCAGCCAATGCTACTCGTTAGCCTCGTCTTGTTCGTGCTCGTTTTGACCCTGCCGGCCATCCCGAGCATCTTCGAGGTCCGTAAGCCCAAAGACGACGGTCGCCTGCACATCACCGAGCAATACATTCGCGATCCGCGCTTCTTCGGACGTTCGTTCCGCCATAAGCTCGCGCCGTTCGTCACCCAAGCGCGCGGCAACAGCTACGGCCGCGCCGAGCTTCAGATGCGCACCGACGAAGAAGTGCGCTGGTCGCCCGATCTCCAGATCCCGGCGCTCGAGCGGCTCCGCGGCATCGGCGTCGGCGAACGCGTCGTCGTCGGTCATGGTGCCGGCATCCGGGACGCCTACGCGCTCGAGCGCCTCGACGTCGAGAACGACGTCGTCGCTCGCACGCTCACCAGCGACGCGACGATGCACATCGGCAGCGCCGTCCAGATTTTACGCTGGATCGATGCCGATGGCGACATCGAGGTCGATTCGGACAGCGACCTGGGGCTTTCCGCAAGCGGCGGCTCGCGCGTAACCTTGGGTGAACGCGTGCGCTTCGAGCGGGTGTGGGGGGCACCGGTAGCGTCGCATACGTCGCATCGCGAGGCGTTCGAACTCGGTCGCAACAAGGTCACGGTCGTCGATGCAAAGTCGCTCGGTGACAAAAACTCGCTGATCTTCTACGGAGCCGTGCAGGTTGCGGCCGGAACCACGATCCGCGAGCATTTAAAGGTGCACGGCTCGATCGCAATCGAGCCCGGCGTGCACATCGGCGGAAACGTCATCGCGCGCGGCGACGTCACGTTGGCCGAGGACGTAACGGTCGGCGGACACATCTTCGCCGAAGGCGACATTCGCTTAGGACCGCGCTCGCGCGTCAGCCGCGAAAACGTCTCGAAAACCGTCTATGCAACCGGCGCGGTACTCGTCGCGAACGACGTCGAGGTCTTCGGCTGGGTCGTCTCGGAAAACGGCGGCCATACGCTGTGAATCGCTACACCGTCGCGGCGCTGCTCGCGCTGGTGATGTTTTTTGCGGTTATCAACCGGACCACCACGCTGCAGGCCATTGCCGGCGAGCGCAACGTGCGCGTGGCGCTCGTCTATACGCCGGGCGGCGGCGCCGCGGCGCAACAGATTCGCGCGGCGTACACCGAGTCGCTGCTCGAGCGTGGTATCCCCTTCGATTGGCTGGCCTCGACCGATCTCGCGCTGTTTGATGCCGAGCAACTCGCCAACGCTTATGCGGCGATCGTCTTTCCCGACACGATCAACCGGCGCGTCGCCGAAGACGCGGTCGCGCAAATGACGGAGTTTGCGGCGCTCGGCGGTTCGGTCGCCGTCATCGGCGACGCCGGATCGCGGACGCTAGATGGGCTCTACCGTCCGGGGTCGCTCTTTACCGAGATCAGCGGTATCGATTCGCTGCAGTTCCGGCAGTTACGCGCCAAGGCGTTCGGCCACGGGTTCGTGCATTTCACCAATGCCGCGACGGCCAACCGCTGGTCGGTTCCCAGCGGCAAAACGGACTCCGGCGACCTGTCCGGCTACGGCTACGGTCCGCTCACGTATCCGTATGCCAAAGCGGTGATCGTGAACGACCAAGTTCGCATCGATGCCGACAACGCGGATTCGCCGATGCTCACCGTCCGCGACGTACAGCGCGGGCGCGTTGCCTACATGGCGCTGCCGCTTGGTTCTTTGCGCACGCATAGCGACGGGTTTCCGATGGACATGCTGGCATCGTATCTAACCCGTTCCGCCGACATGCCGCATTTGGTCGCCGCACCGGACGGCGTCGGACATCTCGTCATCGATATCCACATCGACTCGTCGATCGAATTCTTGGGGATTCCGAACATGCGCCGCCTGCGGATCCTCCGGCATGACGTTCCGATGGAATTCGACGTCACGGCCGGGCCGGATCGCGACGTTCTCGGCGACGGCCTCGGATTCGACGCCTGCGGCCGCGGCAAGAAGTACTTGCGGATATTGATGCGCTACGGGCACATCGGCTCGCACGGCGGCTGGGCGCACAACAAATTCGCCGCCGACATCGAAGCCGGCCGCGACTCCGAGGCCCAGATTCGCCAACTCGTCGATCGCAACGATCGCTGCTTAGCCTCGGTCACCCACGTGCCGGTTCGATCGTTTGCCGCACCGGTCGGCGTGCATCCGCAACCCGAGATGACGAACGTGCTCGATAGTCTCGGCATCGCCGGTTACTATTACACCGGCGACACGGGCTCGCCGGTCGAGCGCCCGTTCTTCGATGGGTCGCTGGTCTCGTCCAAAAGCTGGGCCTTTCCGGTCATGCCGTTGGGGAACGTCGCTTCCGTCGGAGAGATGGAACGTGACCGCATTCCGCCCCGGGCGGTCCAAGGGTGGATGGACGGCACGGCCGCCTACGCCGCCGATCAACGCGGCATCTACCTGATCTATAGCCACTCGTATGATTTCATGCGACCCGGTTACGGCGCCGCCGTGACGCACTTTGTGGACCGCGTCGAAGCGCTGCAACGCGCCGGCCGGCTACGCACGACCAATATGGTCGACGCGGCGGCGTTCATGGACCGATTCGTCATCACGACATCGTCGTTCACGCGTTCGGCGGACGGCGTGCACGTGCGACTCTACAATCCCAACGGTTTGCGTTCGATCGCATTCGCCGTTCCGACGTCGTGGATCCGTAACGGCGCGTTGCCGGCGGAATTGCGGAACACGGGCCAGCAACACGGCTACACCATTTTGAGCGTGCGGAGCAACCCCGACAACCTCGACGTCACTCTTTCCGGAGGAGCTCCATCATAAAGCGGCTCGCATTCGTGTTGCTGTTCGCGCTGGCACTACTGCCGCTCGCAGCGCGGGCCGGCGAACTCGATCTCACCGGCGATCTCTCGGGCTTCTCGAGTCCCGGCAGCGTCTACGGACCGTGGGACACACTCACCGGCACGTATCGCTGGGTTGCGGGACCCGATACGCCGAGCGTCACGCTCGTGACGCGCGCCGACCACGACATCCTCGCGCCGACGCATAGCGACGGCACGGTCCTCGATGACTATCACACCTGGTCACCGCGTTTCTTCACCTACGCCGCCCTCGGACTCTCGGCCGGCACCGTGTTACCCAACCGCAGCATCTATGTTGAGGGCGACGAGAAGATCGGCCGCAGCATGACGACCGTGCTCGGCGGGGGGCTCGGCATCGTGGTGAATCCGAACGGCGTCGTGCAACGCTACCTCAACGTCGGACCGACGTTCTACGCAAGCAATTTCAACGTGACGCTACGCTATCTGCAAACGTTCACGACAAGCCGCGTGGGATCGGGAACCGGGATACTCACGTTCCAGACGGGGCAAACCGGCAAGACGATCTCCACGCTGACCCTCGTGGCCGGCAATCAACCACCCAACGGTCTCGCCGAGCCCTCCCAACTCGCGGCATTCGGTCAACGTACGGTCAGCGCCGGCATCGCGGTCAAACACTGGATCGGTCCTAACGGCGGCATCCTCGCCGGCGTCGAAGTGGCACGGCTCAACGATCAGATGAGCGGCGACCTGCTCTACGTGCAGCGCGGCCTAACGTTCGGCATCTTTCACAACATCGGCCCCGCGCTGCCCTAGTCTCGTTCGTTCTCAGAGCGAGCTAGCGTGCGGCGCGCCAGCGCAATAGGCGGGCTTCGAACGCGAATAAGCCTTGCGCCGTGACGTAGCCCAACATGCCGAGTAACACGACGCCGGCGTAGAGATCGGGGGCGTGAAACGTGCGTGCTGCTACGAGAATTCCGCTACCGAGGCCGGTGCGCGACGCCAGCATCTCGCCGACGACGGCGAGGATCAGCGAAACGGTCAAGCTCAGGCGCATGCCGCCGAGGATGTCCGGCAGCGAACTCGGCAGTGCGATCTTCCAAATCACGGCGAGCCGCGACATGCCGAGCGCGCGCGAAACTTCGTAGAGACAGGGCTCGACGGCGGCAAACCCGTGCACGGTCGCGAGCAACGTGGGCCACAACGCGCCGAACGCGATCACGCCCAGCACCATTCCGTCGGAGAGACCGAAGAACGCAATGCCCAGCGGAATCACCGCCGACGCCGGCAACGGCCGCAAAAATTCGAGCGTCGGTCCG
>Ga0182030_10015974_pt1 | contig 14663 bp, 7 predicted proteins | sample 812S3MmetaG_FD_121299 | JGI IMG/M metagenome (GOLD analysis project Ga0182030, IMG submission 121299) | Permafrost microbial communities from Stordalen Mire, Sweden - 812S3M metaG (Illumina Assembly) | ecosystem: Environmental > Terrestrial > Soil > Wetlands > Permafrost | place: Sweden... | reverse complement strand
TCGGTACGAAGATCCAAGTGCCGAATCCCGGCCTGCTGATTTCCGCTGCCGCGTTTCGCATCAATTGGAAAAATCTGCAGCAACAGGTCGCGTTGCCCTGCGGCGCCTATTACACCATCAACGGTGATGCCGCCACGATCAATGGCGGCGAGATCGAAATCGCGGGACACATCACCCGCGCGCTGCAAATCACGGTCGGGGCCGGCTACGAGAAAACCGATATCACCGACCCCGGCGCGCTCGGCATCGTGGGCGTTTCCCCGGGAAGCCGAATTCTCGGCGTTCCCGCCTGGACCGCGTCGATCGGAGGCGTTTACACGCAGCCCATCGTCAACGGTCTGGATGGCGTGTTCTCCGCGGATTATAGCTACACGGGCGACAGCCAGAGCCTGCTCAACAGCGGCGGCGGTACCTTCGCGACCCGGCCATCGTATTCGCTGGTCAATTTGAAGTTCGCGCTCGAGCACAAGGACACTCAGGTGTCCCTCAATGTCCGCAACGCGACAAACGCGAAACCCAATCTCGGCGATATCGGCTACAACGGCTACGCCCAATACAATAGTCAGGGCGTGGTAATGCCCATGGTGGCGACGCTGCAGCCGTTGACTGTGCTTCTTCAGTACCAGAAAAACTTTTAAGGACGTTGCGGTCGTGCGCCATCCGATCGCCCCGGATGATGGCGCGTAAACTATTGATTGTTAAGCGGTAGTTGACGGTGACTCGCCGGGCCTGTCTAATACGCGACTCCCCGGGGGCCAGGTAGCTCAGTTGGTAGAGCAGCGGACTGAAAATCCGCGTGTCGGGGGTTCAATTCCCTCCCTGGCCACCATAACTCCATGATTATAAAGGATATTTTCGATAATTCGCGGACTTCCGCGTGTCGGAAGTGGGGAGTTTGGACCGGATTTGGACCATGCGGTCGGAAACAAGAAGGTTAAAACCTCTCGCTAGACGGGTCTCACTCACACCAGGAGACCCCGATATGCCTTCCATTGATAAGCGTGGCCAAGCCTACCGAGCCCGCGTTCAGGTACCCGGATTCAAAAGGATAAGTCGCTCGTTCGATACTCGAGCGGAAGCCGAACTGTGGGGCCAGCGACAAGAAGCGAAGATGCTCGTTGGCCAAGATCCAAGCGTTCAGGCCGTGCTCGATATTACATTGGACGAAGCCCTCGACCGCTATGCAATCGAGTTTACGTCGCAAAAGAAGGGAGAGGCGCAGGAACTGCGGCGTATTGGCGCTTGGAAACGTCACGATGTTGCCAAAGTGAAACTGTCGCGGCTGTACTCATCGCACTTTATCTCCTTCAAGGAGGAACGCACAGCCGGCGGCGCGGCTGGCGGCACGATCCGATTGGACCTCCTGCTTATTAGCCACTTGTTCAAAATGGCGCGGAAGGCCTGGCAGATGAAATGGCTGTCGAATCCTATAGCGGACATGATTTTGCCAAAACAAGGACCATCACGTAAACGTCGCCTGACAGAAGCGGAATCGATCCGATTTATTGAAGCGCTGAAGGCCTGCCGAAATAGGTTTGTTCCCCAAATCATCGGAGTCGCGATGGAGACCACCGCGCGGCAGGGAGAACTATTGAAGTTACAAAGGAGCGATGTTGACCTCGGCCGGCGCGTTATGCTTTTGAGAGACACGAAGAACGGCGACGACCGGGCAGTCCCACTCTCCAAGCGCGCCATCGAGATTCTGCTCGAAGTCAGGTGCACCACCGATTCCCGCGTATTTCCGATAACCCACGATTCCATCATGGCGTCGTGGCGGCGGATTATGGCTCGGGCAGGGATCGATGATTTCCACTTCCACGATCTTCGACACGAGGGAACCAGCTGTTTATTCGAGCGCCGGCTCGAGGTGATGGAGGTGCAGAAGATCACCGGGCATAAAACTTTATCCATGCTCCTCGCATACACCCACATGGACGTGAGTAAAATCGTTGACAGGTTGGACGAGACTGAATGCAACCTATCGCAGGGGTCGGCTCTCGGTACCGCAGCCCAACTGCTCAGTGCGGAAGTCCCAGCGGTCCCCGCCGCCGGGGCGCAAAAGACTGAACTCGTTCGAGACAGTGCACGCGTGCCTGGTAAGGCGGAAGGGTCAAACGTGCTGCCCTTCAAGCGGCCCGTGTAAAGAGATCGCCCCGGGCGCCCTGCCTGGGCTGTGCAGCTCTCTACCGGCCTGGAAAGTTAGTCTTGACCAACCGCAGCCGCATGGCGTCAATTTGGAAGGGGATGTGATAAAGGGGGGCGCATTTAGGCCCCCTAATCCATTAAAATCACGCTATGGCGCCTATCTGATGTGCCGCTGGTAAAACAGCGTATGGTGGGCCGAGGAACAGTCAGCGCTTTGTCTGGGAAAACAACGAGACTCGATTAGATGTTTCGATTCTAGCTCTGATTGCTCCCGCAAAACTCCCGGATTATCTCGCAATTTCGCGGCAATCCAAGTATCAAAAGGTTTATGCCAATTATGAGTATTTACTCCCTCTGCAAGCCGCGCCAATCTGTTTTCGCTGCAGACCGGAGAGCGACAGTCTTGAGCCTCGATACCTTCCTCAAAGGCCAGATCGATGGCACGGAATTTTTCGAGGAGAATTTTTTCACCAATGGCATGCTTACCCTTGTGGACAGGGCGTTCCGGAACCTAGGCGGAGAGGGAGCTGGATCTTCTGTTTTCCTTTTGTCGCAGGCGATGGGAGGCGGTAAGACACATAGCATGATTGCTCTGGGGCTGTTGGCACGCGACCCCGAGTTGCGGAAAACAGTACTGGGCAAGGATGACCCCGCACCAAAGCTCGGCCAATGTCGTGTCATCGGCTTCAACGGCAGAAGTACCGATGCAGCCGGCGGCATCTGGGGCGCACTCGCAGAACAGCTTGGCAAAACGGGTCAGTTCGCTCCCTATGTCTCGCCGCTGCTCAGGGCGCCAGGGCCGGAGGCCTGGAAAACATTAATCGGTAGCGAGCCTCTCGTCATTTTTCTAGATGAGCTGCCACCGTATCTTGAATACGCTGCAGCGGTGCCGCTTGGCAGTCTAGACCTCGGTGTGATGACGACCGCGGCATTAGGGAACTTATTCGTTGCGGTCGCAGATATGGACAACGTCTGCGTTGTGCTATCTGACTTGGCGGGTACGAATTACAGCATCGGCCAATCCAGTGTTGAAGCCGCTTTCAACCGTGCTGTGCAGGGAATTACATCAGAAGCTCGACGAATTGCCGTTCCAATCACGCCCGTCAACCCGAATGGCGATGAGCTCTACCACATCCTCCGCAAACGTTTGTTCGAGAGCGTCGCACCGGACACGGCGATTCAAGGGGTGGCAGGGGCTTACCGCGATGCGCTCCGCGAAGCGAACAGGATGGGGCTGACTACGACGTCGCCTGAATCCCTTTACACGCGGGTGATCGATGCCTATCCGTTCCATCCCGACCTCCGAGAACTCGTGGGAAAATTCAAGGAAAACGATGGATTCCAACAAACACGTGGTGTGATTCGCCTCATGCAGATGGTCGTATCGAACCTTTGGAACTCAAAAAAAGCAGCCGACGTCGATTTGATTCACCCATATGACCTCGATCTGAACTTGGACGAGATGGCTTCCGAAATTCGTGCGATCAATCCATCGCTGAGTGAAGCGATCGCACACGATATTGCCCATGGTGGCGATGCCGAAGTGGAAGAAATTGATCGCGCCAATGGCAATTCGGATGCATCGGATGCGGCTCGACTGATTCTTGTGGCGTCGCTTTCAACGACGCCTGGAGCCATTCACGGTCTCCGTGAATATCAGCTTGTCGATTGCCTGCAGCGACCCGGCCGCGACTTGTCCACCTTCAAGGCAAACGTTCTAGACAAACTAGCAACCCGAGCTTGGTATCTCCATAATTCGGCCGACGGCCGTCTGTTCTTCAAGAATCAACAGAATCTCGCTGCGAAGCTGCGGTCAACGGCGCTCTCACTTCACGTCGAAACTGTTGATCGAATGCTTCGCGAGCATTTAGAGACATATTTTTCTGCCTCACTCCGCGACTGTTACCAAGTCGTCAAAGTCCTGCCGCCGCCGGACGAAGTCCAGGTTGAACAGGAAAAGACCACTCTCGTCATCGTGCGACCGGGCGGGCAAGCGAATCAACTGCCAATCTCTGGTGACTGGCAAGCGTGGTGGGGGCAGCAGCAGTACAAAAATCGCGTTATCTTTCTTACCGGCTCGCGAGACACGTTTCAGAAAGTGCTCGACTCAGCCCGGCAGACTCGTGCTCTGCAAAGCATTGATGACGAACTAAAAAGTGAGAATACACCATCCGACGATCCCCAGTGGCGCGCGCTCGATGCGCTACGCGACCGTGTGGGTCTCCAATTCACTGCAGCGCTAAAGGAAGCATTCGATCAACTTGTCTACCCCTCAATCAATTCGGCCTTGAGGGCAACTGGCACTGATCTCGCCTTCGCCGGCAATCAGAATGGCGAAGCGACGATCCGTAAAACGCTCGAAGGAGCGCAGAAATTTACGACTGTCATTGACGATGATAGTTTCCGCACCCGGGCCGAGGCGCGCCTCTTCGGCTCGGCAGAAACCAAAGCCGTCCTCTGGTCCGACTTCAAGCGCGCCGCAGCAGTTAATACCAACTGGCCGCTCCATAAGATATCAGCACTCGAAGACCTGAAGAATGCGTGTGTTCGCCACGGACAATGGCGCGAGGAGGGCAATTACGTTCGGCGCGGCCCATTTCCTCCACCGGTCCCCGAGGTGTCCATTCGTGAGCTTTCGGTACAAGAGGATGGCGACGGAATCACGTACCTAAAAATTGAACCATTGCACGCCCCCTCCGTCGTTTACGAAACTGGCAATTCGGAGCCCACAAGTGCTTCCAGCGCTGTGCCAACGCCAACGCGCTTCGAAGGTAGGGCCTTGCGTTACCGCTTCCTCGCCTTTGATCCGGCCGCCCTCACTCGCTTGAGCGCCGTGAAGGAGTGGACCGCAAAACTTCGATTAAAATACCAGCTTCATAACCGTGGTGATCATTATGAGGTCGAGCTACTCGTACTTCCCAAGGCTAGCGGAATCTCAATCCGCTACACCACGGATGGTTCATCGCCGACCGGCGCGGGATTTGCTACTTACGCCGGCGCATTTCGAGTTCCTGAAAAATGCCGTTTCGTTTGTGCAATGGCGGTGTGCGCAGAATATGAGTTGAGTTCCGAGGCAATCCGGATTGCAATTCCACAGTCGGGGACAGATACACGGCCGGCAGTTAATCTCACATCGCCGGCGGCGTGGGGCCAGCTGACAAAGCTCGATGACTCCACCGCTGTCTGGGGCTTTATCGAGCTTCTGGGCAAGATGCTGGGCGTCAGAGCCTTCGATATCAAACTTACCGCTGAGAGCGGTGATGGCTACGAGAACGTCGAATATTCAGGTGCCTTGGAGAGTGGGTACGACGCTGACGCTGTAAAAGCCGTCGCTGAAAAACTTCAAACTATCGCCAGCGGTGGAAGCTTGCGAATGAGCATCGGCTCACTACGATTTCCCACAGGGCAATCGCTGCTCGATTGGCTCAAAGTTACCAATCAGCAGTTCAATGCCTCGAAGGTTATGCAGTAAAATAATGGCACGCAACATCGCATCATCGTCCCGAATGGTCGTTGGACTCGGGTTTCTTCCTGACGAAGCACGGCATGGATTCCTCATCGACATACCAAGGGGCACAGCGAGCGGTGATATGATATGTATCACGGAGCATCGAGGAACAGACCTTGACCATCTAGGGGGCCGGTCTGCCGTCGCCTCTTCGCCCAATGACCCGACGCTACGAGTTGTGATAGACCGCAACCGCTGGCAAAGTCTTGCCCCCGCATTTTGGGAAGAGGCTAATCGTCGGCTTCGGGCCAACGGTCTACCTGCTGCCAAGTTTCAAAAAAAACCCGTCAAGCCTGTTCCAGTGCATCCGTCGCTTGGTAAAGAACTTTGCGTACTCTGCTGGGCGGTGGAAGAAGCATCCCCCGACGACATTCCGAACGCGCTGCGGAATTGGGAGGCGCTGGCGCCCGAGGAGCGCTGGTGGCTCTACACCATGACGGTGGCCACTACCGGTCAAGCGATGCAAAAGGGGATCGGCTGGCGCAAGGCGCTTCGCGCTGCCATTGCCGACAATCCGTTCGTCAAAGGCGAGGGGCTATCGCCGCGCGCGCGCCGCGAGCTTCTCGGGCATTCGCAACTCTCCCTGTCGCTCTGAGTCAGATTGTTCATTCCGTGCCCTCTTTTATAGAAATCCAGTTCCCAATCGCGCGCCTCTCGGCTGAGTCTTACAAGGAGCGAAAAGCCACAAATTCTCAAACCCTTACAGGATTGGGTAGGTGGTGGGGGCGTAAGCCACTCATTCTAGTTCGCGCTTCGATACTCGGCATGTTGATGCCAGCTTCTGACAACCCAAAGAAAGATCGGTCAATTTTTCTGAAAATCCTAACGATGGATGACGACGGCGCCCTTGAGCGGTGGAAGGCAAATGAGCGGTTCAATGTATCGGAGCTATCTCTCCTCATCACAGCCAAAGAAAAGGAGAGATGGGACCAATTAAAATTGCAGGTCGAAGCCGCGCGTGAAAAGGAGAGAGCGTTCCGTCTAGCACAACAAACACTCGCAAAGGACGACCCGGTTAAAAAAGAGGAGGCGACGGTTCTATCTCTGGGTGCAGCGAAAGAATGTGCGGTGATTGCCGAGGAGTTGCGGGATTACGCTGAAGAGCTTCAAACCCGCGCGTTTCGGAGGCTGCCTTACACTGAAAGGATCTCGCGCTGCGAGCGACCGGAAAATATTGACGGACCGACTTTGTCGGCCTGGGCAGATATCAACGCTCACCTCGGCACTAGGGCTACGAACCTGCTGGAACTTATCGAACAACTTGGTCAACACCAATTTGGGCATACGCCCCGCGTCGGCGATAGTTTTTGCGGAGGCGGATCTATTCCTTTCGAGGCCGCCCGCATCGGTTGCGACGCCTTTGGTTCTGATCTCAATCCAGTTGCCGCGCTGCTTACTTGGGCCGACCTCAACCTTCTCGGTGGCGGCAACGAAGTGCAAGAGAGGATTTGCGAATCTCAGGAGGCAATATTTGTCGCAGCGCAGCGTCAAATACACGATTGGGGCATCGAGCGGAACGCGTTCGGTGAGCACGCGGAAGCCTATCTCTACTGTGTCGAAGTAAAGCCTGACGGATGCGACTATTTCATTCCGTTAGCACCCAGCTGGTTAGTCGGAGAATCAACCAAGGCTATCGTTCGATGGCATCGGGCAAACGACGACGATCACCTCCAACCCGAGGTCATTACCGGAACTACCGAGGAGGTGAAGCTTTACAAGGAAAAGTTGGGCGCGACTGTGGCGGAAAGCCGCGTAATCGATCCATTTGATCCTAGCCGGACGTGGTCTGTGGAAGCATTGCGCGGGCCATTGGGATTACGCGCTTGGTCGAATGAAGATCTTGTCCCCCGAGCGGGCGACACACTTCAGGAACGGCTTTACTGTATCCGTTGGGTTAATGCTGAAGGCAAACGCCGATATGCTGTCCCCGATACTGCGGACCTCGCGAGAGAGGTCAAAGTTCTCGAGCTATTGCGTGAACGTTTCACCGACTGGCAAATGAAAGGCTATGTCCCTTCTAAGGCAATGCCGGAGGATGGCGATAAGACAGACGAGCCGATTCGCACGCGAGGATGGACCTATTGGCACCATCTCTTCACGCCGCGGCAGTTGTTGGTAAACGGTTTGGTGGCAAAGATAGCGTTCGAGTCGGCGAAAACGAATCACGAGATAGCTGCTTTTTGTCTGGGGGTAGGTCGGCTTGCAAATTGGAATGCAAGACTTTGTAGGTGGCATGTGCGGGGGATCGCGATCGATAAAGGTGAGGACGTTTTCAGCAATCAAGCGTTAAATCCACTCTTCAATTTTTCCTGTCGCCCTCTTTCCGCATTGAAGGCGTCGTGGCACATTTTCAACAAGATCAATAATGTTACGGTCAAACATGGGTCCCTTGTCCAGGCAGCTGACGCTCACGATCTGCGCGAATCCTGCGACCTGTGGATTACTGATCCGCCCTACGCGGATGCGGTCAACTACCACGAACTCGGCGACTTCTTCCTCGCTTGGTACGACAAGCAGATTATTAAAGCTTTTCCGGACTGGATTGCCGACGCCCGCGCTGAACTTGCTGTTCGGGGCGATGGCGAGAACTTCCGTAGCTCAATGGTCGAAATTTACAGGAATCTCGGCAGCCATATGCCGGACAACGGCCTACAGATGGTCATGTTTACTCATCAAAATCCGGCGGTCTGGGCCGACCTTGGCATGATTCTATGGGCCGCTGGACTAAAGGCGACTGCAGCTTGGACGATAAGCACGGAGACGGAAGCGGTTGGAATAAAGAAGGGAAACTATGTGCAGGGCACTGTTTGCCTGGTATTGCGCAAACGTGTCGTGCATGTGCCAGGCTTTCTCGATGAAGTCTATCCGTTGGTAGAAGACGAGGTTAAGCGCCAAATCGAGTCTATGTTAGCGCTCGATGAGGACGACGAACCGAACTTCAATGACGCCGATTACCAACTTGCTGCTTACGCAGCCGCTCTTAAGGTACTGACGCAATACAGCGCACTCGATGGCAAAGACGTCGAACATGAAGTGTTTGCCATTCGGAAGAAAAACCAGAAGAGCGACTTCGAGACTGTCATCGAGCGCGCCCTTGGCATCGCGTGCGACACCCTTATTCCTCGAGGGCTCGACAATACATGGCGCGAGCTGTCGCTTGTGGAGCGCTACTATCTGCGCGCGCTCGACATCGAGAGTCGTGGGGAGCGTCGAAAAGGCATGTACGAGGAGCTGGCCCGCGGTTTTGGCGTAACCGAAATTCGCCCCCTCTTGAAGAGTGATAAGGCCAACGGGACGCGAATGTTTACGCCATCAGGACTTGCCTTGAGTCTGTTATCCCCCATCCGAGGTAATATGGAGTCCAACGTCGCCGCGTTACCTGGCCGCCGTGCCCGCGCTGGCTCGGGTGCGCCGCATCCGTTTGCTGTTTCGCCCGTGCGGCACCTGATGTTCGCCGTCCGCGAAACGACTGCCGCCGACAATAGCCCCGAACCAGGGCGACAATACCTGCGAGACACGTTTGGTCAAGGTTACTGGGGCAAACGCGATGCTTTTGTGTCACTGCTTGAATGGTTCGCGTCACTGGGAAACTCCGAGGGCATGCGCGAATGGATCAAGGATTCCGAGGCTTCCCGCATCCTCGCTGGCCGCTTACGTAACGATCACGCCTAATGGTGCAGCGCTATTCAAGCCGCCGAATCCGCCTCGACCACGCCGTACTCAACCGCCGCCTAGTAGGGGCGGTGTCCTATGACCGCATCGCGGGCTATTTTCGCTCAAGCCTATTTGAGGTAGCCGGAGAGGCTATCGCGCAAGTCAAGGGACCGGTCCGTATCATCTGCAACTCGGACCTCGATCCGCAGGACCTAGTTACCGCCGCGGCCGCACAAGCGGCACTGCGTAGAAGTTGGTGCTCCGGCATGCCGGAGGACGCACCGCCGACAGCACTGCCGCGATATCAAGCGCTTTATGAGGCACTCACAAGCAAAACAATGGAAGTGCGGGTGCTACCCGATTCCGCATTCGGGTTGATCCACGGAAAAGCGGGCGTCGTGCGGCATGCCGACGGCACGGCTACTGCTTTCCTCGGCAGCGTCAATGAAAGCGCATCCGCGTGGAGGGTTAACTACGAGCTGCTTTGGGAAGACAACGACCCGGAAGCTATTGCTTGGGTGCAGGAAGAGTTTGACATGCTGTGGAATGATGCCAGGGCAGTTGATCTCGCCGTGTGCCCGTTCATCGCACAAGACGTTCGGCGCATCATCGCTCGCAAGGTGATAGAGCCCGCGGACGTCAGGGATATTGGGGACACCACAACTGCCGCTGCCGCCTCGGCTGTAGAGACACCTGTATACCGCCGAGACCAAGGACTCTGGCCGCACCAGAAATATTTTGCGCGTTTGGCATTGGAACGTCACCGGCTTGGTGGCGCGCGCTTGGTCTTAGCCGACCAAGTTGGTCTGGGTAAGACAATACAACTTGCGATGGCCGCGTTGCTCATGGCGCTTGACGATCCTGACAGCGGTCCCATTCTCGTGCTTGCGCCCAAGCCGCTCCTTCAACAGTGGCAAGACGAATTAATGGAACTACTATCGCTACCCTCTGCTTGGTGGAATGGCCGCGCTTGGGTGGACGAGAATGATCTCGAATATCCCTCGGACGGGGTGAAATCGCTCGGCAAATGCCCGCGCCGAATCGGACTTGTTTCGCAGGGGTTGGTGGTACGAGGTCTGTCCGAGGCAGTGAATCAACTGCTGAACCGCCGCTACACCTGTGTCATCGTCGATGAGTCGCACCGGGCTCGCCGTCGGAATGTGCCAAAGGCAGATGCTGGACACGATGAAATTGACGAGAAAGCGGATCCCAATAAGCTGATGAGTTTTCTACGGGAGATTGGCCCCAAAACGAAGAGCATGCTGCTCGCAACGGCCACGCCCGTGCAGCTTCACCCGGTTGAGGCTTGGGATCTATTGCATATACTGTCCCACGGCAGCGACAGCGTTCTTGGTGGCTGGACGCAGACGAGCCCGTGGTTTCGACCGAGTCAGTGCCTTGCTATTGCCACCGGCAATGCGGTAGTCCCGACCAAAGACGTCCACGCCGGTTGGGAATACGTTCGTGATCCGCTGCCGTCTCGTTACGAAAACCCGGCATTCGATCGCATCCGCCGCAGCCTTGATGCCGGTGACACAACTTGGCAATTCAGCCCCGAGAGCCTCGAAAAGCTGTCGCCAGCGATCCGTCGTGTCCAACTTTTGCATGGGGTGCTCCCGAGCTACGGCGAACGCTTCAATCCTCTACTTCGATGCATCGTTCGCCGGACCCGTGGATACTTGGAGGCTACGATCAATCCGGCCACGGGCGGTTATTTCCTGCCGAAGGTGACGGTGAAGCTATTTGGCGAGGAAGACGAGAGTGCTCTCGTGCTCGGGGGTTACCTGCGAGAAGCCTATCAAGAGGCGGAAGCGTTTTGCCAGCTTCTCCAGCAGCGAGTGAAGGGCGCGGGATTTTTCAAGACGTTACTTCTGAGGCGCCTCGGCAGCTCGATGGAAGCCGGACGACGCACCGTGAGCAAACTGCTTGGCGGAGACATCGATGCGGCGGATGAAGAGGACGAGGATGACATCGAGGAGGAGGCAGCAGTGCAAGTCGGTCGCCCGCCGCAGGGCACCAGCGATTTCAAAAATTTCACCGCCGCGGAAATCAACTCTTTAAACCGCTGCCTCGAATTGCTTAAACAAGGAGGGAATAGCGACCCAAAGCTCGAGGAACTGATCAGCTATCTTCGCGGCACACATCCTGGAGTTTCGCGCAGTTGGATAGATCTGGGGTGTATCCTGTTTTCGCAGTACTACGACACGGCTCGTTGGATCGGCGATGAACTGGCCAAGCGACCTGAGTTTGCCGGCATGGATATCGGTCTTTACGCCGGCCGCAATCGCTCCGGATTCTGGCGAGAAGGCAAGTTCCAGCGCTGCGACCGGAATATTCTGAAAGACCGTGTCCGCAATGGCGACCTCAAGCTGTTGCTCGGAACAGATGCAGCCTCGGAGGGCCTTAATCTGCAGCGCCTCGGCACGCTAATCAACATCGATCTACCATGGAATCCGACGCGCCTTGAACAACGCAAGGGCCGTATACAGAGAATTGGCCAAGTGCGCACTGAAATCTGGATCGCGAATTTGCGCTACCGTGGCTCCGTCGAGGACCGCGTGCACCAGGTTTTAGCGAGCCGCCTCGAAGCTATTCACGTTCTTTTTGGCCAGATCCCGGATACGCTGGAAGACGTCTGGGTACAACTTGCTCTACATGACGAACAGGCCGCCAATCGTCTCATCGACCGAACCACCGCCACGCGGAACCCGTTCGATGCCAAATACAGCAAGGTGGAGGACGCTGATTGGGAAACTTGCGCTTCCGTTCTGAACGCCGAGAGCATGAAGGAATTGCTTTCCCGAGGGTGGTGACCGCTAGATACTCGGCGCGTCTCTCTCCCGCCGGTGGATTCCAATCGATGGGGTTATCCCGATAAAGCACGGTGGCTATAGTTGGAAAGAAAGCAAACCCGCTTTCGGAACTGGAGAATATTAATGAGTGAACGGGACCAGACCCCCGCCGTAAGCCGCTGCGGGGGCATGGGGGTTTTCAACACTGCGTGCGAGAAGCCCAAGCACATGCGAGCGGTGGACGCAAAGGGCCGGCATCGAGCGGGTCAGACCTGGTGCGCCTGGGTTTGCGCCAACTGCGGTGGCCAGGGGATCACAACCTGGGATTGATTGGCCCCCCGGCAGACCACTTCCGCAAGGGTTCTGTTTTTCGCATGAAGTGCGATTATGGCCGCGTTGCCGCTTGGCGCGAATGGCTGACTACTCGCTCTGATCTCGGTAGCAAATATCCTCCCCAGGCATGGCAGGCCCTCCACACACCTTGCACTTCGTGGCTACCGTTGGCGGGCGCTGCGTGGCATATGTCGGGTAAGTCTTTCCTCCGACACGCAACTTGAAAAACGGGGTAGACGTCGCCTCGGCGACGTCAGCAGCTGAGATAGGGGTTCGAAGGCGAAAGGCCACGCGCCCCGATTTGTCCATGAAACAGCCAAATTGCTCAAACCAGCGAGTCAGTTGCTCACCCCGACGTCGGTTGGAAAACGCCTCCACGAGTCCAGTGACCTTTGTCCAATCACCGCACTTCAATACGTGATTCACTGCCGCTACTGCCTGCTCGTGAATTCGTTGAAGTTCTCGCGCTCCTTCAGCAGGATCGCTGGGCATCTTCAGCTTATCCTTTATTGCAGCCTCGAGAGTTCCTCTCCTCGCCGATCGCCACTTCTTGAACACTTGGGTCGCAATGTCCCAGCGCAATCCTGTGTGTTTTGAACACCAGTCGATGAAGGCCTTGCGTCGCGGACTGAAGGACATCGAAATCGCGAGCTCCGCTAGGGCACCACTGTCGCCGTGCTCCAAAAAGTGGCGAATCCCATCGATCGCTTGATTTTGAATATCAACAGCGCTCTCTGAAGCACGACGCTTTGAATCGCATCCAGAAAGGGGCTTTCCAATGACGCGATCGCTATTCGAACTGAGGTCCGGTAGATAATCGTCCGATAGTCGTTTTTTGATTCGAAGGTGGTTCGTTAGATTGACAAGCCGCGCGGTGCTGGAGCCCCCCTGACGCGCTACCGTCGCCGCTCGAACAAGTGTCACGGCATCAGTCGGCGACGGCGCGCGAGACGGTCGGCGGGCACGGGCCATAGCAGTCCTCTCCACTGAAACATTTCCAAGCATGCAGCCTAACGTTGGGCGATCCGTGTTTCCGATAACTGGTTACAAGAATTGGCGCTGTGGCGGTTGAGCTACGCCATCGGATACCAAGACAACGAACACGTCTTTGGGAGATTGGTCAAGCAAAGGTTGCGCACTCAAGTGTGACGCAAATCTCCGATTCATGCTGCCAAGCACCGATGTGAGTGCACTACACGCTGTGTCAATTGAACTTCAACCACTTTCGAGGGCACGAACATGTCAACCGCAATAACCGCAACTTCTAATGAGTCATTGATTCCGATTTCTGACCCCAACACACTCTCAGGTACGGCCACGTGTCTGCTCGAGGCCATTTCCCTCCACCTGGGCGTCAAATCTCACTTACATCCGGAGTTCGGCCGGGAATTGGAGCTTTGCCTCAAGTCCTCCGATGACCCCGAATCCCACAATATCGTCGAAGCTCTCATTTTCACAGCCGCCGACTCTGAGAAACCTGCCAGGTTCGAACCGGCGGCTGTAATGGTTCGTGCCGGGTTTGATTATCGAAGTGCACCGGCGAACACCGCAATGATTGCTGCGAACGGCGATGGAATTCAAGTCACTTTCTTTCTTGGTCAAGTGTGTGGATGCGTGATTGACGCATTTGCAAACGCGGAGTCGTATTTTGGAATTCTCGAGCGGGGTGCGCAACTGTTTGTAGGCGTGCAACTGGGCGAGCTTCAGTCGTTCACCGCCCTATCGGTTTATCACGCAGGTGCGCGAAACGCATACATTCTCGATCGGCATACCGTTATCGGCAACGCAATCACACTGGAGGTAGTCGATTCCGAATCCGGCGAAAGGCTTTATGCCCGAGTTGTGATTCTTCCTAGAAAGTTCACCAATGCTCTTCACCGTGCAATCCGGCGGCAAAGCGCTCGATCGTCGCAACTGCCACTGCAGTTGTCGTTAGCTACGCACTACGATGTTTTCTTCAACGCCAATGAACTGATGAGCGAATGCTGGTCTGCGGCGCGTTACATTCCGCCGGCACGGACTGCCCGGTGCAGAGCCTGTTAATCCAGGCGGACGACGACTTCGAGGTTTGTTAACCATTGCCTCGACGACACAACAGCAGGCGAGCGGCCGCGGCGTAAAAGCCGGGGCCTACTCCTCCGGGGCCCACTAATAGGAACACATACAGGAACTGCAATGAAACAATTACCGACATCCGCCCACCGAGCCCGTTATCCACAAAATGCCAAACT
>Ga0182030_10015973_pt1 | contig 14663 bp, 12 predicted proteins | sample 812S3MmetaG_FD_121299 | JGI IMG/M metagenome (GOLD analysis project Ga0182030, IMG submission 121299) | Permafrost microbial communities from Stordalen Mire, Sweden - 812S3M metaG (Illumina Assembly) | ecosystem: Environmental > Terrestrial > Soil > Wetlands > Permafrost | place: Sweden... | reverse complement strand
GCGGGCCCGTGCTGCGGGTAGGCGTCTTCGGGGCCGGGGGCCGCATGGGCGCGGCCGTCTGCGCCGCCGTACGGGCCGATCCCGAACTGGAGCTGGTGGCGGCGGTCGACCCCGCCTATGCCGGGACGGCCCTGGGACCGGGCGGGCTGGTGGCCGCGCCTGGCCCGGACGCCTTGGTCGAGGCGGGAGCCGAAGTCGCCGTCGATTTCACCCTGGCGTCGGCCGTGCCCGCCAATGCCGCCTGGTGTGCCGCCCATGGCGTCCATGCCGTGATCGGTACGACCGGCCTGACGGCCGAGGCGCTGGCGGAGATGGAGAGGAGCTTCGCCCCCGGCCCCGCCAACTGTGTGTTCGCCCCCAATTTCGCCATAGGGGCCGTGCTCATGATGCGCTTCGCGGAGCTGGCCGCCCCCTGGTTCGAGACCGTCGAAGTGGTCGAACTGCACCATGACGGCAAGCTCGACTCTCCTTCGGGCACGGCGCTCCAGACGGCCCGGCGCATAGCTGCGGCCCGTGACGCCGCCCGTCCCGGGGCCGCCAGCACTGGTGCCGCCAGCACTGGTGCGGGGGACCACGGCCCGGCCCGGGGGATGGAGGCGGCGCCCGGCGTCCAGGTCCACTCTGTCCGCCTGCGGGGCCTGGTGGCCCACCAGGAGGTCCTGATGGGCACGACGGGCCAGGTGTTGACGCTGCGCCACGACTCCATGGACCGCGTTTCGTTCATGCCCGGCGTGCTACTGGCCGTCAAGGCCGTGCCCGGGCGGCGCGGCTTCACGGTCGGCCTCGACGCCCTGCTGGGCCTTTGAGCCAGGCCCGGCTACGGAGTTGGCCCTGGCGCACGTCGCCGGGTGGCTAGGGTTAACGTCAATGCCGCCCAACAGGAGAGCCTGATGCCTGCGCCTGGACGCTTCGGTGCCGTTATCTGCGCCATGGTCACGCCCTTTGACGAACAGGGGGGCCTGGACATCGCCGGGGCCGTGAAATTGGCCCGGTGGCTGGTGGAAAACGGCAACGACGGCTTGGTCCTCACGGGGACGACGGGCGAGGCCACGACCCTGTCCGACAGCGAGAAGGTCGAGCTGTGGAAGGCGGTGCGCCAAGCCGTCGCCGCCCCCGTCCTGGCGGGGACGGGCACCGCCAGCACGGCCCACTCGGTGGAGCTGACGCGCATGGCCGCGGACGCCGGTGTCGACGGCGCCCTGGTGGTCACCCCCTACTACAACCGCCCCTCCCAGGCCGGCATCGACGCTCACTTCCGGGCCATTGCCGCCGCCTCCGCCCTGCCCGTCATCGCCTACGACATCCCCAAGCGCACCGGGCGTGAGCTCAAGACGTCCACGCTGGTGAACCTGGCCCGGGACGGTGCCATAGCCGGGGTCAAGGACGCCGCGGGGTCACCGGCGGCGACGGCGGTGCTGATCGAGCAGGCGCCGAGCGGCTTCGAGGTCTATAGCGGGGACGATTCCTATACCCTGCCCCTGCTGGCCGTGGGCGCCGTAGGCGTCATCAGCGTGGCGTCGCACTGGGCGGGCCCTGAGATCGGTGAAATGATCGCCGCCTTCGCCAAGGGCGACACCGAGGCGGCCACCGCCCTCAACGCCCGTCTGGGAGAGTCTTGGGAGTTCCAGACGAGCGACGCCGCCCCCAACCCCGTGCCTACCAAGGCCATGATGAGGGCTCTCGGCCTCCCCGCCGGCGAGTGCCGCCTGCCCATGGGGCCCACCCCCGAGGGCTTAGTGGCACGGGCCGAGCAGGTCTGGAGCAACCTCCACCCCCGGGCAGTCCCCGCTGCCCCGTAAAGCGATGGCCGAACCCGCGGCGGCGCCGGTCGTGCGCATCGCCTTCCTGGGGGGCCTGGGCGAGATCGGGCGTAACTGCGCCTGGTTCGAGATGGACGGCCGCGCCGTCCTGGTCGATTGCGGGCTCATGTTCCCCGAGCCGGAGATGCCCGGCGTCGACCTGGTCCTGCCCGACTTCACCTACATAATCGAAAACCAGGACCGCCTCGAAGGCTGTGTGGTCACCCACGGCCACGAGGACCATTGCGGGGGCCTGGCCTATCTCCTGCGCCATGTGAGCATGCCCATCTACGGCTCCGAGCTGTCCTTGGGCCTCGCCCGTAACCGCATCGAGGAGGCGGGCCTGCTGGACCGCACGCAGTTGGTGGTGGTGAAGGACGGCGAGACCCGAAAGATCGGCCCCTTCGACATCGAGTTCATCCCCGTGGCCCACTCCGTCCCCCATGGCTTCGCCCTGGCCTTCCACACGCCCCAGGGCGTCATACTGCACACGGGTGACTTCAAGCTCGACCTGACCCCGGTGGACGGCCGGCGCACGGACCTCGCCCGGATCGGCGCCCTAGGCGACGGCCAGGGCATCCGGCTGCTGCTGTCGGATTCCACCAACGCCGAGGAAGAAGGGCGGACGCCTTCGGAGAAGGACGTGGGCCGGGTCCTGGCGGGCTTGTTCGATGCCCACCGGGACAAGCGGGTGATCGTGGCCTGCTTCGCCAGCCACGTCCACCGGGTCCAGCAGGTGGCCGACGCAGCCATCGCCTCGGGGCGCTATGTGGCCACGCTCGGGCGCTCGATGGGGCGCAACGTCGCCTTCGCCCGCAAGCTGGGTCTCCTGCAGATCCCCGAGGAGCGCCTCATCGACATCGAAAAGACGCTCAACCTGCCTCCCAGCCAGGTTTGCGTCCTCTCCACGGGCTCGCAGGGCGAACCTATGTCCGCCCTGTCGCTCATGGCCGCGGGCGAGAACAAATGGGTCAAAGTGGGGGTGGGCGACCTGGTCGTGCTGTCCTCCCACGCCATTCCGGGCAACGAGACCAACGTCGGCAAGGTCATCGACGGCCTGTGCCGGGCGGGGGCGGAAGTGGTGCACTCGGGCCTGGCCGCCGTGCACGCCTCCGGGCACGCCATGCGCGACGAACTCAGGCTGATGCTCACGATCGCCCGGCCGGAGGCCTTTATACCCGTGCACGGCGAGTTCCGCCACCTCATGCACCACGGCCGCCTTGCCGTGGAGGTGGGGGTGGCCCAGGACTCGGTCTTCCTGGCCGAGGACGGCGACGTGGTCGAGATCTCCTCCGACGGGGTCGAGTTCGCCGGTGACGTGCCCGCCGGTTTCCTTTACGTCGACGGGATCGTCGGCGACGTGGGCCCGGGGGTGCTGCGGGACCGCCAACTGCTGGCCGAAGAGGGCGTGATCGTCGTCATCGTCACCGTCGATTCCCGCACCGGCCATGTCCTCACGGGGCCGGAGATAATCACCCGGGGCTGGGTGTACGCCCCCGAGGCCGAGAAGCTGCTCGACGAGGCGCGCTCTGTGGTCCTCGACGCCATCGAGGAGCCGAAGGGAGCCGAGGCCGCCGTGGCCGACTTCGAGACGCTCAAGCGCCGAGCGCGTACGGCACTGGGGCGTTTCGTCAACGAGCGGACCAGGCGCCGGCCCATGATCGTGCCTGTCGTCATGGAGGTCTGAGTTCGGCGGTTGAGGCCCCACGGTCACCGGTTGGGGGAGGCGCGGATGTTAGCTTTGACGTTGTTGTGGCAACCAGAGCTCTTCGCGGCACCGCTCAGGCTCGGGCCGGCAAGGCTCCGACGGCGAAGCCACGCCCCAGCCGCCGGGCCCCGGCGGAGGTAGCGCGGCCCCAGCCCCGGTGGCGCCAAGCCCTGGCGGCCATGGTGGAAGAGCAGTCCGACGACATCTGGGGCCTGGCCTTCTTGCTGCTCGGCGTACTGGCGGCCCTGGGCATCTACGCCCACGTGATCGGCCCCGCCGGCCGCGCCTTGCGCACCGGTGCGGCCGACGTGCTCGGCCAGGCCCGCTTCGGCCTCCCCGTCTGCTTCGCCATCCTCGGCGTCTATCTCCTGTGGCGCCACCTGCGCTCCCAGCCCGGACGCGTCGCCGTAGGCCTGGGCATCGCCATGCTGGCCGTGTCCGGGATGCTCGAGATAGCCCTGGGCAAGAGCACTCTGCACCAGCCGGTGAGGGCCCTGGCCAAGGCGGGTGGGATGGTGGGCGCTGTCGTGGGCGTGCCGTTGCGCGCCGGCTTGGCCGGGTGGGGGGCGGGACTGGTCCTCGCCGTCGTCTTCTTCGTCGCCTGCCTGATCATCACGGCCACGCCTGTCCGGGCTGTCGCCCAGGCTGGTCGGGCGGTGTGCGGGGCGGGCTCCCGGGGCGGGGCGCGGCTGTGCGCCGGGGTGGGCGAGCTGGCCCGGCGCCGGCGGCTCCTGGACTCGGCCACCCGGCACCCGAGCGTCCGGGGCCCTGAGGTGGCGGCCCGCCGTCGGACAACACCCAGGCGGGGTGGTACGACCGGCCCGGCGGACGAAGCCGCCGTTGTCGGCGCGGCCGACGGCGATGTCGACGTCCTGGTGGCCGACGGTCCCGGGCCCAGACAGGCGACGGGACAGACGGCCGGACAGACGGCCGGACAGACGGCCGGTGCGGGCCCGAGACCGGGCTTCAACTGGGCCGGCTTGGCCGGGGGCCCGGACGTCGGCGCGGATGGTGGCGACGAGGAGGTAGAGGGCGCGGAGGACGGCGCAGTGGTCGGGGCGGGACGGGGGGCCGTAGCGGTGGCGTCGCCGGCGGTCCGCGCCGAGCAGCTGGCCATCGACCTGGCCCTGCCCAAGCGGCCCAAGCCCATGTGGCGCCTGCCGCCCGTAGCCCTGCTCCGCCGTTCCCGCCAGACCGACGTCGACCGCCGCCAGGTGGAGATCCTGGGCCAGACCCTCGAGGGGGCCCTGGCTGCGCACGGCGTGGAGACGCGACTGGTGGGGGCCACCGTGGGCCCGAGCGTGACCCGGTACGAACTGGAGCTGGGCCCCGGCGTCAAGGTGCAAAAGGTCACCGCCCTGCAAAGAGACATCGCCTACGCCCTGGCCGCGGCCGACGTCCGGCTGATAGCGCCGATCCCGGGGCGTTCGGCCATAGGTGTCGAGGTCCCCAACCGCCAGCGCCAGACCGTGAACCTCGGCGACATCCTGTCGTCCCCCGAAGCTGCCGCCGCCCGCCACCCCCTGGAGGTAGCCGCCGGAAGGGACATCGCCGGGCGGTCGGTGCTGGTCAACCTGGCCGAAATGCCCCACCTGCTCATCGCCGGGTCCACCGGGTCGGGCAAGTCGTCCTGCATCAATTCGATGTTGACGTCGGTCCTCATCCGCTCCACCCCCGACCAGGTGCGCCTGATCCTGGTCGACCCCAAGCGGGTGGAGCTGGGCCATTACAGCGGCCTGCCCCACCTGCTCACCGCGCCGGTGACCAACCCCAAGAAAGCGGCCAATGCCCTGCGCTGGGCCGTGACGGAGATGGAGCGGCGTTACGACCTGCTGGCCGAGGTCGGCATGCGCGACATAACCGGTTACAACGCGGCCTGGGACCGGGGTGACCTGGACAGAATGGGGGTGGCGGACGATGGCTTGGACGAGATCGGCCCAGGCGAGTTTGGGCCGGACGAGATCGGCCTCGACGACATCGACCTCGAGGGCACGGCCCCCGGTAGCACGGGCGCCGACAGCGAGGGCGCCGTCCCGGCCACAGTGAGCCCGGCCGGTGCGAGCCTGGGCAGGGCGGAGCCAGCCGGACCGGAGAGCCCACCCCGCTACGAGCGCCTGCCGTTCATTTTGGTGGTCGTCGACGAGCTCAACGACCTAATGATGGTGGCGGCCAGGGACGTGGAGGAATCCATCTGCCGGATCGCCCAGATGGCCCGCGCCGTCGGCATCCACCTGGTACTGGCCACACAGCGCCCATCGGTCGACGTCATAACCGGCCTCATCAAGGCCAACATTCCCTCGCGCCTGGCCTTCGCCGTCTCGTCGCTGGCGGACAGCCGCGTCGTGCTGGACCAGCCCGGGGCTGAACGCCTCATCGGCAAGGGGGACATGCTCCTACTGACGGCGTCGTCCAGCCACGCCCGGCGCCTCCAGGGCCCGTGGGTGGACGAAGAGGACGTGCGCAAAGTGGTGGCGCATTGGCGGCGCCAATCGGGCCCATCCTATGTTGAGGGCGTCGAAGGGCCTGAGGCAGGCAACGGCGGCCCCGGCGAGGGCAACGAGGACGACGACGACCTTTTGGAAACGGCCATGGAACTGGTAGTGCGAAGCCAGCTCGGGAGCACGTCGATGCTCCAGCGCAAGTTGCGCGTGGGCTTCGCCCGCGCCGGGCGCCTCATGGACCTGCTCGAGCAGAGGGGGGTGGTAGGCCCCTCCGAGGGTTCCAAGGCGCGCGCCGTGCTCATGACCGCCGAAGAGCTCGAGGACCGTTGAGCTCTCCCTCCAGAGCACCGCTCGGCCAGGCATAGGGGCGAGCGTGCACCGAATTGCCAGGGCGCCGGCCTCGTCGGCCAACATCGGACCGGGTTTTGATGCCCTGGCCGTAGCGCTCAAGCTCTACGTGGAAGTGGAGCTGACTTCCCGGCCCGAAGGGCTGCTGGTGGTGGCCGAAGGCCATGGCGCCAATCTGGCCGCCGGGCCGTCCCACCTGGCCGCCCGGGTGGCGGCCGAGGTTCTTGGTCACGACCGCTTCGAGCTGTGCGTCCGCTCTCAGATCCCCGTGGCCCGGGGCCTCGGTTCGTCTGCCTCCCTGGCCGTGGCGGCGGCCGCCGCGGCGGGGGCCAAGGACCCGTTCACCTACGGCTTCGCCGTAGACGGCCATCCCGAGAACGCGGCGGCGTCGGCCATGGGCGGCCTGGTGGTGGCGGCCGTGGTCGACGGGGCTCCCGTGGCCCGTCACCTTCGCCTCGACCCCGACATCCGCTTCGTGGTGGTCGTGCCCGACAAACAGCTGGCCACGTCCCGGGCCCGGGGCACGCTGCCGGAGATGGTCCCTCACGAGGACGCCGCCTTCAACCTCGGTCGTCTCGGGCTGCTCGTGGCCGGCCTGGCCGATCACACCCAGCTCCTGGCCGCCGCCGGTGATGACCGGCTGCACCAGGACCAGCGCCGGCCGCTGTTCCCCGAAGCCCCCGAGCTGCTGGCCGGGCTCAGGGAGGCGGGCGCCCTCACCTCGTGCTGGTCCGGCGCGGGCTCCAGTGTGCTCGGGATATGCAACGTCGACGACGCCGGCGCCGTGGCGGTTTCGGCCCGGTCCCTGATGGCGCAGCTCGGCCTGGACGGCGAGGTGCTCGAGCTGGAGGCGGACCTTGGGGGGACCGTGGTGCAAGAGTTGTTCTGAAAAGGTGGCCAACGGCCCCTCCACGAACAGGTCGGCCTACTGCTCGCCCGGTACGCTGGTCAGGATGCCCCGTTATTGGTTGGAAACGCTGGGGTGCCCCAAGAACCAGGTCGACTCCGACAAGCTCATCGGCTTGTTGGAATCGGAAGGCTACCGGGCGGCTAGCCGCCCCGGCCAAGCCGACCTGGTAGTGGTCAACACATGCGCTTTCATCGAGGCGGCCCGGGAGGAGTCGATCGGCGCTGTGCTGCAACTGGCGGCGCTGAAAAAGCCGGGGGCGAAGCTGGCCGTGACCGGCTGTATGGCCGAGCGCTACGGCCAGGAGCTGGCCGATGCCCTCCCCGAGGTGGACCAGGTGGCCGGGTTCGGCGTACCGGTGACCACCTTGTGCACCAACGGCTCGGCGCCGCCATCGGCCCCCGTGAGGCTGGTCCGCAGCCCCCGCCAGGTGGCGGCTGATGCCCGCCCGGTGCCCAGTTTCGACCTGCTCAACCTGCCCCGCCCGCCGGCGCGGGCCCCGTGGGCTTACGTGAAGATCGCCGAAGGCTGCGACCGCCACTGCGGCTTTTGTGCCATTCCTTCCTTCCGGGGCCCTCAGCAGTCGCGGACGGCGGCCGCCGTGCTGGCCGAGGTCGAAGGGCTCGGCGCCCAGGAGGTCGTCCTGGTGGCCCAGGACCTCGTTTCGTGGGGCCGCGACATCTCCAGGACGGGCGCCAATGTGGTCCCGTTGCCGGGGAAGTCGCTAGCGGGGGGCTCGGCCGACGACGGTCTCGTCTCTTTGCTGCGCGCCGTGCGGGAAAGGGCCGAACGGGCCCGGCTGCTTTATATCTACCCCTCCGGCCTGACCGACGAGCTCATCGACGCCGTGGGCGAGAGCGGGTGCCCGTACTTCGACTTGTCGTTGCAGCATGTCTCCCGGCCCCTGCTGCGCAGGATGCGTCGCTTCGGCGACGGGGCCCGCTTCCTGGAGAAGATCTCCACCATCCGCCGTCGCTTCCCCGAGGCGGCACTGCGGTCTTCGTTTATCGTCGGCTACCCGGGAGAGACCGAGGAGGACCATGACGCCCTCTTGGCCTTCCTGGACGAGGCGCAGCTCGACTGGGCCGGTTTCTTCGCCTTCTCCAACGAGGAGGGGACGTACGCGGCCAGGCTGGCCGGCCACGTCGCGCCCACACTGGTGGCCGAGCGGTTGCGGGAGTGCTCCGAGGCCCAAGACGTCATAACCGCGGGCAAGCGCAACGCCCTCGTGGGCAGCCGGTGCCTGGCCCTCGTGGACGAGCCCGGCCAGGCCCGCAGCCACCGGGAGGCGCCCGAGATCGACGGGATCATCACCGTGCCCGCCCATCTGCCCGTGGGCAGCTGGGCGCAGCTGGAGATAACCGGGGCCATGGGCCCGGACCTGGTGGCTGTGCCCGTGGCGAGCCGCGTCGGCGTCGGGGTGACGGCATGACCGACAATGCCGTAGTGACCGACAAGGTAGTGACCGACAATGCCGTAGTTGCCTCGCCCTGGCGCCTGAAGACGGCCGCCAACGGGGTGACCGTGGCCCGCCTGGTGGCCACGCCCGTGCTGGTGGTCATCATCCTGCGGGCGACGCCTTCGTGGGGGGCGGTGTGTTTTTGGACCGTCCTGGCCTTCAGCGACTTCGCCGACGGCTGGCTGGCCCGGCGCCGGGGCCCGAGCGCCTCGGGCGCCTTCCTCGACCCTCTGGCGGACAAGTTCTTGGTGCTGGGCGCCCTGGCGGCCATGGTGTCGCTGGACAAGGTCGCCTTCCTACCCGTAGCCCTGCTGGCCGGGCGGGAGGTCGTGATCACCACTTACCGGGTCGTCGTGGCCAAACGAGGGGTCAGCGTCCCCGCTCGCAAGGTGGCCAAGCTGAAGACCCTGGTCGAGTTTTTCACAGTGGCCCTCCTGCTCCTGCCGGTGGCGTGGCCTTCGCGGCTCACCTTCTCGCATGCCGCCCTGTGGTTGGCGGTCGTGCTGGCGTGGGCCAGCGCCGCCCAGTACCTGCTCGACTCCCGCTCGGGGCGCCGGGCCGTGGCCACGAGCACGTAGGGAGGCCCGGCGGATGGACTGTGAGGTCCTGGCCATCGGCAGCGAGCTGCTCATGGGCCAGGTGGTCGATACAAACTCGTCCTGGATAGGCGAACGCCTGGCCGCCGCCGGTATTGCCTGTTTTTACCAGGCCAAGGTGGGCGACAACCACGCTCGCATGGTCGCCGCCTTGCGGGTGGCCCTGGACCGGGCCGACGCCGTGATCTGCTGCGGCGGGCTGGGCCCCACCCAGGACGACATCACCCGGGAGGCCATCGCCGAGGTCATGGGCGTCCCGCTCGTGCGCGACCCCGAGATCGTGGTGGGGCTGAAGGAACGCTTCCGGGGCCGGGACGTCCCTGACACCAATTACAAGCAGGCCGACGTGCCCGTCGGGGCCCTGACCATCAAGCCTGTCATCGGCAGCGCCCCCGGGCTCATCTGCCCGGTGAAAGTGCCCGGGGGGGACAAGGTGGTCTACGCCGTGCCCGGGGTGCCGGCCGAGATGCGCGAGATGGTGGACGGCGCCGTCGTGCCCGACCTGGTGGAGCGGGCCGGAGAGGTGGCCACGATCCGTAGCCGGTTCCTGCGCGTCTGGGGCGTGCCCGAGTCCAGGGTGGCCCAAATAGCAGGGCCCCGCCTGGAGGCGTTGGAAGGGAGCCCTACCACCATCGCCTTCCTGGCCAGTGCTACCGAGGGGGTGAGGGTGCGGGTCACGACCCGGGCCACAGGGAGTTCTGCCGGGGCCGACGCCGAGCGTGCCCTCGACGTCGAAGAGGCCGGGCTGCGCGCCCTGCTGGGCGAGGCGGTGGGAGGGGTGGACACCGAAGGCCTGGAACTGGTGGTGGGCCGCTTGCTGGTGCGGGCGGGGCTGCGCCTGGCCGTGGCCGAGTCGTTGACCGGAGGGATGGTGGGGGCGCGCCTCACGTCCGTCCCCGGCGCCAGCGACTGGTTCGCCGGGGACGTGGTCGCCTACGGCAGCGACGTGAAGAGAGGCCTACTGGGCGTGGGCCCGGGGCCGGTGGTGAGCGAACGGGCGGCCCGGGAGATGGCTTTAGGAGTGGCGGGCCTGTTGGGCGCGGACCTGGGCCTTTCGCTCACGGGAGTGGCGGGGCCGGCCGCCCAGGACGACCAGCCTCCCGGTACGGTCTTCGTCGGGTTGGCCGGCTTGCCCGACGACGCCGTGGCCGGGTCTCCTGGAGCTCGGGTGGCCCGGCTGGCCCTGAGAGGACAACGGCCTACCGTGCGCGAGGTGGCCACGACGTCGGCGCTCGACCTCCTGCGCCGGGCGCTCTTGGCCCTCCCGGCTCAGCCGGGCCAATAACCAGCCGATAACGGCGGGGGCCCATAAAGGGCTTACGAATTAGCGGCCAGCCCGCGGCGGTATGGTCCCGTAAGCGCCGGCTGCGTCTCAGTCTTCGAGGACGAGCGGGTCGTCGACGGTCGGGGCGCCGGCGGGGGCGGCCCCGCCCACTCCTACTTTCTGGCGGATCTTCTCGGAGATCTCGATCATCAATTCGAGGTTTTCGGCCAAGAACGTCTTTGCGTTTTCACGACCTTGGCCTATCTGCTCGCCCTCATATGTGTACCAGGCGCCAGATTTGCGCACGATCCCGAACTCGGTGGCGACATCGAGGAGGGAGCCTTCACGGCTGATCCCCTTGGAGTACATGATGTCGAACTCGCATTGCTTGAAGGGCGCCGCGCATTTGTTTTTCACGACTTTTACCCGCGTCCTGTTACCTACGATCTCGGCCCCGTCCTTGATGGACTCGATGCGGCGGATGTCGAGGCGGATGGAGGAGTAAAACTTGAGGGCCCTGCCCCCCGGGGTGACCTCGGGAGAGCCGAACATGACGCCGATTTTTTCTCGCAGCTGGTTGATGAATATGGCGATCGTGTTGGACTTGCTAAGCGTGGCGGTAATTTTGCGCAGCGCCTGTGACATGAGGCGGGCCTGCAGGCCTACATGGGCGTCGCCCATCTCGCCTTCGATCTCGGCCCGGGGCGTGAGGGCGGCGACCGAGTCGATGACCACGACGTCGAGAGCACCGGAGCGGATGAGCATGTCCGTGATCTCGAGGGCCTGCTCGCCGGTGTCCGGCTGGGAGACGAGGAGGTCGTCGACGTTGACACCGATGGCGGCGGCGTAGACGGGGTCCATGGCGTGCTCGGCGTCTATGTAGGCGCAGATGCCGCCGTTGCGTTGGGCTTCGGCGACGACGTGCATGGCCAGCGTGCTCTTGCCCGACGACTCCGGTCCGAACAGCTCGACGATGCGGCCGCGGGCAGGCCACCTATGCCGAGCGCCAGGTCCAGGGAAAGGGTCCCAGTGGAGATGGACTCGATCTGCATGTGGCTGTTCTCGCCCATGCGCATGATGGCGCCTTTGCCGAACTGCTTCTCGATCTGGCCCATGGCCATCTCCAGTGCCTTTTCACGTTCCACCGGGACCGTCCTCCTCAAGTCGTCTGTCTGTAGTTGGCGTGCTATGAGCAACCTACGAAGCGGGTGTGACGGTTATGGCCGTCCGGTCCGGTTATGGCGGTCCGGCCCGGCCGTAACTTCATCACTGTAACTCCTGTCACGATACTAGCAAACATATGTTCGGTGGTGGATACCGATGGGCCACGGACCAGGGAAGAAGCCCGGCTCAGGTCGGGCCCCCAGGCGGGCGCGACTGATCTCGGGACGAGCCGAGCGAGACGGTGTAGATGTCCCGGTAGCGGGCCCCTCCGGCACCGAGCTGGCTGTGGACGAGCGCCAAGGAAGTCACCGGCCAGGACGCGCTGAGCGAGCTCAGCAGATGGGGGGCCTGGCGCAGGTCGGCGCCCCGGGCGCCGCGGGCAATCGTCACGTGCCCGATAAACGGCCGGTCCGCTACCGGCTGGCCTATATGGGCGGTCGCCTGTCCGACCGGCGCGGCCGCCGGGCCCAGGCCATCAACGGGCCAGATCAAAAGGCCCGGCCCGAGGAACCTCGTCGCCGGGCCGCCCCGGGCCGTGATGTCCCCGGGCAGTCCCCGGGCCACCTCGGTGAGCGCGGCGGCGGCCTCGTCTACCTGGACCGGGCTGAGCTCGCCGAAAAAGCGAAGGGTCACGTGCCACTGGTCCTCGCTGGACCACCGCCACCGCTCGCTCTTCGGGCGAGGCAGGCAGGCCAGCGCGGCAACGACTTCGGCGCTGGGCCAGGCTGCTACGAAACAGCGCACGAGGGACGCCTCAGCGCCCTACCAGCCGACGGCGCCGTCGGCCATTTCCCGGAGCAGGTCGGCGTGGCCGTTATGGCGGGCGTACTCCTCGATCATGTGGACGTAAATCCAGCGCAGCGACACGGGTTCTCCGTACCGCAGGCCCGTGTCGTCCAGGGCGTGGGAGGCGGCTGCGAGGCGGCTCTGCTCGCATTCGTTTTGCCAGGCGGCCAGGTCGGCGGCCCACACCGCCTGGTCCAGGGGACCGAGGTCGGAGTCCCAATCGCCGTCCCAGTTGGCCTCGGGGCGAAGTACCCGGGGGGCGTCCGCCTGGCGCAGCAGGACGCGGCGGAACCAGCTGCGCTCCACCTCGGCCATGTGACGCACCAGGCCGTGCAAGGAGAGTTTCGAGGTGGGGACGAGCCGGCTCTTGCGGGGCTCGTCATCAAGTCCCTCGCATTTGAGCAGAAGGGTGGTGCGGTGGAACTCGAGCCACGCTTCGAGCATGTCCCGCTCGCCGAGGACGTAGGACGGTTCTCGACGACGGGCATCTTCAAGATCACTGACCATGGGTGCCTCCTTCAACGCCGTCCCGGGCGCAAACGCCCCGGCTTTAACGCCGCCTCGGGAGCAGGCTGGCGGGGACCCGCTCAACCGAGGCGACGCCGCCAATGATAGCTCTTCTGCAATACGGCGCCGGCCGGGCGGGAGGCGAGAGGGTACTACGATCTAGGAGTGACCTCGCCAGAGCGTAAACAAGCGGTGCCGACGCCCGCGGCCCCGCCCCGTCGCTATCTGGTGCGCACGTTCGGCTGCCAGATGAACGTGCACGACTCGGAGCGCCTGGCCGGCCTGTTCGAAGCCGAAGGAATGGTCGCGGCGCATGGCGTCGAGGACGCCGATGTCGTGATTTTCAACACCTGCTGCATAAGGGAGAACGCCGACAACCGTCTTTATGGCAACCTCGGCCAGCTCCGGGCGCTCAAACAGCAGCGGCCGGGACTGCAGATCGCCGTTGGCGGCTGCTTGGCCCAAAAAGACAGGGACAAGGTCATGGAGCGGGCGCCGTGGGTCGACGCCGTCTTCGGCACCCATAATGTCGGCCACGCCGCCACCCTGCTCGAGCGGGCGCGTCGCGAGGGCCCGGTGGTGGAGATCCTGGAGGCGGCGGCTAATGCCGCCGACGAGTTCCCGTCGGCTTTGCCGGTCCGGCGTGAACTTCCATTTGCCGCCTGGGTCACGGTCCAGGTCGGTTGCGACAACAAGTGCGCCTTTTGCATCGTCCCCTCGGTCCGGGGCCGGGAGATGAGCCGGCCCTTTTCCGAAGTGGTGGCCGAGGTGGCCCAACTGGCGGCCCGCGGCACCGTGGAGGTGACCCTGCTGGGCCAGAACGTCAATTCCTACGGGCGGGACCTGGCGTTGAAAGCCCGCGCCTCGGACGACTGGCGAGCGCACGCGTACATGACGGGGGAGCAGTGGGCGGCGGCCGGGGCGCCCCGGGCGCGGCCATTGTTTGCCGACCTGCTGAGGGCGGTGGCAGCTGTGGAGGGGATCGAACGGGTGCGCTTCACCAGCCCTCACCCCAAAGACCTGCGCCCTGAGACCATCGAGGCGATGGCCACCGAAAAGGCCGTATGCCCGCACCTGCATTTCCCTCTCCAGTCCGGCAGCGACCGGGTGCTCAGCCTTATGAGGCGGGGGTATACGGCGCAGCGGTACCTCGAGCGGTTGGCAGCCGCCCGGGCCGCCGTGCCCGACCTGGCCGTGACCACGGACATAATCGTCGGTTTCCCGGGCGAGGACGAGGCCGATTTCGAACGGACCCTGGAGGTGGCGGCCGAGGCGGAGTACGACAGCGCCTACACGTTCATTTACTCTCCCCGTCCGGGCACCGAGGCGGCGGCCCGCACGCAGGAGTTCGTACCTCCCGAAGTCGTCGCCGACCGTTTCGAGCGCCTCCGCCTGGTGGTGGAGCGCAGCGCTCTGAGGCGCCACCAGGCCCGGGTGGGCCTGACCGAGGAGGTGCTCGTGGAGGGCCCGGCCAAAAAGGGCGGCCCCGGCGTGTTTTCCGGGCGGACGAGGCAGAACAAGCTCGTTCACCTGGACGGTGGGCCTCTGCGGGCCGGCATGGTGGTCGAGGCGGTAGTCGAGCGCGCCGCCCCCCATTTCCTAAAGGCCAGGCTCGGTCGGGTCATCTCCCCGCCCCGCCATCGAGAGCTCATCCCGGTGATGGCCAACTGAGCGGACCGGCCGG
>Ga0182030_10015972_pt1 | contig 14664 bp, 10 predicted proteins | sample 812S3MmetaG_FD_121299 | JGI IMG/M metagenome (GOLD analysis project Ga0182030, IMG submission 121299) | Permafrost microbial communities from Stordalen Mire, Sweden - 812S3M metaG (Illumina Assembly) | ecosystem: Environmental > Terrestrial > Soil > Wetlands > Permafrost | place: Sweden... | reverse complement strand
TCATCTCCACGGCCCTGGTCGATACCGGCTCCCGCATGGACGAAGTCATCTTCGAAGAGTTCAAGGGCACCGGCAACATGGAAATCATCCTCGACCGCAAGCTCGTCGACAAGCGAGTTTTCCCGGCCATCGACATCCAGCGCTCCGGCACCCGCAAGGAGGAACTGCTCATCCCCAAGGAAGATCTGTCCCGCGTCTGGATTCTGCGCAAGGTACTCAACCCGCTCTCGCCGGTGGAAGCCATGGAACTGCTGATCAGCCGCCTGGAGAAGGTGCGCAACAACGCCGAGTTCCTGGCCAACATGAACCAGCTTTAAACGGGCTCAAGTCGATCCTGGAATTCCGCAAACAAAAGGCCGGAGCATCGTCTCCGGCCTTTCGTTGCTCACCAGGTCTTTCAGGCCAAGTGGTTGAACCGGTCCCGGCGGACGCGGATGAAGAGCGCCGCAAGGGATCCAAGAGCGAAAAGGCTCAGTGAGGATGGTTCGGGAGTAGCGCTCGTCTCGTCTGCCTGCACCAGCAAAATCCCGGCCGAGCCGTTGCCGGAGTTGTCGCCGGCGGTCGCCGTCAGGTTTGTGAAGGCAGCGTCCGAATACGATCCTCCTCCGCCGCCGGCCGTGACGTAATTGGCGCCGGCGCCGCCGGAGTAGCCGCCCCCGCCGCCCCCGCCGCCGTCGGTGTTGGAGGAGATATATCCTGCCCCACCACCACCGCCGTATCCGCCCACTCCGGCCTGAGCGTTGCCGGCAGCACCGCCGGCGAATGAGCTGAAGCTGGAGCCGCCTCCGCCGGTTTGGATACCACCGCCGGTCTGTGATGAGGTTCCGCCGGCGCCCAACCAGCCCGCACCGCCTCCTCCGGATATGCTGGTCCCTGCTGAACCACCTAAGCCGTTGGCGCCTCCTGAGACGGCGCTATTACTGCTCTTTCCGCCGGACGTCGAAGTCAGCCCTTGGCCACCTGCTGTAGCATAGTAGGCCCCGCCGCCCCCGCCCGCGGCGAGAAGAATCGTGGTTCCAGACTGCAAAGAGCAACCCGAAGTGCAGATATAGATGAAGGTCCCTCCCCCTCCGCCTCCAGCCGACCCTGTCCCATTTGAGGTGGATGACTGGTTGCCTCCTGCTTCGCCGACAACTACGTCAAGGACTGTCCCAGCGGTCAGGTCGTAGTCGCCGCCGAGCAGCGCCCCGAGGCCACCGCTGGCGCTTTTGCCGCTGCCCCCTTGCGCGCCTGCGGCTGTAAGCAGATACTCGCCCGCAGTGGTGACGGTATACGTTTGGACAGCTCCTGTATAGGAAAAAGTTGTAGCGCCAGCGAGCGTGCTTCCGAAGACAATCGCCGACACTGCCGCGTAGAGGCAGATAGCTCGTTTCAAGTTATTTCTCCAATTCTATCGGGGAATTAGGGGAGGGCTCTAGTCTGCTTGAAGGGTCGCCAAATTGTCAAGAGCTTTGTGGATAGCTGCGGGGGGGCACTGCGAAAAACGAGCGGTCGTCGTGAGGTCTTTCTCGCGCTCTCCACGATGAAAAAGTGATGAGCATAAGAAGGCCCCCCTCTTTCCCGATTCGCCGCTCGCTGATAAGATAGGAATGTCGTGGGGCTGTAGCTCAGCTGGGAGAGCGCCTCGTTCGCAACGAGGAGGCCAGCGGTTCGATCCCGCTCAGCTCCACCATACAAACTCACAGTCTGCGTCCCTACATCCTTCCGCCAAGGCGTATTACGGCTGCCCGGTCGCCATTGCTGCTGGTTTGGGCTTCGCCGCCTGCAATTTCGCCAGCGACTGCCTGAGACGATGTTGAAATTGGCGCCAATCCCCATCGGCTGGGCCGAGCTCCACGACGGTAGCATTCGCCGTGCAACCGCCGTTCCTCATCCTCAGTGCCACATTTTGGGTGTAATGGCCCCTTGCGCCAACCACAACGAACGATGCCCTCTGCCCCGCATCGTCCTCCGAAATGACTCCGTAATTGCGTTCGTCTCCCAGTGTGTCTTTCAGAGCCGCCCAAAGATCGTTGCAGGACACCGGATAGACGTCCACTGGTTTGGCAAATGCCGGAATCGCAAAAACCATGACAAGAAATGACGTGATAAGAGACTTGCACATTGCCGTTCTCCGGGTGGCGAGCACGTACTGGAGGCCCGTTCCAACCCCCATGGCACCCGCAACTTGGGATTATATCCCTGCATCCGGCCGAACCTTTGTGACGCTCAGAGCCGAATGGTGAGGAGGGTCTCGTTCTCCCTCGTACTATCTGCCTAGTCGCCGTGCCATGACCATGGAACCGATGGCCGCTCTCCGCGAAAGCTGATCCGATTCCATCTCGCAAGATGGTTCCGGCGCAACCGTCTTGCCGTCGAGGCGGAAGCAGCATGCACCCTCGATGTCGGTGCGGTACGTGCGGACGTGGGCCTGTTGCAACTCTTCCAGCACCTCCTGCCGGGGATGCCCGTAGCGGTTGTGCAGCCCGCAGGAGATGACGGCCCACGTCGGCGCTACGCGGGAAAGGAACTCAGGGCGCGTGGATGTGATGCTGCCGTGATGGCCCACTTTCAGCAGGGTGCTGGCCAGCCCGTGCCCCGGCAGCATGGCCTCGTCAACCATCGCATCTTCAACCGGCGCTTCCGCGTCGCCTTCCAGCATCACTGAGGTCTCGCCGTAGGTCATGTGCAGCACCAGCGAGTCGTTGTTGGTGGGCGTGGGGCCGGGCTGGTAGCTCTTGAAGGGCGCCAGCACGGCAATCTGGGTGCTGCCCAGCGTCAGCGCGTCGCCGGCGCGCAGCGATCGGACGCGGATGCGCAGATCGGCGGCCTCATTCAGCAGTGCGTCGTAGGCGCCGAATCGGGGGTTATTGCCCACCCATAACTCATCGGGATGGAAGTTGCGGAGCACGGCCGGCAACCCACCCATGTGGTCCGAGTGTGCGTGTGTCAGCGCCACAACATCCAGGTGGCGGATCCCGCGCGACCACAGAGTGGCGGACACAACCTCTTCGCCGATGTCGAATTCCTGGGGAGCCTGGCGCGGGCCTCCGCCAAACCCACCGCCATCCACCAGCAGCGTTTTCCCTTCCGGTGTTATCAGCAGCAGGGAGTCGCCCTGGCCTACGTCGATGGCTTCCATCAGCAGCGCGTTGCGGGGGTGGTCCGTCGGGCGCGGGGCAACCGCAGCCAGTCCGGCCAATACAAGAGCGGCCCACGCACAGCTGCCCGGCCAGCGCATACCGGACCTCAGGCCCACGTGAGCCAGCGCAATCGCTGCCGCAAGCAGCGCAACGAAGGCAGCCGATTGCCACACTAGCGGCGTCGCAATGCGGTAGTCTCCAAATGGCAGCGAACCGAACAGATGGACTAGTCCGACGCCGATGTGGAGCACCAGCGCGGCCAGCATGGCTGGGACCACCGCGGCAGCGGGCCACACCACCAGCACCACCAGAGTCACCAACGCGGCCGGGATAAGCGCGAGCAACAGCGGCAGGATGAACATATTCACCGGCAGGGCAAAAATGGTGATGCGATGGAAGTAAAAGGCCATAGGCAGCGTCATGGCCAGTTCCACCACGCAGGAGACGGCAAAAAGTTCGCCGAGCCGAAAGAGAAAGCGCACCGCCCAGGGGAAAACCCGCCAGGCTACGCGGGCGCCAAAACGGCCACCCGCTGCAGCCTGCAACGCTGCGGCAATCATGCGAAGAGTGACGCGAAACTGCGCCAGCGGCGGGACCACCTTGCCGTCGATGGCGGTGAGGCGCAGGTCGCGGGTTGCCGTCAGATAGGGGTGAATAGTGGCTTGCAACAGCGGGGCCGCGACGCCGGCGATGGCCACAACCGCCAGCAGCGTCATTTGAAAGCTGGCATCGAACAGGCTGCGTGGACTCACGGCCAGCAGGCACAGCGCGGCGAAACCAATGGTGTTCAGAGGGTTTCGATCGCGATAGATGAGCCGGCCCAGAAGGTAGAGCGCGACCATCCACAGGGAGCCCTGGACGGGAGTGGCAAAGGCGGTGAAGAGCGCGTACGCGAACGAGGCCAGGATGGTGAGCACCGTCGCCGGGACGCGGGGAATCCGCAGGAGGCTCGCGATCCAGAAGATGCAGCCAGCCACAACGGCCAGGTGGAAGCCGGAAACCACAAGCATGTGAAAAGAGCCGGTGCGCTCAAAGCCCACGCGCAGTTGATGGGTCAGGTAGGTGCGGTCGCCGGTCACCATGGCGGCCAGCATAATGGCGTCTTCCGGGCTTAGGCGCAAGGCAGCGGACAGCCCGTGCATGGCCGCGGGCAAGGCAAGCAGGCGTCCGCTGGCAGCGTGCTGCCACTGGCTCAACCGGCAAGTGAAATAGGTGCCCGGCGTCGATCCGATTCGCTCCACCTTGTCGAACTTCACCGATGCGGTAGAGGTGATTCCCTGGCCGAGGAGAAAATCCTCGCGGCTCCAGACGCCGGGATCGCGGTAGACCTCTGGCCTCAGCAGGCGGGCCACTGCGCGGATGTGGTCGCCGCAATGAAACGGTTGCTGGCTGGGCTCTGTTGGCGCAACTGCCGGCCAGCGCACCGTCAGGCGCACGCCGCCGGTGATCGGGGCCTGTGCGTCGGCTGTGTCGGTCACCACTTCGAGGCTGGAGGCGCGAAGGTCGATTCGTTGCGAGCGGGTCTGCTCCGCCTCGGTACTGGCGGGCTCGCCGGGATCGTTGAGGTTCTGCTCGATCTCACTGCGGATCGGTCCGGTATCTACGACGGTTCCTTCCACGGTGCGAGCCAGGCCGTTCGAGAGCTCGGCCAGCGGTTGCGGCGCGGCTGGATGCGGCTCCATTTGCGCGCACCACACGCCCAGCAGCAGCCAAAGGGCCCCCAGAGGAAGCCATGCGATTCGCTGGGCGCGGAAGCCCGCCAGCAAACAGAGCGCGGCTACCGGGGCAAGCGCCATCATCACCAGGCTGGGGCGCAGCAGCAGGACTTCGGCTATGCAAATTCCGGCGGCAAACAGCCAGGCGGCATGGAAGAGGGGTAAAGCGTCAAGCCCAGTGGGGGCCGGACGGTTGGAGGCTTGCCCGGCAGTGGTTGAGTCGGCTTGCATCGCGCTCGTGAAACTGGAAAGTGTCTACGGGCGTCAAGTCTAGAGCATTTTCCAATTCGTTGCAGGTGAGCCAGGGCACTGCCGCTGCAAAGGGGGTTGGAGACAGCCCTTTACACTTCTATACAACTATCTCGTTCTTTACTCCGTGCCCCGTCTTTGCGACTTTTTCCTGTCGCAAAGGTGGCAAGCCACAAAGCCCAACCGCCCCGAAGTACCTTATGACCGGAGAGCATCCACCGTGAAGTAGAAGGTAGCGCCTTTTTCAACCTCGCCTTCAGCCCACACTTCTCCACCATGCCGGCGAATGATCCGCTGCACGGTTGCCAGGCCGATGCCGGTCCCGGGAAACTCGCTTGCCGCGTGCAGCCTCTGGAACGGCTTGAAGAGGCGGTCGGCCAGGTTCTGATCGAACCCGGCTCCATTGTCGCGAACATAGAACACCGTATCCGCGCCGCGTTTAGTGCAGCCGAATTCAATCTGTGCTTCATCGGATTTCGAGGTGAACTTCCACGCATTCCGCAGCAGGTTCTGCAGAACGATTTGCATCAGGCCCGAATCGGCGTTCGCATAGCACCCCTTCTGAACCACCAGCGTCAACTTCCTGTTTGGATTAGCATCGGCGAGATCCTGAAGGACGGAACTGGCAATGGAACTCAGATTCAGCCGCGTCGAACGCATTGGAGCGCTGGTCGAGAGTGAAAGGTTGAGCAGATCGTCAATCATCGAAGACATGGACACCACCGAAGCGCGAAGCTGGGCGACCATAGCCTTCTCTTCTTCCGAGTGTCCCTGATCCGTCTCCAGAATCAGGTAGCACACGTTGCTGATGGTTTGCAGCGGGGCTCGCATATCGTGGGCCACGGTGTAGGAGAACGCTTCGAGTTCGCGGTTTGCAGCCTGCAGTTCAGCCGTGCGTTCTTCCACGCGGAGTTCGAGATCGACCTTGGCCTGCTCCAGCGCCCGGTCCCGCTGCTGAATCTCAGCCAGCATTTCATTGAAGGCGTCGGTCAGCGATCCTAGTTCATCGAAACTCCGCTCAGAGGTGAATCGAAGAGAATAGTCGCGATAGCGCGAGACCATGCGCGCGGTTTGCGCAAGAGTTACAATGGGCTGCGCCAGGATTCGCCGGAACGATGAGCCCACCAGCAGAGCCACACCGAGGCAAAGCAGCAGGATGCCTCCCGCAATGGCGGCAAACTGCAGTGCCTGCTGCTTCATTCCCTCCAGATGCGCATGCACATAGACGGTGCCAATCTGCTTGCCCTGAAACCCGATGCGCGAGCCAATCAAAATGTCGGTTCCGTTTGTCCAGTGCGCTGGTCCTGGCGCTTCCGGCATCGGGGGTAGCTTTAGAGGAAGCGGACCACTCGCCGGATACTGCGCGAATAATGTACCCGCCTGCGTGTAAATCTCCGCGTCCAAAACCTCGCTGGAATATCGAAGTGCAGACAGCGTTGCTTCCGCGGATGCCTTATCGTCAAACACGATTGCGGAGACGCTGTTGGCGCCGAGAATTCTTGCTTCGACAGATAGGCTCTCGATGGCAGAATTCCGGAACGAATACACATTGTAGGCAAGGTAGGATAGATAGACCAGAATGAGCGCGATTCCGCTGACCAGAACATTCATCCAGGTGAGTTTGGCGGCAATCGACCGCTGGCGGGAAGGTACGTTCATTGCTTACTCTCCTTCCCGGCCGTCCCTTCAACAAACACGGCAACCTTCAGCAGTTCTGAGCTGAGAGTGAGACCGGCCTGCTGCGCCGAGGCCAGATTCACAGCGAAGCGAACCCTGTTGTTCTGAAGCAGAAACTGAACTGCGCCGCCGCGCTCCAGAAACTGTGGCAGGGCGCTCACCGTGAGCACGGGCTTCATATTCAGAGCCGCCAGCTCTTTTGAAAGTCGAGCTTCCTCAGACTGCCCTATGAAGACAATCTGGCAACTTTCAGCAGCGGAAACGGAAGACAACCGCCTGGCAACAATCTTGCGGCCCTGCAAGGTTTCATCGGCAATCAGATCGTCGAGCTTTCTGCCAAACTCGTCTTCGCCCAGCAGGCAAATGGAGAAAGGCTGAGAACTCGTCTCCCGATTCTCCGGCCACTGAACGAACTTCGCAAAGTTATAAAGATAGGCCGCCTGCACATCGTGAGTTGTAAATCCCGCACTGCTTTGTGCGCGGCAGAAAATGGGAAAAAGACACAAGATAGCAATGCGGCATCCCAGCCACGCATGGCGGGTCCATGCAACTCGCAGAGGAGGATTCCGGAGAGATGCTTGAACGGCCTTGGGGGAATCCGTCATTGGTTACCTTGTCCAGGTTATGCCGCCGTACACGCTGCGGCGTATGCCCACGGGGAGATCGTTGTCGCCTGCAAACTCATGATGATGCGGTTGAAGCAGGTTGCGGCCGGAAACGGTGAACCGGAGCGATTTGTCCGGCATCCAACTCGCGTGCGCATCCATCGTCTGATAGCTCTCAACCTTTTGTGCAGGAAGCCGGCTCACGAAACGGTAATCGAAATCGAATTCGGCGCTGTGCCGCAGATTGATGAGCGACTGGAGAGTAGCCATGCGATGAGGGGCCGAGCCTTCGTAACTGGCGGCGGTTCCAGTGTCGTTGAAACCGGGCCTGGGGTGCGCGTCGAGGTGGAGGTGGGAGAAGTTCCCCTTGAGTTCCCACCAGCCGACCGGCTTCCAATCAGGCGTAATCTCGACTCCGTCGGTATTTCCATCGATTCCGTTTGCGAATGGAATGTTGAGTACTTCTGCGGCAATCGGTGTACTGATGGTGCTGAAGGATTGTGTGCCGTAGCTCTCCAGTTTGTCGTAATGGTTCTTGAAGGCGGCGACGTCGGCGTAAAGCTTGCTGGTGAGAAGCTGACGATAGCCGGCTTCATACCCGAGCAAGTCCTCAGACTTGAAGTTTGGATCGCCCAGTACGCGAACAAGAATGGGCGGGGTGGTTGTATCGACGTCGGTGAGTTGCAGGTCGCGATCGAGACGGCCAGGGGTGCGAACCGCGCGGGAAACGGCCGCCCACAGCGCCGCATGGGTCAACGGATTCCAAAGCAGGCGGCCGTTGGGCTGAATCTCAAAGCCAGTGTAGTTGTTGTTCTCGAACTTCGATCCCAGCGTAAAGGTGAGGCTGTTTGGCAGCAGGTGAAAGGAATCCTGCAGAAACGCACTGTAGATGGAGTCCATTTGGCCATGCGGCTCGAAGTCCACAGTTGGTTGCGTTTGAATAATTGAACTGGGGCTCAGACGAACTCCCGCTCCCCAGATCAGGTTCTGTCGCCGTAGCATGTTGACGTGATCGATGAAGTCGAAATCGATGGTGTCGCGCGTCTCCCCGAACTCAGTACCCTGGCGGCAGGTGCGGTCGAAGTAAGCGTGCGCATGGAGGTCGGAACCGCCGGCGTAGTTATGCTGCCAGTTAAGAACAATGTCTCCGCCGGAGATGGTGAACGTATCGTCTATTACCAGTTGTTTGACGGTGGCATAGCTGCCGATACTTATCTGCTGGCCTGAAGCGCCGGTGTAGGCGTCTCCTTGCGCAGTGAATGAATCCTGCTGGTTCGGGTTCCAGTCCGCTCGAAAGCCGCCGTGAGCGAGATGCCACCGGTCGTAGGGATCGCTCTTGAGATTCTGTTCGTCTTCGCGGACCAGCCCTTTGGCGAAAAGGCGGAATTGCAGATGGTCGCCGTAACGCATGCCTTCCCGGATGCTGCCGTTGAAACGGTCTACGTATCCGCTCGAACCGGAGGCGAGGGTCCCTTGCGTATCCCTCGAGTTTCTGGTAACGATGTTGATGACGCCATTGACAGCGTTCGCGCCCCATATGGTGCCGCCGGGGCCGCGGATGATCTCGATGCGCTCCACGTCGTCGAGCAGAACATCCTGAACGTCCCAGTAGACGCCCTCGAACAATGGCGTGTAGCTGCTGCGGCCATCGATGAGAAGCAGAACATCCTTGGAAAAGGCGCTGTTGAATCCCCTGATTCCCACCGCCCATTGGTTGCCTTGTAACTCCGCCACGTCCACGCCGGGCACCGTGCGCAATAAGTCGGGAAGAGTTGTAGCTCCGGACCTGCGAATGTCGTCCCTAGTTAGAACAAAGACCGCAGCCGGCGTCCGCCACACCTCTTCCGGCTCCTTGGAAACGGTCGTAACCTCGATGTTTCCGAGTTCTTCCAAGGAGAGGTTTTTCAGCTGGTCGGGCTGCGCAGGAACGTTGGCCGCGTTCGACACAGAAACGCTGACAAGCCAAAGCAGCCCGCAAGCCACAATGTGACTTAGCACCTGATTGACAAGAGTGCGCACACGAACCATCGAGCGGCTCCAAAATGCTGGGTTGGCGGGGACACAAACTGACTCCTGGAATTTTGGATGGGTAATGGATTCAATCGGTTGCTCGGCTCTTCCACCTTTTCTTACGCCGGGTCTCCGGTAAGTTCGCGCAGGGTGGAGAGCAGCTTCTCGGGGTTGCCCTTGCGAACGAAACCCTCAACCAGCGGCGCGGTATCCGCAGGTGGGTCATACATGTCGGAGAGGATGACAATTGGAACCGAGGGATATCTGCCCCTCACCTTCAAAGCTACCTCGTAAGCTGAAATATTCGGGGCCAGGCGGTAATCCAGCAGGACGGCATCCACAGCCTCGTTAGGGAACTCCAGTCCGCTGTGAGTAACCAAAGCCGGCAAACCGACAAAGCCGGCTTTCTCCAAAATCAACCGGTAGATCTCCAGATGCACTGGGTTATCGTCAATCATTAGGATATTCGTTCTTGAACTCATTGGAAGTCCTGCCAAGGGAAGATGACCGACACTATCACAGTTTCAAATCCTCTTATAAGAAATAAGTGCTGAACTGAGAACGGCCCCCAGCGAAACGTCGTGAGCGCACTCTCTCCGGCGCAGGTGCAGCCCGGGAAGTCGAATTCCATTTCGCAGGCACTTGCCAGTTCTTAGATCGGAACGAGGGTTCCTGTGTCCTGTGTCGCTGCTTCCGCTCCGGCAGAGCCAATAAAAAAACGCGCCCCTACAAGGCCCTGATTCCGCCTGCAAACGTACTTCTTCGTTACCAGGCTCCGAGCGTTTTCAACTGGCTAACCAACTGCGAAGGGCATCGGTCTCCGTTGCAAGTAACATCGCCGAAGGCTATGGTAGGTCAACAAAAGCAGAATACCTTCAATTCCTTGGTCACGCTCGCGGTTCGAATTACGAAGTGGCAACCCAACTCGTGATTGCCAACACCCTTGGATTCAGCGCAACGAAGCCCCAACCAATGACCGGGAGCCCTTGCGAGGAGGTCGGCCGAATGCTGGTAGCGATGATGAAGCAATTGCGGAAATAGGCATCTGGGTTTCTAAACCCTGATCCCTCATGCCTAATCCCGCTCACTGCTCTTCCCCAATCTCGTATGGAATCCCGAACCGGCCAATCTGAATCAGCGCTTTGTCGCCTGGCGGCCAGATGCGCAGGCTGGTTATGCGGTTCGATCCGGCGATCAAATGTGCATCCGTCGTCCCTACCAATTCGCCGGTTGCGGCCACATGGAAATGCACGTTCAGCGCATCGTTATCCTGTACACGCGTCCACCCGAAGACATACTCTCCGGGCTTCAGCGCAATCCCTCCAACTCGAATCGGCGCCTGCACCAGAAGATAGTGCGAGTACTTGCCATCCGCGGAATATCCCGCGGTGAGCAGCACCACACCGGCTATGAAGCGTCCGCGCTTGTTCACGATGCCCGACGCAGTGCGCATCTCGGTTTCAATGTGTTCCTTTTCCACCGGCGCCCGCGCCGGCAGCAGCGACGCCAATTCCGCGTCCGTAGCCTGCCGCCACACCGTTTTTTGCGCCTGCGCCATGCTCGAAAGCATTACCAGAACGACTGCAAGGCCAATAAAGGGTTTCATGATTTCGGCTTTCTCAAAGATTCGAGCGGAACGATTCCCCGCTGAATGGCCGCCGTCGCCGCCTGTGTGCGGTCGGTGACGCCCAGCTTGCCCAGCAGACTGTTGATGTGCGTCTTCACCGTAGCTTCCGAGATCTCCAACTCGGTCGCAATCTCCTTGTTGCTCTTCCCGTGCACAATCTGCTCCAGCACGTCGAACTCGCGCGGCGTCAGTTCCTCGGTGCCCATGCGTTCGGCGAGCTTCTGGGCAATCGCCGGCGGAATATGCGATTTGCCCGCATGAACCGCCTTGATGGTCGTGATCAACTCCTCGCTGGTCATGCCCTTTAGCAGATAGGCACGCGCCCCGGCCTGCAGCGCGCGATAAATGTCTTCGTCGCCGTCGTAGGTGGTTAACACAATGAACCGCGCGTGTGGCGTTTCCATTCGCAGGCGTTCGATCACGTCCACACCGCCCATGCGTGGCAGGCGCAGGTCAATCAAGGTTATATCCGGCTGATGCTTGCGAAACTGCCCAATCGCCTCCACGCCGTCCGCGGCCTCGCCCACCACCTCGAGTCCCTCAACCACGTTCAGCAGCGCTACCAGCCCCTGCCGCACCACGTGGTGGTCTTCCACAATCAGCACGCGAATCGATTCTCTGGTCACCGTTTCACTCCCATCCGCTTCCGTATCACCGTCAGCCGCTCCGCGCCTGACCCGCCGCCGCACGCAGTCTCACCGTTGTTCCGGTGCCCGGCTCGCTGGCAACCTCAAGTGTGCCACCGATTGCCGCAGCCCGCTCGCTCATCCCGGTCAGTCCATAGTGCCCGGGCAGCGATTCGCCGGCCGCGAACCCCTTCCCATCGTCCCTGACTTCAAGCGCAACCTCACCTGTACCGTACTCCAACTGCACGAATAAATGCCGTGCCTTCGCATGTTTTTTCACGTTCTGAATAGCCTCCTGCGCCACACGCAGAAATTCGCGCTCGGTCTCAGCCGGCAGCGCCCGATAAGCCCCGTGGATGCTGAAATTGGCTTCAACCTGCTTGCCTCCCGCTGCCTCCACCAGTCGCCGGAGCCGAACAGGGAGCGTGTTCTCGCCGGAGTCCTGCGAGCGCAGGGCCCAGATCGATTGTCGCGCATCCTCAAGCCCCTCGCGAACGTAGCCGCGCGTCAGGTCAAGATGTTTGGCCGCGGCCTCAGCCTTATTGGTTCGCAAGAGTTCCGCCATCACTTCCAACTGGACGGATATTCCCACATATCCCTGTGCCAGCGTGTCGTGAATCTCGCGGGCAATCCGGTTGCGCTCACCCAGCACGGCGCGGAACTCGCCCTCCGCCCGCTGAAGACGCCGGCGCTGCACCAGCACCACCAGCGCGACCAGCGCCGCCACCACCAGCAAATAGAACCACGACATTTGATAAAAGTGTGGCCGCAGCTCAAACGTCAACGCCGCGCCCTGCATGTTCCAAAGCCCGTCGTTGTTGGCAGCCTGCACTTTGAATGTGTACTGTCCTGGCGGAATGGCGGTGTAATAAGCACTGCGTCTTGGCCCCGCCTCCGTCCATTCGTGGTCGAAGCCCTCCAGCATATAGCGATAGCGCACCTTCTGCGGCGCGACAAAGCTCAACCCGGCGTAGTCGAACTGGAAGTGCACATGCCCGGCCGGCACCAGCACCCTGGAGCCTGCCGAATGCAGCGGCTGGTCAACATCGTCTACCGAGAACCGCTCCATGGCCACCGGCGGTGGAACCGCGTTCACCGGAAAGTGCGCCGGGTCCACCTCGACGAGTCCCTTGGGCGTGGCAAACCACAAATGCCCATCGCGCGACCGCCACGCCGATGGATGGCCGTTGGTGGCCGTCTCGCGGCTGCGCAGGCCGTCCGCGGCGCCAAACTCCATCCAATGCGAGCAGTCGGCCCCCTGCATTCCATTGCTTGTCCCGCCGCAATCGCACCGCGCAATCCCATTGCCTGTAGCAAACCATAGATGCCCAGCGCCGTCGTCGACAATCGCGTGAATGGTCGTCCGATCGAGCCCATCGCCTTTCGCCGCCTGGAATCTCATTCCATCCCAGAGGTTCCATCCGTGGTCCTGCGTGCCAATCAGCAGCGTTCCATTTTTCCGAGCCAGCAAAGCCGTCACTACGTTGCTCGATAGCCCATCCGTGGTGGTGTAATTTTGAATCTTTCCACCATGCAGGCGCGACAATCCCGCAAAGGTAGCCACCCAAAGATCCCCGTTTGCGTCCCGCGCCATGGCCCCCACCAGGTCGCTGCCGAGGCCGTTGGACTGCGTAAACGTCGCGATGTGTCCACCCGAGTGCGTTGCAGCCATGGCATCGGTCCAATGCGCCAGCCCGCGCCGCGTCCCGATCCACAGGGAGCCATCCGCGTCCGCCTGCAGCGAGCGGATAAAGTCGTCGGGCAATCCGTCGGCCGAAGTGAACGAGTCAACCGATCCCCCGCGAATCCGATTCAATCCATCCGGTGTGCCAACCCACATGTCGCCGTTTTGCGCCGCGGCCAGAGAAAGAATCACATCGCTCAGCAGCACGTCGCGCACCGCGTAAATTGCCGCCGCGCCGGCCGGGCCCGCGCCGCGCCGCAGAACATTCAGCCCGCCGCCGCTTGTGCCTATCCACAGGCGCCCAGCCGCGCCCTCCACCACCGTGGTGGCGGCATCGGAGGTCAGTCCCTCACGCACCCCAATGGTGCGGAAGCGCTGATCGCGGAGGATGTGCAGCCCGCCGGTTTCGGTGCCGGCCCAGAGGTTGCCTTCGCGGTCTTCCATTAGCGAGAGGACTGAAGCTGTGGCAAGAGGATCGGTTACCGGCAGCCGTTCCAGCCTCCCGTTCGCGTAGCGCACAAGGCCACCGTTTGTGCCGATCCACAAGGCGTCCTCGCGGTCCGCATAGAGAGCCTGCACTCGCGAGCCTGGCAACTCGTGCCCCACGCGCCACCGCATGTCTGTGCCTTCGCCGAAAACCGTGACTTCCGTATTCGTCGCCTGGGCTTGCAGTCCGTTTGCTGTTCGTGTCGCAAAAATCGGCTCCAGGCGTGGGTCGATGCTCACGAGCTTGTCGTAGGCCACCGGCTTTACAGAATCTCCGTTGACGCCGGCCTCTCCGTCCTCAGTGTTCGCCTGCACGTCCCCGTTCTGCAGCAGGCTCAGTGCTCGAATGCTATTTCCCGGCAACCCGTCCTTGGTTGTATACGGTTTAACTGCCCCATCCTTCCAGCGCGCCAACCCGTCGCTGGTTCCAATCCACAGCGCTCCATCCTTGGTTGCAAGCAAGCAGCGCACATCGCTTCCCGGCAACGCCGGACGGCTGTTCTTGTCGAAGACCTGAAACCCATTTCCATCGAAGCGAACGAGGCCGACTTCGGTTCCCAGCCAGACGAATCCGTCCTGCGTCTGCGCCAGCGCCTGCACCGTATTCTGTGGGAGCCCGTTCTCCATGCCCCAGGCCTGGCGGCCATAGTTTGCCAGTGGCGTTGCCGGGTCCAGCGCCAAAGCCGCGACCGCGCCGCCCGCCAGATTGCCGAGTAGGATCGCTGCTGCGCAGATGGCGGACAGGCTCTTGGAGCCGGCGATTCTGACTCCAACGAGAGCGTGCGCCCCGCAAAAGAGAGCCCGTCGAATCGAATTGGCAGGATTGTTGGTCAAAGGAATGAATTCGGGATTCGTTCAAGCAG
>Ga0182030_10015971_pt1 | contig 14664 bp, 17 predicted proteins | sample 812S3MmetaG_FD_121299 | JGI IMG/M metagenome (GOLD analysis project Ga0182030, IMG submission 121299) | Permafrost microbial communities from Stordalen Mire, Sweden - 812S3M metaG (Illumina Assembly) | ecosystem: Environmental > Terrestrial > Soil > Wetlands > Permafrost | place: Sweden... | reverse complement strand
AATCATGCATAAATTTGCGTACTACAGCAGTCACAAGGCTAATAATGATTTCATATCTAGTTATAAGGCCTTAGAGCTTAGATAAGACCGCTTTACAAGTATTAGAAATAATAAGAGCTTAGTGATAAAGCTATGATACAGAAAGTCTATTATACTATAAAAAGAGACTCTTTGCAAATTAGACGTAAGGGCAATAATATAACCATGATTTTCTAGTAAAAAGAATTCAAAATATCTAGGAGTAGCCACGGAATATAACTTATAAAAAATTATAAGAGATATTAAGATGTGCATAGATTTTAAAAGGCTTAAAGTCAAAGTACCTAACAATTTTTCCGGTACGCAGGGTTTTCCGGCACGCAGGGATGGACGTTACTTGTCATCTATTAATGCCTGGTATTCGAGAATAATTTCACCATTGAATTCAGTTCAATTCCTCCCCAAGCTCCTTTCTAGTTCTCGGATTTGCTAATTCAACCTTCCGTATTCCCTTCACGCTCTCGAGCTTGCTCATATCATTCTACTCCTAAGTGCAAGGTATCCTCATGTCATCAAACGTCAAACCCAGAAAAGGGCTTTGCTTGCAACCTAGTTGATATCAGAAATCGTGATGGCTTCATTCAGTCCAATAATTTCAGGCATTAGTTTGCTTCAAGCCACCAAGTTTAATGCGGGCATTCCTCTAAATTTCCCGCGACAAATAATAAGACCACACCTAGCTACTAGTACAAGGATCCCTTCTTCCAACGCTTCACACAACCCAAAGCGGTACGATACGATTCTATTATTTCTCAGATTGCAAAGTGAGAGGAAGACGTGTTTTTCTCCAATTGCAGAGCGCGCTTGCCGCAAAGCTTTTTGTATTAATACAGAATGTGACAGTCATTCCCCTTGCGTATCTCAGAAACCTCGCGATACAGTTGAGAAATAACCAGCTCACAACAACACCACAACATGGCGTCTCTGCATAAATTGGACCGTCTCTCAAGCCTTGCACGACCGCAATTACATTCCAGCACCAGAATACTAGTAAGCCGGGCTCATCCTCTCAATGCATCTAGCTAAACAGGCTCAGTTAATGCGCATACACTCTCCAACATCTCAGCTACTACGAAGACGATTTCACAATAAAGCTTCCAAATTACAAAGATTCATTCCCTATCAAGAGCCCCGCCGAAGTGAGCCAAAAATCAATCCCAATTTTGCAGTTGGTGCTGTTATCGCCGCTTGCGCCGGCGTATGGGGCTACCAATATGTATACACTCGAGAACTCCTCCAAACCGGATCTCAAAAAGCCCGACGAGCCATAGATCAATTCAATCAAAACATGGTCTGCTCCCTCAACAATATCAAAGCGGGCCGACATTATACTCTTCTAACGTCAACGTTCACGCATATCGCTCCATGGCATCTGGCGTTTAATATGTTGGCTCTGTGGGGTTTCGGGACATCGGTAACGATGACATTTGGGGTGCCTACATTTGCCATTCTTTGGGTGGGAGCTGGTCTTACGGGTGGCCTTGTGCAGACGTATGCTTGGATGCAAGAGGGGGGTAACAAGGATCAGCGGTCGGTTGGGTCTTCAGGAGCTATTATGGGTATTATTGGGGCGTTGACTACTGTAGTATGTTTTCCTTTGCACTATTAAAAGAGATGCCTTTTTGATTGTGAAGATGCTGATTTCTATTCCAAGATGCCTCGATCTCCGGTCACGTTTATAGTTGTCCCAACGTCTATGATAACTTTAACGGCATTGACTGTAGGGTTTTCCTTGGCTTGTATTAAGGGGAATTGGCTGCCTCAAATTGCTCACTGGGATCACCTAGGAGGCATGGCATTTGGTTTGCTGTACGGGCTAGTGGTAATGCGTAAGGGCAGGTTCAGAGGGTTTCCACGGTGATATTAGGGCCTGGTCGGATTTCATCACCGAAAGGAGCGTATAGAAAATGGCTCACTTTCTCTAGCAAGCTCGGTTGGAATGTCTAGAGAGTATAAGGGTGCTCTCTGCCCCAGCTACTGTTCACTGCGCCTGCTAGGTACAAACTCACGTGCATTCTCAAAGATCGAATTGTGCAGTAGGGGTTGAGAAAAGCTTAGAAAGAGAAGATATTTTCAACGTCCTCTTTGAGGCAGGAGTGTGCTCTAATCGTGGCTTCTAGAAGAGAAGCAAGAACATTGGTTTGGTGTCTTCACTCCAGTGAAATACACTCAGTTCCAAATATGTATGCTCTGAACAGCACACAGCAAGCCATGCTTCTTCATTGCATACACCTCCACTACATATATTCAGCAGTAACGTCTATTTCGATCATTGTAACCTAACTAGCATTTTTGACTTCTAATGATGGTTTTCTCAATTGTTTCTCCGTCGTTTTTTGCCCGTTTTCCGAGAATGGGTATTAGTCAGCACCGTCTGAGCTCTCGATACTAGTATATTTTCTTTCTGCGCAAAAAAAATGGAGTTGCTCACCAGTTTCACGATGTCGAAGCAATTCATTTGTCCCCGAGAAAGTAGTCACTAATTATGACTTAGATCGTCACTACTAGTTCGATACTTTATGGCTTCAAAAGCTGCTCGGGCAGCTGTGCCAGTCTCCTCCAGCATGCCAATAACAATGATGCCCTTCCTTTATCAGACAAGAACTCTCGGTGGTAGACGGTGGAACAACGCGGGATTGATAATTCATGGCACTCCTGCGAGAGCAATCAGTTCAAGGAGTCCTATACGACCTGCACGCAGCAAGACTCATACTTCGCTAGAAAGCAATTCAAAAGATCCTCGAGCTTCCACTCAACCACATAAAACCTCTGGGGATGAAGCAAAGAGTGGAGTAAAAATAAGGAGGACAGGGTACATGCATGGAAAAGAGCCTGAGAGGTTCGACTCTAGGCAATTGGAGGAGGATAGACCATCAATCGTCAGGAAGACCTTCGGTGCTACCACAGCCAAGCCAGACTTCGATAGCACGACAGCCAAACAAATTCTTATTCCTTGGGACACAGATCCGAGAGAAAGAGCTCTCGCAGATGGTGACGAGGCAAATGCTGAATTTGAACAATTTGCAGACGAGGATAGTGCGGAATTTGACGAATATGAGTATCCCCTGGATGATAATGAGGAGGATGCAATATCCGATTTGACACGCTTTTCTCCGCAAGAAGGACGGGTGTCTACTATCACACCTTCTGAGAAACAAGCGTTTCAAAAGATCTTCTCTGATATCTTTGCAAAAACGCAACAGAAGAATGGGGGCCCATTCGTTGATTCCTTTGATTCGTTTGATGAGCTGGAATCGGAATTAATAGAACCTGATGATGGACAAGAGCGGGGCAAGAATCCAACTGGGGCAAAAGAGGAGCTTGGGAATATAATGAGCAACGCCTGGGTCTCAGCAGTCAGCGCGAAGCCTGCAGGCCGAAAGGGGATATCTGAAAAAGACATGTCTCGAGAGGAGAAGGAAATCGCGGTAAATCGATACCCACCAGCTCTTCGTGCTGCGGCCGCTAGAGCTATTGGTCTCGACTTGGAAGGGAAAGAGTCAGGAGACACCATAACTGTTGATGAGGCTTTGGACAATGAACGCTTGGAGAGGTTACGGACCCCTGAGCGCGATCGTGTAGAAGCTCTTATGCGGGCAGCTAGAACGGATTTCGAGTTATGGGCAGTCATGGAGGAGGAAGTTTTTCCTTTGATCTCGAAGCTAGGGTTGGAAGACGTCAAAGTTGAACCGGCAGCTACTCCCACTGAAAAGAAGGGAAAGAAATCAAAGGCTAAGAACTCGAGCCCTGATGTAGCTCCAGAAGAGGGAAAGGAAACAGAGACCAGGGATTCAAACTCTAATGACAAGTCACCCGCTTCTAAAAGTCTTGCGCTCCCCTCCTTAGAAGACGGTGTATCGCCATTAGCCCTCTATGGCCCCCTCTACCCATCCTACCTCCTCCTCGGCCTCCGTCTCCTCGACCGCTCCTTCGCAAAACCCTCCCCTCTCACCCTCTCTATCCTTCCCAAAATCAAATCCCTAGGCCTCATCTCCCACGTCCTGGGCGCCTCAACCCAACTCTATAACGAACTAATCCTCATCTCCTGGTATCGACGCGACGATTTCCGGGGCGCTCTAAACCTGCTTGGGGAAATGGAGCAGTTTGGGTTGGATTGGGATAAGGAGACGCTGGATGCTGTGAATATTATTATTAGGATGCAGGTGAGGGTTAGGAGAGGGCAGCGAGGCAATGTTTTGAAGCTGCTGTGGACTTTCCCAGAGTTTGCGCCGGGGAAGTTTAAGACTTGGAGGGTGAAGATTCAGGATGCGATTAATGAGAGGAGTGAGGAGGGGATTCAGGCTTATTAAGGAATGGAAGGGGGTTAGGTTTGTAATATATTTGTAAAAACTTTTATTATTCAAAACTCTTCCTCCCTTCGTTACATTTTTACAATTCATGGTATCAATTTTGTCCACACAATTCCAACATCATCAACCCTAATCCCCCTCCATGTTCATTCATCACTCCTCTTCCCCTCGCTTCCCGTCCCCTCGCCAGCATCAGCACTGACGCTGCCCTTCCTCCCGAAAAGATTCATCAGCGTAGCTCTCTTTCCCTCAGGACTCGAACCAGGTGATATAGACCAGATACTTGAGCGGCGCCGTGTGCCATCGCTGTTTAGACGTGGGGGGTAGATTACTTCTGATGGTCTCCCTAAATATAACATCCATCAGCACCATTCATTCGACATGATATGGAAAAGCAGGGGGAAATAAGGAAAGGGAAAGAGGGAACAAACGTATATTGCCCGCGCCGCCAATCCCATAACTTTTCTTCTGCTCAATATTCACCGCTTGCGTTTGCTGGGTCGACATCCTCCTTTCCTGCTGCATATGCGCTCCTCTTGACACGTGGATATTTCTGATATGGTTTGTTCTTGTGGGTCTGGTTATGGTTGTAAGGTGATGTGTTTCTGTTGTGAACTTTGTGTTTTGGAGGGGTTTGGTTTTGGAGGGGAGGAGGTGTTCGACGGATGTTGAGATTGAGGGTGGGTAGGGGGATGAGATGCTGGAGGGGTAACTCCGGATTGAAAGAGACATGGAGAGGCGGCCTATCTGTATGGATACCATGGGTGGCGAGCGCAAGGACTTTTCTTCAGGGCAGTAGATAGATAGAGGATAGGAGGACGAGATACGATAGGTAGATAGGGTAAGGGTAAGATAGGTAGATCAAAAGGATGGAAGTGGTATGATGCAAATATACAGATCACTAGATGTATGTGCGCTTGGCATACATATACCCTCTATCTTACTCAATAGCAAGGAAGCGATAGAAGGGGAATCCCAACAGTGCTCGCTCAATCACGGGAAGCAGCACCAGGCGGGAGATAACCCTGCAGATTGCCATTCGTCCCGTCTTTGAGCGTCAGTGCAAGACATGTTCGAGGCGTGGTTTGGAGGCAGGGGAGATGAGGTGGGTCCAATGCATCGAAAGAACGTTATCGATGGCGGGAGGGGACCTGCCAAGGGCTGCATGCAGCGACCATGCGGAGTGGTGAGATGACAAGCTTTGTGGGGGATGGGATATGCATGCAGATCTCGCGATCGCAGGGGTGGAGATAAGAGTGCGGGGTGGATAGCTTGACGGTGGAGAGCTTTCGCCACTGTATGTTCATGTTTCAAAGAAAGCCGAGTTGAGAGATCTAGTAACAGAAAACCTCAATTAAAACCAGAGTTCGAGGATAGATATCTGTATGTCTTGATTTCCCCAAGACACAAGACGGGAAGGAAGCGCAATCTTAATCTACGGAGACGTTCGATCCCAATACGCCATGCAAGTATCCCCGAAACCTTTGCGAGTCGTGGAACACGAGGGTTCGAGGAAATGAGAAAGAAATGTGACATGTCTCGGCAAGTAGCAAACGAGAAGAGGACAGATGCAATGGACGTTGGGTTTGTGGAATATACCATATAATTATTCTCCACTTTCTATTAAGTTCTGGCAAACTGTTTTTGGACTCTTTCTGGGCTCGCCCACGTACCAGATACTCCGAAATACCATATATTTCTTCCGTATAACCCTTCTTTGACCCCTTTTATACCCTGTATAATGTGCTCGGCACGTATACTCGATTATCAAGTGCTTTTCGAACCATGCTATGTTGATCGGTCACCACTGTTGACTTGAGTTGTTTTCACACAATTCTTGAAGCTGTTATCTCCTTCGTCGTCTGAGACCGAGTCAATGAGATGTCGAGGTTGTTTATGCACTAGTGGAGGATTAGTTCTGACCATTCCCATAACCGAATTGACGACAAAATTTCTCGCATTAAAGTCGATGATTGAATTTTTTAAGTTGGACATCGATGGCCGCGGCTGTGGTATGCCTTTATTCGGAATTTGAATCTCTATGCGATGTTTTTTGGGCGGCAGTATTGGCTTCCCTTTGGTGCTGTCTTGGAGGACTCGGTTTCAGAGCCGCTGAGAGTTCAGTCATCCCTTTTGACGTAGTATGGGTAGCATTATCGCTTTGAGAAACCGATGGTAGTGCTGTTCTTCTTGCCGCCTTAGGGTCTATGTGAAATTGAAGCTTCGGCTTCGATACTGTGGGTAGTTTTGTTCTGCCTGTACTTGGCGTTGATATTGTGAACGGTTGTCCTGGTGTTAGAGCCGCTGAGAATTTAGTGCTTGGCATCGTCTGAGCAGCAGTGCCTCTTTGTGACATCGAGGGCGATTGCATCCCGGTAATCACTTGGACGGATTTTGGCATAGCGAGAGTTTTGTTTATACCCGTGCTTGGCGTTGATACGGTTTTCGATTGCCCCGGCTTTGGAGCCGCTGGCGCTTTAAACTTCTCTAATTTTGACGCAAAAATGGCCACAGCATCTCTTTTTAGCGCCAAGAGCAATTGTGTTTTTCCAACCTTGGGATCAACGCGCATTTGAGGTTTTGGTACCGATGTTGTGGGGTCTTGGGCTTTGTCTGTACTTGGAGTTGATATGGCTTGCGATAGCTCCTTTGACAGGCCGAACGATTTAGATGGACGCGCTGAGGTTTGAATCGTGGTATCTTTTTGTCGGTTCGACTGCAGTTTTGTCGGTCTTGCGATAGCGATTGGGCTGACGTTCTTTGGTCTCGCTGTTGTAGGTGGTTTCGCTCTGCCAATACTAGCCTTCGATAAAGTTTGGGATAAATTTGGCACACCAGAAAACCCAAACATAGACGCCAAAATCTGTTTTCCTTCTACTTCATCTCCGCCTTCGGAATCGCACTCAGTATCCCTGTCATAATCATCATCGTCATCCGTCGAGGAGTCAGAAATTTCAACAACACGTTGGGCCAATATTGATTGCAGCTTCTTATGTAGAGCTGAGGGATTGATGATTGGATGTGCTTTCGTATTCCCTTCCTTTCTAGATGCTGCCGGCCTTGTGATATTAAACTGGGAACTAGCGCCGGACTCGGAAGCTGAAAATCTGGGCGTCTTAACGTTCTTTTCCGGGGGAAGTATTCTGGTCTCCACCATATTATACGGTCTCTTGAGAGACTTCTGATTGACTTGGATCTCCACGGCTGTTTTGACTGGTATCGGAGCGGCGTCAATCTTCCGACCTCCTGCTATTCGCCCAATATCCATATCTGCTATAATAAGAGGTCGAATAGGCGTTGATACCGACCCAGCTTGAATCTTCCGACCTGCTAATGTTGGCGTATTACCCATGGGTGCTCTAATAGGTGGTGGTACAGCTTGCATCTCGCGACCTAATGACTGTCGGAATGGCATTACACTCACAATCCCTAAGGCAGGTCTATCAATCGGGATTTTATCATCAGAGGACTCCTCCGAGTCAGGAACCACCGTTCGAGGTCCAGCTTTCTGCATCTTATGGAACTGCTTTCGTGGAGCTGACTTTATATCAAGAGGTCTACTTAATCGTATTGCGCTCGGCACTGGAATCCTCGCTCTCTGAGCTTCGTCAGGGATACAGCTCAACCAAGCTTCCCGGAGAGATAATCCCAGCGACAACGATACACTCCGATCGACGCTATTCCCAACAATTCGCATTTTCTGGCATCGAGACCCTAAGAGAAGCTCGTTGTCTGGAAAGCCTTGCGCCCTTCTTCCTTCCATGATTGTCATAGTCCTGTGCTGGTCCCAATGCAAGAGAGTGCCTGTGAAAGCACAAGCAGTGTGACAACTTGTAGTCATGATGCTAAAAAGACCTTGAGGGTCTATTCTCCCCCAAGCTTTAGATTTGTTGTGCCAGTACAGGCGAGGTTTTCCAGCTTTGCCGAAGCTCGGAAAGTTTACCACCTGTTCCTTCGTCATTACACCTTTCCCTTCATTCCAAGATTTCACAAGGTTCATTCCCCTTGGAGAGGTTGGGATTGATTCTATGCGGGCTTGCGAATCCATAGACGCAATCACATGATCAGGGTATGGGATACACTGGTTTGTACGACCGTCGCCAATATAGGGAAGATCGTTAACTACGTTGCCCGCAGTTCTGTATGCAAAGGGCGTTGGGCCAATCTTTCGATAGCTGAAAGTTTCTCCGTTCGCCAACTTGCCTAGTCCTCGATCCTTTACATTCAGGGGATGCGCATGGGACAACTCAGGGTGCTTCATAGGTTCATATCCTGGCGCGGCAAAGGAAACGAAAATTCGTGATCTTGATTGCGCACTGCCGCACGACCATGCGTCAAGAAGAAAAAGTTGGACTTGATATCCCAAACCAACCAAGGCACATGAAAGCTGAGCTAGAATATCCTCGTCACGTCCCATTCCTCTTTGTGCCATGTTGAGCACGTTCTCCATCAATCCATATTTCGGTCGATAGAAATCGACATATCCTGCAAAGCTAGCGACGAGAGATTGGTTCCTGATTCCTGAGCCCTGGTTCCTAAATTGATTTAACATACTGAAGCCTTGGCAGGGACTTCCTGCTGATATGAAATCAATGTCGCCTGGCAAAGGAATGAGGTCGGAATCATTGGGATTGCCGTTTAGGGCTTGGTAGAGCTGGTCATTTACTGAACCGTAATATAGCTTTGTCGCCGACGGATCTTTGAGATTTGCCCAGTACGTGTGAATCTGCTGTTTCCCAAGGTCCACAGCCCATTTGTTCTCCAAAACGCCCCCCTCTTCAAGGCCTCTACCTAGGTTACCTCCTCCGCAATATAGATCTAAGCCTCGAAGAACTTTACGATCAAGAGGCGCCAAGGGGTCGAATCCTTGAAGAAGACTCCCGGGAAATTTTTCATGAATAGGGCTTAATTCTTGGCTACCATCCATTTCAACTAGCCTTGTGGTAATATAGAATGCATTTCCAGTTCCGTCTCTATCGTAAGGGGTTGGTATAGAGCGACTTAAGACGTCTGCTTCGCTATAGAAGCGGACAAGGCATGTGCTTTGGATCTTCTTGGACTCCATCGTGAATATCTTGTCGCTGTACACGAGCTCATTGGCCTTGCAATTCTGTCCCGCAAATTCACCCCGTCTAAAGAGGCGCCTCAATAGAACGAAGGTCTTCGATGTTTTTTGCACATAGCTGTCGACTTCGTACGGCTCTAGTCCGTATTTCGGCTTGCCATCTGGTGGTGGAGCGAGGACCGTTTGCCCAATTGAATACTTACGTGTGTTTTCAGACACCTGGGAGGATTCTGACCGCTGAAAGTGTTCACACTTCTTATGGATGTCTTGCAGCGAGACAAATCTTTCGTTTTCGAGGTAGGTTTGTCGAACGAATAGGTATTCGCCAGACTCTAATGGCTGACTATACCATATTACCTTCACCACATCTAGCACTTCTTCCTGAAATATCCGCTCGTGTTTGCATGTGCAATTATCTGAAAGAAAAAGCTCGTTAGGATAAGGGTATTTCATCTTAGCACAGAAGGTATCGGAGGGCTTATACAGCCAGATACCCTCAAATGAACGTTGGCCGCGATTGTTTTCATGTACATGCTGGACATAGATGTACCAGCATTTTTCGACTGCTTTCCATCGAGAAGCTTCGTCCTTCCAAATAGAACCGTGTCCATCTTTTGGGACAGCAAGTACATCGCCAACTTTGATGGCCGAAACCTTCTGTCTTCGCTCACGCTCCCTGGCAGCGGCACTGGATTCTGACGCGGCCTCTACTGTTCTTGAAAGATCATCGCCAGGTCTGGTAGCATTTACCGCCAACATTTCGACGGCAGTCTGCCGTGCCGCGACATTAGCCATGAAATCAAAATTTGTTCCAAGTAAGCGGCATTGTTCTAATACCGAACTTGTGGGCATAACAGATTGCAATAGGTCACCAAATCTGGCGTCTTTGAAACACTCGTACACATATGGTGTTACGATTGTCTTTGAGCATTTTATCTTTTGTAAAGGAATGAAGTCTTTTTCCAATAACTGACTCCAAATTGGTTGTTTGCGAAGTGCGACATTGACTCCCACACTCTCTTTGTAAAGAAAAAATATGTTGGCTTCCACTGCATGCCGGAAATCTTCGCTATTGTACTTTTTGTACCAGACTTGGAAGGCTGCTGATCCTGCATGGGTCTTTCGTAGCCACTGTGCGAAATTCGACTTGAAGTTGAAAACCGAGACAGTTTTCAGTTCCTCTGCACAAGCTTGGCAGTAGTCAACGAAGTGCTTGGCGAGATCTGCCGACCACCTGAATCCTTCGTGGTAGCGTGCATATTCAGATGTGGGACTCTTCAGACGATAATATACATTGGACTTGATGTTGATGTCCGACTGGATCCAAATGTCATCTCCAACTTCGTGGATGTCTTCTCCGTAATTCCCAATCGAACATATCTTGAAGGGAACTCCTTGAACGTAGCGTCGAAGATCACCAGTACTCAAAATCCCATCAAAGAGGAAGGAACCATGTCCCACCTTGCTAGCAAGGTCTGATAGCGCATGGAGTTCAAAGCTGTGGTGTCTATTTTCTGGAAGGTACATAGAGAAGTCATCCAAGTCAATCTCTGTATAATCTTGCCCCTTACCTTGGTGAGCAGCTTCTGAGAGGAGCTCGCGGAGTACGGTTCTTTCCTGACATATTGGTAGGGGCGGGACATGATCCTCATACCGGGATTTTGGATGCGCCAATTGTGCAGTCTTTTCCGATTCGCGGATGAGGGAGGATTTCTTGAATTTTGTGCGCGGCTCCACGGGAGCATTTGTCGTACTTTCTAGGGAGCTTCTCTGGATTGCTGCCTGATACTCTTTTAGAAGTTGGGCACTTGGATCATCATCGCTCTCGCTACTGGAAGAGGTGTCGAAAGCATGCAAGGCATGGCTCTTCAAAGGGAGCCTCTTCACGAACACCGCGTCTTCTTCTTCTTCGGAGTCTTCGACAGTATTGGTTCTTCCGTAATCCAAGAATGATGCACCTGCATCAAAAAATACATCGTCTGAGGAAGAGGAAGCATTTCCCCCATCTTCATCTAATCTAGATCAGCACGGATAGAATTCTGGATGGTGACGAATGACCTACCTATGAACTCGGGCATCTTGATGTTTGTCTAATTTGTTGCATAGGATTTCTATAGTGATGAGATTAGGTACTAAAGTTTTGTTGTTAATAGTCGTCAATGTTGTGCCTAGTCACATCTTAGGAATGCACGAGATGAGTTCGAGGCACGCAACAGAGCTGACACTTAGTGAGGATGTTCAAAATTCAAGATGCATTTCGATTTCTGAACTATTGACCGCATGTAGAAAAGTAGAGTTGGAAGGCCGCATAAATATATTCCTAGCCATCTCGTTGTGACTTTGCAAATTATTTGATGGGCGTTGATGATTGAAAGTGTTACTACAGTAATAGCGTTCACGAAAGACAGGACTCGAGGCGAGAAACCACCGCTGTGATTTATCAATTTTACCCTATTTGTACATTTCCCCCTTTTCAGCCAGACAACATTCCTCGATCGAACACTTTGCCGGATTCGTCCAAGTTCCCACCACTTTTCACTCACTGACAAACCTCGAAAGCTCAAGTCCTCGATCAAGTCATGTACATGCGATGACCTGCTCAAATGGTAAGAAGCGTCGAGTTATCGTGAACCCCCACTCATAGAGCCATCTGAGCGATGTCGGCCCAGAAACCATTTACATCGAACTGAGCCCATAGACCTGCTCTATGCATCTATACTCTATGCATTCCACATTCCACATTCCAAATTCCATTCACCATGTCTAGAAATGAGAGCATTTCTCTGCGCGAGTCGCTGCCGTCAGATGTCGGCGAGCAAGACCGCCCCATCACCGAACAAGAAACATTCAGCCTCGATCAAGCTGATTCGGGGCAATGGGAATCAAGCCAGAAGAAGGCTTGTGTTCTCATCGGCTCGTCGATATTACAGCTGCCAATCTGGGGTACACTCCGTTCTATACCACGATTGCAATTCTACTCACACATGCAGGCTTCGCTATGAATTACGGCGTTTTTCAAGAATACTATCAGACCAACTTGGGTTTGCAAGGAGGCCGCGCTCTTACTGGTATCATTGGCACAACTTCCAATGGCGTCATGTAGGTGATGTTTCAGAGAAAAATACCTCCTATCCTACATTATCAGAAGGGCCCTTGAGACAAGTGTATAGTCCCCAAACCAAGCAGATACTAATCTCGTGAACCACCAGGTATCTTTCCATGCCTTTCTTATTTGCTCTTTTCACCAAGCGATGGGCTCGTAAACGCCAGACCGCAGCTCTTTGCGGAGCTGCGCTTACAGGCATCAGCTTCGTCCTGTCTTCCTTCAGCACGCAGGTCTGGCATTTGGTTGCCACACAAGGAGTTTTCTCAGCGTTGGGATGTGCTCTTATATACAGCCCCACCACCCTCTCTCTTGGCGAATGGTTCACAACTAGCAATCGAGCCTTAGCCTACGGAGTTGTCTTCTCCTTCAAAAATATCGTAGGATCCGCTTGTCCATTTCTGTTTCGAGTCCTTCTTGATCGCTACGGCTTTCGTGTCGCCTTGAGAATATGGACGGCTATTGCTGTCGGAAGCTGCATTCCTGCAATCTTCTTGATACCAATTCATCTTTCGAGCCTATCCTCGAACCTTCACCGGTCACGGAAGATCCCTTTGCAGTTTCTCAAACACAAGACCTTCTACATCTACAGCATCGCTACCATTTTTCAAAGCTCTGGATATGGCATTCCTCAGACATACCTGAATACGTACGCCCACGAAGTCGCTTTACTTTCGCAGGCCTCGGCAACCCTTTTGCTCACCTTATTCAATATTCCTGGTATCGTTTCTTCATCCTTTTTCGGGTATCTGAGCGACAACAAGCGCCTCCGTCTCTCTACTACAACGGTGACTTGTATCTCTGCGATCAGCTCCGCTCTGTCCGTTTTCCTCTTTTGGGGCCTGACGTCGGAAGGTAGCATGGCACTTTTGGTCCTGTTTTCCATCACCTTCGGTTTCTTTGCGGGCGGCTACAGCGCAACTTGGGGAGGTATCATCAATGAATTAGAACGTGAAGCTACGCAGAGCAATGAAGCAATCGACTCGGGGATGCTTTACGGTCTTCTCAATGGTGCCCGAGGTATTGGATACGTGAGCGGTGGGCTCGCTGGGGTGCCTTTGCTCAAAGTCGGAAGCACGAGCTCATTGGGTGGCTTTGGCTATGGAACAACTTACGGGCCCCTTATCATATTTACGGGACTCTCGACAATTTTCGGGGGCTGGGGCTTGTTGTGGAAGTGGAAAAAGTTGCATTTGACGTAACAGCAGTTCTAGACTCGGATATGGGCGTCCTTAGAGGAGGGTCGGGTGACAGAATATGGGATATATTGATGATTAAAATCACCCTTCAATGTGAGCTTCTATTTCTATAACAGACTAAAATTGTTGAGGTCGAATTTTCTTGTTGGACTTTATGCAGAGACTAGGAAGGGGGAAGAACCTAGGAGAAAATGCAGTTACTAGCTATGTGAAGATCATACTTGAGTTAGAAGGGAAAGGTAAAGGGCGGGGGGAGGGGGATAAATGCTTTATTGTCATGTTTTAAAATACATTTTTCATAGCTCGAAAATCAATAACCGATCACAAGACAATCTCTTGTTTCCAATCTTCCCTTCTACTTAAAGACCCTTCTTCTGTTGAATTGGTGGTTTCGTCGAGTTCAACCCAGGGAAGTCCATAGGGAACGTTAACTAAAGCATTTGGGTCTCATTGACAGGGCCATACCCAAAGCATTGCTGATCTTCTCCGCACTGTGATTCATCAATCACAATCACTAAAATCCACCTGAATAACTCACAGACTATTACCAGCACCCCCATGGTGATTCTCCTCCACAGCCTTCTTTTCCTGCTCAGTGACTTGAATTGGTTTAAGGGTGCCTCCTGTGGGCTGGGTCATCCTTTTTTCAAGAGGAACATTGGTAGCTAGTCGTATAAGTTTTCAGACCTCAAAATTTTGGGGAGACAGCCTACGCATTTGGGTATTGGAGTTTGAAGAAGGCAGCATTATAAATTCCGTTGGCTGTTTGAAAGAATATATGTATGAGAGAATCTGCCAAGCTGATACGTATAAAAGAGAGATGGCCATTTCTTAGTATACTTTTCCCCGCCGCCACTGACGTTTAGGGGCCGTATGATAAGTCGGGCACCATACTAGCCGACCACCCCTAGAAGTCGACCACTTTTTACACCAAAAAATGCTAATTTT
>Ga0182030_10015970_pt1 | contig 14664 bp, 10 predicted proteins | sample 812S3MmetaG_FD_121299 | JGI IMG/M metagenome (GOLD analysis project Ga0182030, IMG submission 121299) | Permafrost microbial communities from Stordalen Mire, Sweden - 812S3M metaG (Illumina Assembly) | ecosystem: Environmental > Terrestrial > Soil > Wetlands > Permafrost | place: Sweden... | reverse complement strand
TGCATCTTTTGTGCCATCGTTCTCCTTGATGGGGGATGTCACTGAGCATTCCATTTTCGCATCTCCTACCCCCGCTAGATCCATCATATCTGCAGTTCTGCCTGGTTGTATTGTGGTATTACTCCCTTTTCGCCCGCCCAAACCTCCCTCAACTTCACTCCCCGGGCCAGAAACTGTAGATGCATCTCCATGAGTCTGGTCCCAGGAGACATCGGTATAGTGCTCCATCGTGTCGTTCGCTGGTGCTCCTCCCATTTAGTAGGTTGGCGGGGAAGCTGTGTGGGTGGAGAGGTGGGGACTGAAGGTTATAATTGGGAAGCGTTTGTCACGATTCAAAGGATTGCTGATGTGCATATGTATCGCATTGTCATGAGAAATCATAGAGTAAACAAGCTGTTGGTTGAAGTGAATGGTTCGCAGCGAGCCGTATCTTGAGCTGTTGAAGCAATGACGAACGCCGCTCGCTTAAGAACCAGGCGCAAAGTACGTGAGGATGTTTGGTCACAGCGGTGATAACCCATAATCGATAGATTAATTATGTTTCTTTTCAATTTGAGTTGAATAATCTTTTACAGTGCCAATTCAAAAGTATTCAGCGTTCTAGTGGTTTGTCTATGATTCCATCCCAGTAATGCATGATTCCGTCCCAGAATGCTATTCTACAACAAAGAGAAAGTGGTGTGTCCAATAAACTAAGATTTCTTTTCAGGAGAGGGTCGCCCCTCAGCTTCCTTCTTCTGGATTTCCGCAGCATCCTGCTCAGCATCAACTGCTTCGTTGACCTGATCTTTCTGAACACCACTGGATTCAGCCTCCATCCGTCGCTCCTCTTTCTCATCAATATTCTCATCATCGCGAGGTGTGGCCCGTCCCGATGCTTTATTGGACTCATCTTGCTCATTCTCCTCCTCAATAAGCTCTTGTTGCTCCTTGAGAACTTCAAGACGTTGCTTATTGGTTGCAGCGCCCTCTGCATTATGGACCTCAAGTTCAATCTCATGGAACAATTCCTCGGGAATAGATGACAGGACACCGGTAAGGGCGTCAATTTGGGTTGAGAACTCGGAATCTTTGCCTTGGGAGTACATGAATGCATTGCTCAAAACAAGCAGTGTCGATGGTACGCCATACTTAAGTCTGAGATCTAACCAAGACTGCAAGTCATCCCGTAGTCGACCTGGAGATACGCCGTGAGTTCGGATACCACGGCTAAGTGCTGCAACTTGTAGTTCCGGAACTGACAAGCTCTCGACACCTTCAAAGCTGATCGCTCGATCATCCCGTTTAATTTGTCTCATACGGTGGCGAATCTGATATCGAAGCATCATGTCCGTGCCGAATGTGTTGAGATTCATGTATCTGCACATTCCTACGAGTTGAGGCCTGGAAAGATTGTCCAATGTCAAATCGTCTTTGAAGATTTTGCAGACTTTGATGACATCGTCTGCTGTTGGCGCCTCCCCAGTGGCTCGCACCTTTCGGAAGAATTGGGTAAATTCATCCTTTTGGGCATTTACTACACTCAGCGGCAACCCAGTCTCTTTCAAGGTTGACCGGAGGAAACTGCTGACTTCTTTTCGAGTAGCTCTGAGATTTGTTGTCTTTGTATCCTTGGATTTTTGCCCTTCGTAGGTACTGGGAAGCATGTTGGGGAACAGCTTGAGTGCCACTGGGAGTAAAAGTTCGGCGAAAGGGACTATAACGAAGACCGAGAAGGGTACTAATCGAGCGAGGTCCTGAACTGTTCGTTGCAACTGCCTGTTCTCCCTTCGACTGAGCTCATATCCGGCAGCCATCTTCAAAGCCAATCGAGTACTGATCTTGATTTCAGTTCCCAGCAACTTCGTCCCATCCCAGTAATGCTGAGCTTCCTTCTTGATTTTTTGACCCAACGTCAACTTCTTCTCCTCCTTCTTGGGATCTTTCTTCGCCGACTTGTCCTTAGTACCAGCCAATTCGGACAACGTCAGGGCTTCTGTAGCATCGGTTTTAGGAACTGCTGTAGCCGTGTTTGAGGGTACTGGGCTGATTTCATGCTCCTTCGCCTGTTTTGCGGCCTCTTTCGTCGGCGCATTGGCGGCAATGCCACTCAGCGGTTTCTTTGCCTCCTCAGCGTTAAATCCTGGAGGCGGACCTGCGGGAGGAGCATGTGTGTGTGTGTCTGTCGAAACCCCTCTTCTTTGGATCAAAATGGCCAATGCCGGCATCTGAGGTTGGAGGCTTCGAGCATTTCGGCGCAAGAATGCAGATGAAGTGAGGGATGACCGAGGTAGAGTATGGCCTGGTATAGTGTTAGACTTCAGTTTTAAAGACCGGATAGGTTGATGACTTACGCCCATTCATAAGGGAGGTTTGCGCCGCGCTGCGGACAATTCTGGATGAAGCGCTCATCGTTGAGACAATGTTTTCGGTCAACAACGGAAGCCAAGTGTCGCAACAGTATCAGTAGAAGAGCGATTGCCTTTCAATGCAAATCACTTCAAGTGGATAACATCGTAATGATAAGTCTTGAAAGAGGGGTGGTTATGGACCTGATATGAAGGACATGTGTTGCCAATCAATGCAGGCATTTCATCCCCTTCGAAAAGGGCGAGAATGCCGATCCACGTGATTTTGATCCACTTTCCACGTCATTGAACCTGGGCATTCAAACCTCGAATTATTTCAAACTCATTGTATTTTTCTATATTTTGAACGTATATAAAACCTCAAAATATCAGGGCGGTTCTCCCTCCTACTTCGACTCCCTGAAATGAATCTCTTTGAAGTCAGATATCAGGGTCTTGTGAATCGCTGGCCGTTCCTCAACAAGATATCACCCCGGCTACTAGTAACCAAATATGGGCAAGCTCGGCTCAACCGGACCCGCGGTGTCAAGAGCTTCTCCCCGCAATCAAAATACTCCGTTCGTGCTCAGACAATCGCACCGCAATCTTTAACTCTTTTGTAACAACACCCAACCATCTCCCTCTATTTTCTCCTCCCTCCTAAAAACTCTCGCAACCACCTTCACTATGGATATTCTTTAGTATTTTCAATTTCCGACCTCGTTTGGCCTGTATCAACAACCAGCCTGCCAGGTGCAGGCGCATCACATCCTCCGGACCTCGGACATAAGGATAGATAGAGACAGACACCACCCATCCTTCTTCGGTTTCTTTCTTGTTCTCTTTTATCAAGCAAAAATGAGACTTCGAAAAGCAGCTCGTATTATTCTAGTTGGTGCTCCCGGCGTCGGAAAGGGCACACAAGCAGAACGACTGTTAAGCCGGTTCCCCCAGCTTTCCGCAATCAGTTCTGGCGATTTACTTCGCGACAATGTCAAGAATCAAACCCCTCTCGGTATGTACTACTCTCCTGAGGATGCCCATTCTTACTGATTATCCCAGGTATCAAAGCCGAATCAACAATGCGCTCCGGGTCGCTCGTCCCCGATGCGATGATGATACGACTCATCCTCCATGAGCTCAAGACCCGTGGTTGGCTCTTTCCATCTGGCAATCAAAGTTACACATTATCATCAGCCTCTGCATCCGCCATGGAGCATGATTTCAGTACCGACTCGTTCGTCGAACAACCATCTCTGGCACAATCATACTCACCTCCGAAAACCTCCGAAGATCCGTCGGCCTCTTTCATACTTGACGGCTTCCCGCGTACTGCTGGTCAAGCAACACAACTTGATAACTTGATTCCTATTAATCTTGTTGTGTCACTCAAGACTCCCTTTGATGTTATTATGGAACGGATCGCTGGAAGATGGGTTCATGCTCCTAGTGGTCGCGTCTACAATACTACGTTCAATGCACCGAAAGTCCCAGGCAAAGACGACGTCACTGGAGAGCCATTGATAAAGCGAGCCGATGATGACGAGAACACATGGAGGGAGCGATTGAAGAAGTTCGAGGAGACGAGTGAGCCATTATTGAACCATTACGCAAAGAAAGGCGTTTTATGGGAAGTGGCGGGAAACAGCAGCGATGAGATCAGTCCACAACTTTTCAGGGAGTTTGAGCAGCGTTTTGTTGGGGAGAGTTAGTTCTACGAACTGTTTCAAAGCTTTATGGGTAGACGATCAATGGGTTTGGCGTTTTCTTCGGAAAGATGGGTGAAAAGAACAAACATACATATGTATTCTACTTGTAATTCTGGGGAAGCGTTCAATTCAAGTACATTCTTACTCAAGCCCAACATCCAACGTGTCGAGGCTATCAACTCGCATAGCGTCAAAAATCCCAGTCTTGCATACGCCATCTGAATTTTGATATATCTGAAACATTTCACTACAACATTCGGGATTCGACATATCACAAACCCAATCTACCAAACCCCCTTTTCTAACCGACTAAGAACAGGCGAGTTTGACGGCCTCTGGACCGGCAACTCCAATACGCCGGCATCGATTGACATATTCTAGAAGCCGCGATGAAAGACTCCTTCCACCTGCTATCAAAAAGAACAAAACTTTCCTCAACGCAGATCGGATGCAAAGTAGAACCGAGAGAGCGAAGTCCCCTGTGCAAATCCCTTACAAGTCAGCTGTTTCTCACGTCTCCAGGCGCAGCCACAGTATTGAAGTCTCAACCCTAGACCCCTAAACCCGTGGAGAACGCCGCCAATACCAACAAGCATGTCTTATCTACACATCTTCAGCCTCCTGTGTCGTCATCTTCCCCAAATCTCGGCATTGTCACGCCACAACAAGCAATGTTTCGAACAACAGCTGTTGTACGACCATCGCGAAAGTACAACATCTCGCGTACCTCGGCCATCGTGCAACGGCACAGTAGTTTTATGCATGAAATTTAAGGAGTATATAATATGAAGATTCCTCTTTTGTCTATTTGTTTTGCGTAAAGGAAATTGAAATCGGAGTTTAAGATGTTTTCAGAAAAAATAAAATCGCTTGACTTGAGATCTATCGGGATCATAAAGCCGAAGGGCGTTCCTGGTTCTTCTTTTACGGCTATTGGAGTTGGACTGTTTGTTGCCTTTGGGGGAGTTTTGTTTGGTTATGATACAGGTACCATCGGCGGTATAATCGCCATGCCCCAGTGGCTAAAGACTTTCTCCACCGGTTTCACAGATGTGTTCGGGAATCCCGCTATCACTGCTGCTCAATCATCGCTGATTGTCTCAATCTTGTCGGCTGGTACCTTCTTTGGTGCACTTGGTGCAGCTCCACTCGCCGATTTTCGAGGCCGTAAACTTGCGCTCATCATCAGCTTGTGCGTTTTCTGCTTTGGCGTGGTTTTGCAAACGGCGTCGAGCACGATTCCGCTTTTTGTGGCGGGTCGTTTCTTTGCTGGCTTTGGAGTTGGTCTCATATCTGCCCTGAGTAAGTTATTGAACAGACTGTTCATCCTCGCCTTGCTGATTTCTTCCAGTTCCCCTCTACCAATCAGAAACCGCCCCTAAATGGATCAGAGGCGCGGTGGTGGGAGCATATCAGCTTGCTATTACCATTGGGCTACTTATCGCCTCAGTGGTAGACAATGCCACCATGGATCGCTCAGACTCTGGCTCGTACCGTATCCCAATCGCTGTTCAGTTCGCGTGGGCGCTCATCCTAGGCGCTGGTCTCATCTTCCTGCCCGAAACGCCTCGATATCTCATCAAAATCGGCCAAGACGAAAAAGCAGCCAAATCACTCGCCAGACTTCGTAGATTGGCAATTGACAACCCGTACTTGGTCGATGAACTTGCAGAAATCAAAGCAAACTACAAGCACGAATTGAATCTAGGAAATTCATCGTACAGACAGTTCCTGACCTGGCACACTCTAGGCAAACGACTGGCGACAGGCTGTCTTCTGCAGAGTTTGCAACAACTTACTGGTATTAATTTCATCTTCTATTACGGAACATCGTTCTTCAAGGCATCAGGAATTCACAATCCTTTTGTGATCAGTATGATCACAGCCGCGGTCAACGTCTCATCAACATTCCCAGGACTTTGGCTCGTCGAGGTATGGGGTCGTCGTCGTCTCCTCCTCTTCGGCGCTATTGGTATGTTCGCGTCCCAAATGATTGTCGCATCAGTTGGGACGGCATTCCCTGGTACAGTTACAGCCGATATCAATCTCCCTGCTCAGAAAGCCCTCGTGGCATTCGTCTGCATCTACATCTTCTTCTTCGCCTGTTCCTGGGGTCCAGTCGCGTGGGTCGTGACAGGAGAAATCTTCCCCTTGGGTGTCCGAGCCAAGGGTCTCTCTATGACTACAGCAAGCAACTGGCTTCTCAACTGGGCCATCGCCTACGCAACACCCTACCTCGTCAACCCAGGAAAAGGCAATGCAGATCTCCAAGCTAAGATCTTCTTCGTATGGGGTGGTTGCTGTCTAATTTGTATATTCTTTGTCTGGGGTATGGTGTATGAGACGAAGGGTTTGTCGCTTGAGGAGGTGGATGAGTTGTATGAGAAGGTTGATAATGCGTGGAAGTCAGATGGGTTTGTACCGACGACGAAGTTTAGGGATTTGCCTTCAGATGAGGACGTAGTTATTCCGGATCACGAGAAGCTGGCGCCGGTCGCGGATCATGAGTCGGAGCGCACGGCGGAGCAAAGTCCTGAGACTTCAGCGTAGAGACCGGATTAGAGAGGGATAGAGGGGCTAAAGAAATGCATGACCTTGTAAAGATCGGGGACATACATACTGTTCAAATATGTATATCAAAATACTTCCTAGATTTGACGCTCTTCTGTGTTGCTCTATTAGAGACACGTTAATCAAAATTGAGTGTTTTCCTAACGTGATACTTTAGAAGGGAAGCGCCAAGGGGAAAAGCTAGGTGCGGGTTGGGGTGCCCGCCAGGCCCCGAAATACTAGTAGACGAGCGCGCGGATCTTCAGCGGATCTGTGGCGGATCATCAGTTGAATTTTCTCCACCTCCCAAACTTCCCTACCTAATAAAAATGAACTCCTCAAAACATCAGGCCATACGTTCTTGACTTGATTCTTCGTCCATCGTAAAAGAGGATCGCACATCTAGATCTAGCCACGGCCCTTTTAAGAGCGTCTAGTAAATCATCTCATGCTTTCCTCATGCGTCATGATCAGCCCATTCATACGGTCGTGGCGCAGGGTCCCTGCAAAAGCGTTTCACGGGAAAGCCGAATCGACCGGAGTCCCTCCGCCAGCATCCTACATTCACTCTCCATCTGATATACCTAAGGTATTGTATTGTGGCAGTAATATGCATCGGCGATCGGCTCCCGACTATGTAAGAGCCGTATGCCCTCTCATGCGTAATCAGCAAGCATGAGCAGACCTCCAAGATCAAATTGCATAGCAACACGATGCATCACGATTCATCACAATGCATCACGGTCTGGACGCTGTCCCACGGACTGAACCGACAGAACCGTGACTGAACGTTATGGTTACATGCCATTTATCACCCCACTCATCTACAGCTCTCGTATGCAGAACGCATCAATAAAAACCGGTTGGTAGAGTCCCTGAATTCTGCAGTATATTGATCAGACCACTTTTGGGCATACCAATCACGCTCAAACGACTTACCCGTGCTGCCGCGATGCCCCTCCACCCCAAAGCCTTATCAGAGCTACCCCTCCAAAATCTTTGGGGTATAAGGTGAGTTTTCTCCCAGTTGATTCACTTCTCAGAACACATACATTTCTTGGTCCTTTGTAAAGAAATCGTACGTTATCCACGAAGAAAGTCAACACAATTCTTCCATTTGAAGCTCTCTTACCCCTTACATCAATTAAGTACAACAAAATATCACGAGTCTACTGAGAAACGGTACAACATATCAAGATGGCACCTGCTGCTAATGAAGATGTTGAAATCGAGAGTATCTCTCCATATGGCATTGCTCGTTCAACCGTGAGCGAGAAGCCACTCTCCACCGACGACCTCCGCAAAACAGATGCGTATTTCCGAGCAAGCTTGTACCTCTGCCTTGGCATGCTCTACCTCAAGGCCAACCCTCTCCTCAAAGAGCCACTTTCAAAAGCTGATCTCAAGGCTCGATTATTGGGTCATTGGGGATCTGATGCTGGACAGGCATTTACTTGGATTCATTTCAATCGTATCATTAAAAAGTACGAATTAGATGCGCTTTTTATCTCTGGTCCAGGTCATGGAGCTCCTGCTGTTCTGTCACAGTCTTACCTCGAGGGCGTGTACTCTGAGGTTTATCCTGATATGACTGAGGATGAGGAGGGTATGAAGAGATTTTTCAAGCAGTTTTCGTTCCCCGGTGGAATTGGAAGTCACGCCACTCCCGAAACACCAGGTAGCATTCACGAGGGAGGAGAGCTTGGATACTCCATCTCCCACGCATTCGGCACGATCTTCGATCACCCGAACCTCATCTCGTTGACAATGGTTGGAGATGGAGAGGCAGAGACTGGACCTCTTGCTACTAGTTGGCACAGCACCAAATTCCTCAACCCTATCACTGACGGTGCAGTCCTACCCGTCCTTCATCTCAACGGATACAAAATCAACAACCCTACCATTCTCGCACGTATCAGTCACAAAGAACTCGAAGCACTGTTCGTTGGGTATGGATGGACGCCATATTTCGTTGAAGGTTCCGATCTCGAGAGCATGCACCAAGCCATGGCCTCAACATTAGAGCATTGTGTATTGGAGATCCGAAAATACCAGAAGCAAGCACGAGATTCAGGAAAGGCATTCCGGCCACGCTGGCCTATGATTGTTCTTCGAAGTCCTAAAGGATGGACTGGACCCAGAAGGGTTGATGGCAAACTTCTTGAAGGTTTCTGGCGTGCACATCAAATCCCTATTCCAGATGTTGCTTCCAATGCAGCACACTTAAAGGTGTTGGAGACTTGGATGAGAGGATATAAGCCAGAAGAAGTTTTCGACAAGAATGGCAAGCTTATTGACGAATTAAGGGAACTTCCTCCAAAGGGCAACGCGAGGATGAGCGCCAACCCTGTTGGTAATGGTGGTCTTCTTCGTAAGCCTCTTGATATGCCTGACTTCCGCAAATACGCCCTCGAGAAGATTCAACCGGGTATCTCCAACTTACCCAGCATGTCGAACATGGCTAAATTCCTGCGCGATATCGTTGGCAAGAACTTGCACAATTTCAGAGTTTTTGGCCCGGATGAGACGGAATCGAACAAACTTGGCGAGATCTATAAGGCAGGCAAGAAAGTTTGGCTGGGCGAATACTTTGAGGAAGATGAAGATGGGGGAAACCTGGCATTTGACGGCCGTGTGATGGAAATGCTCAGCGAGCACACCTGCGAAGGTTGGCTCGAAGGCTACATCCTCTCTGGCCGCCACGGTCTACTCAACTCCTACGAACCATTCATCCACATCATCGACTCCATGGTGAACCAACACTGTAAATGGATCGAAAAATGCAACGAAGTAGAATGGCGCGCCAAAGTCTCCTCCCTCAACATTCTCCTAACCGCTACCGTCTGGCGCCAAGATCACAACGGTTTCACCCACCAAGACCCCGGATTCCTCGACGTCGTAGCCAACAAATCCCCCGAAGTCGTACGAATCTATCTCCCACCGGACGGAAACTGTCTCCTCTCAGTAACAGACCACTGTCTCCGCTCCACAAACTATGTCAACGTAATCGTAGCCGACAAACAAGACCATCTCCAATTCCTCGACATCGACGCCGCAATCCAACACTGCACCAAAGGTCTCGGAATCTGGGACTGGGCATCCAACGACCAAGGCAGCGACCCCGACGTCATCATGGCGTCCTGCGGCGACGTGCCAACCCTCGAATCCCTTGCCGCCACCGCCTTACTCCGCGAATACCTACCAGACCTAAAAGTACGTTTCGTAAACGTCGTCGATTTATTCAAACTCATTTCCGAAATCGACCATCCGCACGGCCTCTCAGACCGTGAATACACATCCCTATTCACTTCCGACCGTCCTATAATCTTTAATTTCCACTCGTACCCATTCCTTATCCATCGTCTCACATACAAGAGACCCGGACAAACAAACTTGCATGTGAGAGGGTATAAGGAGAAGGGGAATATTGATACACCTTTGGAATTGGCGATTAGGAATCAAACGGATAGATATAGTTTGGCCATGGATGCGATAGATCGCATTCCGACGCTGCATAATAAGGCGGCGGGCGTGAGGGAGAAGTTGTTGAACGAGCAGCTGAGGATGAAGGCTAGTGCGTATGAAAACGGGATTGATCCAGTGGAGATCCGGGATTGGAGATGGCCTTATGCTAAGAATTAGAGGGTTTTGTGAGATGAGGTGGTTGATCGCGGTAGAGTGGTGAGGTGTTAGGTTTATTTATCTATGTATGGCGTCTTCAATACAAGGATCTTCGTCATGAATTTGAGCTTCGACATTTGGATTACAGGTCAAGTGATCTTTGCACCAACTTTGGATATAATGGAATAACAATTTAACGTATGAAATAGTATAAATGCAAAGACTTATTATTCCTATCTTGTCGTCCTCCAAAGCATGATACCAAACTATTGGCGTTAAAAGTGCACACCTACTAGAAGATTGTTATACCTAACTAGTCTATTTTAATGCTCCTAAACATGATAAGAAGAATGCAATCGGGGAAGGGCACGTGATGTGGGGCTCAAAGTCCATCCCGTCCGAACCTGCTTCCGGAACGGCTCGATAAATCAAATCCTAGATGGTTACCCAATCGAAAACAATGGAAGACATGGATGGAATCTATTTGTCGTTCAGGCTTCACCGTTCAAGTCTCAGGACGATTCGTCGCGGAATCGTGCTCGTTTCTGCTGGCAGGACATCAGTGAACAGGAAGGGCATACCAATTCGAATACTCCGAGCTTGAGGAACACAATCATGGAACGTGATCCAAGTTTCAAGACGCTCAATGATTATTTCGCTATTACCTAGGTATAACTCATACAGTACGCTCTAGCTTTAGCCAGTAAGTCTAAAACTAACTCCTACTCATCGCTCTCTCCCCTCCTATGACTAACCAATACTCCAGCTCCCAAAAATCTTACTCCAATACCAGCACCGAAATCCTTTAACAATATTACTCCAACACCCAAAAACGCCTAAACTCAACTCACCCACCCCCTCTAAGCCTCAACCTCTTCACATCTTCCTCACTCCCCTCCATCTTCGTCTGACTTTTCGCTTTCCAGATCGTATCCGCTATTATGCCATGCTATTCTCCCGTTAGCACCACCATAAACGCTTCAAGCCCCAGTCTCAAAAGAAAAGGGAAAGAAGAGAGGGGAGGAGGGGAGGAGGGGAGGGCAGACCCCCCAAACGGCCTTCAAATCCCACTCTCCAGCCCACTTCAACGTCCAACCATCAGCCTTCCACTTCTTGACCGCTTCCCTTGCCTCATCTCTCTTGAAACCCAACCTCAACGCCAACTCAAGGGCTATCCAAGCTTGTACCTCATCTCGATCCAGGGTTGAGAGATCTATCTGGTCTGGTGGGAGGATGTTGTTTATTCCGTATGTTTTGAGTGAGGGTTCGGTCGGGGCTGAGGGAGTGGGTTTTGCGGGTGAGAGGTTGGGTTGACGGGTGAGCCCTGGTCTAGGTTTGATGGGGGCTTTTCCTTTTCCTTTGTCGGGCTTTGAGGTTTGGGGTGGGTAGGGGGATTGATAGGGTGGGGGAGACTGAGGAGAGGGGATCGGTAAGCTACCAACGGTCATTGCTGAGGGTCCGGGGGGTTCTCTCGACATGGCTTCTCCTCCAGCAAATGAGACCTTCAGTCCCGAAGGTCTCTTTCGCTGTCTCGCCATGGCCGATCCTCCAGAAGATGAAGGTTTCATTCTCGGGGATCCTGCTGCTTGCCTGGGCGTGGTTTTCCCTCCTTCCGCCACGAAATTCTCGTGTTCTTGATCTCGCGAACCTTTCATTCCCTGACGGCTGGGCATTTGGCTTGCATCTAGTCCCCCAGCATTGTCATCAAACAACAAACTCCTGGGCGCCCTATCCATTGTCCTGAATCTCCCCCTTCCACCATTTCCAAAACCACCAAAGGGGTTCGGATTCTCTTGAGTAGGCGTGGCATCCATATCCACATCTTCATCAGTACCCCACATCTCCTGTTTACTAAGTTTGATCGCCATCGCCAATTGCTCCTCTTCACTCATACCACCCATCTCCATATCCTCAACCCCAACCTCACGTTTACTATTCTCAATCGCCCTGGCCAACTCCGCATCCTCAACCCCTCCCACCCATCCACTTTCCTCCACACCGCCAAAATTTCCTACACCTCCAACCTCATGTTTACTATTCTCAATCGCCTTCGCCAACTCCGCATCCTCCCTATCTTTGATCTCCCATTCCCTCTTATGCTTTTCCCACGTCCAACCACCCAGAGCCATATCGCTCGAGTCGATCAACATACTAGCTGAAGCCTTCGCGCCCTCTAACGCCGTCCCGACACCTCCAACCCCACCCATCTCAACATCTTTATACCCGTCCCCTCCTAACGCACCACCAATTTCCTCAAGTCGATTATCACCAATTGCACTAGACGTCCCATCATCACCAACATAGAACCCGCCGGCAAACTCACCCATGCCGGAAACACTATCCAAACTCCCATCATCACTCCTCCACTCACCATCATCCTCAATATAGTCATCTTCGCCAAAAACACTCGTATTCTCACTAGTCTCCTTCAAATTTCTCGGGAACGGATACGGATTCTCTTGCGTAGGCGTCTTGGCGCCATCTTCATCTGAGCGCAAACCGAGGGGCAGGTCTGGTCTTGGGGGAATGGGTGGTTTTGTCAAGGTCGCAGTTTTTGAGGCGGAGGGGAAAGGTGGTGGGGAGGTGCCTGTAAAGGGACAGTTGGGTTTGTTGGTGGGTAGTGGTGTTCGCTCGGGGTGTGGGTGAGCAGGGGATGGTAGTTGGGGTGGACGTAAGGATGGTCTTTTGGATCTGGGTATGTACTTTCCGGAAGGGACGAAAGATGGTGAGGCTGGGCCGTCGGGGTCAGAGTCAAGTCCGTAGTCCGGGGAGGTGGACCCGGCGGTCACGGTAATTCCAGAAGAGGAGGGGGAGATAAGATTCGAGGCGTTAAAGGGAGGTTGTAAGAGTTCGGTGAGGGCTCCGTCGGTTGCGGTGAGTGCAGCAGAGCTAGAGAGGGTAGGGTCTGAGGAGCTGCGTTTGAGGCCAGGGATGGTTTGGCTGGTTGATGAGGAGTCGGTGGTATTTACGAGTATGGGGGTATTAGTAGGGTCGTTGGGGTCTGAGGACGAGGAGGAAAGCACAAGCTTTCCAAGAGTTGGTGTTAGGTTTGTGGATACGCTTGTTGGAAGGGAGGGTCTGATTAGACCAGCGGAGTCGACTGGAATAGTAGGGTCAGGTGGACTAGAGGGGTCGGAAGGACCAGCTGGACTATTTGGCTCGGTGGGAGATGGGTCAGCTGGAGGGGGCCTGGCCGAGGTTGAGGAGGAGGAAGGAGGTCGGGTTCTCTTCCAGTTCGGGCCAAGGGTAGCTGCGCACCTGGGTGCGAGTTCAGCGAAAGTGCGTGCGAGTATGCCGTTTTTTGGTTTAAGGGGACGGGGTTGCTTCTTGGGGGGCATGGTGAGCGGGTGAGTGGGCTGGTCAAAGTTATGAAATAATGAATTTCGGTGATGTTTAGGTTGAATTGTATAAGTTGTATTTGGTGGATAGATAAATGAATGGTTAATGGGTGAACGAACAGACGGACGGACGAAGAGATGTGTATGCTTTCCATGATTGCAGTTAGAAAAGTGCTGGTAAGTGACTGTTAGAGTTTTGATGGAGGGGAAGGCGCGAGTGGTGAAGGTGAGGGGCAGTTGCTTTGCTTTGGAGAAGCTTAAATGGCTAGATGATAGCAATTATTAGTTAAGGAATTGAAACTTTACTGAGGGAAAATATATAACGTTCGTCCCTGCGTCCCGAGACGCACCCTGTCACAAGACAAATCTATAGTTTTGGAATCATAAATTTTTTTTTTGTTAATCTACAAAGTTATTATTAATATATTAATTTCTTTAATTATTTCTTTTTTAAAAATACTACTTAGTAATAAAGCAAAGATTGTAATTAATTATATTATTAATTCTTTTTAATTATACTACTAATTACTGCTTTGGTTGTCTTTTTTTGTTTTCTTATAACTATTAAAGTGTTTTCAAAAGTCGGAGCACTTAAGGAAAGGTTTTATAATAAATAAATATAGTTACGAATTTTGAAGATACTCAGAGAGGAAAAGAATGTATTCCAGGAGTTACTCCGTGTCACAGAGCTATGCGGCATAGTTCAGTAACAAATACAGTAGACTCTATTCTTAGAATAATAAATACAGAAGAAGATTCTACAACGACGATCGAAAAGCTAAAAACTATAAAACCTTATATAATCAGACTAGCCACAGTAAAACGTCTACGAGTCTATAACACTACCCCCCCCTCTCTAGAAAAGCTCGTCCCCAAGCATCACTTCAGATAAATCAATTTCCTATCCCAATCGCTATCACTATCACTATCATAGTCACTCAGAAAAGCCTATTATCGTAGTAGCTTCGGCCCTAGACTATATAATCGTAGCTTACAGTCCTTAACCCAGTAGTCTATAAAGCCACAACAAACACATTTTCCTTCAGACCAATATTATAGTCGTCGCTAAGGACTAATTGTTCTAGCACATATCAGATAAATAGTATTAATCATAGTATT
>Ga0182030_10015969_pt1 | contig 14664 bp, 8 predicted proteins | sample 812S3MmetaG_FD_121299 | JGI IMG/M metagenome (GOLD analysis project Ga0182030, IMG submission 121299) | Permafrost microbial communities from Stordalen Mire, Sweden - 812S3M metaG (Illumina Assembly) | ecosystem: Environmental > Terrestrial > Soil > Wetlands > Permafrost | place: Sweden... | reverse complement strand
GATGCTGTACTCTTGCGCTTCCTCGCGCATATCGGTCATGGCATCAAGTGCCAAGGTCACGTTGAACCCCTGCTCGTAGGCCTGGCGGGCGGTTGCCTCAACGCCGACGGATGTCGCCACTCCCGTCACAACAACCTGAGTAACGCCCCGCTCTTTGAGCCGGCGTTCAAGATCCGTGGTTGCGAATGCGCCCCAGCTTCGCTTGGTGACGGCAATGTCGCCCGGTTGCTGATTCAACCGCGGTAGAAGGTCGGACCATCCCTCGGCAAATGCCTGGCTGCTGCGCGGACCCTGTTCCGTCCGTCCCGGCGCCCGTCCCGTCGCATTGACCAGCACGACTGGGAGGTTCTTCGCATGGAAGACATCTATCAACGCGCACGTTCGGTCGATGACCTCATCGATCGGATGAATAAAGTTTCCGTTGACGATGCCATTCTGCAAATCAATCACGATCAACGCGGTGTTGGGGTCAAGAATCGTAAGTGGCATCGGGTTCTTCTCCTCGGGTGAAAAGTTGACATGGGTAAGAAGCGGGACCGAGTGGGCTCAATCCTCAACAAGACGCGCAAGGAGTTCGAGTGCCGCCTGTAGCTTCTCCTGCTCGCGAACAGAGAGCTTCTGGGAGATGGTCGTGGTGAGCCAGTCCTGTCTCGCGGCCCTGCCCTGCTGGAGTCTCTTCAGGCATTTGGGGGTGAGAGACATCAGAGTTTGGCGCCCGTCGCTCGAGTCGGGAGAACCACGGACCAAGCCCGCTTCCTGCAGCGGCGTCACCACAGCGCTCATGGATTGCGGACGAATGCCTTCCGCTCGCGCCAGACTGGAAACCGTAGCCGAACCATCCTTCTCGAGTCGAAGAAGAACAGAGACCTGTGATGGTGTCAGGTCGTCGCGTCCCCCATGCTCGCGTAAACGGCGCTTGAGCTTGCCGCATACTGTGCGGGTCTCGGCAGCAAGCATGGAAGCGAGCCCGGCCTGAGTAGAAGACTTTCGAATGCTCACCAGATCAATATCTCACATCTACAGATAACCTGTAAAGTTTTCCTGTATATTTTTCGTCTACCTGGCTGGTCTGGACTTCGGTATTTATAGCCGCCCAGGGTGTGATAGACCGAGGTGGTGATCTGAATCATGCGATCCGGGAGTTCATCGAGTTGTATTGTTCGGAATCCAGACTCGCATTAAATAAGACTATGGTCACCCGGTACCGCATTTCCCTGGAACAGCGGCACTGCTCTCTTTCCTCTTTTAACCGGCTGGCTCAACTCACCTTCACATAGGTCGAGTAAGGCCGCGATCCCATCCACGTAAACGGCAGCATGGTGATCGGCCCGCTTACTGAGGCCACTTCCCACTGCCGCTCGCTAACGCGCTTCGCCGTCAGCAACTGCTTTCGCGTCACGGTCGGCAGTGGAGTCGCCTGTTCCTTTTTCACTGCCATCAGCACCAGCGGTCCCCGCAGAAGCGCCACTGTGTCCGAATGCTGCGCATCGATTGCCTCCAGCCGCATTCTGAGCGGAAGTTCGAGTTCCACGCGGTCGCCAGTCTTCCACTGCCGCCGTAGGGCAGCGAACTGTCCAGGTGTTGCCAACGCTTTCTGTCGCATTCCGTTCACGAAAATCTGTGCTCCCTGCGCCCAGGCCGGAATACGAAAATTGATCGTCAACTCGGTGGGTTGAGAGCTGGTCACGGTAAAAGTCACGCGATCCTCAAACGGATACTCGCCTTCCTGCGTAAGTGAGAGCGCGGCTCCATTCTCATTCCAACGCAGCGTCGAGGGCAGATACAGATTCACAAATACCGCCTGCGGCCCGCGAAGGTATGTGTTGATCCGGTAATCCGCCGCCACCTGCGGCAGTGTGCCTGAGCAGCACGCCCAGCGAGCTTCCTTGTAAACACGCTTCCCGTCGAAGTTGTAATCGGAGTAGTAGAAGTTTTCGCCGTTCTCCTGCAGCGGCATCGCTCCCAGCACGGTGTTGTACATCATGCGCTCCATGCTGTCGCCATAGCGCGCGTCGCGGGTTACACGCAGCAGATATCGCGTAAGTTTGAAGTGCGCATAGGCACCGCATGGAGTTTCAAAGCTGTGATGAGTGTTGGTCAGGCTGTTGTACAGGTCGCTCGTGCCCGGCGCGCGCAGCGTCTCATCCGGCCCCCACCCTCCCGTAGCAAAGCTTTGCTCCTGCAACATATCGAATGCGTTTCGGACGGCGCGCAAATGTTTCCCGCTTCCAGCCACGAGGTACGCCATCATCGCAGAACTCAGGGAGTTCACATAGCTGTATGCGTGTCTGCCATTCATCACGTTCTCATTGCGCGACAGCGGATCAAACCAGGTTTTGTCGTCGAGGTACTGCAGTCCAAGGTCATAGTACCGCTTGCCGGCGCCGCGCTGGTAAGCCAGAAACAAATTCTCAGAGATGGTGTACGACTCGTCCCAGGTCCACGAGGCGTCTTGCGGATCCTTGTCCGTCCGCCACGGACGGTCGTGTTCCACAGCATGCCCCGGCAGGTGCGGCAACGCAGTATTCGTGGTGTGCTCCAGAATCGCGAGCGCCAGTGGATCCTTCACATAGGTGTGCGAATCGAGCAGTCCCAGCAACAACTTGTCGTAGGTGTACGCGGGAAAGCGATTCTTGTCGTAGAAGTCCGCCGAGATTGTTTCGGCGTAGAGGCGGTTGAGCCGCAGCACCTTCTGGCGGGTCTCCTCTTCTCCGGTAATCGCGTAGACGCGTGCCAACGCCGACACCCATTGACCAAAGTTGCACCCGGGAGCGAACCCGATATCTGATCCTCTGCGATAGTTGTAGTCGGGATCGTAGGTGTACCACCCACCTAGATCTTCGCCCGGCGCAGGCATCCCCGACATCTGCCGGAAGGGCTTCAACAGGCTGTCCTCGCTCAGCGCCATCAGCACTGAATGCGTATTCATCAGCTGCGATTCGTGCAGATCGCTGGCGATTGACACATCGCCATAGCCAAATTCCGAGAGCGGGGTGTCCAACGAGGGTTCGGCGCTCCAGGCCCGATTGCTTCGAATCCCGGTGCCGGCAACAACGGCAGCCGTAAACGAACCCATCTGAAGAAATCGCCTTCGTGAAATGGCTGTTAGTCTATTTAGCTTTGCACTCATCGAACCGATCTCCTTCATCTCATGCCAACATTATGCATTTGGTTGTGCAGTCCTGTCATTTCCGATGGCTAAGGCTTGCACATCGAGCCAAGGCTAGATTATAGAAAACTTCGACGATATGAATTAACATTTGTCGCAGCGAACGGGTACGTTCACGACGATTGGATACACTCTTGTTTTTCCCCACCATGGATTGTCGTACGCACATCGCAAAAAGGGGTGATTCTATGAACGTTGAGGTTCACGCGTGATGAGCGAAATGCGAGCATCCGAGCTGGTCCGGTGCTGGGAGCAGCAGGTGATGATTCCTACCTATCCTGTGCAGGAGGCCGATCCCAACCCGATGTTTCTTGAGAAGCGGGTTTACCAGGGAAGCACCGGGAAGGTGTACCCGAATCCTTTTACTGACCGAGTGGCCCTGGAAAAGGTGGATGCAAGTTATCGGGCAATCACGCTGGAGAACGAATATATCCAACTCATGATTCTTCCCGAAATTGGCGGCCGGATCTTCACCGGTGTGGATAAGACCAACCAATATGATTTCTTCTATCGTCAGAGCGTGATCAAGCCCGCACTGGTAGGGCTGCTGGGGCCATGGATATCAGGCGGCGTCGAATTCAACTGGCCACAGCATCATCGTCCCTCCGCCTTTATGCCGGTTCATGTCACGATCGAGGAGGATGCCGACGGCGGACGCACGGTGTGGCTCAGCGAGCACGATCCCATGCAGCGCATGAAGGGCATGGTGGGTATCCATCTGTCGCCGGGCAAGGCCATTGTCGAAGCCAGAGTCAGACTGTATAACCGCACGAACCTGCCGCAGACGTTTCTCTGGTGGTCCAATGTCGCGGTGCGCGTACACGACCAGTACCAGGCATTCTTTCCCCCGGATGTAAGCTTTGTTGCCGATCATGCCAAGCGCGCCATCTCTTCCTTCCCGGTGGCCCATAATTCTTACTACGGTGTCGATTACCGACCTGGCACCGATATCTCCTGGTACAAGAACATTCCGGTACCAACCTCGTACATGGTTACCGAGTCGAAGTACGACTTCTGCGGAGGTTACGATCATGCCCGCCAGGCTGGCCTGGTGCATACCTCGAATCACCATGTAGCTCCGGGGAAGAAAATGTGGACCTGGGGCAATGCGGAGTTCGGCTACGCCTGGGAGCGGAACCTGACTGACAACGATGGCCCCTATATGGAACTGATGGCGGGGGCCTATACCGACAATCAGCCGGATTTCTCGTGGCTTCAGCCCTACGAGACCAAGACATTCAGTCAATACTGGTACCCGATCCAAAAGATCGGACCGGCAAAAAGCGCCAACACGGAAGTTGCGATGAATCTGGAATTCGATGCAGGCGGCGCGCACATAGGAGTTTGTGTCACCTCGCGGCGCAGCGTGCGCGTATTGCTCACCCGCGGCGGCCAACCGGTTCTGGACGAGCAGCACGAACTGTCGCCGGGCCGTCCGTTTGTTCAGTCGATGGAAATATCCGGCGCCAACCCGGAGGAATACCGACTGGCCGTTCTGGATGCAGAAGGCAGGGAACTGATTGCCTACCAACCGGAAAAGCCGGTGGACCGCAAACTGCCCGACCCGGCCACCGAGCCGCTGCCACCTGAACAGATTACGAGTGTTGAGGAACTGTACCTGACCGGCCTGCATCTGGAACAGTACCGTCATGCCACACGGTCTCCGGAAGTGTATTGGCGTGAAGGCCTGAGGCGCGACCCTGAAAACGCGCGGCTGAATAATGCGATGGGTCTGCTGCTCCTGCGCAAGGGCGAGTTCGCTGGTGCGGAGGGCCACTTTTCCTGCGCAGTTCGCCGCTTGACACTCAGAAATCCGAACCCCTATGACGGTGAGCCCTTCTACAACCTTGGCCTGTCGCGTCTCTATCAGGGCAAATACTCCGAAGCTTACAATGCATTTTACAAGTCGGTGTGGAATCAAGCATGGCAAAGCGCCGGCTACTATGCGCTGGCATCCATCAGCACCATGCGCGGCAATTTCCATCTGGCGTTGGAGCAGGTGGAGCAAAGCCTGCTGACCAACACCACCAATCTGAAAGCGCGCGCACTGAAAGCCGCACTCCTGCGCCACATGGACCGTGCGGACGAGGCGCAGGCTGTGATCGAGGAGACTCTGTCGCTTGACCGACTCGACTTCAGCATGATGGCCGAACGCTTCCTCCTGAGCCGCAATGAGCAGGATCTGCGCGCGTACGTCACCGCACTTGAGGGCGACGTTCAGACGCTGCTGGATGTTGCTTATGACTTGGTCTGGTCGGGACTTCGCGAAGATGCCTATCTGTTGTTGCAAGCTTGCATAGAGAATGCGCACTGGGAGCATCCGATGTTATGGTACACGCTCTCCTGGCTTGCCTCTTTGCTGGGTCGTCTTCCGCAATCCGCCGAGTATGCGGCCCAGGCAGAAGCAGCCTCTACGCGCTACTGCTTCCCGACCCGCCTTGAAGAAATGATCGTGCTTGAGGATGCCCTGCGTCGCAATGCGTCCAGTGCCAGGGCGTATTACTATCTCGGCAATCTCTACTATGACAAGCGTCGCTATGACGATGCGATCCGCTGCTGGCGCCGTTCGACCGAACTGGATGACGCGTTCTCGATTCCCTGGAGGAATCTGGGCATTGCTGAGTTCAATGTGTTGCACAATCCGCAAGCGGCGGACCGGATGTACGCCCATGCCTTTGCCGCCAACAGCGGTGATGCACGGCTGTTCTACGAGTGGGACCAGCTAAAGAAGAGAGCGGGGCTGGCTTCACCGCAGGAGCGGCTGCGCTGCCTCGAAGAACACCATGAACTTGTCGACAACAGGGACGATTTGACGGTCGAGTTCATTACCCTGCTGAACCAATGCGGGCGATGGCAAGACGCCCTGGAGCGTCTCAGTGCGCGGCGTTTCAGCCCCTGGGAGGGCGGCGAAGGACTGGTTTCTGCCCAGTATGTTCACGCGCACCGGGCGCTGGGCAGAGCGGCCCTGACAGCAGGAATGCCTGCCGAGGCGCTTCAGCACTTTGAGGCCGCCCGAAGCTACCCCCACAACCTCGGTGAAGGCAAGCATCTGCTCACTTTGGAACGCGACCTGGATTACTTCTCCGGATTGGCGGCCCGGCAGCTTGGAGATACAGAGCTTGCGTTGAGCTACTGGAACGCAGCAGCGGCGCCGATGCCCGCCCTGGGAGTCCATTCTTATTTTCAGGCGCAGGGTCTCAAGATGTTGGGCAACCACCCGGCTGCCGCCGAGGTCTTGTCGAGCCTCGCGGAGTTTGCGCAAAGGCAGATGGAAACGGAACCGAAGATCGATTACTTCGCCACTTCACTGCCCAACCTGCTTCTTTTCGACGATGATTTGAAAAAAAGAAATCGTATTGATTCACTGCTGTTAAGTGCACTGACCTGTCACGGGTTGGGGGATGAGGCTAAGGCTCTCCGCCAACTGGAACAGATTGTGGCCGAGGACCCCAATCATCTCTTCGCGGCGGACACGCTCAGATGGCTGAAACAGGGCAGCAAGGCAGTGTTGGAAGTGCTCGAGGTGCCCCCCGCGTCATGATCAAGCCCTTTCCTGCTCCAGAAATAACCGCCGCGCATGGGGACTCTACCCACTCTGCTTATGTCTGGCTGACCGCTGCGGCCGGAGCGCTGGGTGGGCTGTTGTTTGGCTACGACTGGGTTGTGATCGGCGGGGCAAAGCCGTTTTATGAACGCTACTTTCAGCTCAACTCGCCTTCGCTACAAGGCTGGGCCATGAGCTGCGCTCTGATCGGCTGCCTCATCGGAGCCGTCTCTTCCGGGGCCTTGAGCAATCGCTTCGGTAGAAAGCGGCTGCTCACGCTGGCTGCTCTGGCCTTTGCGGTCTCGTCCTTGGGGACCGGGCTGGCCGCGCACTTTGTTGTTTTCGTGGCTTGGAGAATGACGGGCGGTTACGCCATCGGTCTCGCCTCTGGCATTTCGCCAATGTATATCGCGGAAATTTCTCCGGCGCATTTGCGCGGGAGGTTGGTTTCCCTCAACCAGCTAGCCATCGTGTTTGGAATCCTGCTGGCGCAGGTGGTGAACTGGCTGATTGCGCGGCCTGTACCTCAAGGCGCTACGGCGCACGAGATTCTCATGTCGTGGAATGGTCAGTGGGGTTGGCGCTGGATGTTTGCGGTCACTGCCCTCCCATCCCTGTTATTTCTGATCGCCACGTTTCTCATCCCGGAAAGCCCGCGCTGGCTGGCCTCAAAGGGACGCAATCACCAGGCTCTTCGCGTGCTTGAACGCCTCGGAGGCCGGGCTTACGCACAACAGGTGATGGATGATTTTGCCCGTGCAAGTGAAGCGCAGCCGCAACGCTCGGTGTGGCAGGAGTTGTCCTCGCCAGGCATGGCAAAGATCCTTCTGCTGGGCGTGGTGCTCGCCGTTTTGCAACAGTGGTGCGGCATCAATGTCATCTTCAACTACGCGCAGGAGATCTTCGCGGCGGCTGGCTATCAGGTCTCCGACATTCTCTTCAATATCGTGGTCACCGGTGCAGTCAACCTGGTGTTTACGCTGGTGGCGCTCGCTGCCATCGATCGTTATGGCAGGCGCTTCCTCCTGCTTACCGGCGTCTCCGGTCTGGTGGTCATCTACACGGTTCTGGGCACACTTTACCGCATACATCTGCAGGGCAAGCCCATGCTGGTGCTGGTCCTCGCGGCCATCGCCTGCTACGCCATGTCCTTGGCCCCGGCAACCTGGGTGGTGATTGCCGAGATCTTTCCTAACCGCATTCGCGGCAGCGCCATGTCCATTGCCATTACTGCGCTGTGGACCGCTTGCTTCCTGCTCACCTACACCTTCCCGGTTCTGAACGCGGCACTCGGTGCGGCAGGCACCTTCTGGATTTACGCGGCAGTCTGTCTTGCAGGCTTGCTGTTTCTTTACTTCCGCCTGCCGGAAACAAAAGGAAGAACCCTCGAAGAAATCGAGTACGATCTGCGAATGAGCAAGTCAAAGAAACCTTAAACGCGCATAGGACACACGGCATTTGATCGACTAGTGTCTTTGCAGCAAGAGTGCCCAATCATGAACTCCGCTCCATCCGGAATCATCTGGAGGTTCGGGCGAGGTCCATGATGGGCCGGTGGCATCTTCAGACAGTGCAATGCGTTGTCCGCTTGTTGCACTGAACCATTCTCCGCGATAAGTGCCCGGGGATAATTGCAGCGTCAGTTTGCCTCCATGCGGCAAATACACGGCATAGAGATTGCCCGGATCGGCCAGGCAGTAGTTTCCGCTATTGACGAGGTCATCGTGGGGACTTGCTTTCCACCAATCGAAGCTGGTGAAGAATTCAACGATGTGACCATATCCCAGAAACATGGTCTGGGAATCGTCGCCCCTTCCATTCATCCAGCCGCCGCCGGTATCGGGCCAGATGTTGGTTCCCCGGCGAACACTCTCACCGGCGGTCTGGTATCCGCCGGCCATGTAGATATCCCATGCTGTTCTTCGGAGCACGTCGGCTGAGTCCGACCCAGCGGCAGCCCACTCCGGATAGTGATCTTCATAGCCGTACTCCTCATTGGTCTGAGGAATAATTCGGCCGGTCTTTTTCTGGAGATCCCTGGATTCAAGCATCAAGTCATGCTGGCTGCGGGACCAGTCCTGATAAGACGTAAAGCCGAACCAACTGGAGGCGCGGTCCTGGTGGATCGTTTTCACTGGGTGGCTGGTAGCCAAATGGTGATAGGGATCCCATTGCTCAATCAGCGTGCCAGTGTCGTGGGTCCAGGCATCGCTGCGAAAGCCATCAAGATCGTCACCAAGATCCCACGTGATATTTGAGAAACTTCCAAAGCGCGCCACGGCGTAACGAAGATAGCGGCGTTCGTCCTCGCTGGCGGGCGCCGGATGATCGCGCTCGTCATTCATGCCGAGCACGATGGAGATCATCATGTTTTTCTCGCGCGCGTGGCGAAGCATGCGATCGAATTTCTGCCAGTAGGAGACATTGAAGCGTGAATAGTCGAAGCCGGGGTGGTTGAAGTCATGAGCATCCTGGGCTGGCCAGGGGTCGATGTAGACATTCCATCGATCGCCGTTCATCGCAGGCTCGCCATAGAAGGCGCTGGTCCGTCCGGCCAGGGTTACGCGCATGCGGTTGACCTTGAGGTTGGCCAGCCTGTCAATACTGTATTGAATGGTCTGCTCGCTGCGCCAGCCCATGAGCCAGAAAGCCGTGGTTCCATTAAAGAAGTAGTGTTCGCCGGTGCCTTCCCAGAGAAAACTCCAGGGATAAGCCGGATCGACTCGGAGCGGACCTTTCCGATGCTGGTCAATTGCTTTGAAGTTGCCGGAGTATGTTCGAGCCTCGTCACCCACCTTGAAAGATACGTGGAACGTATAGGCACCGGGCTTGGATGGCATGAATCTGATGCGAAAGAGAGTCCCGTCGGCTGAGTCGCAGAATCCCACGACGGCGACCTTTTCCGCGGAGCCGGCGGGTTCAAAGTCTCCGACGAAGGATTCGTCCGTAAAGGGATTTCGCACGCTGGGGACTTTGATGTTCGCTGTAACTTCGATGAAATCAAACACGGGCGTACTCGATGCTGATTGAGAGAAGGTAATTCCGGACACATCTTCTGCTACCATGCGCGTCGTTGGAGCGAACAGGAGAGTCAGCACGGCGAGGACTGAGGGAAGAACAGCACGAGTCCAACTTCGGCTGAGGCCTGAGTGTCCTTGCGCAATTCGCTCAAATGGAGGACTCAGTTCCGAACTGGGGGATGCTGGCTTTGCCAATACTCTACGCTGCAAACGACGATTCAGAAACATATTTGTCCATCTCCAGATGATTTGCTGATTGACAACTTGGCGCCTCTCTTCGAACCCACACTTGTGAACAGATGCAGGACTGTAGAGCGCTCAGGAAAGATCTCCATCGTTAAGAGGTGCGGAGATCAGAGTAAAGTACCATGGCTGCTCAGTCTATGAGAAAACAAAGTGTTTCTCTTGAGGAGCGGCGGCTGAGGAACTTTCACTGCCACCAATTGGGCGGTGCAAAGCGCCGCAAGCGTGATGACGAGATTGGTGATACCGATGAGGACATTGGTTAAAAAGCGCGAATTGAGTGCGCGAAGACAGCATGGCGCAACGTTGTGGATGAAGCAAAGCGATCACAGATATTCAAGAAAGCAATCCTTTGACAGCGTGGGTTCGGTTCAGGTATTCTCGCGGCGGTCAAAGCTTTCAAACAGGTTCCCAGGACGTTCCGACCTCACCGGACGGGGGCGCTTGGAAGCCTTGATGTACAAAGCGTGACGCTCGATGGGCAGCCGATCTCTAACCGGTGGAATCTTTGGATCAACTGGTCAAATGCCTCGCCTGGAGTCCAAAGAGCAGCGCTGTTAGACAAGAAGGTTTTATTGATGAATCGACAGTATGCAATACCGGCATTTCTCATTGTCATTTCGATGGTCCCCTGTATTGGGGCTCAGGATTCCTCTCGTGGCGGAACACAGTTGGACCCCATTCAGTCCTATTTGCAACCGCTGGTGCAGAATCACACCCTCGCTGGCGCTGTCACGCTTGTTGCAAATCGAGATGGCGTGGTTTACCTGAAGGCTGTCGGCGATCGTGATGTTGCGGCCAAGGCTTCTATGGCGACAGACGACATGTTCTGGATTGCTTCGACGTCGAAGCCAATGACCGCGACGGCATTCATGATGCTCGTGGATGAAGGCAAGATCAATCTGAACGATCCGGTGGAAAAGTATCTTCCGGAGTTCAAAGGGCAAATGGTCAACTTGACCCATGCCAGTGCTGCAACAGGGGTGCCGGGAGCGGCAGGTTCGCAGAATTCGCCACAACTGGTACCCGCGAATCACCCCATTCTGGTGCGGGAAATTCTAAGTCATACGAGTGGCCTTCCGTTTCGGTCGTCGGTTCAGCCTGGCGTTCTGGACGGGTTGCCATTGAAGGATGCTGTGCGCAGTTTCGCGGCGGAACCTCTAATCTTTCAACCGGGAACAAGTTACTCCTACTCGAATGAGGGCCTCAATACCGCGGCACGCATCATTGAAGTTGTGAGCGGAATGTCCTATGAGCAATTCATGCAGGAGCGGCTGTTTAACCCGCTTGGCATGAAAGAGACGACATTCTGGCCTACCGCCGAGCAAGTGAAGCGCCTTGCGAAATCCTACAAACTCGACCCGCAGACAAAAGGCCTCCAGGAGATAACCATCGATCAGTTGACCTATCCTCTCAATGATAGGCAACATCGCTTTCCGATGCCCGCAGGCGGCTTGTTCTCTACAGCGGAAGATGTTTCAAAGTTCTGTCGAATGATTTTGAATGGCGGGACGCTGAACGGGAAGCGCTACGTTTCCCCCGAATCGCTGCATCTGATGACCAGTACGCAAAATCACGGCATGGGTGGAACGAACTACGGCCTCGGCTGGAGTGTTTCAGATTCCGGATTCGGCCACGGCGGCGCGTTCAAGAATTCAATGGAGATCAACACGTCCAAAGGGTGGATACTCATCTTCATGGTCCAGCAGGCTGGCCCATGGGGAACACCAGATGGAGATACGATCGGCCCCAGGCTGGCACGGTTCGCAGATGAATTAATAGTTAATCCCACCAATATTCCCAAACCCAGCGACACCTCGGATCGTCACTGAGCTGAGGCAAGATCCAACAAGGGCATTTTCAGGACACTGCGGCGCGGCAAGCTTTTCCGCGACTTTTCAGTGGACCGATCCATGATTCTCCTCGTTACCAAGTTCTGCTTCCAAACTCTGTTCAAACGCATGTCTGATTGCCGGCATCCTTGGCGACGCACAATGCCGCCACATCGCCAATGCTTTCGCCCAGCGCGGCCGGCACCACCGTGCATACCGCCAGCGCTGGCGCCAACGCTTCCTGGAGCATTGACTTGCGCGCTGGCTCCAGCAGCATATCGCCCAGTCGCATGGCCAGGCCGCCAATCACAATCCGGTCGGGATTCAAAACATCCACCAGAATTGCAAGTGCAAGCCCGAGCTTCTTGCCGCATGCCATGAGGATGCTGTGCGCTACCTTGTCCCCTTTTGCTGCGGCCTGCCCAACATCTTTTGCCGTCACCTTGTGTCCCGCTGGCAGGTCATGAAGCAAAGACTTGCGTCCGCTGTTCCGCGTTGCCTGCAACATCTTCTCGGCAATCTGCGCCAGTCCTCCGCCACTTGCCCAACCCTCAACCGATCCAGCCTTGTTGTAGCCTACCGGACCTGATGGTGTAAGTCGCACATGACCAATTTCACCGGCCATGTCGCTCGATCCGCGATAAAGTCTCTTCTCAATGATGATGCCCGCTCCCAGTCCTGTTCCCATGGTGAGAAAAATCATGTTCCGCGTCCCCTGGCCAGCTCCATAACGATGCTCGGCAACGGCTCCTGCGTTCGCGTCATTCTCAAGAAGTACCGGGCAGTCGAACTCCCTCTTGAGAATGTCCACGATGGGAACATCAATCCAGGTGGGCAAGTTGGGCGGAGATTGAATCACGCCAGTATGCGGGTCGAGCGGCCCGCCGCAACTCACCCCGATTCCTCGAATGGATTTCCTGCTCGCCTTGACTTCGCCGAGTGCCTTATTGAGCGCCGACATGATCTGTTCAATAGCCTGTTGCGGGCCCTTGGCCGGCAATGTCGAAAACTCCGTTCGGGAGATCACCTCCGGCGGCTTGCGAGAAATCACCACGGCCGTCTTGGTACCGCCAATATCTACGCCAACCCAAATGTTGTCGTCCACTGGTTGATCTCCTCTTTTGGTTGATCTATAAACTCGCGGATCATCGATATTCTGTGGTTGGAATAATTTACTTGGCCGATTAGCTGCCGGGCTGATGTTGATCTTTGGCTGGACCCGCGGTGGTATCTGCCGGGCACGGCTTCTGACCGCACAACGTCCCGGTAATGCCCTGCCCCTCGGTGATCGTGAAGATGCGATCGCTGGCGGGCAGCTTGACCATCTCTTTCACCCCCGATGGCCAGTGGATCTCCGCGGTTCCGGCGTCGACAGCATCACCGAGCCCGAAATGCAGCCGTCGATCGTTGGATGAGATGTAGCTTCCGCTGGCTAACACGTCCTGTCTCATGCGCATTCCGTTGGCTTTCAGATAGACCGTTGCGCAGGTGGCGTCTCGCGGACTCTTGGGGCCGCCCACCAGTTGCAGCTCCACCCAGTGGTGGTGGTCGGGGCTCACGTTTCTGAGTAGCGTCGGCGGCCCATCAATCGGATTGATGATGACATCGATCTTGCCGTCGTTGAAAAGGTCGCCAAAGGCCGCACCCCTGGCCGGAGTTACCACGGCAAGGCCCGTTCCCTGTACAGGTGGAACGTACTCGAACTTGCGCCCCTTGCTATCTGGAATGTTGTGAAAGAGCAGCGGGCGCTCGGCAAAAGTTGTGCCCCAATCGTGTTCGTCTACTTGAGGGTAAACATGGCCGTTGACCATGAACAAATCGAGCCAGCCGTCGTTGTCATAGTCCAGGAATCCATCGCCCCAACCGACGAAGGGGATGGTGGTTTGAGCAATTCCCGCCTTGTAACTGACGTCGGTAAAGGTGGCGTCTCCGTCGTTATGGTAAAGCACCTTGTAGTCGTCGCCGAAGTCGGTGACAAACAGGTCCAGTAACCCGTTGTTCTCGTAATCGCCCACAGCAATGCCCATGGAGGCTATCTCGCGCCCGTCCTTGTTCAAGGCAAAGCCGGAGATGTAGCTCTGGTCGTCGAAGGTGCCATCGCCCTTGTTGATATAGAGGTAGTTGGGCTCCGAGTCGTTGCCCACGATGAGATCCGGCTTTCCATCGTTGTTGATGTCGACAAAAATCGCCGTGAAGCCGTAGTAACGGTCCTTGTCCTCCACGCCGGCCTTCACCGTCACGTCGGTGAAGGTGCCGTCGCCGTTGTTATGGAAGAGGTGGTCCGCCTCGCCTTGCAGGCCGCGCGGACCGCAGTTCACTGTGACGCCGCGATAAGCGCACGCGGCATAACCGACCGCCTTGGACCCGGAAGCAGGCAGGTTATCGCGATCGAAGTGGACGTAGCCGGAAACATACAGATCCAGGCGGCCATCGCCGTCGTAGTCTCCCCAGGCTGATCCGCTTGACCAATTGCCCAGCGCCACGCCCGCCTTCTCCGCCACATCGGTGAAGGTTCCATCGTGATTGTTGTGATAAAGCCGGTTCTTCCCGTAGTTGGCCACAAAGATGTCGGGCCAGCCATCGTTGTCGTAGTCGGCAACGCTGACGCCGTAACCCCAGCGATCATTGGCCACGCCGGCCTTCGCGGTCACGTCTGTAAAAGTTCCGTCGTGGTTGTTGTGGAAGAGTGCGGCATGAGGAGGCTCTTCCTTGCCGTCGAGTGCATCGAAGGTCGATCCGTTGACCAGGTAGATATCCAGCCATCCATCGTTGTCATAGTCAAGCAAGGCAACGCCGGAGCCATTGGCCTCGACAATATAATTTTTCTCCGGCACTCCCATTTTGTGGCGCCAGCCG
>Ga0182030_10015967_pt1 | contig 14666 bp, 12 predicted proteins | sample 812S3MmetaG_FD_121299 | JGI IMG/M metagenome (GOLD analysis project Ga0182030, IMG submission 121299) | Permafrost microbial communities from Stordalen Mire, Sweden - 812S3M metaG (Illumina Assembly) | ecosystem: Environmental > Terrestrial > Soil > Wetlands > Permafrost | place: Sweden... | reverse complement strand
GTCTGGGTCGTATTTGTTTGGGCAGTACCGCGCGAATCGGAAACGCCCCGCGCCCAGTTGCTGCGCAAGATCGAGGGGACGCTCATGGTGCTGGGCGGTCTCGCCTTCATCGCCTATGGCGGTTACCAACTCTATTGGGGTGACCAGCTCACAGGGAAATGGCTGGCGCTCAAGATGGCGCTGTTCGGGCTGGTTCCTTTGCCCACTTTGGAAATTGGCGAAGGGATGCATCGCCTTAGGCCTGCCCTGGATGAATTGTCGGCCACCCGCCAGCCGATCCCGCGCGAGATCGGGCGGGCGATCGATATTGCATCTGTTGCGTCGATCGTTCTCTACGGGCTGCTGATCGCCGCGGCCTTCATCGGGGCGACCAAACCGATCTAAATCACCCGATTTCATATGAGATCGTAGAAGCCTGGGGTAACCCACTCAGGAGTCGATTAGAATCGCGAAGCATGCTTGTGCTGATTCGCGTCTCCGCGTAGAATCCGTTGCTGATTTGTCCGCGGGACGACCTGAAGGCAGGCTGTGAGATGCTGAACGCTCGGCTGAGCGGAATGACCGACTATCCCTTTACCCGGCTTGCCGGGCTATTGGGAAAGGTCCCGCCCTATACAGGACGGCTGCCGCTCAATCTTGCGGTCGGCGAGCCGCAATCCCCACCCCCGGCCATGGTCGCCGACACGCTCGCGCGCCACGCGGACGAATGGGGTCGATACCCACCCATCGCCGGCACGCCTGAGTTTCGCGCCGCGGTCGCGGGTTGGCTCGGCCGACGCTATAAACTTCCCACCGGGTCGATCGACGTCGATCGCGCCATTCTGCCGGTCCAGGGTACCCGCGAGGCACTGTTTCAGATCGCCACGGTGGCCGCGGCCCATAACGGCCGCGACGATGCCGTCGTCCTGTTTCCCAATACCAGCTATGCCACCTATGCCGCCGCAGGTTATCTAGCCGGGGCCGAGGCGGTCGCGCTGTCCACGCGGCGTGAGAACAGTTTCCTGCCCTATCTGGATCAGCTCGATCCCGATCTGCTCGATCGTGCCGCTTTGATGTATCTGTGTTCTCCATCCAACCCGGAAGGTGCAGTCGCGGATATCGATTATCTGCAAACGGCCATCGCGTTGGCGCGGAGACATAATTTTGTCCTTGCCGTCGATGAATGCTATGCGGAAATCTGGGATGAAGCGCCGCCGCCGGGCACGCTTGAGGCCGCTGTTGGGCTCAAGGTCGAAGGCGACGATCCATTCGCCAATATCATCGTTTTCCACAGCCTGTCGAAGCGCTCGAGTGCTGCAGGATTGCGCTCCGGCTTTGTCGCCGGCGACAGGCGGATCATCGCCCTGATGCAGCGATTGCGCACCTATTCGTCCAGCGCGCCGCCGCTGCCGATCTTGGCTGCCTCCGCGGCACTATGGTCGGACGAGGCTCATGCCGCCGAAATTCGCGACAGCTACCGCGCCAAGATCGATCTTGCTGAGACCGCGCTAGAAGGCGCCGTAGGTTTCTATCGACCCGCAGGCGGATTCTTCCTCTGGCTCGAAGTCGGCGATGGGGAACAGGCAGCGGTTCGCCTGTGGCGCGACGCGGCCATTCGCGTGCTGCCGGGCGCCTACCTGGGCCGTCCCGATGCGGACGGGGTCAATCCCGGTGACAGATTCATTCGTTTGGCTTTGGTCCACGACAATGCGACGCTCGGTCCTGCCTTAGGGCGCGTTGCCGAATTGCTTTCAACGGGGGGCCACTGATCGATGCCTGCTTCAAGCGCCCGCACATTATCTCGCGGCTTGCCGCAACGCAGCCGCCCTTCGCGGTTTGCCGGGTTCGTGCCGACCAGCGCGGAGGCGTTTTTCCGCCGCCGACTGACCGAATTGACAGGCCTCGGCCAGATCGCGCTCGCAGCAGCCCTGATCGCAGCGCTGGTCACTTTCTATGCCGCCGACCCGTCCTGGGATTCGGCCCTGCCGGCGCGCTGGGCCCACCATGCACATAATCTGCTTGGGCTGCCGGGGTCTTATTTCGCCGATATCTTCATCCAGACGCTGGGCCTGGCGGCTTATCTTTTGCCAGCAGCGATTGCGGTCTGGGGCATGCGCCAATTGCGTCATCGCCGCAATGCGCCCTTGTGGCGGCGATTGGTTCTGCTGTTTCCCGGGCTGCTGTTCGCCGCTGCGGCCCTGTCCCCGCTGACGCCGTTTCCCGCGTGGCCGCTGGCCGCCAGCATGGGAGGCAGTGTCGGTCAGGCGATTCTCACTCTAGCCGCTAAAGGCCTGTCGCCCTTCCTCGGGGCCGTTGGCATTTGGGTCGCCTGGGCGATCGCCACAATTATGGGACTTATTCTGCTGTCGGCGGCGCTCGGAATCAGCTTCTCCGATTGGCGCGCCGGCTTTGCCGCCGTCGCGGGCGCTTTCAGCTGGCTCGGCAGACGGGTCGGCGCACTCAGGCCCGTTCGCGATGATGATTTGGCCCTTCCGGTTCGACCGAGGTCCGGCCAGCGGCGGCAGGAACCTGAGCTCGGCGGCAAGGTGACAGTCTTCGCGCCGGCTAAGGATCGCAAGCCGCCGCGCATTACAGCGGGCGCCAGGAAAGCCGAAGCGTCCGATTCGCGCCAGCCGGCGCTGAACTTGCCTGAGCCCAGCGACTATATGCTGCCGCCGCATGACTTGCTGCAGGTCGCCCCGGCCGAATCCCGTTCCCCCGAATTGAACGAGGATTTTCTGCAGCGCAATGCCGAACTGCTGGCCGGCGTGCTGGCAGACTTCGGTGTGAAGGGCGACATCGTCAATATCCGCCCCGGACCTGTCGTAACACTCTATGAACTCGAGCCGGCACCGGGCACCAAATCGTCCCGCGTCATCGGCCTTGCCGACGATCTGGCCCGCTCGATGAGCGCGCTGGCCGTGCGCGTTGCTGTCGTTCCCGGCCGCAATGTCATCGGTATCGAACTCCCGAACCAGAAGCGCGAAACAGTTTATATGCGCGAGATTCTGGAAAACGATAATTACCAGGCCGGCCCGATCAAGCTGCCCCTGATTCTGGGTAAGGATATCGGCGGCCTGCCGGTTGTGGCCGATCTGGCGCGCATGCCGCACCTGCTGGTTGCAGGTACCACCGGCTCGGGCAAATCGGTCGCAATCAACACGATGATTCTGTCGCTGCTCTATCGCTTGCCGCCCGAACGCTGCCGCTTCATCATGGTCGACCCCAAGATGCTGGAACTCTCAGTCTATGAGGGTATTCCGCACCTGTTGGCGCCGGTCGTGACCGATCCCCGAAAGGCTGTGGTCGCGCTCAAATGGACAGTGCGGGAAATGGAAGACCGCTATCGTGCCATGTCGAAGCTCGGCGTGCGCAATGTCGAAGGCTTCAATCAGCGTCTGCGCGAGGCGCGCGAAAACGGCGAGATGCTGACTCGCAAGGTCCAGACCGGATTCGACGCCGACACCGGCAAACCGGTGTTCGAGGATCAAGCCTTCGACCTGAAGGAACTGCCCTATATCGTGGTGGTGGTCGACGAGTTCGCCGACCTGATGCTGGTCGCGGGCAAAGACATCGAGGGCGCAATCCAGCGTCTGGCGCAGATGGCGCGCGCCGCCGGCATTCATCTGATCATGGCTACCCAACGCCCGTCGGTCGATGTCATCACCGGCACTATCAAGGCCAACTTTCCCACCCGAATCAGCTTCCAGGTCACCTCCAAGATCGACAGCCGCACTATCCTGGGCGAATCCGGAGCCGAACAGCTTCTGGGTCAGGGCGACATGCTCTATATGGCGGCCGGCGGCAGGGTGACCCGCGTGCACGGGCCTTTCGTGCGCGACCAGGAGGTCGAAAAGGTCGTCGCCTATCTCAAGACCCAGGGCGAGCCAGACTATGTCGATGAGGTGACCGAGGACGACGAACTGCTCGACGACATGGCTTTGGCCTTGGGCGAAGAGGGCGGCGGGTCGGGCGACGATCTCTATGATCAGGCGGTTGCCTTGGTTGCCCGCGAAGGCAAGGCCTCGACCAGCTTCGTCCAGCGCCATCTTCAGATCGGCTATAACCGCGCTGCGCGATTGATCGAAAAGATGGAAAAGGAAGGCGTGGTCTCGACCGCCAACCATGTCGGCAAACGCGAGGTCCTGGTCGGCAATCACGCGGACTAGGTCGGAACTTGACCGCTCCCGGATCCCGGATTCAGCGATACTTCTCCGGGCTATCGCGCAACACCTATCTTCTCGCGTTATCCAGTCTGTTCAGCGACATCTCGACCGAGATGCTCTACCCGGTTTTGCCGGTCTATCTGACGCAAATGCTGCACGCGACGGGCGGCGTCATCGGCCTGATCGACGGCTTTGCCCAGGCCACTCAGAATATCGTGCAGGGCTTCTCCGGCACGTTTTCGGACAGGCTGCAACGGCGCAAATCGGTTGCGCTTGCCGGCTATTTTCTTGCGGCGATCGCAAAGCCGCTGATGGGGTTTTCCACAGTTTGGCAAGGCGTCTTCGGCGCTCGATTGCTGGATCGGCTTGGCGCCGGAATCCGCTCCGCCCCGCGCGACGCGCTTATCGCGTCCTCAGTTGAGCGAAAGGACAGAGGCAGAGCTTTCGGGCTGGAGGGTTTCGGCGATAATGCCGGTGCCTTTCTGGGCCCGCTGCTGGCTGTTTCCCTGCTTTATGTGCTGCACATCGGGATGCGCCCCATTTTTTATCTGGCGATCATTCCCGGGCTATTGGCGTTTTTTATGGTTCTGCTGGTAAAGGAGCACCCAACAGCGACAAAGGCCGCATCGAAGATCAGTTTCGGGCTGGGACAGTTTCCGAAAAGCTATTGGCGGTATCTGCTGGTGACCGCCCTATTCGGTATCGGCAACTCCAGCAACGCATTTCTGATTCTGCGGACACGCGAAATCGGCATCCCGCTGGAAACGACGATTCTGATCTATGCGGCATTCAATCTCGTGGCGGCTTTGATTTCCTACCCGGCAGGGACGTTTTCGGACAGTTGGGGAAGAAAGACGATCCTGCTCGCGGCTTTCGTCATCTTCTTGATCGTCTATCTCGGCTTTGCCCTCACTCAAAACGTGCTTCTGATCGGCGCCTTGTTCGTCTTCTACGGGTTGTATCAAGGGATATTCCGTGCGGTCGGCAAAGCGCTTGCCCTGGACTTTGTGCCGGACCATCTGCGGGCCAGCGGTGTGGGCTGGTACAGCACCACGGTGGGTCTGCTGCAACTTCTTGCCAGCATCGTCGCAGGAACCCTGTGGGACCGATTGGGACACGTCGCGGTGTTCTATTATGGTGCTGTCTTCGCAACAGTCGGCAGCATTGCATTGCTTTTGCTTATTCCGGGGGAACCCGATCGCTCCGACCGGGCAACGCAATCGGCACCTAAGTGAACCGCGGCAATCCTCCAAAGCCCGAGGTCATCGGTATCGACCATATCTATATCGCCGTTTCGGATGTGGCGACGTCTGAGGGTTTCTACGACCGACTGATGGGTGTTCTGGGGTTCCGCAAGAACAGCTTCGACATCGGCCGCGACCACCATATCCAATATTACAATCGCCATTTCGGCTTTGTGTTGAGACCGGCGCGAGGCGGAACGCACGATCCCTATAGTCCCGGTCTGCATCATCTATGCTTGCGCGTGGATAGCGCCGAGGACGTCGCCGATGCAGCGGCCGGGATCCGGCAGGCGGGCATCGATGTAACAGAGCCCAAACTCTACCCCGAATATGCGCCGGACTATTGCGCCATATTCCTATCCGACCCCGATGGGGTGCGGCTCGAGATCACGAACTATCGCCAGGAACGACGGGATCGGCACGATCGGTGGACGGAATCATAGGCGCCGTCACGCCGAATTTATTCAGCAGCGACCGCACCAGCCCAAAGACCGGCTCAAGCACATAGGCCAGCCGGTGGCTGTACCCGACCTCATAGAGGCCGTGGCTGGTTTCCCAGTTCAAGAGGGTTTCGCGGGCCATTTCGTTGATCATCGCCTCAAGTTCGCGCACCCGTGTCGCTGCGGCCAGCGTATCGAATTCGATCAGCCTGAAAACGAAATACAGCAGGCTGCAGATGATAAGGAACAGGATGACGCCAGCCGGCGGGAAGGCCGTATAGATCAGCGTGGTGGCGGCGAGGGTCGCGGGCACGCTGATGACGCAATATTGGTTGAACACCGAGTTTCTCTGCATGATCTCGGTACGCAGCGAGTTGTACTCAAACAGCAAGGCTTGGACCTTGTCTGTCGTCGACATCGGCGAATGAGCAGTCATCGGCGCCCCACCTCATCATGGCCAGCGATCAGCTTACGGTAACCCCGAATTATGTTGGATCGCAATAACATCGCTGGGCGAGCCGGCAGGAATATTGCGCGCTTTGCCCCAACTGCTAGGTTGCACAAAGCAGACCGAAGGAAGGAAACGCCGAATGGCGAACTGGACGCATCGTTACGGGAAAATCAACGGCATCGACATGCATTGGGTTGAGGAGGGCGAGGGGCCGCTCGTCATTCTCTGCCATGGTTTCCCCCATCTTTGGTTCAGTTGGCGACACCAGATTGCGGTCATTGCGGCGGCAGGCTGGCGGGTGCTCGCACCCGACATGCGCGGCATGGGCCAAACCGAGGCGCCGGCGGACACCAGCCAGTATGACTGCGATCATACGGTCGGCGATCTGATCGGGCTGATGGATCATTACGGAGAAAAGCAGGCCGTATTCGCCGGTCTCGATTTCGGTGTCTTCGCGGCCTATGACCTCGCCTTCCGTCATCCCGAACGGGTGCGGGCCCTGATCGGGCTGGAGAACCCAGTGACCCCCCACAACCCCGCTATTTCACCCTTGGACGAATCGCGGGAGATGTCGAAGAAGCATTTCACCCACATCACCTATTTCGAGCCCTACGGCCCCGCCGACGCAGACCTTGGAAACAACGTGCGGGACTTTCTGACGAAGGTCTATTACGCGCTCTCGGGAGATTATCATCTGCTCGATATGTGGAATCACCCGCCCGGTACGAGCTATCGCAACGCCTTGCCGCCGAACCCGCCGCCCCTTCCCTGGTATTGGCTGAGCGAGCTGGAGTTGGAGTTTTATATCTCCGAATATAGCCGCTCCGGCTTCACCGGCGGGCTGAACTGGTATCGCGCGATGGACTTGCGATGGCATCAGCGCAAGCAGTTCGAGGGCAAGAAGAACTCTGCGCCTTTCTTCTTCATCGGCAGTGAGCACGACGTTGATCTTGAGGGCTTTCACGGCGACGATCCGTTGGGTCAGCTCAAGAACCAATACAGCGACATTCGTGCAGTCGAGATGATCGGCCATGCCGGTCATATGGTTCAGATGGAGCGGGCCGAGGAGGTTAACGCCCTGATGCTGAAGTTCCTGGCGACGCTGAAGGCTTAACTAACGCCGGCTGGCCTGCACCGCGCGGCCGAGACTCTCGAGCGCAGCGCGCAACTCGCCGTCGGGAACGGCCTGGGTCAGTTCGACCAGCTGGGATTCCTCGACGGGGCTCAAGGGGCGCAGATTGGCCATCGGCGGCATGCGCGTCGGCGGACGCTGCACCAGCTTGATCCGCGCCACGGCGCGATAGCCGAAAACGGCGTTTACCCGCTCGATCAACTGGGGCATCGAATGCTGCACCTCGATGGCACGGGCCGGAACGATATCGATGGTGAGCGTGGCATCCGTGCGCTCGCCGCGCGGGAAGGCGAGCTTCACCGGCGCCGTCACCTGGCCCAGATCGGCACCAACGATCAGCGGCCAGTCGGTGACCAGCTTTCCATAGCCCAGGCCTTTTTTTCCCAGAGCTTTGCCGGCGACACCGGGAATCATGCGTGACATATGGCGGGGACCGGACATGGTCATGTTATAGGCTTCTCATGCCTACGACCGCTAGAGCAACGAAGACGCAGGATCTCTCAAGCCAGTTATTGGACTGGTACGATCGGCACCGCCGCGTATTGCCTTGGCGCGCGCCTGCGGGGAAGCTGACTGAGCCTTACGCCGTCTGGCTGTCGGAAATCATGCTTCAACAGACCACCATTGCTGCGGTCATCCCCTATTTCCTGCGTTTCCTGCAACGCTGGCCGTCGGTCGCCGATCTGGCTGCGGCTCCATTGGACGACGTGCTGACCGAATGGGCGGGCCTGGGCTACTACGCGCGTGCCCGCAATCTGCACGCCTGCGCCAAGGCCGTGGTCGAGCGCCACGGCGGCATCTTCCCTGCCGACCGAGAGGCGCTGAAGGCTCTGCCGGGCATCGGCGATTATACCTCCGGCGCGATTGCCGCGATCGCCTTCGATATTCCGGCTGCTGCTATCGACGGGAATGCCGAACGCGCTCTTTCGCGCCTGTTCGATATCGAAACGCCGATGCCGCTCGCCAAACCCGAACTGCGGCGGATCGGCGAATCGTTGGTGCCGGCGGATCGGCCGGGTGATTTCGCCCAGGCTCTGATGGACCTGGGGTCGACAGTCTGCACGCCGCGCAAGCCGGGCTGCGTGCTGTGCCCCTGGCGTGAACCGTGCCGTGCCCTTGCTTTGGGCATCGCCGAGAGCCTGCCGCGCAAGGCTGAGAAAGCCGTCAGGCCTCACCGGGCCGGAACCGCCTTCTGGGTTGTCGACGACACAGGCGCGGTATTGCTTAGGCGGCGGGCGGAAAAGGGGCTGCTGGGGGGCATGATCGAGGTGCCGTCGACCGAATGGGGGCCGACGCCGCCTTCGCCATCCGACGCCAGGTCCGCCGCACCGCTGGAAACCGACTGGCGGGTGCTTCCGGGCCAGGTGCGGCATGTCTTTACCCATTTCGAGCTGACCTTGACCGTCTGGACGGGGAGGGTCTCAGGGCGCGGCGACGCAAAGCTGGGCATGTGGGTAAAACCCGATAAGTTCGGGGACTATGCCCTACCTAGCCTCATGATGAAGGTCGTGAGACACGCTATGACTAAGGCCGGCTGTTAAGGCCGCTCTATCTCGATCCCCACCGTCGCGGCATCGGGGAAAATGTCCGGCTTTTCGATCTTCACCCGCACCGAAGCAACGGTGAAATGGGTCAGGCAATCTGCGGCGATCTTCTCCGCCAGTGTCTCGATCAAATGGAAATGGCCGGTGGCAACGATGGCGCGGATCGCCTTGACGACATTTTCATAGGATAGGACGCTATCGACCGTGTCGGTGGCATCGGGTGCGCGCGGGCCGACGCTGAGGTCGATCGATACGCGGATGCGCTGCGGCTTGATCTTCTCATGCTGATGCACGCCGACCGAGGCGATCATCTCCAGGTCGCGCACGAAGATGCGGTAATTCTTGCCCGTGTTGCGGGTCGGGCTCACACCATCTCCGCGCGGATTTGCTGGCGCAGAATGTCGATCGGAGTCGGCCGTCCATCGACCTCGAAATGCCAGAACAGCCAGCCGTTGCAGGCCGGCGCATTCTGCACGGCCGCACCAACCTTATGGATCGAACCCCGGCAGGCACCCAATAAAGTGCGCGATTCTATCGTCCCGTCGGCATAGATCTCGGCATTGTGACGGCGCCCGGAATCGAAGATCAGCGTGCCGGGACACAGCAGTCCGCGCTCGACCACCCGCCCGAAGGGCACGCGCGGTTCGTTGCGCTTCGACGGGGTTGCAGCCAGCGCATCGCGCGCCAGCGGCTCGATTATGCGGATGCGCTCCAGTGCGACCTTGGCATAACCCTCGTCTCGGTCGATGCCGATCCACCGCCGGCCCAGTCGTTTTGCCACCGCACCGGTCGTTCCGCTCCCGAAAAACGGGTCCAGCACGATATCGCCCGGGTCGGTCGTCGCCAGCAATATGCGGTGCAGCAGCGCCTCAGGCTTTTGCGTCGGATGCGACTTGACGCCCTTGTCGTCGCGCAGGCGTTCGCCGCCGCTGCAGATCGGGATCACCCAGTCGCTGCGCATCTGCAGGTCGTCGTTTAGACCCTTCATCGCGTGATAGTTGAATTTGTACCGCGCCTCGGGGCTTTTCGCGGCCCAGATCATGGTCTCATGGGCATTGGTGAAACGGCGTCCGCGGAAATTGGGCATGGGGTTCGATTTCAGCCAAACTACATCGTTCAACAGCCAGTAATTCAAATCCTGCAGCGCCACGCCCATGCGGAAGACATTGTGATAACTGCCGATCACCCACAGGGCGCCGTCATCCTTCAATATTCGGCGGGCAGCAGTCATCCAGGCGCGGGTGAACTCGTCGTAGAGTTTGAAGTCGGCGAACTTGTCCCAATCGTCGTCGACCGCGTCGACTTCCGAGTTGTCCGGGCGCAGCAGCGACCCGCGAAGCTGCAGGTTATAGGGCGGGTCGGCGAAGATCAGGTCGACCGATTTGGCGGGCAGAGAGTTCATCCGCTCAATGCAATCGCCCATCACGATCCGGCCGATCGGAAGTTCGGTGTCGATTGTTGATATGTCTGGTTGGTACGTCGTCATTGCGGCGCGATCTTCTTGCGCGCGACTCTCCCAGTCAATCTATTTTTTCGTTCAGAGTCAGAGGCTTGCCGCAAAGCACTCGCGTACCGGCGCAAAAGAGGTGCGATGATGCGGCGTGGGACCGAATCTTTTCAACGCGTTGCGATGGGCGAGCGTGCCGTAGCCGACATTCGTGGTCCAGCCATACTCAGGATGGGTTTCGGCCAATTTCTGCATCAGCCGGTCGCGGACCACCTTGGCGACGATCGAGGCAGCGGCGATCGACAGGTGAATTCCGTCTCCGCCGATGACCATTCGGCACTGCATAGGCAGGCCGGGGTGTTGATTCCCATCCACCAATGCCAGATCCGGCAATACGGTCAGACCCGCTACGGCGCGACGCATCGCCAGGAATGAGGCCTGTAGAATATTGATGCTGTCGATCTCGGCGACGCTGGCCTGGCCTACGCCCACCATCGCACAGCCGCGAATCTCCAGGTCCAGCCGCTCTCGGGCGCACAGCGTCAGCTTCTTGGAGTCGTCGACTTCGCGTGCCACTGAGCGGGGCAGTTTGCGCGGCAAAATTACCGCTGCCGCCACGACCGGACCGGCCAGCGGCCCGCGCCCGACCTCGTCGATACCCGCGACGATTCCGGCGAAGGCGCTCTCGAATTGAAAATGGGGCAGGCGGGACTCGCGCATAGGCAAAGCTAGCCCAAGGTGGACCGGCGAAAAAGCAAAACATCGATCAGAAAAGCGACAATTGTGCCTTCGCTGGGCTGCCGCTCCTGAACAAGGTCAGGTTCAGCGCCGGCCTGGGTTTGTCCAGGTGAAGTCGCTTTACCACCAGGGCAAAGCGCTGCTGGAGCAATTGGGCATAGGGTCCGGTGCCGGTCATGCGGGTGCCGAAGCCGGCCTGGTTCAATTTACCGTCCCGGCATTGGCGAATCAGACTCAGAACCTTGTCCGCGCGGTCGGGGAAATGACCGCGCAACCATTCTTCGAACAGGGTTTTGATCTCATAGGGCAGGCGTACGATGATCATGCCTGCGCGCTCGGCCCCTGCCTCGGCCGCTGCTTCCAATATAGATTCCAGCTCATGGCAGGAAAGGCCTGGCACGATCGGCGCGGCCATGACGCTGACCGGCACACCGGCTGACCTCAGCACCCTAATCGTCTCGATTCGCTTTTGCGGCGTTGCCGCCCTGGGTTCCATAGTTCGGGACAGTTCGCGGTCCAGCGTTGTGATCGATACGCCGCATCTGACCAGCCCCTTGGCCGCCATCGGCCCCAATATGTCCAGGTCGCGCTGGATCAGCGCCGATTTGGTCAGAAGCCCGACTGGATGTTCGAATTCGGACAGCACCTGAAGAATGCGGCGGGTCAACATCTCCGTGCGCTCGACCGGCTGATAGGCATCGGTATTGATGCCCAGTTGAATGACGGCGGGCGTGTAGTTCTTGGCCGACAGTTCCGCGCGCAGCAATTCCGGCGAGTCGGGCTTGCGAAATATCCGGGTCTCGAAATCCAACCCCGGCGACAAGTTCAAATAGGCGTGGGTCGGCCGGGCAAAACAATAGATGCAGCCGTGTTCACAACCCTTATAGGGGTTGATCGAGCGGTCGAAGCCGACATCGGGCGAGTTGTTGCGGGTGATGATCCGCTTGGCCGTGTCGATGCCCAGGATGGTCTGGGACGGTGCGCTTTCCCATTCGTCGGGTTCGGCGCCGCCCCAGCCGTCGTCAGTCGTTATCCGGTCCGGCGAATCGAACCGCCCGCTCGGCCGGTTCGAAACTGCTCCCCGGCCCTTGCGCGGAACATCCGGCAGGGCGTCGATCTCAGTTCTGATGCGCAACTCGGCCATGGACCGAATATAGCGCGCAGATCAGAACTTACAATGAACAAATAGAGATTAAGGCGCGAGACTCTTGTTCACGACCTCGAAGATGTCCCGCGACTTCACGCGTCCGGCCAAATCCTTCAGCACCGCCTCCATCCGGCTGCGCTGCGGTTCGGCGAAGCGCCGCCACTGGCGGATCGGTCCCAGCATGCGGGCGCCGACCTGCGGGTTGGTCGTGTCGAGATGAGCGACGATATCGGCCAGCAGGCGATATCCTTCGCCCGCCGGGTCGTGAAATCGCGCGAAGTTGCCGTCGGCAAAGCTGCTGATCAGTGCGCGTAGTCGGTTCGGGTTGCCGGTCGTGAAGTCGGGGTGGCGCATCAGCCGGCGGACATCGCCCAGGGTCTGCGGCCGGTCTGCGCGCGCCTGGACCGAAAACCATTTATCCAGGGTCAGCGCATTGTCCTTGTGCCGGTCATAGAAGGCAGCAAGCGCCGCCTCCCGTTCCGGTCCGTCGGTGTCCGCCAGCGCAGCCAGAGCGCCGATGCGCAGGGTCATGCCTCGGGCAGCATGGAACTGCCGGTCCGCCAGCGCCACGATCTCCGCATCGGGTGCGGCCATCAGCAATCTAAGGGCTGCATTGTGCAGGGCACGCCTGCCGATCGCCTCAGCCGACAGGTCGCTCTCGCTGTCCTCGTTACCGGGGCCGGTTCGGTTGTAGACCTCAAGCAAAACCGGGCGCAGCCGATGGGCGAGCGTCTCGCGGATTGTGTTGGTGACGGACGTCAAGATCGCGACATCGACCGGCGTCGCATATTCGGCCAGCGCCGCGGCATCGGGCAGCATCAGCATGACCGCGCCCAGGCCGGGGTCCAGCCCACGGTCCTGCAGCATCGTCCGGGTCGCGTCGGTCAACAGGTCGATCAGTTTTGCCGCATCTGGATGGGCAGGACGCGCCGCGCTGGCGAGCAATGTGCGGATAGCCAGTTCCTGCCCTGAATCCCACCGCGCAACCGGGTCGTCGTCGTGGGCGGCCAGGAATGCCAGTTCGGACCCGCCGAGGTCGGTTGTAAGCCGGACCGGCGCTGAAAATCCGCGCAGCAGCGATGGCGTCGGCGCGGCCGGAATATTGTCGAATTCGAATCGCGCGCTGGCGGTTTTCAGCTCCAGAACTTGTTCGGTCTCACCGTTCGCGCTCAGCGCAAAGGCTTGGCCGTCGGGTCCGATCAGGGCGATGCGGATCGGCATATGCAACGGCGCCTTGTCCGGCTGGCCGGGCGTCGGCGCAGTGGTTTGGCTGAGCGTCAGGCTGAATCGCTTCGCCTGGGCGTCATAGCTGCTGCTCGCGCTCACCAAGGGTGTGCCGGCCTGGCTATACCAGGTACGAAACTGGCCGAGATCGACGCCCGAAGCATCTTGCATCGCCTGAACGAAGTCGTCACAGGTGACGGCCTGACCGTCGTGGCGCCCGAAATAGAGATCCATCCCGGCGCGGAACCGAGATGGACCCAGCAGTGTGCGGATCATTCGAATGATTTCCGCGCCCTTTTCATAGACCGTGGGCGTGTAGAAATTATTGATCTCGATATAGCTGTCCGGGCGGATCGGATGGGCCATCGGCCCCGAATCCTCAGGGAACTGCGACCGCCGAAGCCTGTCGACTTCGCTGATCCGTTTGACGGCCTCGCCCGATTGGTCGCCGGAAAATTGCTGGTCGCGAAAGACCGTCAGCCCTTCCTTCAGGCTGAGTTGGAACCAGTCGCGGCAGGTGACGCGGTTGCCGCTCCAATTGTGGAAATATTCATGGGCGATGACGCCTTCGACGCCGGTATAGTCGGCATCGGTCGCTGTATCGGGGGTGGTCAGCACATATTTCGTGTTGAAGATATTGAGGCCGGTGTTCTCCATGGCCCCCATATTGAAATCTCCGACGGCGACGATATTGAACACGTCCAGCTGATATTCCCGCCCATAGGTTTGTTCGTCCCAAACCATCGACGCCTTCAGCGAGCGCATCGCATGGTCCAGCTTGTCCAGATCGGCCGGCGCGGCATAGATGCCCAGCGTCACAGTGCGGCCTGAGGCAGTCACGAATGTATCGTTGATATGCGACAGCTTGCCGGCGACCAGCGCGAATAGATAGCTCGATTTCGGGAAGGGGTCGTCCCACACCGCATAGTGGCGGCCCTCCGGCAGATCGCCTGCTTCAATCGGATTGCCGTTCGACAGCAGGACCGGATATTCAGCCTTGTCGGCGGCCATCCTGACCGTCATCGGCGCCATCACGTCAGGCCGATCGAAATAATAGGTGATCTTGCGAAAGCCTTCCGGCTCGCACTGGGTGCAGAAGGAACCGGACGAACGATAGAGCCCGTCCAGCGACGTGTTCGCCGCCGGGTCCAGCC
>Ga0182030_10015966_pt1 | contig 14666 bp, 10 predicted proteins | sample 812S3MmetaG_FD_121299 | JGI IMG/M metagenome (GOLD analysis project Ga0182030, IMG submission 121299) | Permafrost microbial communities from Stordalen Mire, Sweden - 812S3M metaG (Illumina Assembly) | ecosystem: Environmental > Terrestrial > Soil > Wetlands > Permafrost | place: Sweden... | reverse complement strand
CCCGGGGCACCTGCCAACACACCGAATGCGGAAGATGCGCAGCGCATTCTGGAGAACATTCGCGCGGCGCGCAAACAAGCGAATCTGGTGGTCGTCTACCAGCACAACCACGTGTTCGGCAACAGATCTTTCTCGACGATCTTCACGGAGGGCATGCCGGAACGGCTCGCACCCAATGACTGGCTGAGGAAATGGACGCACGCCGAGATCGATGCGGGCGCAGATATCGTGGTCATGCATGGCGCGCCCGTCCTGCACGGGGTCGAGATCTATCACGGCAAGCCGATTTTTTACGATCTCGGCAACTTCATCTACAACGTACCGCCGTGGCTTTCCTATATTCATGAGCCGATGAGCTGGGAGAGCGCCGTGGCGTATGTGGAATTTCAAGGCCGGAGCCTGCACTCGATATCGTTCCGCCCCATCGTGATGAATTACGTTGGCGAAGGCGAGGCCGACATGCATGATGAATACGCCAACAACCAGTTCATTCAGACGCGCGGCCTGCCGTCACCCGCAACGGGGGCGCGCGCCGGCTACATTCTGGAGCGGCTCGCCGAACTGTCGAAGCCTTTCGGCACCAGGATCGAAGTCAAAGGCGAGACCGCTGAAATCAGGCTGAAGACCGGCAATTAGAGCGTTTCACAGATGCAGTATCCGTTCGCTCTGCCGCTAACCGTCGGTAGAGGTGCGGAACCCATCCCGTCAGCATTCGCTTCATGCCAGTCCCGGCTTCCCCGACCCGAACGGAATCACATGAAACGTTTCGCTGATCAACGGCACAACGCATTGTGTTCGATCAGGAAGTACAGACCGCTGCCTGAAAAGGTCACGTGCTTATAGGAGGCACAGCATCATGTCAAACGTAGGTTCCCTTCCCAGTCCTGGAGCGCCCTGTGTTCCTGCCGGCGTTTCCAATCCAGGTCATGAATTCGACGCGTTCCATTACGGCTTTGGAGTCGCGACACAGAATGCAGTTGCGACGGGGTCAGTAGCGCACCCGGACAACCTTGACGAGGCGCGCTACCTGGATAAGTCGGCGACTTACAGCAAGGGGCTGAAGCAGGCCGGGCCCGGCCTTGTGGACCTGCCAACGTTTGCCAAATTTCGTGCAGAGTATTCCACGCCGGGCAATGGCGATCTCCAATCCCAGGGCACACTGATCGGGACGCCGGGCAGCGTGTACAGCAAGCTGAACGGTCCGCAGGGCGCATTTGCGATTTCGCTCGCCGGAGCAGATTCGCGCACATTCGTTTCGCCCCCGCCGTTCACGGTCCGGTCAAAGGAATACGCTGTCGAGCTGGTGGAACTTTACTGGGCTTCGCTGCTGCGTGACGTTCCATTTTCGGAGTACGAAGGCAATGCTACGGCGATCGCGGCCGCGAATGAGCTCAATTCGTTCGGCGCCGCCTATAAGGGCCCGCGGGATTCTTCGGGAACGGTTACGGCCCGAACCCTGTTTCGCGGCGGACTGACTGCAGGCGGGACGAATTACTTCGACGGGGAACTGGCCGGGCCGTATTTATCGCAGTTCTGCATCCAGCCGACGACACTGGGCGCGCAAGGCATCAGTCAAATGGCCTCGAACTTTGCCCCGGGCATCGATTTCATGACGGACTTCAACGAATGGCAAAACATCCAGAACGGCGCCGCGCCGAGCCACTCCCTGAGCATGGATCCGGTCGCGCGATTCATGCGGGACGGACGTGCGCTGGCTGCCTATACGCACGTGGACCAACTCTACCAGGCTTATCTGGTTGCCTACCTTTCAATGAACACGATGGGGGTGGAGGCTAATCCGGCGTCCCCTTACTACGCTTACACAAACGAAAAAGCCTTCGGCACGCTGGGTGGGCCGGATATCGCGGCGACCCTTGCCGCGGTGGCCCGGGAGGCGCTTAACGCGGTGTGGTTTCAGAAATGGCTGGTGCATCTTCGCCATCGGCCGGAGTCGGGCGGCGGCATCGTACATATACTGAAGACACAACCGCCCGGCTCCATTCTCAAGACTGCCGCCGGATTCGATACGTTAGACAGCACCGTGCTGGACTCCGTGGCAGTGAAACTGAGCCACCTGCGATATGGCAGTTACCTTTTGTCGCAGACATTTCCGGAGGGGTCGCCCACACATCCCGCATATCCGACCGGCCACGGGGCGGTAGCAGGAGCCTGCATTACCGTACTGAAGTTCTTTCTGAATTGCGATCAGCCTTTCGCCGCGCTTGCGACGCCGGTTCTCCAGCCGGCGGCTGACGGCCTGTCGCTTATGCCGTACGTCGGCCCGGACAAGTCCGGGATGACGGTCAACGGTGAGCTGCACAAACTGGCGCACAACATATCCTTCGGGCACGGGATTCATGCGGGGATTCATTGGCGCGGCGACACGGACTGGTCAATCATTCTGGGCGAAGCGGTGGCACTGAAGTATCTGCAGGATCAAGCTTACGGATACAACGAAAAGATCGCCATCCCGCTTCGAAGACTGGACGGCACGGTGCACACGATCAGCAACTGAGCCGTCGGTGCCGATTGGCCGGGAATGGCCACCGGAGATTCTTTGTATAGAATCACTGGTCATGAAACTCAGACGTTTGGCGTTCGTGATTGGGGGGTGCCGCCGCTGTAGCGGGGTTCGTGACGCAGGGGGCGCATGCGTCGACAGGGCCGATTCCGCTCAATTGCGACCGGGCGTGCCTGGAGGGCGTGCTGAACCAGTACCTCGCGGCGCTGGTGGCCCACGATCCGAAGCGGCTGCCGCTGTCGGCGGACGTGATGTACACCGAGAACGATCAGCAGCTCGACGCCGGGGATGGATTCTGGAAAACAGCGCAGAGCGTGGGCAATTACAAACACATCTTCGCCGATCCCGAAACCGGCCAGGTTGCCATGATGGGCACGATGCATGAGCCGAATACTCCACTGCTGATGAGCCTGCGGCTGCGCATCGAACTGGGGCGGATTACTGAGATCGAAAGCGTCTACTTCCGCGCGGGCGGGGGTGGCCCGAACAACATCGCCGCGCTGGATGCGCCGGGATATAAGGCCGAAGACATGTGGTTCAAATCGATTCCCGCAGCGCAGAGGCCGACACGCGCGGAGATCATCGCCGTCGCCGACAGCTACTTCAGCGGGTTGCAGAAGAATGACGGTAAAGGCGTCTACAACTTCACCAACGACTGCGACCGCATCGAAAACGGCTCGCACACGACGAATGTGCCGCGTCCGCCGAATGAGCCGAAGGATGCGGTGAACGGCTTCGCTATGGACTGCCTGTCGCAGTTCAAGCTGGGTTATTACTTCGTGGTGCAGAACATTCATCACCGGCGTTATCCGCTGGTGGATAACGAGCGCGGCGTGGTGTGGTCGCACGCGGTCTTCGATCAGGGGACCGTGAATGAAGGCGTGCTGTCGGACGGGCGCAAATATGCGTTCAAGGGGTTCAACCGCCCATCGAGCATTCTGGTGACTGAGGCGTTTCTGATTGAAAACGGCAAGATCCGTCGCGTGGAAATGATCGGGCCGTCGGCGACGTATCACACCAACTCGGCGTGGGGTCGCGGGCTCAGCGGAAACTGAGTATTAGCTACGCGTTCCCGATCAGGATTCCAGTGATGAACACCAGTGCGCCGCCGAGTCCGACCTGAATCGCGGCGGCGAGGGGCGGCGTATCCATATAGTGGTTGCGAATCCACGTGATCACCGCGAGTTCGAGCAGCACCACGACGATCGCGGCGGTCATCGCGGCGCGAAATTCGGGGATCAGAAACGGCAGCGTGTGACCGATGCCCCCGAGTGTCGTCATCAGCCCGCAGACCAGGCCGCGCATCCACGGGTGGCCGCGGCCGGTGAGGCTGCCGTCGTCTGACAGGGCCTCGGCGAAACCCATGCTGATGCCGGCACCAAGCGATGCGGCAAGCCCGACGAGAAACGCGTCCCAGCTTTTCTGCGTGGCAAAGGCCGCCGCGAAAACCGGCGCGAGAGTAGAGACGGATCCGTCCATCAGGCCAGCGAGGCCCGGCTGCACGATCTGCAGAACGAAGAGACGCCGGCTGGCTTCGTCTTCTTCTTTGCGGACATCGTGGCCCAGCTTCTCTTTTTCGAGTTCTTCGGCGCGGTTTTCGTGCGAGCGTTCTTCGTTGGCGAGGTCGTCGAGCAGTTGCCGCGTTTCCGGGTCCTGCGCGCGTTTGGCCGCGCTCTCGTAAAAGCGGCGGCTTTCGATTTCCATCGTGGCCGCCTGTTTGCGCACGTTTTCGAGGCCGAGCGGTTGCATCAGCCAGACCGGTCTGCGCGTTACGAAGCCGCTGACGTCATGCCGGCGGATGAGCGGAATGTGATTGCCAAAACGCTCCTTGTAGCGCTCGATGAGGCGACGCCTGTGACCGGACTCCTCGGCGCCCATGGCGTCGAACATCTCAGCCGATGCGGGAAATGTTTCCCGCAGGCCTTCGGCGTAGTCGGCGTATGTGCGCTCGTCGTCTTCTTCGAGAGAGATTGCGAGCGCGAGGATCTCGCGTTCGGAAAGGCTGTCGAATTTGCGCATGGCTTCAGGATCGCACTGGAGCCGCGGTTATTTGTGTTCTTCGGGCTTCTTCTCTGGCTCAGGCTTCGGAGCCGGACGAGGCGCCGGCGCCGGACGCTCGGGCACCGCCCTGGGCGCGGGTTCCGGCCGCGCCTGGGGAGCGGGCCGCTCAGGGGCCGGACGCGCGGCGGGCTGCGGGGCAGGCCGTGGGGCGGGTTCAGCTCGCGGCGCTGCCTGGGGCGCTGGCTCAGGTCGTTGTGCTGCCTGGGGTCGGGGCTGGGGCGCTGGTTCGGGTCGCGGCGCTGCCTGAGGTCGCGGCTGAGGCGCTGGTTCGGGACGTGGTGCTACTTGGGTCCGTGGCTGGGGAGCGGGCTCAGGTCGTGGCACTGCCTGGGGGCGTGGCTGCGGAGCAGGTTCCGGGCGCACCTGAGGTAAGGGCTGCCGTTCGGGTACCGGCGCTTGCGGCCGCGGCTCCGGAATTGGACGCGCCGCGGGCTGCGGAGCTGGCCGCTGCGGAACCACAGGTTGCTGCGGTGCAGCTGCCTGCCGTGCGGGCTCAGGTCTGTTCGGTTCGGGTCGGGCGGCCGGCACTTCGGGACGGCTGTTCAGCTGAGGCGGCTGACCGGGGCGAGCGGCCGGCACTTCGGGACGGCCGGTCAGCTGAGGCGGCTGACCCGGCCGAGCGACGGGGTTCGGCTCCGCGGACCGCGGAGCGGCCGGGATCTGAACCGGCCTGAGCTGCTCCGCCGCGGCTGGCCGCGGGGCGGGAGCACGATAGGGGGTTGCAAGGGGCTGGGCCTGCGCGATCTGCACGGGGCGTCCGCGATTCACCGAAGCAAACTGTTGCCGGTTAGACTCCGCTGCGCGAACATGCTCGACCTGCGCCGCGACTGGACGGGTGTGAGTCTCGCGAAGCGCCGCCATTTCCGCAGGTTCCGGCCGGGCGTTAATGCCGCGCGGTCCGCCATTATAGCTGACGCGTTCAGACTGGTTCACAACCACGTTGCGTTCGTACACGTTGTGCACGACGGTGACGTTTACATTCGTCACCGAGCGGTTGTACATGAAGTTGCCACCGTTCCAGTAGCCACCGTAGTAACCGCGCCCGGTATAGCCGAAGCCGTAATTAACGCCGCCGTAGAAACCTATGTGTTGACCCCAATAGCCGCGATGCCAGCGATAGCGGCCTTCATCGTAACCCCACCATGGCGGCGTCCATAGCGCATCGACGTACGGCGCGGTGACCCACACGCCGGGAACCCAGTAGTAGCCGGCGGAGGCATAATTCCAGTAGCCGGGAGTCCAGATATAGTTATCGCCGGGGCACGCAGGCTGGCTGTATTCGGGCAGTGGCGGCGGCGGGTCCGGAGAATAAACGGCCGCTTCACCGCCTCCACCGACATCCGGATAATCTGCCGCGGAGTAATCAGCGGAGGAACTGTAGCTGTTCGAATCTGCCTCAGGCGGGGTTTGATAAGCCTGAGTCTGATTCGGAAGCGATGACGTCTGGCTTTGCGGAGCCGCAGGGGCCGCAGCGGCAGAAGGCGCAACAGGCGCTTGCCCGTTCACCGGGGCCAGATTGCCATCGGCCGCGGGTGGATTTTGCGCAGTCTGCGAGTTCTGCGTGCTGGAACACCCGGCCAGTCCAACCGAAATTGCCGTGAGAAAAAGAACGAAACAGGTATGCTGACGCATCGGCGAAGTGTATTGCATTTCGGGGCCCGTTACACCCCGCTGCGCGAGCTATTCCGGGTCTAGCCCAGATACTGGACGTGAACGTAGGTACCAAGGCGCACGTTATAAGCCAGATACCAGCCAATGTGGTCGGGATCGTCATAGATGACGATGTCGTCGCTGTTCCAGACCCAGTCGTTGCAGAGATCGATATCAAAATCGGCGACGCTCCAGTAGAAGCCCCCAAACGAGAAGCGGCTGGGGCCTCCGCCTGCGAGACGCCACACATGACTGGGCCCGATGCCGGCGGTGAAGTGGCCGTGTTCAAAGGGGTGGTCGAGGTGATAGTTGGCATCGTTCCTGCCGGAATCATGACCGACCCACTGCCCGTTTGAATGCACGTGAGGCGCCTGGGGATGACCCGGCATGTCGGCCGCCGGGCGTTGCGCCCGAGCAGGCGCGGCGGGCCGTGCGGGAGTGGCTGGCTCCTGAGGCCGTGCGGCCGGTCTGGCGGGTGCGGGCGACGGACCGCGCTGCGGAACAAACCCTCCGCCCACCTTTCCCTCACCGCCTCTCGGGGCAGCGCCGCCACCCCTTTGCTCGCGCCCCTGAGACCAGACGGGAGCCGCCGTCACGGCAAGCGCAGAGAGTACAACCAGTCCGATTCGTAGTGCTTTCATGCCGCACCTCCTGGGGTAGATTACCACGCCCTGATGAAACGCTTATTTCAGCTCGACCTGAATCTCTGAGGCAGTCTGGCTGCCAATGTTCTCGGTGGCGTGCTGCATGGCGTCGCGCCAGGCGACTTCACCCTTGTGACGGGGATTGTCCACCGTCCGGCCGTCGCTGATGGCCATCGTGGTGTGCAGTTCGGTGAGATACACAACAACGTAGGCGGGGTGGTCGTGCAGAGGACTTTTGAGATGCGGCACGAGGATAGTGCGAAGGACGCGCACACGATCGTCCTCGAAGTCGACGGTGTGGTGTTCAGGGTCAAGTTTTACAGGGTCGCGCGTGTATTTGTGAGGCGGAAGGGGCGGCGCGCCCGGTTTGAATTCCACGATAACTTCTTCGGCCGCATGACCGGAGGCGTTCTCTTCGATGCGATTGCCAGGCGCGAAGTTCGCAGTGTCGCCGTCTTTGTGTGAGCCGGTGTCGCTCAGATAGACCACGACTGACTCGGGGTAGTCGCGTGCGGCGAGCTTTTCGTGCGGCGCGAGATTGACGCGCGTGACGTGAACCCAGGCGTTATCCACCTCAACGTGTATGTTCGCGGCCTGCGCGAGGAAAGGAGCCAGTGCGAGAAGCAGTCTTACTGATTGGCGCATGAGAAGTTCGCCGCGTCGTCCATGCTGCCCGAGCCAGAGTACTTTGCGACCTGCGGATACGGGCAGAGCGGACGCGTGCGGTCCACCTTGCCCGCGGTCGAATGCGATGCAATCATCTTCGCCGGAGCGCTGCCCTTCGTGACCCAGGTATCGAGTGTGGCCGCGAGGTCCATCTTGTTCGGGCCCTCGCCGCCGCCACAATGGCCCATGCCGGGCGCCATGAAGAGGCGGATGGAATCGGAAACTTTCTTTTCGCCGCCGTTCGTGTCAACGGCGCTCTTGTAGTACTGAATGGTGGCGAGCGGCGACACGTTCGTGTCCGCCCAGCCGTGGTAAAGCAGAAGTTTTCCTTTGTGGCCGAAGAACGCGCTGAGGTGGGGGTCGGTCGAGTTCATCACGACGTTGTCGGGCTCTTCCGATTTCGCGACGTCTATGTCGAAATCAAAGGTGCGCCAGTCCCAGGCAGGATTCTTAAACACGACGTACTTGTAGTGATCGAGCATGATGGCCGCCGGATCGGGACCCGCGGCGAGGATGGTCCAGCCGAGTTCAGAGCCCGGCACGAGCGCGGGAGCGATCTTCGCGCCGGTGCGCGGATTGGTGACATCCGTGTAAGTCTTGCGCACGGCTTCGACCTGCGGCGCAGTGAGGCACGCGGGGGAATCGGCACCCTTGCACAGCAGGACCGACGGATCGAACCGGCAGCGGGTGGGATCCGAGATGAGACCGTCTTTCAGGCCATCGGCGGCGTCGCATTGATCGAGCGCGGCCTGGTGGACAAGCTTGTATTTCGACTGCGGAACCGTGCTGGCGGGATCTTTCAGTTGCGCGAACGCGACCCAGAGCGCCATCGGCGTGCGATTGGCAGGCGCGCCGGCGATGATGCCGTCGTAATCGGCCGGGAACCTCTGCGCTTCCTTGAGACCCTGGCGTCCGCCTGTGGAGCAGCCGTTCCAGTAGGAGAGCTTCGCATTATTGCCGTAGAAGGCCGCGACGATCGCCTTCGACTTCACCGTCATCTCATGTTCGGAACGATAGCCGAAATCGATGAGCTTCTCCTGATGCCCGAGAGCGAAACTGCCGCTGCTGCCGACGTGGCCGGTATCGGTGGAACTGGTGGCGTAGCCGTCGCGCAGTGCGTCGGCCATCGCGGAGTAGCTGATAATGCCGGCCCATCCACCGTTGCCGACCGCCTGATACTTCTGATTCCAGTCCGCGGACGGCAGCCAGACTTCGACTTTGATGTCGGAGTCGCTCGAAGGCTTGAGCGTTGCCGTCACGCGGCAGAAGGCGGGCAGTTCCTTATATATATTGTTCGCCGGACCGCGCCCACCGCCCCGTCCGTTGGGATTGGCGGGCTCGACGAACGCGCCCGCAGCCACGGTCTGCGCGCCCGTGATGGTTGCGTCGGGAAAGCTGAGTGAAGTGAGGCTTTCGCACGTGGCGGCGAAGAGGGGAACACTGGCGACGGCAAGTGCAAGAGAAGTTTTCCAGACGAAGCCCATCGGGGAGTCTCCTTCGCGACGAGTATATATCCTATTTCACGCGGCCCGCGAAACCTGCGGCAATCATGGGAATCCGGAAGATCGATTTCGCATTGTTGCGCACGGCGGGCGGCGTCTCCAGTTCCCTGCCATCGGCTCCGAGCGCACCGCTCGCGACCACATAGAGCGTCTTCTTGCCGGGTCCCGAGAACGCGGCGCTGATCACGCTGCGGGGCGTCGGAATCAGGCCGAGATATTTGCCCTCCGGACTCAGCACCTGCACGCCGGGCCCGCTGGTGACATAGATACGTGCCGCCCCATCGATCGTCATGCCATCGCCCGCGCCTCCGGTGATGCCCGATTCGAGCTTGCCGAACACGCGCTGATTGCGCACCGACCCGTCGGGCTCGATATCGAATGCCACGATCTCGCCGCCGTTTGTGACGTAGAGCGTCTTTTCATCGGGGCTGAGCGTGATGCCGTTCGTGCGGATGTTTTCGCCGAGCGTGGTGACCTTGCCCGCCGGGTTCAGATAAAAAAGAGCCGCGCCGTTGAAGTAGAAACCGCCCTTCTTATCGGCGATGAGATCGTTGAGCCGGCCGAGACTTTTGCCGTCGATGTTGTCGGCGAGAGTCTTCCGTTCCGGCGAAAGCTCGGCGACCGCCGTGGGCTCTTTGCAGTTCGCCGGATCTTTGCCCGGATCGGTGCAGGTGCGCTCCACTCCGAAGATGCGTCCTTTGGAATCGATAGTGAGCGCGCCGGTGCCGTGCGTGTCTTCAAGAAAAACAGATACACGGCCGGTGTTGTCGAGTTTGCTGATGCGGCTGGGCTGTTCCTGGGCGAAGAGCAGTCCGCCGTCAGGGGTGCCGACGATGCCGTCCGCGTTATCGGTGTCCTGCCAGACAAGCGTCCACGAAGCCCCCGCCGCAATGACGCCGGGGATCGCTTTCACTGTCACTTCGCGCAGTTGGCCCGCCGGGCCGCCGCCGCGCTGGCCGAAAGCGATGGTGACGACTGCGAGAAAACACAGCGAGGCTGCGGCACGGGTCTTCCTCATGGAACGCTTCAATAATCTCACTCAGCGCAACAGCCGATGAACGTGGCCGCGAAAGCGCGTATAGATCCACGAAACGGCGATCAAAATCAGGCCGAGTGCGACGAACGAGAGGATCCGGTAGAGGGTTTCGAGATTCCGCAGGTCGTAAAGGAACGCTTTCAGAATGCAGACCAGAAGCAGCCCAAGGCCTTCGAGACGCAGCGTGCGGCCGCCCACGACGAATCCCGTCGCAAGCAGCGCCAGGCCTGTCAACGCCCAACTCGTTGTCAGCCATCCGCCGGAAACCTCGTCCCACAAAATTGCCATTACGAGAAGACTGGCGATAGACGAAAGGTAGCCTGCGGCGCGTCGCCCCTCGACGCCTCGTGACACGGCGGCGCAGGCATAGATTCCCGCAGCCGTCAGCGTCGACCAGACCAGACGCGGCGGATCGACATTGTTGACCAGACTCCCGAACAGAGCGAGAGTCGCGACAATGTAGCTCTCGACACGCATGTCTTGAGCCGAGAGACGGGTTCCCGCTCCCAGCAACCCCAGAGCGAAGATCGCAAGAAAGACCGGCGTCTGGTGGTCGTTTGCTTCCCTGCCAATAAAGAAGACTCCCGCGGCCGCGGCCGCATACGAAAGCAAAATTGCCGGCAATCCCGCGCGTCCCAGCCTGTGCCACAGCCAATAAAGGCAAGCCATCACTATTGGAGCCGCGGGGAGCCGCGCATGTTGTAAGCCGGGCTCATACTGCCCGCACCAAATCGTGCCGACGACGCCGAGAGCCTGCCACTGAAACCGGGTTTCGAACAGAGCAAGGGCCAATGCACAGCCCAGCATCGACCACCATGGATCGGGCGTCACGAGCCAAAGCGTGACTAAAGTGGCCGCTGCCGCAAGCCACGCCGCTGCGTGTTTCATAAGAGATTCGGCGCGCAGGCTCCAGAGCCAGGTCGCCGCCCACGCTGCGATCGCGGTACCGGCCAGGTCGATCCAGACCGCGCGTATCGGAAACCGCGTGAATTCGGACGCGTGTTCACCGGCCGCAATAACTCCTCCTGCCGCCGCCAGCGGTCCCCAGCAAAATCGCAACTCATCCGGCACCCCGGCAAGGCCCGCCGAAAGCACGATCACGGCCAGGCCGCTCTCCGCGACGCCCAGGTACCCAGTCGGCGCCTTTATCGCAATGGCGGCTGCCACGAGAAAGGTCGCAACGAAACTCATCATCCGATCCTGCCGGCGAACGCTCCGGTTCCAATAAAAGAGCGCGGCATGGAAAAGAAGCGCGGTGGTGCGCTGGTCGTTCCCATGCATAGTCGCTGTCAGCGCCAGCGAAGCAATGAAGCCGGCGATGCCGAGCCGACGCAGAAAGACGGAACGAACGCGCGCTCCGGCGAGATAGAGCAGCTCCGCCTCAACAGCCAGGGCAGCGACTTCCCAGATGCCATGCGCGCGGCCTGTAATCGCGAGACCGGCGAGCACTGCAGAAACAAATAACGAAGCCTCGTAGCTGCCGGCCCGGACGCGCTTCGCGAAATCTTCTTCGGAGCCGAAGCTGTGGGGAGGACGAATCATCAGCCGCGCCGCGGTATCACACAGAAAAAGCGCGGAGCCCAGGGCTGCGGCAAACCACAACCGGTCGTGCGCTGCACTCGACCAGAGCCGGTACGACAGTCCGAGGAAGCCCGCCAGGTTGGCCGTGAAAATCAGGCTGGACGCCCCTTCTTCAACCCCGCGCCAGGTTCGCACGAGATCGAATCCGTCGAACAACAGCCAGTAAACGAGGAACAGGGACTGCGTCTCTGCCAGTGGCGCGGCGGTTTGCGTACGCGCTGCGCAGGTCAGCCAGGTAAACACCAGGCCAAACATCGCCATCCCGTTCCAGCGAAATCGTGTGGCGAGATAAAGCAGCGAACCGGCCAGCGGAATCAGACTGGCGGTCGCAAGCGGCGTCGACGGAGATACTGCCAGCGCGGCAAACGCCGCAAAATACGCCGTCGCCGTGACTGCCTGCGAACGATAACGCAGTGAATGCGCAACCATGCCAAGCGCCACGGCAAATACCCCCATGGAACCGAGGAGCGGATTATGGATGATCCGCGACGCCGGAATCGCATAAATGGCGTATGCGCTGGCGTAGAGACCGGCCCAGCCGGCGCCGATCAGTCCCCTGGCGAAGACGCGGTATGGGATGCGCCGTTCCGTGCGAACTCCTGCGCCGAGAATTGCGGCGCTGGTCACCAGTGCCATAGAAGCCCGGCCCGCGGGGCTCACGTGCGCCAAAGAGTACGCGAGGAATAAGGCGATCCCGATCACAAGCACGACGGCGCCGACCTTATTGAGGATGCTGCCGCCCACCAAAACCTCCCACTCCTGGTCGCCGACCATGCTGCGCAGGCGGTAGAACAGCGTGGGTTCTGCAGAGTGCTGTACCGTCGCGACCGGCGCGGGTTCCGGCTTCGATTCAGGTACGCGCCGTGGCGCCGGCGCTATAACGCTCGCCGGGACAGCGGTGAACGGCGGGTCCGCTTGATCGCGCCCCGCCGAAGGCTCCAGCAAAGCCACGCGCCGCTCCAGATCGCGTAGGCGCTCGAAAGAAGCCGTGTCTCTGATCACGGCAGCCAGCCGCTGTTCAAGCTCATCGGTCGCCGCCCGCAGCCGCAGGCACCAGAGAAACATGGCACCGAGCAGAATCACGCTGATGATTTCCATGCCATCTTGAAAAGCACGCATACGCCCGAGCCGGCGGCTATCCCTTTCAAAGAGTTAGGCGTGAGAGTGGAGAAACTCTGGAACATTCAGTGCATGCTTCTGTACAATCCATGCATGCCTCTGCTGACGGACCCCGAACGCCGCTTTCTGACTGCAGTGGCGCGGTTGGCATACACGAATCCCTTTCTGCCCGAACGCACCGCGTATGAGCGCGCGGCGCTGGGCCGCGATTATGTGCCCGGCAGCCCCGTCTGGAGCGCATCGGTCACAGCGCCCGACCAGGTCTCCCCCAACCTGGCTCGCCTGCGCGCGCGCCTCGACCCGGTCGTAGAAAATGTGCGTTCGCGGCTCGCCGCCCATCCGGATGCGCATCCGGACGACGTGGCCATCTACGAAGACTGCGCGCACTATCTCGTGTTCGAGCGCTACTACACGGACTTTCAGGCGGCGAAACCCGGCTGGCGTTTTTATGACCGCTTCGCCGAAGACTGGAACCACCTGCTTCGCGGCGATACACACCGCTTCGAATCTGCCGTGCAGGCGCCGCACTACTTTGCCTGCTTTCGCCAGGTGCAGCAGGCATTTCATCAGACGTTCTTCAGTATCGTGGGCAACTCGATGCCCGCGGCGCAGCTCCGTGCGGCCGTCTGGCAATCGGTTTTCACGCACGATCTGCGCCGCTACGGCCGGCTGCTCTACAAGAAAATGGCCGATTTCCCGACGCTGATTACCGGCCCGTCGGGAAGCGGCAAGGAACTGGTGGCGCGCGCGATCGCCAATTCGCGATATGTCGCGTTCGACCCCGCGCGGCACGCGTTCGCCGGCGCCGACGATTTTGTCCCGATCAATCTTGCCGCGCTGTCGCCGACACTGATCGAGTCCGAACTGTTCGGGCATCGCCGCGGGGCGTTCACAGGCGCAACGGGAGATCGCAAAGGATGGCTCGATTCGTGTCCGCCGACCGGCTCGATCTTTCTCGATGAACTGGGCGAGCTCGATCTCGGTATCCAGGTGAAGCTGCTGCGCGTGATTGAAACGCGGCGCTTCTCACCGGTCGGAGCCACCGTGGTGCGTGAGTTTGCGGGCAAGCTGATCGCGGCGACGAACCGCGATCTGCCGGCAGAAATACGCGCCGGACGATTTCGCGGTGACCTCTATTACCGGCTCTGTGCCGATCAGATTCGCACGCCCTCGCTGCGGGAACAGATCGGCGATTCGCCGGAGAACCTGCATGAGCTGCTGGCGTTCACAGTGCGACGCGTGGTTGGAGAGGACGCCGAGCGCACCCTGGCGGAAGTGGAGGAATGGATCCACAAGAAGCTTCCCGCCGGATATGCGTGGCCGGGCAACTACCGCGAGCTGGAGCAGTGCGTGCGGAACATCGTGATCCGGCGGGCGTATCAGCCGATGTCCGATTCAGAGAAGGAGTCGACACCTGCCGCCGACCTTCTGGCACGCCTTAACAACGGCGGAATGACTGCTGACGAGCTGGTCTCGCACTACGCGGCGCTCATCTACACGAAGACCGGAAGTTATGAAGAGACCGCACGCCGTCTCGCGCTCGACCGGCGCACGGTGAAATCGAAAGTGGAGAATTTTCTCCGTTCGTCGACGTAAGGTTACGGCATCAGCCGGGGGATGCAGTCCGCGCGATCACTCCCAGAAGCTTTTTGGGGCATCTTCCAACGTGCGGAGATCTTTCACGACGTCGCCCGCGGCGAGACGTGGAACAAGCCGGTTACGGTCTTGTCCGGTGAGCTCCGACGAACCGAGCGCAATTTCACAGGGATCAACATGCCAGATTTGGGAAGCGTATTCCTGAATGGTACGGTCCGACGAGAATTTCCCGGCGCGCGGCTTTATCTTCACGAAAAATCGTACTTCCAGGCCTGGCAGGAAATGGCTTT
>Ga0182030_10015965_pt1 | contig 14668 bp, 12 predicted proteins | sample 812S3MmetaG_FD_121299 | JGI IMG/M metagenome (GOLD analysis project Ga0182030, IMG submission 121299) | Permafrost microbial communities from Stordalen Mire, Sweden - 812S3M metaG (Illumina Assembly) | ecosystem: Environmental > Terrestrial > Soil > Wetlands > Permafrost | place: Sweden... | reverse complement strand
TCATCCAGGAGGCAAACCGCAGCGGGTCGCCCTTTGTGGTGGGCACGCGGATGTCCGATACGCACAAAATGCCCTGGGCGCGGAAGATGACGAATCGATTTATGTCTGCGCAGATCAGCCGGTTGTGCGGCCAGCCTGTCCCGGATTCCCAGTGCGGCTTCCGGATGATGCACCGCGACGTGATCCCGCACCTGTTTTGCGAAAGCAACAATTACGACTACGAGACGGAGATGCTGCTGATCGCATCGCGGGAGGGATTCAAGATCACCTCGGTGCCCGTCAGCACCATCTACGGGGAGGAGAAGAGCAAGATTCACCCCGTGCGGGATACGGTTCGGTTTTTCGAACTGATCTCGCGGTACAAGCCGCTGGGAAAAAATTCGAAATTCGAAATTCGAAATTCGAAATTAGAATAGACCTAATGCGCCGTTGTCGGCTTGGGAGCGGGAGGAGGAGGGGTGGGCGTCGGAGCGAATTCAACCTTCAGGCGCGTCAGCATGTCGTTGACCATCGATTGCCGCTTCTGGTCCATCTCCTTGCGCAGCGCTTCCTCGATCTTCCGGCGCTCCTGAGTGTAGCGCAACGCATAGACCTCTCGCTGGTCATTATCCAGGCGAAGGTTGGATTTCGTAATCGCTTCCTGGATCTCCTGGGCCACTTTTTCCCGGCGGAAAAGCTCACGGTCCCGGAAAAGCTCCTGCTCCTCGGGCGGCATGCTTTTCCATTGATCGAGGTTTTCGAGGAATTTCTTCTGCTGATCGGGCGAGAGCTGTTCGAATAGCCGGCGCGCCTGGGTCCATTCGTCGGGTTTCGCCGGTTTCGGCTTGGCGGCTGGGGAGGATGCCGATATCGGCAGCACAGGCGGAAGAGCCGGGGTCTGCATGGGAGCCGGCGTGGAGGGTGTGGGCGACGGCGTGGGCGCCGCGCAAACGGTCCGGGATGCCGGCAGGAGGGCGAAACCGAGAGCCAGGAGGCAGGGAGCCGCAGCCTGGGCTAATTGACGTTGTCGTCGAGCCATAGCGAACTTTCTTCGTCCGCCACGAGTTCGTCCAGATGTTTGATCACTTCGTAGTCGGGATTGCCCACAATCTGCCGGGCAAAGGTGGGTTCCGCAGGCGCCCGGTGATGATGGCGGACCAAGCCGCTGGGCGCCACGGTGATGAGCGCCGCGATCGCGCAGGTGCCGCCGATGGCGAGCTGCCAGCTCCAGCGATGCATCGACCGGCTCAGTCTGGAAAAAAACGAGCGTCCGGGCCGGTTGTCCTGCTCTTCCTGATCTTCCTGACGGACAGCCCTCAGGACATTCCGGGCAAAGAACGGCGACACGGCGGGCTGCCGGGTTTTCCCGAGCAGTTTCCAAAGCTTGTCGTTATCGTCCGCGTTCATGGTGACTGAATATAGAACACGGCATTCCGAAGCAAGTTGCGCATGGTTGCGCCAATTTTTGCGTGAACTACACTTCCGTCGCTTCCAGGAAGCCTTCGAGCTGCCGGATACGGGTGGGGTGGCGCATCTTGCGCAGGGCTTTCGCCTCGATCTGCCGGATGCGCTCCCGGGTGACCTTGAACTGGCGCCCCACTTCCTCAAGCGTGCGGCTATAGCCGTCCACCAGCCCGAAACGCTGCTCGAGCACCTGGCGCTCCCGCTCGGTGAGGGTCTTGAGCACGTCGCCGATCTTTTCCTTCAAAAGGACGGCGGCCGTCATGTCTGAGGGGTTTTCGGCCCCCTTGTCCTCGATAAAATCGCCAAAACTCGTGTCGTCGCTGTCGCCCACCGGCGACTGGAGCGAAATGGGCTGCTGGGCCATCTTGAGCACGGCGCGCACCCGCTCGACCGGCAACTGGATTTCCTCCGCCACCTCCTCGGGGCTCGGCTCCCGCCCGTACTCCTGTACGAGCTGCTTCTGCACCCGCATCAGTTTGTTGATCGTCTCGATCATGTGCACCGGGATGCGAATCGTCCGGGCCTGATCGGCGATCGACCGGGTAATGGCCTGCCGAATCCACCAGGTCGCATAGGTCGAGAACTTGTACCCGCGCCGGTATTCGAATTTTTCGACGGCCTTCATGAGCCCCATGTTGCCCTCCTGGATGAGGTCGAGGAAGGAAAGGCCGCGGTTGGTGTATTTCTTGGCGATGGAAATGACCAGGCGCAGGTTCGCCTCGACCATCTCGGTCTTCGCCTTGAGGGCCTTGCGGAACCACGACTTCAGCTCGTTGTACTCCGCGATCATCTCCTCGGGCGAGAGCCACATCCGGGACTGCTCTTCGCGCAGCCGGGAAGCGCAGTCGGTCTTGCCGTCGGACTTGACCGGCTTTTTCCGGTTCGCGACCTCGTGCTGCATGTTCACGATCCGCCGGTAGGTTTCGTCCGCGATGTGGACAAACTCCTCGACGACCTTCTGCTTGAAGTAAAACTTCGGGTAGAGCTTCTGAAGCGCGTCGTGCGACTTCTTGAATTCCTTGAACGTCTTGGTGTTCGGGTTGGGCGTGCTCAACGCCATGAGGCCCTTGTAACGCCGGGCGACGTCCGCTGCTGATTTTTCCAATTGATCGCAAAGCCGCGGCAGCGCCTTCATGTAGCGCTCCCGGCTCTCGATTTTCTTGTCGAGAATGACCCGGTCAAAGCGTTCCCGGCCTTCAACCAGCTTCTGGGCCAGCTCCAGGTGGGCGCGGGCCGTAAACCCGAAACGATAGATGTGCTTCTGCACCATCAGTTCGGCATCCTCGATGCGCTTGGAGATTTCCACCTCCTGCTCCCGGGTGAGAAGCGGCACCTGCCCCATCTGCTTGAGGTACATGCGGACGGGGTCGTCCAGCACGTCCAGCTTGGAGTCGGTCTTGTCTTCCTCCTCCTCGTCGTGGGCCTTCTGGCCATCTTTGTACCGGTCGACCTCGGAAGAATCGATGATATCGATCTCCATGGCCCGCAACCGGGTCATGATCGCGTCCATTTCCTCCGGCTCGTTGACGCTATCCGGGAGGATTTCGCTCAGGTCATCAAAGGTGATGTAACCCTGCTCCTTGGCCAGCTTGACCAGCTCGCGCAGTTTTTCCTGGATTTCCGGCGCATCGAGCCGGTTCAGAACCGCAGGATCAGGAGGGGCAACGACAACGGCCTCCCCGCCGGCGGTTGCGACAGGCGCCGTGGCCGGGGCCGCATGGTGGCCGTTGGAGCCGTGCTTGGGCGCGGCGTGAGGCGGGTTAGAGCCGTTGGCTTTCGCGGGTTTGGCGGCCTTCGAGGGTTTGGCGGCTTTCGCAGGTTTGGCGGGTTTGGCGACCGAGGCAGGTTTGGCTGGTTTGGCGACCGCGGCGGGTTTGGCGACCGTGGCGGGTTTATCAGTGGCGGCAGACTCGGCCGGCGCTGCATCGGAATGGTTTTTCGTGGAAGCTTTGATAGGTTTGGAGGTCCGTGTGGTGGCGGGCTTGTCAGAGGAGGGTGTCCCTGTTTTTCGACTGGAAGGGAGGGCGGATTGAGAGGAATTGACGGGCTGAGGGGCTGATTCGCTATGCATACCGGGCCGGATCGACATATTTAGAAACCAGATCCCCGCCTCCCCGGAATATACTTATTCTAGGCCGGACGGGGACAAGGGCCGCGAAATATCCGTGATGAGTTTTTGCAGGTCAAGGATTTGTTTCTGAATTTCTGTAATCTCGGCTGCCGATAAATTGGGATCACGCATCCGCGCGAGAAGGACTTCGCGCCGGCGGGCCATATCGCGCGTCTCAATCGCGTTCCAGCACTCCTGCGCCGCCAGGATGCGGTTCTCCGGAAGGCGTTCCCGCAGCAGGGCTCCCAGCAGCGCCTGCCCTGCTTCATCCAGGCTCGCGGAAAACGCCGCCACGGAGGCCGGTTCGTCCAGCGACACTTCGCTGTCGAGGATTTTGGCAAGCAGCTCCGCGCCTTCCATCTCAAAGAGCCGCGGGCTCCAGGGCTGCTCCGCGATCCATCGGCGGATATCCGGGTCTCCAAGCGCCAGCAGTGTGAGCGCGCCGATTGGCTGGGTCGCGGCGAGCGGCTGGATTTGCGGCCCGGGCCTGGCGTCCATGGCGCCTGGTTTTGCGTATTGGGAGGATTGGCTGGATTTGCCCGAGCGATTGACCACGGTCCAGAAGTCCGAAAGGGGCATGCCCAGGCGCGTCGCCACCCTGCCGGCGACGGCTTCGCGCAGCAGCCGGTCGTTGATCAATTGCACATTTACCGCCAATGCCCGCGCAAATTTCACCTTGCCGCGCGGCGTTGCGAACTCCGGGTTCCCCGCCTGGGCGTCCACCTGATAGTCGAAGTAATCCCGCGCCGCCTCCACCCGGCTCACGAATGCCTCCGGCCCCTGCCCGCGGATGAGTGAGTCCGGGTCCTCTCCCGGCGGCAGTTCGATGACCCGCACCCCGAGGTCGAGCCCCAGGAGCGCCGGCAGCGAGCGCTCCGCCGCCTTGCGCCCCGCCCCGTCCGCATCGAAGCACAGGACGACCTCCTCCGCGTAACGCTTCAGGATGAGGGCCTGTTTCTCGGTAAATGCCGTCCCTTGCGCCGCGACCACATTCTGCACGCCGGCCTCGAACGCCGTGATCAGATCGATCTGGCCCTCCAGCACGATCGCGGTCTTCTTATCGATGAGGGCCCGCTTTGATTTATGCAGGCCAAACAGGATGTTCCCTTTCTTGAAAATCGGCGTCTCGGGAGAATTGAGGTATTTGGCCGCCTGCGGGTCGGCTGCGAGCACCCGCCCGCTGAAGGCGATCACCTCGCCCAGGTCGTTGCAGATCGGGAACATCACCCGGTCGCGGAACCGGTCGTAATAGTCACTCTGCGGGTTTTCCGTATCCCGCAGGGAGACGAGGCCGCTCTGGACGATTTCCTCGCGCTTGAAGCCCTGCCCGCTCGCCCATTCGCCAAACGCCTCCCAGGCATCGGGCGCATAGCCGATTTTCCATCGCCCGGCTACCTCGCCGGTCAGCCCGCGTTTCCTGAGGTAATTGCGCGCCGCTTTTGCCTCCGGCCCGGTCATCAGCAAATGGTGAAACCACTCTGCCGCCTGCTGGTGGATCGCCAGCAGCCGCTTGCGCAGATTGACCTCGCGATCCTCTCCCGGTGACCGCTCCTCCTCGACGATCTGGATGCCCGCCCGCTCTGCCAGCCGCCGGGCTGCCGTGGGGAAATCGACGCTCTCATACTTCGCGACAAAATCGAACACGCTCCCGCCCTCCCCGCAGCCAAAGCAGTGGAACCGCTGCCGCTGCGGATTGACCGTAAACGAAGGCGACTTCTCCTGGTGGAACGGGCAAAGCGCCTTGAACGCCGAACCCGCCCGTTTCAGCGGAAAATAGCTCCCGATGACATCGACAATGTCATTGGCCGCCGCAATCTGCTCGAGCGTCTCCTTTGGAATCATAGCCCTCCTCTTACTCCGAGCCCGCCCAAAACCGCCCAAACGCCTCAGACCAATCCCGGTCCTGCACGGCCGCCAGCGCATTGGTCCGCATAGTTTCCCGCAACGCCGGGTCCGCGAGCAGCCGCCCGGTTGCCAGGCTGAAGTCCTCGACGTCCAGGCTGCGCGTGACGTAACCCGTTACCCCGTTCTTCACCAATTCCCGCGGCCCGCCCGTATCCGAGACAATCGCCGGCAACCCCGAAGCCATCGCCTCAAGCACCACATTGCCAAAGGTATCCGTGGTGCTCGGGAATACAAAGATATCCGCCGACGCGAACGCCTTGGCAAGGTCCCCGCCGCTGAGATACCCGGTGAAGATCGCCTCCGGAAGGCTCTCCCGCAGCTCCCGCAGATACGGCCCGTCGCCCACAAACACCAGCCGCGTCGAGGGGTGGCTCTCCAAGAGCCGGCGGTACGCGCCGGCGAGCACGTCCAGGTCTTTCTCCTTCGAGATGCGCCCCACGTACAGCAGCACCGCCTCCCCGTTGCGGGCGCCGAATCTTTCCCGGAAGCCGCCGTTGCGCCTGGCGGGGTTGAAGAGCGTGGTATCGAGCCCGCGCGGAAAGATCTTGAGCTTCTCGGCCGGGATGCCGCGGTCGATCCAGCAGCGCCGGTAGTGCTGGGAGTTCACGTAGATGATGTCCATCTGCGAGTAAAACCAGTGCATGTACACCCAGGTCAGCGTCTCCAGCGACCGGTCGTCGGTGAGGATGCCGACGTATTGCGGAAAGTCCGTGTGATAAATCCCGCTGGTCCGCAGCCCCAGCGTCTTGGCCGCCATCAGCGCCACCAGACCCACCGGCCCGGGGGTGGAGATGATCACCTCGGTAAATTTCTCCCGCTGGATGTAATCGACGATCTGGAGCACCGGCGGGAACGAGAGCTTCTGGAGTTCGTATTCGGGAAGCTCGAATTCGCCGATCGGCTGGAAATTCTTGATCGGAATCCCGTTTGCCGTGATCTCCACCCGCGAGGTCACCACGACGATGTCCTTCCCCGCGCTTACCCCTGCCGCCGTCATTTTGCGGATGGTATTGGCCACGCCGTTCACATCCTCCAGCGTATCGGTGAACCATGCCCGTTTTCGGTTTTGCAGCGGCGCCGGCATCTGGCCGCTGATCGGCTCCAGCACACTCTTGAGCCAGCGGCGATCCGGCGTCTGGCTCTGGAAGGCGTAAAGATAGGGCGCCAGCGCGATAAGGATGGGCGTCAGCGCGCTGATGTCCTGGATGCTCTCCATCAGGTTGCCGGTTGATATTTCCCGGACGAATCGGGTGAAGACCCGGTAGGCCACCTGGTTCGCGAGGCTATTGGCCATGATGAACGCCCGGCGCTCCGGCTCGGCCACCCCGGCGGTCTCGCGGGTGAGCGACCCCTTGAAGTCAGAATGGGAAAAGATCGTCGCGAACTGCTTCCACAACGACGCGTTCATCGGCTTCGCCAGCTCAAAGATCTTCCCCGTCACGATCCCCTGCGCCAGGAAGGAGAGTTTCTCGGGAAACGAGAACTCCGTGGGGTCTCGGCCTTCCATGAACCGGGAGAATACCTTCTCGATCAGATCGCTGCTCTCGCTGGAGCCGCGCGAGATTTTTTCCCGGATGAAGGAGTAGAGGATTCTGTAAACGCCATGCGAGAGCGCCAGCGGCGTGCCGCCCGCCCCGTGGATTGTCACCCGGCCCGCGCGCAGGTGTCCCAGCAGGTCCGCCACGTTCAGAGCACGGGGCACCTCGCTCCACGCTTTTGCCGGGTAAAGGCTGCCGTGGTCGTCGGAGCCGGCCGTGAGAACCTTGTTCCACGGCTCCGGATGCGTTGCGGCCAGCCCTTGGTTTGCCGCGAGTTCCTCCATTTTGGCAGGCGTCAGCCCGCCGAGCAGAGACTGCGCCAGCTCGCTCAGCAGCGCGTCACGCAGCCCGTTGAGCCCCTCAAAGTGCCGAAACAGCAGCAGCAGCCGTTCAATATGCCGCCGGGAGAATTTTTCATCCAGCCGGTAGAGCGGATGAGCCACCGCGTGCGCCAGATTCTCCGACGCCAGGTATTTCTGAAGATCGTAAATATTCTCGCGCAACCCCGAGATGTCGCGGTGCTGCGCCTCGGACAGCCCCCACACCAGGAGATGGACCTGGCACCGGTCCTCCGGGAACCACGTCGTCACCTGCTCGGAGATGAAGACCCCGGGCAGATCGGCGATCTCCAGGCAACCGTCGATCCGGTCGTGATCGGTGATGGTGACGAAGTCCATCCCGCGTTCCCGCAGCAGCGCATGGAGCTTGCGGGGATCGGTATAGCTGTCCGGCACCTCGAAGCGCCGCAGGAGCCATTCGGGGGAGCGGTTGCTAAAGCGGGAGTGGATGTGGAGATCAACCTTCGAAGTCATGGGCGCACGGCGGAAATGGCGGGGACGTCATGCGAAACCAACTTGACCCCGATGGCAAGGCGCGAGCGATAAGATTCCTCGCCCGATCTTGGCATTTGAAAAACCTGGCGATGTGTCCTCGCTGGCTTCAGGTCTCCAGACTCATGGAAACAAATGGGAGTTGCGACCTCAGTTTGATTTCATCGCTCGTTGTCGTTTGGACGTGGCGAGTAAAATCTCGCGAAGCTCGCGGCGAACGTGCGAAATCGGGTAAATTGAGCGGCAACCGGGGCCGCGAAGTGCAAGGTGACTACGAAAAGAAGAGACAGCTAGGCTGCGCCTGCCTCGACTGCGTTCGATGTGGGCAATACGATACCAGCAATCGGCTACAAGCCCGCGTGCCCACGCAACACCCTCTCCACAAGCGTCGGAAGCGATGGCCGAAACGCCGCGAGAGATAAGTTGGCGATAAAGGCGGCGAGACTCGGTAAGGCGTTTAAGCATCTGATAAGTGCCAGCCAAATCCCACAGAACGAGCGGGCAGCGAGGAGCGAGTTGATACGCCTGATGATCACTGACTAGCGCGCGCTCATAATTGTGCTCCTCGTAATACGTGAGGCCCAGACGAGTAAGAAGCCAGTGAGACTCAGGCTCTCGACGGAGAGCGGCACGGATGAGACGCCGTGCTGTCGGCCAATCTTCCTGCTGGATGGCGTCTTCAATCATTCTGAATGGGAATACTATGCTCGAATTACGTTAAAAAATAAACTCCTCATCTTCAATAACGATTCAGCATTGACAGTGGCTGGACCAAATGTGCGCTTCCTCTGTCACCCCCTGAGAATCCGCGCCGAACAGCGGAGATCCAGACGGGCTAATGTGCATACGGCGATGACGAACTTGGAGCCAGTTCAGAAAAGGAATCCGAAAAGGCCAGAGTGGAATGCGGCACTGGCTGCCGGCTGAACGGCCCGCCCTGCTTCATATTTCCGCTGTTCTTGCCCGCCGGCTGATCCTCTGATAAGCTATTAAATAATCATGAACGCATTGCGGGAAACGGTGAAGAATTTGGCGCCCCTTACCCCTGGCGAAGTGGGCGACCGCAAGAAGCACCCGGAGTCGGCGGGGAATAAGACGGCATTCCTTCGCGCGGCGCGCGGGACCATGAGCGAGGAGGAGGCCGCGTGCCTCCAGAAGCTCGTCGACGATGGCTGCGAACAGATTGATGAATGAAGCCGTGTTTTCTCGACACATGCGCCGTCATTCAAATTCTCTCCGGCGATCAAGCACCCGTCGATGCCATTGAAGACTACGACGAGGTGCTTATCAGCCATGTAGTTTTGGGCGAACTGATTTTTGGTTGCCATCGCTCGGCGAATCCGGAGCGCGAGCATGCCCGTATCTTCGCGTGGCTGCCCTCAGTTTCCGTCATTACAGCTACGCCCGAGACTGCGGAAATCTATGGAGAACTTGCGGCTGACCTGGAGACGCGGGGCATTCGCATTCCCCAAAATGACCTCTGGATTGCCGCGCTCAGTGTTCAATGTGGTCTTCCCCTTGTTTCCAGCGACGCCCATTTTTCACGACCGCGCGGCCTGCAATGGATTTCTTATCCTGCGTAGCGGGAGACGAAATCCCGGTACGCCATCGCTTCGCGATCCGCACCCGCTTGTCTTGCAAGCGACAGAATCTGCCGCCAAATTTCGGGATACCCGATGTCCGGCGGATGGATCGAAAGCCGCAGAAGGGGATTCGGACGCAGTCTCTGGAACAGCGTGTGATTCCAACCGACGCTCACCACCCGCCGCCAGCGGCCGCGCACGCTCCAGCAGAGCGATTGCGAATCATGCACCCGCCCCGTTGCAAGGTCGGAGATCGCCTTGAGGCGGGTGGTGTAGGCGAAGCCGAGATCGCGCGCCGCTCTTTCGCCATGGGCGCTTAGCAGCCATGCCGGAGCGATGAACCCAACGGGCTGGACGCCGGCGACCTGAGCCAGCTCGTCGCGGCCTCGTGCAAGAATCTTGCGCGCGTCGTCGTAGCCGATGTCGAAGAACTCGCCTTCGCCGGCCGTATAGAGGCGCGTAAAAAATCGGGTGCGCGCCGATTCATGCGCCCGGCGTTCGCGTTGATGCAGGTATCCATGAAGCGCCGCCTCGTGCCCGGCGACCACAAGGTCCCGCAGCCAGGAACCGAAGTCCGCATCCGCCGTGATATTTCCGCGGTGATGATGATCCGGCACCACGAGGAGCGACACGCGCCCGATTCCCGCCCCGGCAAGGTCCGCTAGAATGCGGCTCACCGACTCCCGGGTAAGTGGCGAAACGTCATGGATGCTGACCACCAAAGCACGGGCGCTCATTTGGCTCGATTGCGGATAAACCGAAAGCAGATCGCTACGGCCGCAATAGCCGCCGCCATGTACGCAACCCAATCCCCATACCGCGCATAAAACGTGAACCCCGCATCGCGCGGCACAAACACCGTTCCAAACAGCACCCCCTCCAGAAACGGCGTCCCGTCGGCGTTCCGCAAGTCGTGCAGCACGCGTCCCTCCGAGTCGATAATGCAGGTGACCCCCGTATTGGCCGCGCGGACCAGCGGACGCCGATTCTCGATGGTGCGGAAGAGCGCATTCGCGAGGTGCTGCGCCGCCCCGGGCGAACGGCCAAACCACGAGTCGTTGGTGATATTGACCAGCAATTGCGCTCCCCGATTTACGGACCTGCGCGTGTGGTCGCCGTCGGTGTCCTCGAAGCAGATCAGCGGCGCAAGCCGAAGCGGGGGCGAATCAATGTGAAAGACGGTGTACTCCGTGCCCGGGCGCAGGTCGCTCGGGACCAGTTCGCCCGCGATCTTTGCAAACAGCGGGAACGAGTGGCGCAGCGGGATATACTCGCCAAAGGGCACGAGGTGCATCTTGCGGTAAACCCCCACCGCCTTTCCGTGCGCGGTCAGACAGGCCGCGATATTGAACTCCCCACCGTCCGGCATGGACTGGAAGGAGCCGAGCAGGAATGCCGCATCGGTGCTCGCGGCGATTTGCTTGAGGTAACCGAAGGTATCCGCGTCAAAGAGATCGGTCAGCGTCGCCGCTTCCGGCCAGATGAGGAGCTGCGGCTGCCAGGCCAGCGCCGTATGGGTCAGCGCATCGTAGCGGTCGTAAATCTGCTGCACATGGGCGGCGTCGGATTTGTAAGACTCCGGGATATCCGGCTGGAGCGCCGCGATGCGCAGTGGAACGGTGTTGCCGCCGTTTGCCGGAGGTCGATCAACCGGATGCTGCAACGCGTGGACCCCGTAGGAAAACGACCCGACCACGCACGCCATCATCAATGAGAAATCCCAGTGAGGCCGGATTCGGGTCCGCCCTATCTCCGCGACAAAGCGCCGGATCGTGATCAGCGCGATGACATTGGCGAATGCCACGAGAAAAGAGAGCCCCGGCACCCCGACGATATCCGCAACCTGGATGAGCGCGATATTTTGATGCAACGCGATCCCGAGCCCATTCCAGCCGAATCCGCCGAAGAGCCAGCCCCGGGTCCACTCCTGCGCCACCCAGGCCGCTGCCGCGAGGAAAGCGATCCGGATATTCCGCCCCGACGAGAGAAACGTAGTCTCGCCGCGCGGCAGCCACCCGATGAACCAGGCCCAGAACGCCAGGAAGAGCCCCAGATAAGTGGCGAGCAGCGGCGGCAGACATACGAGCCAGGGATTCTTAAACAGGGCCGCCAGCGGCGAGCCCAACCACGCAAACGTGACCGCGAAAAACACAAATCCCGCCACATAGCCGAGCAAGGCATCCTGCAGCCACGCCCGCCTCTTTGCCCGCGGCGAAAACCAGACCGCCGCGATCAACGGAGTCAGCGCCAGCCACACGAGCCATCCCTGGTTCCAATCCGGGAAGCAAAGCGCCAGGAACAATCCGCTCAAAGCCGCGCACACCCAGGGCCAGAGCCCGATGAGGCGGCGGAGAATCCACCCTTTGGCCGGAGCGGGCTGAGCGGGCTGGGGTGACGATGGATTGGATGCTGTTTTCAGTGGGCGTCCAATATCAAACGGGAGCCGCCTGTCGAACAGACCATTCTACAGAAATGCCGTCCGTCTTGCGCTGGAAGGCGATCCCGGTTAATGTAATTCCATGCCGGTAAGCGAGCCGCTCTCTCATGTCATCCTTGACGAAGCCGGCGTGGCCCGCGTGGATGGGACGACTGTCAAAGTCATCGAGATTGCGCTGGACCATCTGGCCTACGGGTGGAGCGCCGATGCCATCCACGAACAATTTACTCATCTGTCGCTGGCACAAATCCATGCGGCTCTCGCATATTTTTACGACCATCAGGCGCGATTCGAAGCGGAGATTGGGAAAATCGAGCGTGAAGTTACGCAATGGACAAGGGAACTCGGAGATTCGCCGCTCCAGCGCCGTCTTCGCCAGATTAAGCTCGCTCAAACTCTCGTTTAGTGAAGCTCGCGTTGTACATGGATGTCCATGTCCCGGCATCAATTACCAGGGCTCTCCGCCGCCGCGGTTTCGATGTTCTGACCGCACAGGAAGACGCCGCCGCGACCCTCGATGATCCCGTCCTTCTCGATCGGGCATCTGCGTTGGGTCGAATCATCTTTACCCGCGACCGGGATTTTCTCTCGGAGGCCGTTCGGCGCCAACGGAGCGGGTTACCCTTCGGGACGGTCGTCTATGCGCACCAACAGCAGGTTTCCATCGGGCGGTGTATTGAGGATTTGGCTTTGGTGGCCACGGCCTCAAGACCGGATGAGGCGCTTGCTCAGATCCTCTTTTTGCCGCTGTATCCGCTACTGCCGCCGCGCGCGCCGGTTCCGCTGGTTTTTGCGCTCCCGGCGGAGACGGGGGTCGAGCGCTTCCTTCAGGTCCTTGGCATAGCCGGAATTGACGTGAAACTCCGCGTGCTCGACGTCGTCGTAGTTATGGAACGACTGTTTATCGGCCAGCACGTAGCCCACCATCAGCAGCCCGCGGATCGTGGAGACGAATTCCGCTTCTTCCATACCGCCCACACGCTCAATCAATTGCTTCCCTGTGATATTGGACCCGCCAAGGCCGATGGCCTTTAGAATCTCCTTCTCGCCGCCGTCGAGGTTGATTTCCATAATTTCGAGTTAGGTGGCAACGCGCTGCTGGACGTCCTCCTTGATCGCGGCCCAAAGGCTCTCGATGGACGATATTACTTCCTTTTTTACAGCGCTCAACTCTTCAGGAGCAAACTTTGTGCCCTCGGACGGCGCCCGATGCCCGAACAGGTAGAACTTAATCTTCGGCTCGGTCCCGGAGGGCCGGACGGCCGCGCGGCGCCCATCGGCCAGCGAGATCATCAGCATTTTCTCCGCCGGCAGCCGGTCTCCCTCGGAATCGATGATTTCCTGCGTGGCAAAGTTGATCGTCGAGACGACTTCCGAGCCGTCGAGGCAAAGGGGCGGGCTGGAGGCATAGGAATCGACCAGACGCTGGATTTGCGCGGCTCCGCTTGCCCCCTCCATCGTCAGCGATTGCCCCTGCTCGATGTAGAAGCCGAATTCCGCGTAGATTTCATCCAGCAGCCCCGGCAGCGTGAGCCCTTGGGACTTCGCATACGCCGCCACCTCGGCAAACATGACCGCGGCGCCGTTGGCATCCTTGTCGCGCACAAAATCCGCGCCGCTATAGCCGTAGCTTTCCTCGCCGCCGAAGACGTAGAACAAAGAGTGATCGAGCCGGAGCCGGCGCGTTTCCTCTTCGGGCAGAGAACTGTAATTGGCGCGTTTCCCGGCGGGGATGGCGCACTCGTATTTGCCCAGCTTCTCGCCGATGTATTTGAAGCCGGTCAGCGTCTCGACGCAATTGAGCCCAAACCGCTCCGCGATCACTTTCTGAAGGTCCGTGGTGACGAGGGTCTTGATGATGACCCCGTGTGCGGCGTTCGCGGCGTTGAGGATGCCCTGCTTGAAAAAGGTCCGCGCCCGATACCATGCCATGACGGAGCCGATCTGATTGCCGGTGAAAAGCTGGAGCTTGCCGTCCGCTGCCCGCACCGCGACTCCCATGCGGTCGCAATCCGGGTCGGTGGCGATGACGAGGTCGGCGTTTTCCTTGTCCGCGAGGTCCATGGCCATCTTGAGGGCCTCGGCGTTTTCAGGGTTCGGAGATTTTACGGTCGGGAATCGGCCATCGAATTCATCCTGCTCGGGGACGGTGAATGTGTTGAACCCAAGCCGCTTGAGCATCGGTTTGATGATGACGCCGCCGGTCCCATGGATCGGGGAATAGACGATGCGCAGGCTGGATTGCGCCCGGACCATCGCCGGATCGAGGACCAGCGTCTCCAGACGGGCCATGTAGGCCTCATCGACTTCCTTTCCGAGCACATGGAGCGCGCCCCGCTCGGTTTCCGGGACGGGCGTGTACGCATCCGATTCGATTGCGTTCACTTTTTTGATGATGCCGCTGGCGTGCGGCTCCACCACTTGCGCCCCATCGGAGAAGTAGCATTTGAATCCGTTGTCGTGCGGCGGATTGTGGCTCGCCGTGAGCACCACGCCGCCATCGGAATGGGTATGCCGCACCGCGAACGAAAGCTCGGGCGTGGACCGCGGCGCCTCGAACAGCAGCGCGTCGCAGCCGTTCTCGATTGCCACTTTTGCGCAAAGCTCCGCGAAGGGCCGGGAAAAATGCCGGGTATCGTGGGCGATGCAAAGCTTTGGCCTGCCGGTCCGGCCCTGGGCGGCGAAGTGATCCTTCAGGTAGGCCACCAACCCCTGTGTGGCGCGCGAGATATTGAGGTAATTCATCGCGTTGGTGCCCACGCATGGGAACTCTGGCCGCCCCAGCGGTTGCGGCACCCCGGCCTCTGCCTCGGTGACGATCT
>Ga0182030_10015963_pt1 | contig 14668 bp, 5 predicted proteins | sample 812S3MmetaG_FD_121299 | JGI IMG/M metagenome (GOLD analysis project Ga0182030, IMG submission 121299) | Permafrost microbial communities from Stordalen Mire, Sweden - 812S3M metaG (Illumina Assembly) | ecosystem: Environmental > Terrestrial > Soil > Wetlands > Permafrost | place: Sweden... | reverse complement strand
GCGGCAGCGGTACTTATTCTTCTTATACCTGGACCGGCCCCGGAGGCTTTAGCGCTTCCTCACGGAATACCACCAATCCCGGCATGTCAGTGACCGGCGTGGGCGTATACAGTGTTTCTGTTACCGATAATAATGGATGTACTTCAGCTTCTGTAGGAACCACAACTTCTGTTTCATTATATACACTACCCGTGATTACTGCTACGGCAACGCCCACTGCTATATGCTCGGGGAGCAATCTTAGCCTTAATTCCACTCCAACCGGCGGCAGCGGCACCTACTTTTCTTTTACATGGTCCGGCCCCGGTGGCTTTACCGCTTCCACGCAGAATCCTACCAATACTTCGATAACAACCGCAGGTGCAGGCATATACAGTGTCAGTGTTACCGATAATAATGGATGTATCTCTTCACCCGTGGCCGCTACTGCGGCAGTTACTGTAAATGCGCTGCCAAACGTGGCCAGTTTCAGCACATCGGCCACGACACTGTGCCTCGGAAGCACCTCTACAGTGACGATCAATTCTTCGAGCCTCGCCAGTGGCACATTTACCGTTACTTATAATCTGAGCGGCGCAAACAGTGTTACCGCCCATACGGCTACAATGACTATAGCCGCAGGCACGGGAACCTTTACGATCCCTTCCACGGATCTGATAAATGCGGGCTCAACGACAGTAATCGTTACCTCTCTTACCAATGTGCTGGGGTGTATCAGTAACTTATCATCCGGTAATGTCGCCGGCCTTACTGTAAACCCCTTGCCAAAGATCATTAACGGATCTCCCAGCGTATGCCTGCTTTCCGTAATCACATTAAGCGATACTACTATTTTAGGGACGTGGAGCAGCAGCAATACCGCTGTTGCCACCATAGGCTCTTCTACCGGATTTCTTACCGGGGCCACGATAGGCACTGCTTTGATCACCTATACCATACCTACCGGTTGTTTTGTTACTACCCTTGAAAATGTTAACCCGATCCCTAATGTCTATAGCGTTACAGGTGGAGGAAGTTTTTGTTCCAGCAGCCCGACCATTCATGTCGGGCTGAGCGGGTCAGACTTTGGCGCCAGTTACCAGATTTATATCGGTGGTATCGCCACAGGCGGGCTGATAACCGGGACGGGCAGTCTGATGGATTTCGGCCTGGAGACCGTAGCGGGTGTTTATACAGTCATTGCTAATCCGAGCGCTACCTGCGCCCGGACTATGACCGGCAGTGCCACTGTGGTCAGTAACTTATCGCCCAGTGCGTTCACTATGACCGGCGGCGGCAGTTATTGCGCGGGCGGCGCTGGTGTAACCGTGGGGATGAACTATGGCCAGATCGGGATGTCCTACCAATTATATAATGGTGTTACGCCGGTTGGCTCGCCCGTAGTTGGCACCGGCTACCCCTTTAACTTTGGGCTGGAAGCAGGGCCGGTTACCTATACGGTAATTGCCATCAACCCACCCAACTCCTGTACGACCAATATGACCGGCAGCGCTACCGTATCTGTCAATCCATTGCCTGCGGCCATTACGGGTACGGCAACCGTATGCACCGGCCTGACCACTGCTTTGAGCGATGCATCAACGGGTGGCACCTGGGCCAGCAGCAGCACAGCGCTGGCCACTGTGGGCGCCACATCAGGCATCGTCAGCGGTATCAGCTCCGGGCTGCCATTGATTACTTATACTTTGCCAACGGGTTGTATGATCTCTTCGCAAATAACCGTTAATCCCACACCTGCAGTACCCGGCGGCGCATCAAATGTATGCTCCGGTTCCACGATCGCTTTAACAGATGCTAACAGCGGTGGCACCTGGAGCAGCGGCAGCACAGCCGTTGCCGCTATTGGTTCCACCACGGGTGTTGTAACCACCGGCCTTACGGCGGGCTCCGTCGCCATTATCTATACGCTGCCCACAGGCTGCAATATCGCTGCTACCATCACAGTCAACTCATTGCCTGTTACCAGGAATGTAACCGGCGGCGGCAGTTATTGCGCCGGCGGCACAGGCGTTCACATAGGGCTTAACGGCTCCAGTTCAGGGATCAGCTACCAGTTATTCAATGGGGTAGCAGCCTCAGGCAGCGCAGTTGCCGGCTCCGGGGCGCCGGTTGATTTCGGGTCTCAAACTGCCGCCGGCACCTATACGGTAGTGGCCACCAATACCATTACGGGCTGCAGCAGTTCGATGGCCGGCAGCGCTGCAGTAGCCATCAATCCATTGCCTGTGGTATTTACCATGACAGGGGGCGGCAGCTATTGTTCGGGTTTGACAGGCGCTGATGTATCCTTATCCGGCACTGCCGCGGGGATCAGCTACCAGTTATTTGATGGCTCTGCACCTATAGGCAGTGCAGTATCCGGCACAGGTGGTCCCTATGATTTCGGGCTGCAAACGGCAGGCGGTACTTATGGAGTAATCGCCACTAATGCCACGACCGGTTGTTATACAGCCATGTCGGGCAGTGCAGTGGTTACGGTGCTTCCATTGCCCACTGCATATGCAGTATCTGGTGGTGGTGGCTATTGCACCGGCAGTTCCGGTGCTCATGTTTTTCTGTCCTCATCAGCAGGCGGCGTCAATTACCTGGTATTTACCGGCGGGTTGCCGGCAACGGGTTTGATCGCAGGCACCGGTGGTTCTATTGACTTCGGAGCATTTACGGCTGTAGGCACCTATACGGTAATTGGTACTAATGCAACGACCGGTTGCACAGGTCCGATGTCCGGCAGTGTGACTGTAACGATCAATCCATTGCCTGTAACAACGTATAGCGTAACAGGTGGCGGGAGCTATTGCTCCGGCGTCACATCTACCTTATCAGTGGGCCTGGGCGGTTCCGTTACCGGCACCTCTTACCAGCTCTACGTAGGCAGCACGCCCGCGGCCCCGCCGGTGGCAGGTACCAGCAGCCCGATTAGTTTTGGTATCGTCTCAGCGGCAGGCGTCTACACCGTCATTGCTACAATAACAGCAACAGGATGTACGGCCACCATGAGCGGATCTGCTACCATAGTGATTAATCCATTGTCGGCAGTATTCAGCGTCACAGGCGGCGGCAGCTATTGTACGGGCAGTACCTCCACGGTACATGTAGGCCTGAACGGATCGGCCACAGGTGTGAATTATCAACTATTTAATTCAAGCGGAGCGGTAGGCACTGCTGTTGCAGGTACCGGTTCTGCGCTGGATTTTGGGGCATTGCCTGCGGGTTCTTATACGGTTAAGGCCACCGGCAGTTCCGGCTGTGTCAGCAATATGTCGGGCAGTGTTTCCATCGTTGCCAATCCTTTACCTTCGGTATTCACCGTTTCTATCACCCCGGGCAGCAGTTATTGTACCGGGGGTGCGGCCCCCCATATTTTGCTCAGCGGCTCTGTGACCGGTGTTACTTACCAGCTGGTACTCGGTGGCGGGACACTGGGTTCATTGGTGGGTACAGGCTCGGCCCTTGACTTTGGCGCCCAGCCAACTGGCGGCACTTATACCGCCACAGCTACTACGGTAGCTACCGGCTGCAGCAGCAATATGTCGGGCAGTGCCACAGTCATTGCCAATGCGCTTCCCGCAGTGTTCTCCGTAACCGGCGGCGGGGTGTACTGTGCAGGAGGCACGGGCAAGGTGGTAGGGCTCAGCGGCTCCACCAGCGGCATCAGCTATCAGTTATATGTCGGGGGCATAGCTACCGGGGCTGCAATGACCGGCGCCGGGCTTGCTTTCAATTTCCCGCCACAACCAGCAACAGGGTCTTACACAATAATAGCCACTAATACAGCTACCAGTTGTACCAGCAATATGACCGGAAGTGTGTCCATATCGGCCACACCATTACCTGTTGTATACAATGTAACCGGTGGCGGTGCTTATTGCACAGGTACTACAACGGGTGTGCATGTAGGGCTCTCGTCATCTAATACAGGCTATAGCTACCAGTTGTTCCTCGGCGGTACCACGGCGGTAGGATCCCCTGTAGCAGGCACGGGCAGCCCTCTTGATTTTGGCGCTCAGGTGGCCACCGGCAGCTATACCGTAGTGGCCACTAATACCACCACATTGTGTACTAATAATATGTTTGGCGCCGCAGTAGTATCGACGGTCGCTTATCCCATAGCTTATGCAGTATCTGCCAGCGGCGGGTACTGCCTTGGAGGCGCAGGGCTCCCGGTTACCCTGGGTAACTCGGACGCAGGCGTCAGCTACCAGTTGCTGCGTGGTGGCGTAGCTGCCGGCAGCCCTGTTGCAGGCTCCGGCTCGCCCATTTCATTTGGCAACCAGACCATAGCAGGCAATTACACCGTATTTGCAACAAATGCTGCCGGCTGCGGCAGCAATATGACAGGAGTAGATGTGATCAGCATCAATCCATTACCCACGGTGTTTACGGTTACCAGTACCGGTACAGCCTATTGCTCCGGCGATACGGGCGTACACATCGGCCTGAACAGCTCCCTTGCAGGCTTCTCTTACCAGCTTTACAATGCAGGTACAGGTGGTTTGATCTTACCGGGCACCGGCAGCGCTCTTGATTTTGGCCGTGCAACCGCGGGTGTATATACAGTAGTGGCCACCAATAGCAGTACCTACTGCACCAATAATATGTCAGGGATGATCGTGGTGACTGCCAACCCGCTGCCTGCTCAATATGCAGTTACCGGCGGCGGCGCCTATTGTGTGGGCGGAACCGGCGTACCGGTAGGGCTGGCTAATTCAGCCACAGGCATCAGCTACCAGTTATATGTAGGGTCAGTAACCGCCGGTGCGGCAGTAGCAGGCACGGGCGTTCCGCTGAGCTTTGGCCTTCAGACAGCCACAGGGACCTATATGGTAAAAGCGACCAATACAGCCACCGGCTGTACGCAAACCATGACCGGCACAGCGATAGTGAGTACCAGCACATTGCCGGCATTGCACAATGTGAGCGGCGGCGGAAACTATTGTATCGGTGGTACTGGTGTGGATGTGTACATAGATGGTTCCAACATTGGCGTTTCCTACCAGTTATATAATGGGACAACGCCTGTAGGCACGGCTGTAGCCGGCATAGGCTCCGTCGTTGATTTCGGATCACAAACGGCTGCAGGCACTTATACCATAGTGGCTTCCAGCGGTACAGCCTGCATGGCCAATATGACCGGCAGTGTTACGGTAGGCATCTCTCCATTGCCTGTAGTATATACAGTTACAGGCGGCGGCAACTATTGCCCCTCCGGCACAGGTGTACATATTGGATTAAGCGGTTCTGACGCCAGAGTTCATTATCAGTTATGGAATGGGTCATTACCTGTTGATACAGCATTTACAGGCACCGGCTCATCTATTGATTTTGGCCTGCAGGCAGGCACCGGTTCCTATACCATAGTGGCTACCAATCCCACGACCACCTGTACCAATAATATGTCGGGCATTGTCACCATTGGCCTGTATCCATTGCCCACGGCCTACAATGTTACCGGAGGCGGCAGCTATTGTTCAGGCGGCTCCGGCAAGGCCATTGGCATAGATGGTTCTGATGCAGGCATCGGATACCAGTTGTACCAGGGCAGCACGCTGGTAGGCGTTCCGTTTGCAGGTACCGGCTTACCTATAAACTTCGGTTTACAAACAACAGCAGGTGCATACACCGTCATAGCTACCAACACGACTACAACGTGTAATAATACCATGACAGGGAGTGCCACAATTATCATTAATCCATCGCCTGATACTTTTTCTGTAACGGGCGGTGGGCAGTATTGCTCCGGCAGTGTTGGTGTTGCAGTCGGCCTGCGCTCATCGGATGCGGGTAGCAGCTACCAGCTTTATCAAGGAGGCACAGCCTCCGGCCTTGCTGTTACCGGCACAGGATCATCCATCAGCTTTGGGCTGGAGACGGCAGCGGGCACCTATACGGTTGCCGCCACCAATAGCTTCAGTTGTACAATCAATATGCCGGGCAGTGCAATAGTAGGCATCAACCCGTTGCCAGCAGCATATACAGTAACCGGCGGCGGCAACTATTGTCCGGGCGGGGCGGGTATGCCGGTTGGGCTCAGCCATTCTGCTGCAGGCATCAGTTACCAGTTGTATAATGGGCTGACCTCCACAGGCCTTGTTGTACCTGGTACAGGGTCAGCTATATCTTTCGGATCAATAACCACCCCCGGTACCTACAGGGTAGTAGCGCAGGATATGGCTACTTTATGCACCGCCACTATGACTGGCAGTGTAGTCATAGGCATCAATCCTTTACCGGCAGTGTATACAGTATCTGCCAGTGCCGGCCAGTATTGTGCCGGCAGTGCAGGAGTTAATATCTTATTAAGCGGTTCCGACATCGGGGCTGCATACCAGCTATATTTTGGATCAGTGGCTTCCGGCACACCGGTTAGCGGTACGGGCATACCACTTAATTTTGGTACACATACTGCAGGCACCTATACTGTTGTTGCCACAAATGCCACCACAGGCTGTGTGAACAATATGGCAGCCGGCGCAACTGTTATTGTCAACCCGCTGCCGGCTACTTATGCTATAGTGGGCGGCGGCAACTATTGCCCCGGCGGTACCGGTGTGCATGTGGGGCTTGCCGTCACAGCGCCAGGCATTAGTTACCAGTTATACAGAAGCGGTATTTACCCGGCTGGCAGTACAGTAACAGGAACAGGTTTTGGAATAGATTTTGGATCAATGACCGGTTCAGGTACTTATACTGCAGTAGCTACGGACCTGCTTACAGGTTGCAACAGCAATATGACCGGCAGCGCCACTATAGGGCTGAACGCATCACCTGCCATCAATACAGTAACGGGCGGTGGCAATTACTGCGCGTCAGGTACAGGAGTAGCTGTGGGACTGAGCGGTTCGGGCGCGGGGATCATCTACCAGTTATATCGTGATACCACAGCAGTCGGAGCAGCGGTTGCAGGTACAGGAGCCTTACTTAATTTTGGATTGCAAACAGCTTTGGGTACTTATACTGCCGTAGCTACTAATACTGCCACAGGTTGCACCAGCAATATGGCTGGCAGCGCCACGGTAAATGTGTATTCGTTACCGGCAGCCTATGCGATCAGCAGCGGCGGCAACTATTGTGCCGGTGGCGCAGGGGTTGATATTGGTTTGTCCGGTTCAACCGCAGGGGTGAACTATCAGTTGTATAATGGCCTTGTGCCATCGGGTATTTACTTACCGGGCACTAGCCTTCCACTTGACTTCGGGTTCCATACAGTGGCCGGCAGCTACACACTTGTGGCAACCAACACTACGACTGGCTGCAGCAGCCACATGACCGGAACGGCGATCATAACAGAGAATCCATTACCGGCCACCTATAGTGTCACCGGCGGAGGTAATTATTGTGCGTCAGGCACAGGAGTTCATATTGGTTTAACCAACTCAGACGGTGGCATCAGTTACCAGTTACTCATAGGTGCTGCGCCCTCCGGGCTGCCAGATCCGGGCACGGGCAGCAGCCTCGATTTTGGATTGCTTTCAGCGGGCACCTATTCGGTAGTGGCCACCAACCCGCTGACAGGTTGTTTCGCAAATATGTCCGGAACCAGCACAGTAACGATGAGCCCGGTAGTTACCCCTTCTGTTACGCTTCCTGCTCCGGATACATTATGTACCGGCACTTCATTTACCCTAAGTGCATCGGTTATTAACGGCGGCACGGCACCATCCTACTCCTGGACGGTTAATGGCCTGCCTGTAACAGCGACCGGCGGCTCATTAACTTACGCACCGGCAGTTGGCGACGTCGTTGGCGTGACGATGACGAGCAGTGCAGTATGTGCCACACCGGCGACCGCCAGTGCTGCAAGTACACTTACAGTATTACCTCATGCTATGCCAACTGTAAGTATATCATCAAACCATGGAGAAACAGTGTGCCAGGGCACGTCCGTTACCTTTATGCCGGACACTGCTTACGGGGGCAATACCCCATCCTTCTCATGGATGGTGAACGGGATCGCTGCAGGCTCTACCTTTGCCTACTCGTACGTACCAGCCAACGGAGATATTGTAGTTTGCGTGCTTGCCAGCGATTACCAGTGCCGCCTGGCCACTTCGGTTTACAGCAATGTACTGAATATGGTCGTTGATGTGCCGGTAACGCCCGCTGTCAGCATTGTTGCAAACCCGGGCGCCAACTTACCACAGGGGCAGCCATTACTGCTAACAGCAGCAGTTACCAATGAAGTGATCTCACCATCATACCAATGGTATGTAAATGGGACTCTGATACCCGGAGCTAACGGAACAACCTACTTCACTGATACTTACTCTAACCTTGATTCATTCAGTTGCATCGTTACCAGTGGCGGCGGCTGTTCAGGACTCCAGGGAGCTAATTCGGCAGTTGTTCACATCACTAACGAAGGTGTTAAACAGCTTACTTCAGCAGGCAGTGATATCAGGATCGTTCCGAACCCGAACAATGGTATATTTACCATCAGGGGCAGTTTAGATATCACGGATGATGAACAAGTATCGGTAGAAATATCAGACATGCTGGGACAGGTTATCTACAAAGACAATGTGATAGCCCATGGTGGCAAAATAGACCAGAAGGTACAGCTCGGCAATGGATTAGCCAATGGTATGTATCTGCTAAGTCTTCGCTCTGCAAGCTCTAATGATGTGTTCCATGTGATGATTGAACAATAGTAGTTAACAAGAACAAAACTTAAAAAAAATGGGATGCCGGAACCGGTATCCCATTTTTGCTTTGGTGAATGCTCCACAAAATCAAGTTCATTACAAAAAGAATCCTTTAAAGACAGCAGGCTAACACCTGTCAGCAGTTCTATGCGGCCAAGAACGGTGTTGTTACGAATTTTTGTTTGCCTCCAAACGTCTTAATAATAGCTAAATAGCCGATATCATTGCTGAAATACTTTCTCGCCCACATTTATCTCCACGTGCAGGCTGTTTTCTTTAGGGGGTATGGGGCAGGAAAATCCGTTTGCATAGGCGCAGTATGGATTGTAGCATTTATTAAAATCAAGAAGTATCCTGTTGTCTTTTATGTCCCTTGTTGAGAGGTCAATATACCTGCCTCCACCATAAGTAGCTTCATAATTGCTTTCATCAGTAAACGGAACAAATAGGTCATCCTTGTGTGCTGCGTCATTCAGCAGGTCTATGCTTTGGTACATATGTAGCACAAGCGTTGAGTCATGAACTACAAAGGTCAGTGTGCCGTACTCTCTGAATGGTTTTTGTTTGCCACTATGTGTAGGTATCAAAAAAGGCGTGCTTCCCGGTGTGAATTTCACAATGGCCCAAACGCAATAAGATGGATCCGCTGTAAAGAAACTCAGGCTGTTTACTTGTGAGTGTTTAATTGGGCTACGTTTATCTGAAAGCAAATCTGCCGTGTACTGTTTTCTGTATGCCGCAATACTATCGGCATAGGATTGCGCATTTACAGCAGAGAAAGAACATAATAAAAGCAAAAAGCAAAAGCCTATTTTTAATACATAATTGTCGTTCCTAAATTGCATCTGATTTTGATTGTTTGTCCATTAATACATTTTACGTTATTAATTTGAAATGATGAGCCATTGCTAATTTCTATGTTATATATCCCTTTAGGCAATATTGTTTCATAAATCCCATTATCTCTGGTGAATCCGGCATCGCTGGTAATACCATCTGTATCTCTGCATACTTCAACGATGGCGTATGATATTGGCTGGTCTAAGTACTTATCATAAACTTCAACGAACAACTCCGAAGAATCTTTTCTTAAAATATTACGGTTTTGATTTTCTATTTTGTAGTCACTTATTATCTCTATTACCCCATGAACTTCATGATTTTTTTTTGACAAAAAGCAACCACTCATGCTCATGCAAACAAGACCCAAACTTACATTTTGAACACTTTTACGAATTTTCAAATCATCAAATTTTCAAATTGCAATTTTCACATTCCCAAATTTTCACATTATTTCTCCGCTCTCATCTGCGGGAAAAACAATACATCCTGTATCGAAACCTGGCCTGTAAGCAGCATAGCAAGACGCTCTATACCAAAACCAATGCCAGCAGTGGGCGGCATGCCATATTCCAATGCTCTCAGAAAATCATAGTCTATATACATGGCCTCTTCATCGCCGCGCTCCATCAGTTTCGCCTGTTCTTCAAACCGTCCACGCTGCTCTATTGGGTCATTGAGCTCACTGTAGGCATTTGCTATCTCCTTGCCATTAACTATCAGCTCAAAACGCTCCACCAGCCCATCTTTAGAGCGATGTTTTTTTGTAAGAGGACTCATTTCTATTGGGTAGTCAATAATAAATGTAGGCTGTATATAATGCTTCTCACATTTGCCGCCAAATATCTCATCTATTAATTTGCCTTTACCCATAGATGCGTCAACCTCTATATGCAATTGCCTGCAAGCAGCGCGCAGGCCTTCCTCATCCATTTCGCTGATGTCTATTCCTGTGTGCTCCTTTATGGCATCGTATATGCTTATCCGTTTGTAGGGCGCCTTAAAATCAATTTCAACATCAGCGACAATGGTTTTTGATGTGCCGTTGGTGGCAATAGCAGTTTGCTCCAGCATCTGCTCTGTAGTCTCCATCATCCACAAATAATCTTTGTAAGCCACATAGAATTCGAGGATAGTAAACTCAGGGTTATGAGTTCGGTCCATCCCTTCGTTCCTGAAGTTGCGGCTGAACTCATACACCCATTCAAAGCCACCAACTATAAGGCGTTTGAGGTAGAGTTCATTGGCTATGCGCAGGTAGAGTGGCATATCAAGCGCATTGTGATGGGTAATAAACGGCCGGGCTATTGCGCCACCTGGTATGCTTTGCAGCACCGGCGTATCAACCTCCAGCGCCCCCCTTTCGTTCAGAAAAGCACGAATGGCATTTTTCATTTTCGTGATCTTCACAAATGTGTCACGTACGCCAGGGTTAACGATAAGATCAGCGTAGCGCTGGCGGTACTTAAATTCAAGATCAGTTACTGCATCAAATACCTCTCCGTCTTTCTCCTTTGTAACCGGCATGGGGTGCAGTGACTTAGTAAGCAATGTAAACTGCTCCACATGTATGGATATTTCGCCTGTCCGGGTGACAAATACATACCCCTTTACACCAATGATATCGCCTATGTCAAGCAGCCTTTTCCACACAGTGTCATACATTGTTTTGTCTTCACCGGGGCATATCTCGTCACGCTTGATGTAGACCTGGATGCGGCCTGTGCTATCCTGCAATACGGCAAAATTCGCCTTGCCCATGTCGCGTACACTCATAATACGGCCTGCGAGTGATACCGCTTTGAACTGCTCTTTATTTTCTTCCGTATATTGTTCTTTTATCTGTTTTGCAGCATGTGTGATCTCATAAAGCGGAGCGGGAAACGGGTTTATCCCAAGCTCCAATAATTCTTTCAGCTTATCACGCCGTACTACTTCCTGTTCGTTAAGAATTGCTTGCATGGCGCAAATTTAATTGATTACCTGAATAGTTGCCCAGTTGATTGAAGATGATAAATCTTACATTATTGAAAAAAAATTTCTCAGGGTTTTACCCGTATTTTATTCAAAAAAAGCGATTTAATTTTACAATAAATTTTATTCTTTTTTATTATTAAGAGCATAAAATAGTTTAAATAACTCTTTTAATAAAAGAATATTTATTGATAAAACAAACTCAACCGTGATCAAAAATATTATCGAATACCCAATTATTAGTGATCAAAGTAAACACCAAAAAACGACCAATTTTATGATTATTCTCCGACTACTGCTTTTGGAAGATGATGAAATGGACGCGGGACTAATAAAAAAAGTGCTGGAACGATCAGGAATAAAGTTCGAAGCAACCATCGTATCAAATAAAAAAGATTTTTTAACCACGATAGCCAGTCACTCATTTGATGCAATTCTAGCTGATAATTCAGTACCTCAATTCGATGCAAACGAAGCATTACAGGTGACGAGGGACAACAATATTAATATTCCATTTATTCTTGTTACAGGTACCGTTTCCGAAGAGTTCGCAGTAAATATAATGAAGTCTGGCGCGGCAGACTACATACTTAAAGACAGACTACAGCGCCTGCCTAACGCGATAAAGAGCGCAATAAGTAAACATGCCCTGGAAATGCTTCGCCAAAAGAATTTTGATGACATCGTCAAAAATGAAGCACTGTTGAAAAACTCAGAAAAGCTGGCTCATTTTGGCAGTTGGGAAGCCGATATGGTTAATTTGACTATGCGCTGGTCTGAGGAAACCTTTAAGATCCTGGAGTATGAACCTACAGAAATAACACCATCGCTGGAAAACTTCTTACTAAAGCTACACCCTGACGATCTGATCCCCACCAAAGGAACTATAGACGACACAATTGATCATCTGAGCCTGCAAAAATTCAAATGCAGGATGATCAATAAAGACGGCTCCATCAAAAACCTGGAGAATGAAATATTCATTACCCGCGATGAAAAAGGAGCGGTAACCCGAATTAATGGCCTTACGAGAGATATAACAGAAACCGCGCTTGCACTGGAGCAATTGCAGAAATCAGAAGCTAACCTGCATACCATTTTTGATAATGCAGATACCGGGTATGTGCTGCTGGATAATAGTTGGCGATTAAAATCTTTTAACCACCCAATTTACCAGTTTTCAGAGGAACTGCTCGATAAGCCATTTGAAAAAGAAAACTCCCTGCTAGACAGTATAGCTGCGGCCAAACACAATGAAATAAAAACAAATGTGCAGCTTGCAATGAATGGCATTTACACCAGGTATGAAGTAAACTATCCACAGGAGAACGGGCTGGGAAAATGGTATTCAGTAATTTGTTCTCCCGTGCTGGACGAAGGGAAAAAGGTATTGGGCATTATCATAGCAGAGCGGGATATTACCAGGAAAAAGCTACTGGAATTACAAGAAAAAAAGATGACGGCAGACCTGATACAACGAAATAATGACCTGGAGCAATTTGCATACATCGTTTCCCATAATCTTCGGGGGCCTGTAGCAACCATATTAGGCATTTCCGAACTGATCTATGACAAGAACTTAGTGGAGCAAGAAAGAAAATACTTTATGGACAGCCTTGCAGATTCCGTAAAAAAGTTGGACAACGTAATCATTGACCTAAACCACATCACGCATGCCAAGAGTACAGTAAATGAGAAAAGGGAACAGGTAAACTTTTCGCAATTGGTCAGTGAGGTTATCTCCAGTATCCCTTATATTATTGAAGACGAACCCCTCCACATTAAAAACGATTTCACCCAAGTGGACGGTATCGAGAGTATTAAAAGCTATATGCACAGCATCTTTTATAACCTCATCAGCAACAGTATAAAGTACCGCAATCCGAACGTACCACTAGCGTTAGAGATAACCAGCCATAAAGAAAATGATAAAATAGAGCTGCATTTTAAGGACAATGGCATGGGCATCGACCTGAATAAAAAAGGAGACCAGCTATTCGGACTATACAAGCGTTTTCACCCCGGGACTGCTGAAGGCAAAGGATTAGGCTTGTTCATGGTAAAAACACAGGTAGAAACCATTGGCGGAAAAATAAGCGTGAAGAGTGAAGTGAATTTGGGCACCGAATTCATCATAGAATTTGATGGGAGCAATTAGCAAATTAGCGAAGATGACAAAAAAAATAACGGTAAATCATTTGCATCTATAATAAGTTTTTATACTTTTATAGGAAACCATAGTTATGATACATCTCTTTTTATATGCCATGCCTGCGTTTATCGTAGAACATCAAAGTATCATTATTGTATTGATCATAGGTGCATTTGCAGGCTACCTGGCAGAATTTATGGTACCTGGACGGGGCTATGGACTATTGGTAACAACGGCAATTGGCATGGCTGGCGGCTGGCTGGGCAACCTGTTACTAGGCAGTATCATTAATTTCAATACAGATCTTCCGTATTTCAATGAAATAATCCGGGCCATTATTGGCTCCATGGTAATAGTCATTTGCCTTAACCTGTTGCTTACTGACAAAAAGAAGGATAAGAGAAGGGAGAAGGACGTATATGACTGGGAGAATGAGTAATCTCACAAAAAACAAAAGTGCGCTGAAAGCCAATGCCCTCAACGCTCGTCATTTGTATGAATTAGTCCGTTTAGGTATTACAATACTAACATCGCATCACCATAACTAAAGAAACGGTATTTTTCTTTTATCGCTGTTTCATAAGCAGTCATCATGAGGTCGTAACCTGCAAAGGCGCAAGCCATGATCATGAGGCTGGTCTTAGGCAGGTGAAAATTAGTAATGAGCGAATCTGCTATAGAAAAATTATAAGGGGGGTGGATAAATACATTTGTCCATCCTTCTTCCGGCTTTAATAACCCCTGTGCAGTTACAGAACTTTCTAATGCGCGCATGGTGGTAGTGCCTATTGAGCAGATGTGGCGTTTTTCTATTTTTGCCCTGTTCACAATATTGGCAGCATACTCATCCACCTTAAAATATTCTGCATCCATCTTATGTTTGGAGAGGTCTTCCACCTCTATAGGCCGGAAAGTGCCCAGGCCAGTGTGCAGGGTTACTTCTGCAAACTTCACGCCAATGATCTCCAGCCTTTTGATCAGCTCGCGACTAAAGTGCATGCCCGCTGTAGGCGCCGCAACAGCACCTTCATACTTGGCATAAACGGTCTGGTAACGTTCT
>Ga0182030_10015962_pt1 | contig 14669 bp, 15 predicted proteins | sample 812S3MmetaG_FD_121299 | JGI IMG/M metagenome (GOLD analysis project Ga0182030, IMG submission 121299) | Permafrost microbial communities from Stordalen Mire, Sweden - 812S3M metaG (Illumina Assembly) | ecosystem: Environmental > Terrestrial > Soil > Wetlands > Permafrost | place: Sweden... | reverse complement strand
TAGAAAAATTCTTTGCGAACATCAATCAAAAGCACCATTCGGAATTGAAGTCTCTACTTAGCTTGAAGTTCCAATTCTTTGATAAAAACAGTCCACTAATTTATCCCTTGTGAAGTATAACTGTAACCACATCAGGGGTAAAAAGGATGGCGTTGTAACCGCTACCGTTGAACCGCTGCACCTGGGCGCAACCACCCATGTGTGGGACGTAAAGATCAGGGATGAAAATGAAAAACTAATCTGCGTTAGCCGTCTCACCGTTGCAATACTGAAGAAAAAATAAATTTCGCGTGGCAGCCGGCAAAAATTGCTATTTTTTTGTTTTTGCCGGAAAATTGAGGAGAGCGCTTGTGAGTATAGGTATAAAAAAGATGCCGATAGTTATCACCGATGTGACCCAGTCGGCCCTATGGCTGCTCAGCATTATGCTGAGCGGAGCGTCGGGGTAATAGTGCCCGAAAATTGATAATACCAATTTTAAGCCCAGCAAGCCGATAACCGCATATGCACAGCTTTCCAGGAAAGGATAATGCTCTATCAGCTTCACAAAGCCCTGCGCCACAAACCTCATAGCAAGGATACCAATAAATACACCACAAAGAATAATCAGGATATTATTAGAGAAAGCTACTGCCGCAAAAACATTGTCCATAGAAAAGGCAAGGTCCATTAACTCAACGGAAATAACAGTAGCCCAGAAGGAACCAAAGGTGCCAACCGTTACTTTATAGAGCCAGCCAGTATCTTTCTTTGCATCGGCAGCCACTGCTTCCTTTGCTCTATATTTCTTTTTCCACCAATCCCAAACGAGATATAAAAGATACAATCCGCCGACAACCTTCAGCCACCATATTTTGATAAGAAAAGCGGCACCGACAAGGCAAATGCCCCTGAATAGATATGCGCCAAAGATGCCGTATTTCAGAGCCCTTTTGCGCTCCCGGACTGGAAGCCTCATCACCATAGTAGCCAGCACAGCAGCATTATCTACAGATAGTAAACTCTCAATAAGAATAAGATTACCAATAATAAGCAATGCCGAAAGCGGATGGCTGATTATCTGGTGTATCCATTCATTCATAGTAAATTATCTCTGGTAATCCGTAAAAGTAATTAAGCATAACTAAATCAAGCCTACTTCGTTTAATTTTCAAAAGTTGAGCATATCCGTTGATGAAATAGTTTTTAAATTCCAATTTTCTTGTCAAAATTTCCTACCTTAGCCTTTATGAAGGCCAAAAATACCTATTTTGCGAACTCCGCAGGCATCAATAACGATGCACTTGTCATGTATATTGACATGAATAGTTTTTTTGCCAGTTGCGAACAGCAGCGCCATCCGGAGCTCCGCGGCAAGCCAATAGGGGTCATTACTTACGATAGCCCTAACGCCGCAGTCATAGCCCCATCTATCGAAGCCAAGAAATTTGGAGTGAAGACCGGTATGCGGCTCGGCGACTGCAGATTGTTATGCCCGCAGATCATTCCCGTCACTACGCATCCGGGCTGGTACCGGCAGATACATGTGGATGTAATGGCCATATTACATACTTATTGCGATGACGTCATTTCCAAAAGCATAGATGAGGCGGTATTAAATTTTTCCTCCTACCGTAGGGTCTATAAAGACCTATCCTTGGTAGCTCATCAAATCAAAGCCGACATAACAAAGAAATACGACTATCTGAAATGTTCCATTGGCATCGCTCCTAATTCGTTTCTCGCCAAGGTAGCCACAGATATGCAAAAACCCGATGGCCTCGTGATCATCAACCCCGACAATATAGATGATCGCCTCTCCACCCTGCAACTTACCGACCTGCCCGGCATAGCCACCAACAATGAACGCCGGCTGAAAATGATAGGCATACATACACCATTGGAAATGAGGCACTCATCACCTGCATTATTAAGAAAAGCTTTCGGTGGTATAGTGGGCGACTACTGGCACCGTCGCCTCAATTTCGGTGAGGTAGACATGCTGCATAACCCGGAAAACCGTACTATGAGCACCATGCGCACGGTAAGCCGTGAACAGCGGGAAAACCGCCAGGCACTGGAGTCTATACTGATCTCCCTCTGCACCCGCCTGGAACAGCGCATGGTGAAGGGCAACATATTTTGCAAACAGGTCTCATTTTTCATAAAGTACAAAGACGCCACCAGCTGGGACACCGCCGTAAAACTCGCCGACCCGGTGCAGGATGCCATGGAGCTACGCAGCTATATTCAGGAGCGGATCAATGACTTTGTGCGCTCCCGCAACCTCGAAACCATATTTACCAGCAAAGTGCTGAGCATGGGTATAGCTATACAACAATTTGTGAAAGGCGATGTGCTCCAGTACAGCCTTTTTGACAACAAAATAAAAAAGGACATCGTGCGCAAAACCATGTACAACATAAAAGACCGTTACGGTAAAAACACGGTGAGGAAAGGCAGTGAGCTCTTTAACCCCCATGTAGTGCACGATGCCATAGGCTTTGGCTCTGTAAGAGACATGGGTCTGGGCAAAGATGGCGAAATAAGGAATAAATATTTGCTGGAAGAAGATGACTATTAATTAGATAATTTGATAATTTGGAAATGACAATAAAATCAAAGAACAAAATTACCCCGGTACCCACGTAGAGACGCAATGCATTGCGTCTCTGCGAAACACCATCACCGAAATATCAAATCTCAATTACCAAACAACAATCCCAATCCCTAATTCCCATTATCAAAAAAAACAAATCACAAACGACAATCCCAATTCCTAATTCCCAAAAACCAATGATCAACCAAATAGCAAATGACCGTTTCGAAAAAGGTAGGGGCGCTCAGTACAACCCTAAAAACCGATTCCTGAAGGGCGAATACGTGCAGGAGCATGCTGAAGGCATAGACGACTGGGAGCAAGAAAAACGAGAAACCCAATACATCATGGACGACAGCAAGACCCTGGTGAACACCGTCACCAGTCCTGATGTCGGCATGATGTACTCTGCCAATCCCTACCAGGGTTGCGAGCATGGCTGCATTTACTGCTATGCGCGAAACAGCCACGAATACTGGGGCTACAGCGCCGGGGTAGACTTTGAGAGCCGCATAGTAGTAAAGAAGAACGCCCCTGCCCTACTCCGCAAATACTTCGATAACAAGAACTGGGTGCCTGCCGTTATTTCCCTCAGCGGCAATACCGACTGCTACCAGCCCATAGAGCGCAAAATGCGCATTACCCGCGCCCTCCTGGAGATATGCCTCGACTACCGCAATCCCGTAGGCATCCTCTCTAAAAATGCCCTGGTGCTGCGCGACATGGACATTATACAGGAGCTCGCTAAGAAGAACCTGGTACGCGTATTCTCCTCCATTACCTCGCTCGATGAAGACCTGCGCCGTGTCATGGAGCCGCGCACCGCATCTTACCGCAGCCGCTTGAAGGTGGTAGAAACGTTCTCCAAAGCCGGAGTGCCCACCGGCATTATGAATGCGCCCCTCATACCCGGCCTCAACGATATGCACATGCACGATGTGCTGAAGGCTGCCAGCGAAGCCGGTGCAAAGTGGGCAGGCTATACCGTTGTGCGCCTCAACGGCGCCATAGGCGGCATTTTCAAAGACTGGCTCTACAAAACCTTCCCCGACCGTGCCGATAAAGTATGGAACCAGATCAGCGACTGCCACGAGGGCAAGGTAAATGACAGCCGCTGGGGCAACCGCATAGTTGGCGACGGCAAATTTGCAGAGCTGATAAAAACGCAATTTGACATCTATTGCAAAAAATACCACCTCAACGAAACCCACATGGAGTGGAACACCAGCGATTTCAGAAGGCTAAAGAATAACCAGTTACCATTGTTCTAACCTTGCTGCAAATGCATGTTCCTAATGTAAACAGAAAAACTTAACAACCGGGCCTCGCAATACGCGGCAGAACGACTGAAAGGATGATAAGACCAAAAGACAACCCCATGAATACTCCATAGACAAGGTCAGGTAGCTGTAAGTAATGCTGCATTATAGCAGCGCATGAACTACCTAGGATACCCATTATAAGAAGCGCTTTATGTCTTTTCCTAAGTTTCATCCTCTGTTTGCTTTGAACTGCGAATATAAAGCACGACGGTGAATTAGTACACTATATATTTTCAGACCTAAATATTTTTGAGAATGAGCTACTCTAATTGTCGTAAGTTCATGAAAATGGACACTCCCGGGACGGTTAGTCGATGACATCATTTATCGTTCGGTTCCTTGACTGAAAAAATGCGCATCACAGATAATAACGCTACCATTTTTTTCGATGAACATGCTCGAGACACCGGGGCACTTTTTGGCGGTACCTTTACCCGGCCGGAAGAGGCCCACTCCGGAATATGCTGTTAGACTCTCTTCAGCCCGGTACAGTCGTTTGGGATATCCAGTTTGTAACAATGTCGCCGGTAAATGATGGCTGGGAGCTCTCGTTTAAGGATGGCACGTCGGCAATGGCTGATATTGTTGTAGGCGCAGATGGCGCTAACTCCAAAATTCGTCCTTTTATTACACCCATTCAGCCATTCTATTGCGGTGTAACCGCAGTGGAAGGAAATGTGTATGATGCTGAAAACGCCACGCCACGCATCAATGAATTACTGAGAGGGGGCAAAATATTTGCTTTTGCAGACAGTAAAAACCTGATTGTAAGCTCAAAAGGTGATGGCAGTTTGCCTTTTTACTTGAGTTGCAAAAAAGATGAAAACTGGATGGCTGATTCCGGGATAAATTTTGCAGATACAATGCAGGTTACGTCATGGTTCCGGAAGGAATTTTCAGGATGGGACGATATCTGGCTTGAATTGTTCCTAAATGCCCAAGCCCCGTTTATCCCGCGGCCAATATACAGCATGCCATTAGACCAATCGTGGGACGCCTTGCCAAATATGACTATCCTCGGCGATGCCGCGCACCTGATGCCTCCCTACGCCGGCGAGGGTGTAAACATGGCAATGCTTGATGCACTGGAGCTCAGCGAATGCCTGTTCAATAATGAATTTCCAGACGTGCAGTCAGCAATTGCCGCTTATGAACTGCAGATGCTAAAGCGCGCATCAGAAGCTACACGAGCGTCTTTAGAAAATACAGAGTGGATGCACGCTGAACAGGCACTGAATAATATGCTCGCAATGTTTGGGCAATAGACCAAAGCATGTCTGTCAGATACTATAAAATTCTGCAAGCCAGCCGGAGGTTTTTGTTGTGTGTTGGTACGTTGCTTTGATGGCATCCTATAAATGCAAGAACATGCGACCAATTACATAAAAGTATTAAAAGGGAGTCGTTTAGCACTGTGCACTTTTTATCGCAAAAATTCGATGCCTTTTTCAAGTATCATGTTATAGTATTCGAAAAAATATTTTTCTCGTTGATTGCATTTAAGTATTTTGCTTCTGTGTTGAATATTCAATGCGCCATTTTTCCTAAAACATAATAAATACTTAACCACTAATTCTTTAAAAATGAAGAAGAAATTTATTCTTATGCCACTTATCGGCGCTTTAGCCTATGTAATTCTGTCAAGCTATGCCGCCGGTCCTGGATCTGTCCTGGGAACAGATCTTACCGGAGCCAGTGGTACTCCTGGTTGCGGAGGTAGTGGCACTGGCTGCCATAATGCAACAGCTACGGCCAGTACAACAATTGGCATTCAGCTGTACAACGGCGCTACCTTAGTAACGGGCGGTTATGTAGGTGGCACAGCTTACACAATCAGGATAACCGGCACTCAAACAAGTGCAAGCGCCTCGATTAGTTTACCAAGGTTCGGATTCCAGGTTTCTGTGGTTAAGACGGGTGCTACCAGTACTAACGAGGGCACTTTGTCGGCTATTACCGGCACTCATTTGGGGACCTACGGAAGAATAAATATCGTAGAGCATTCAGCCGCTATTGTGGCTACAACCGGGACCGGCGCCTCGGGAACAACTTATGTAGTGAATATCCCCTGGACAGCACCGGTAGCTGGTACCGGCAGTGTTACTATTTATACAGCGCTCAATGCAGTCAATTTTAATGGCGTTGCAGATGCAGGTGACCTATGGAACAATACATCACAAGCTATTCCTGAAGCCGCGGCTTCAGGCGTAAGCCCAATAACCGGCACACTGGCTATATGTACGGAGCTACAACATCTTTAGCAGATGCAACAAGCGGTGGCACCTGGAGCAGCAGCAGCGTTGCAATAGCCACGGTAGGCTCCACAGGTACGGTGGGCGGAGTAGCCGTAGGCACTGCTACTATCACTTACAACGTGACCGGCACTGGTACAGCAACTGCCGTGGTAACTGTAAGTGCAACGCCGGCTCCTGCCGCAATAGCAGGTGCGAACATAGTTTGCGTAAGCACACACATTATCTTAACGGATGCTACTACCGGTGGGTTATGGAGCAGCACTACTGCAAGCATAGCTACTGCAAGCTCTGCTATAGGCGCGGTGTATGGCGCGGCGGTAGGTGTGGATACTATCAAGTACACAATCACTAATAGTTGCGGTTCAGTCGCGGTGAGGCACGAGGTAACTGTGAGGCCTTTTGGCGGCACCTGTGTATCTGGCGTTAGTGGTATAGGCACTCCAGAACATACGGAATTAAAGGTATTTCCAAATCCTAACCGGGGAACTTTTACTATGAACCTTTTGTCAGAAAACGATGAGCTGGCGAATGTAGCCATTACCAGTATGTGGGGGGTAGCAGTAAAGGAATATAGCATTACTACCAATACTGAACAGGAAATAAATCTGAATGTTCCCGCGGGTATCTACTTTGTTATTGCAACCTCGGTGCATGGCAAATATCAGGCTAAGATAGTCGTGCAATAACGGGTGGCATCTGTGGAAATATTATTATGGCTGCGGTGATTCAGGCCATTTTTCTTTGCGGGATCTCAAAAAGCAGGGCAACCCTTTGCGATTTCGTCTTATCAATGCATTTTGCTCAGTGTCCCCTATGAAAGAAAAAACCAGTCAGATACTATGAAATTCAGCAAGCCGGCCGGAGAAATTGTGTTGATGAGCTACACTCGTCAGCCAGGTTTGCCGGGAGACAGTTAGCGTGCATGGTCCGTAGGTGAATATCTTTATGGTTCTTTTTTTTGCTTCGCCACTTAAGTTTTGCAGTACATCGTCAAGCATTTTTCCCGAAAACGGGGTGTACATAAAAAACACAGTGCCTGAAGTATAATCAGCATAGCGGGCATCCATGTTTATGAAGTCCACCCGCTTTAAATGCAGATCTGCAGCATGGGTATTTGCGTAGTTACAAAAAGCAGGTTCAAATTCTACCCCCTTTGAAATGACTGCAGTTAACAGGTTCACTAGAATGACAACCTGCCCTAACCCAGATCCCAAATCGAAGAACACATCGTTTGGTTTAAATGCTGCCCGTTTGACCAGTTCTAGAATTATCCTGGCCGGTGTCTGCTGATAGTAAACCATTTCCGGTTCCCGGTCTTTAGTTTCAGCAGGCATGTCCTGGTAAGTTAATAGTTCATTTATGAACATATCAAGACTGTCATACCCTATCGGATCTTGCGCGGGAACAGGTACCTGATCACCAAGGAATTCGTGTATCCATTGTGCAAGGAGTTTACCGTTGTCAGAGCCTTTTGAAATTTCCGTACGAAGTTGGTGAAACAATCTCCTATCCACCTCTTCCAGCCGATGTTTCACTCGTTCAGCATATTGCTTCAGGGAGATCAGCAGATCAGTCGCATGCGAATTCTGCAACAAGGCATCTATCCGGTCAATGATATGGAATTCAATATCGTCAATCGCCTGTTGCCTTAAAACGAAATTCTTATCACAGTATAGCGCTTCGTCTTTATGGATGGACGCTATATCAGAAAGAATCTCATCCGTTAATGCTGTATGCAGTGGTATTAACACGAATACTAAGTTATCAATTAATCTGTAAATGGAAGCAGCCAGAGCCACGACAGGCACTGCCAGAGGAATTCGCCGCTGTTTATATGAGCCGACCGGGAGACGCATAATTTATCTGTACTTTTATACCATTAAAAAAATTTAAGAGAAATAAAATGAAATTAGCAAAAAACAAAATCCTGATTACAGGCGGTGCAAGTGGTATTGGCTTAGGACTAACCGAAAGATTTATACAGGAAAACAATACAGTTATCATTTGCGGAAGACGGGATAATTTACTTAAGGAAATTGCCGCCAGGCTGCCGTCCGTAATTATTAAGGAGTGCGATTTGTCGCAGGAGGCTGACCGTATAGCGCTCTATAATTGGGTTGCCGAAAATCACGGTGACCTGAATGTATTAGTGAACAATGCGGGAATCCAAAACTGGATGCATGTTTCTGATAACGATTTTTACCAAAAAGCAAACGACGAAATCGCTATCAATATTTTAGCGCCCATTCATTTAACATCGCTGTTTACCAATTTGAAATCGTTGGATACAATAATTAATGTTACTTCGGGTTTGGCATTTGTTCCATTGTCTAAAGTCCCTGTTTATTGCGCCACAAAAGCATTTTTCCGCTCGTTTACTTTATCGTTAAGGCACCAGTTAATCTCGTCAGGCATTGAAGTAATTGAAATGATACCGCCCGCGTTACAGACTGACCTTGGCGGAAAGGGCATACACGAGGGGCATCCGCTTGTGAGTGATTTTGTGGATGCGGTTTTCGAACAAATGAAAGAGGGAAAAACGGAACTGACATTCGGCACCAGCGCGTCGAGGGCTACAGCAAACAGTGAGACGATAGCCGAGTACTTTAATAGATTGAATCCATAGCTTTCGAGATCCTGCGACACAGAAATGATTATTTATCAGAGAGTGAATTAGAATTCGAATACTCCCAGTCGTTCAGTTAGTTATTCAAGACGAAAACCGGTCTTTCGCTATTTGAATTCCGGCATTCATTCAGTTGGGCAATCCGGTAAACTACCCTATTTTGTGCATGTTATAGCTTTTTTATTACCTTATTTAAAATCCTACATTTTCTTACATTTATAGTATGTCTTCAAAACGAATGCGCCCCAGAAAGAAAACAACTTTCATGGAAGCGGCCCTGGAAATTAGTTTTATCATTTTTCTTTTTTACTCAAATCTTTTAATGGGAGAATTTAACCACTCGGGATTGGGGCAAAAAAATGGCTTGCTTTGGGCTATCAATGACATTTTTACAATAGCCAATTTTTCCATTGCCATCGTCACGGCCGTATTTTGCCATTTGATTTTTGAGTTTTTTAGAAATAAAATAAATTGTGACTGACCAGATCGCTAACACCAAACAATTCTGCGTCGGTTGAGCAAACAAAAGCTATCACTTAAAAAATGCGAGGATCTTATCATTCAATTCATTTATGTCGAATGGTTTTGCAATAAAGTCATTCATCCAGGCATGCAGGCATTTTTCTTTTTCTCCGCTCAGTGCATATGCAGTAACCGCGATGATGGGCACATCACTTTTAAGTTCGATCCGGATGATGCGGGTGGCCTCGTAGCCATTCATTTCAGGCATTTGTATGTCCATTAATATAAGGTCGTATTGTTTGGCCTTCATTTTTTCTATGCCTACCCTGCCGTTCACAGCAATCTCAGTATCGAAGCCGAAACTCCTCGAAAAATGTAAAATAAGCTTTTGGTTCAAGGGGTTGTCCTCGAAATACAGTACCTGTAGTTTTTTTTCTTTTACTTTTTCCGGAGATAGCGTACGCTGTTCGTTTGACGCAACTGCTTCTTGCTTTTGCTTCTGGTAGGTAAGCATGAAAGTAAAAACAGATCCATTGCCCAGTTCGCTGGTCAACGAAATAGCACCGTGCTGCAAGTCTATGAGACTCTTTACAATACTCAAGCCAAGCCCTGTGCCGCCATGGCGTCTTGTGGTGTCGTCGCTTACCTGTGTAAAACGTTCAAAAATTATGGCTTGTTTATCGGTTGGAATACCAGCGCCCGTATCTTTGACTTGAAATTCAAGCGTTGCTGTCTCTTCTGTTTCGCCGTTTAGCGAGACATTTACTGCCACACTTCCTTTTTCGGTAAATTTTAGTGCATTGTCAATCAGGTTCGTTAATACCTGCGTTAACCTCATCGGGTCTCCGATCACAGTCTCAGGTATTTTTTCAGCTACCTCATATTTGAAATTAATGTTCTTTTCCCGCGCTTTCTGATAAAGCGATACATGGATTGACCTAAGGATCTTCCATATGTTTACCGGAATATTTTCAAGAACGATCATCCCGGATTCTATTTTCGAATAATCCAATATGTCGTTAATAATAGAAGTTAGATTCTGACCTGATGTTTTGATAGCCTGTACGTATTGTTGCTGATCTTCATTGAGCGGAGAGTTTCTTAAAAGTTCAGTAAATCCAATGATCGCATTCATTGGCGTCCTCATCTCATGGCTCATGTTAGCAAGGAATTGATCTTTGATCACCACCGATTGCTCTGCAACCTCCTTCGATTTTTGGAGTGCCATTTCAGAATCTTTGAGCGCCTTTATGTTTTGCTCAAGTTTATTGGTCATCTCATTGAACGAATTTGCCAGGATACCTATCTCATCCGCTGAGTAAGACTTAGCTCTCGTACTAAAATCACCAGTGGCAATTGTCTTTGCTGACCTGATTATTTCCTTAAGCCCCCTTCCTATTCCACGGCTTACAAAAATGGTAAGGGAAAGCCCGCTAATTTCAACAGTGAGTACAATGCAAAATAATAATTTCAAAATAAGTCCGGTGAGCCACCTGGAGCCAGCCCCAAGCGTAGCGGAAAAATCATCTTCCACAGCCGTAAGCTTTTCATTTATCGGATCTATTTTTTTAAGTATCCAATTGATCTTTTCCGGCGACGCTGTTGCGCTGCCTATCTCTGCATGTAGATCGCTGCCTATAGCTTGTAACTGGGAAATCATGGTATCCCCTTTTGACCAAACCGTTATAGCACGCTGTATATAATAAATATTGTGGAATCGTCTCACCAGGTTAATAGCGCCTGCAATATCATCAGGATGAAACCGCCCTTCCAAAAATCCTTCCCGGGCAATATTTAAGTCAGGTTCTTTCTTCAACAACTCCAGACGTGTTTTTCTGTCACCCAGGTTTACTTTGAGAAAATCCTGGTAAGCCAGATAGTCATTTTTATCGCGGCCGATGCCATATTTTTGCAGGCTGAAAACCGCATTTTTTTGGGCCTTTGACCATAGCCCCTCAGCACCAACCAATGTGCGGACTGACGAAAGGGTATTAATGGCAAATAGCAGCGTAATCAACTCTATGGCAATAAGCAACGCCATAATACCAACTGTGAAATACAATTTCTTAGCTATTGAAACATTTCTAAGCCAATTTACTATAGACAGTCTTTTCATTTAGCAACGATATAGATACCTATAGTTTTTTAAACAAAAGCCAAAAACCAAATAAAAACAGCTTTTGGACGACAATAACAAGATCTCAAAAAATTGGCCGTTTTTAGAGGAAATAAAGTTATAAAAAGTCAGGAACCCGGCAAAATCTAATTAGTGAACCGTTAACATCTGTTTGCCATTCTGCGCGCAAATATTAAATTACCTCTTGTGAGTGTCTATTGAACCAGGCTTTCGTCAATATTTACATTCTTTCATCATTCAAAAACTTTATAATGTATTAAATTTGAAACTATAAATAAAAAGAAATAACAGCATATATAATTAATATTTATTTTAAAGTTCAAAACTTTTTTCTGATATTTGTTATGCTTGCGATGGGTTAGTAAGTACAGTCCTTTCCCGACACACTAAGGTATGTCGGGACTTTTTTTGTCTAGTATGACTTATTTCTTTCTTGATGACGCAAAAAAACCAAAAGTTATCGAGAGATTTTTTTTGCGTAACAAACAGCGGGAAATTTAATAGCATTGATTTACCGAACTATATAAATTTCTCAACTTACTTTGTATTTTGCACACTCAAAAACAAATAGCTCATGAAAAATTTTTTTCTTTCTGCATTGCTTATTGCCGGTACATTGGGTACCTATGCGCAGGGGCAACTGAAATTGCCAGCACTTAGCCCCAACGCAAAAATCTCGCAGGACTTTTCTATATCCAATATAGAGATCAGTTATAGCCGCCCGTCTATGCGTGGCCGCAAGATATTCGGAGACGTGCTCCCTTATGGTAAAGTGTGGCGCACAGGCGCTAATGCACCTACTAAAATAAAAATAGGTGAAGACCTTGAAATTGGTGGGCAGAAAGTAAAGGCTGGTGAATATGCATTGTACACAATTCCTGAAAAAGAAAAATGGGAAGTAGTGCTGAATACAGGCACGGCCCCTTTTGGACCAGATGGTTTTCCAAAAGAAAATGATGTTGCCCGTTTCTCTGTTAAGCCTTCTATGATAGAGGGCAATTGCCAGACATTTACGATACTTATTACAGATATTACTTTTACCACCTGTAAAATTGAGATGGTATGGGAAAGAACAAAAATAGTGATACCTGTAATTGCGCATAATTCGGAGAGTATTGAAACGAATATTGATAAAGCAATCAATCATCCTGCACAACTACCCTATTTCCAGGCTGCCAATTATTATTTTGAATCCGGCGAAAAGATGGATGTGGCCAAAATGTACGCCGACAAAGCTTTAGAGCAGGACTCCAAGGCATTCTATATTTGGTATCTGAAAGCACGAATAGAAAAGAAGCTAGGCCATAATGATGACGCCATAGCTGCAGCAAAGAAATCCATGGAGCTGGCAAAAGGTTCAGCTAATGAAAATGAATATATGCGCAATAACACGAAGCTCATTGATGATATAAACAAGCAGGCACATCACCATCAGACGGTTGATTAAGGGACGATAAAACTGTTAACTTATCCGGCAACCTTTAACTTGGTTTGCCGGATTTTTTGATGCGACCGCCGGCGGCAGTTTTTATAGGGCAAGCGGCACGCGATATGTTTTTGTACCAAATTCTTTTCAAACCGTCATGGGAGCCACCGTAACCGGGAATGTGCAGGTAACCACAAGTCAATACCTGCAAAAAGGCGACATGATTTTTTCAAAAATGCTCCCGGTCAGTAATAATGAACCATTACTTTCCGTGGGTGAGATCAATGTATCTGCGACACAAAACGGGCAAAACCTGGTCATGAAACCGGGGATCACATTCAAGGCGAACATGCCGACGAGCTGCAACATTCCGGCAGGTATTGCTTTTTTCATTGGCCAGCCTAATGCGAATACCACACAATTCAGAACCAACTGGGTAGTAGACTCCAACCGCCAGGCCTGGATAGTGCCGCCCATAGCAGGGGATACATCTGGCATTATCTCTGACAGCCTTAGGGAATGAAACGCGGATGCGTTTATGGCAACGTGGCCTGCACAAAAATGAAGATGACATATCTATATTTGCAATAGTAAAAGTGATTCAGACATTCATTTACTATGGCCGCCCCTGCAACCCAATATTCCATACGCTTATTTTTACCAGGAGATGCTAGCCTGTACAGGGCTATGAGATTGGAAGCGCTGAAAAACGAACCGGGTGTGTACGGGGCCAATTATGCCGAGGAGGCCGCACTGCCTGAGTCAGCATGGACGGAGAAGATCAATGATCCTCGCAGGGCATGTTTCGGATTGTATGCAGATGATGAACTGATAGGTATCACTGGTGTTATCATAGATAAGGATGATACAGGAAAGGGCCACATGATACAGTCTTATATCCGCAAAGCCTACCGTGAGCTGGGCCTGTCTGCGATACTATACAAAGCAAGGATAGCATGGGCGCAAGGCCGCAAATTAACGGGCCTTGCAGTGGGCCATAAAGAAAGTAACCTGGCATCGAAGGCTGCAAACCAGCATTTTGCGTTTATGTATTCGCACAGCGAAGCCCGCACCTGGCCCGATGGCAGTACAGAGGAGATACTGTATTATGAGTTAGTGCTATAACAGGAATGCACCGTGAGATATTTTTGCTGCTCCAAATTATTTGTGCCCTCCGATAGCCCGCGCAAATAATTCTATCGTGCCCCGAAATGCTATTTCAGCGGTGACGCGCATGGCCACATCCAATACCTGCGCACCGACCGGGTTTGGATTATGACGCCTGTAATGATAATGACAGGCCTGGCGGTTATATCTGCGGTAATTGCTGTAGGCAGCGTATCTGCGGTTGGCGCAACTGCCCAGGGACACCAATAGCGCCATCAAGACAATAGCCCGGGGTATGGCGAACCAGGTTTGTTTCCTCATAAGTGTGTGTGTTTGGTTATGAGGAAAGCTCAATTCATCTGCGGTGGTGGTTTTTGCTGATTAGTCATAATCAGACGTTGTGGTTATAGGATAGTTTAAGACTGGTTTCTTAAAGAATTTATAAAATGGATTTCGGGAGGAAAAAATCTCACCCCAAGGCGCAATCCGCTTTCGCTTGAAGAAATGCCTACGCTATAGCGGTCGTTAAATCTTTGGCAATTGAGAAAAGCTACTACGGACGATGAAGACGCGGTTTTTCATGTGGCGTTTTAAAAGTCGCAAATGTAGAACGCAATGGCAATTTATAAAGTGTAATCTATCTAACTCAAGGGAAAAAGCATTGATAGTTCGTCAATTGTGATATTATGCTTTTGGATGTCTTTTCGTAGATTTTTCAGTTTTCGGTTCTTTATCTGATTCAAATAATGTTCAGAC
>Ga0182030_10015961_pt1 | contig 14669 bp, 23 predicted proteins | sample 812S3MmetaG_FD_121299 | JGI IMG/M metagenome (GOLD analysis project Ga0182030, IMG submission 121299) | Permafrost microbial communities from Stordalen Mire, Sweden - 812S3M metaG (Illumina Assembly) | ecosystem: Environmental > Terrestrial > Soil > Wetlands > Permafrost | place: Sweden... | reverse complement strand
TCGCCGGCCCACCTGGGTCGAGATGGTAGCCGCGTTGCATACGCGGGGTCGTAGTTCAGTTGGTTAGAACGCCGCCCTGTCACGGCGGAGGCCGCGAGTTCGAGTCTCGTCGACCCCGCCATTTAGATTCAGCTTGTTACGAGTCTAAATGGCATTTTTGGGTAAGTGGCATTACCCGTTGCTTTACCCGTACCACGAGAAAGCCTTACTGCACCGCCTTGGACACTGCGTCAACAGCTTCCAAGGCTTTCTTGTTTCTCGCCGCTGCAAGTGCCCCTAAATACTCCCCTTGAGCCGCGAGCTTGTTGTCACTGTTCGCATGGGCATACACACCCAGAGTGGTATTGATGTTGGCATGACGACCAATACTCTGGACAGTCTTCGGGTCGGTACCATTCGATACCAGCCACGAAATCAAACTGTGCCTGAGGTTGTGCCAGCCAAACTTTGTGACCACCTCGCCCCTGCTATCCCGGTAGATACCCGTGCCCTTACCCGCCTCGTCTGTGCTGATTTCCTCGAACGTCAGCACGCCAGCTTTGACCGCAGCAGGACGGAGATAGTCAGCAGCCGCCACCGAACCACACCGGGGAATCTTGCCCTTCATCTTGTAGCTGGCAAAAACCCAATCTGAATCACGGTGGTATAGCGTCTCACGACGCCACCCCTGCATTGCCTCAGCGAGTACAGGGTGCATCGGCATGGCGGACTTTGAAAGCTTCGTCTTGCCTTTTCCAATCTCCGCCAAAACCCAGCTCCGACGAATCTGGATTGCGTGGTTTGCGAAATCCAAGTCCCCCCATTGCAGAGCGAGAGCCTCAGACTGTCGCAAGCCTGTACAAGCGATGAGCAGAGCCAACGTGTACTCGGGCTGGTCAAGGTGCTCCAGCACTGCGAACGTCTGCTCTGGACTGAGTACCACCGCCTCATAGTCCGAGGTGGTAGCACACCGGACGAACATCATCGGGTTGGTGCCCTCATCGCGAGGGAGCAACCCGTGACGCTGAGCGTGCTTGTACACCTGCCCCATAATCGTCTTAAGCTTGGCGATGGTGGGATTCGTCAGGTGCGTCAAAGACCGGAGCCACTCCTCTACCTCAAGGGGTTTGATTTCTTGAGGAGACTTCTTACCCCAGCGGGGAGCAATGTGGGCATCAAGGTTGTGCTTGTCGCGGTCTATCGTACCCTTGGCCTTCGATGAGTTATCAAGTTCGTGCATTTTGAAGTGCTCGATAAGCTTCTCAAAGGTAGTCTTCGGGGTACCTTCTAGCAGGTCTAGCTTCTTCCGCTTTACTTCCTCCAACGCCTTTTTCTCAGACGGAAATTGAGATATCAAACATACAGTCCGCATGTTCTCCACTCTCTTACCATCCGAAGCTCGGGTGACGTAGAAGCGGTACATCCAGTTGGTGCCTCTCTTGACTAAAAATCCCATCGGTTAAGCTCTCTTTCCGCTAACCGAAGGACTGCCGGAATCCACTCTAGCACTGGCCACGGGTTTACTTGAAGTGAAAAATGCATGTATCTCGGACATACGGAAGCGCCACGTTTTACGCAGTCCCCGGCCAAATGGATGGGCGGGGATTTCGCCCCGGCGTGCCATAGCCTTGACAGTCGCCGGGGTAAAGCTCAGATACTCTGCCACAACCTCAGCATCAACAAAATGCTCAAATGATTCAGTGCTCATAATTACCCTTGTGGAGACTTACTACTCTTATCTGTCTCTCTATCTAATACTGAGTAGTTGTAAGACTTGAAGTTACAGAAACATCTTTATTTTTGTGGGCATGGATTAGACAAAGAAAAACATTACGCGTACCCTTATCGGCGGAGGCTAGAACATATGGCAACTGACGAAATTCTGAAACTGCTGATTGCGGAGCGGAACAAACTTGATGCGGCCATCCGGGCGTTATCGGATAGCGGATTCGAATCTCGCGGGAAGACACTGAAGGCGGCGGTGCAAGAATCCCACGGTAAGACAGGGAAGGCGAAGCGCGTTATCTCCCCGGAAGCTCGGGCGAAGATGGCCAAGGCTCAGCAAGCACGGTGGGCGAAGGTCAAGAAGGCTTCGAAAAAGGAGGCTAAGTGACAGCCGGGGCGCATGGTGATGTACGTTGGAATCACTCTATTACACTACGCGGACCCGTGCGTGTGGATGACAGTGGAAAGCTCCACCCTACCCCCACTTCTTGCCTCTACATGGCGTACTGCGAGTGTGGCTGTGTAGCTGTTGGTTTATCTCCGAAGGAAGCTCACGAGCGGCTCTGTAATGGGAGTGGTAAACCCGAGAAGCCGGGGGTACAAATTGACGAGGTACAGATTTCTTCGAGCGAGAGGCAACATGCCAACCGTCTTGTTGAGAAGCTGAATAATCAAAACAAGTAGATGCCAAGAAGAATATCAAGGGAGAATCATGAACGTTAAAAGACTAATCGCGGATTTAGAAGAAGCCATTGAGAAAGACGCTGTTGGTGGCAAATTGGCTCAGCTATCTTATGATGAACTGCACCAATGGGTTGACGACTTTGCAAAGCTGAAAGAGCTTCACAAGGCCGCGCAGAAGATCCTAGTTAGATATCAGAAGGCAAAGTCGAAGAAGTAGCCCTTCCTCTAATTAAGAAAGCCCTCGAATCTTCGAGGGCTTTCTTATTGTGGGAGGACCGTCAGGCGGTCGGCTTGTGGAACCCGCCAATACCCGTTACCAGTATCGGACTACCAGTGCGGGATATCTCTACCAGCTTGGATTCCTTGCCGCAGAGGATACAGGGATCGGTTGGGTGGGCATCATCTTCGGCGATGGTATGGAACAGACGTTCATAGACTCCACAGGTGGGACAAATGAATTCACGTAGGGCCATGGCGATCACCCGAAGAAGTGCTGTTTGCCGATTATTGCTTTCATCGGATGCTGGTCAGGCTTGCCAACAATCTCGGACTTGAACCATCCGCTGGTAACGTTTGCCAGGTTCCCATAGTAGATTGAACCCTTGGTAAGATCGTCGCCCGTTCCTGCGTACGCGTCATCAAGCTTCTGTAGTAACTGCACGAACAAGGGATTCCGCACGTCTGGCCAGACCAGTAGCTGACTATCCCCGGCGATGGTCATGCTGCTGAACTGGTCGTGACCGTCGATCACCTCACAGTAGCTTTTGCCCCAAGCCTTCACGCGGTTGTGAATGACGTGAGCAACTGCAAGCATGGCTTCGATACCATCGCCTCGCGCTTCACGCCAGCAAACTAGGGCGAGGAGCCCCTTTTCAAAATCTTCAATTACCATCAAATGATCCTTTCTGTTACATCGTGAATAATGCCAATCGTCTTGGCGTAGTTAGAGCCGAAGTAGGTTTCCTCTGCGAGCAGGGAACGCGCCTTGGGCAGGGAGATCGTTCCTCGGGAGTGAATGATCTCGGCCACCTCGTAGCCTAAGAAGCTCACCTCGTTCTCGTCCGCCTTCGAGGGCGTATCTCCAGAGATAGAGACCGGGTGAGTAAGGAAGCGGCAATGTGGGGTAGCGTAACGATGCTTCCCGGCGAGAAGCACAACGACAGCGGCGCTCATACATTTGCCAGTCGCGATGATGGTGATGTTCCGGCCACTGAGAGCGTCGAAGATGGCAAACGCGGAGTAGATACCGCCGCCCTCGGAGTTCAGGATGATGCGGTCTACGCCCTCATCAAGGGCAGTGAGAACGCGACCAACCATCGCCTCATCTACATCGCCACACAGATACAGGCTCATGCGGCGTCCTTCAGGGTGCCCATGAGGCGGGTGAACAGATTCCGTGCTTCTACCGGGGTAATCTCGGCGGCGCGGGCGGGGGACATGTCAGCGGCGTTCAGCCATACCGACCACTCAACGGGGTGAGATTCAATCCAGTCCTGATGCCTGGCACGGGAGAGCGTATGGAGAACCACGGCCAGAGCCAAGGTCTCACTGCTCGACCTGTGCAGGGATTCGCACGCATCTGCGATGCGGCCCTCCGTGTCGGCGGCGATAGCAAGTTGCTCGGGCGATAGCTCAGCGGACGGGTGAATGTCCCCGGTGCTATGAACTAGGACAGCCTTACGCTTCTGGGCGTTCTGGCGTTCCGCTGTGTGGAGCAGATGATTGCGAACGCTGATAGCGGCCACCCCGGCGTTCATCTTGTCCCCGCACTTGTGAATTGTCCTGATGAGTCCCAGCAAAGCTTCCTGCTGTGCGTCCTGCTGTGCGAGGTGACATGCTGCTGCCATTGACCTGCCGACCTTCTTCGCAAGCGGCGTGTACTCAGCTATAAGTGAATGTTCCATGTGCAGTACCCCTCTCGATAACCATGAAAGTGTTCTTTGGTGAAGGTGGCGACTCAGCACGGGCAGAGTCTTTGAGAGCTATCGGACTCACCACCTAAGGTAAAGAGAGAGCTACTTACCTAATACTCAATCGGCGGACAACTTCGAGTAAGTCTCCGCACGCGGTAAGGTAGGCCGTGCGATTAGCTTTCCATTCTGTTTCCGTCATACCGAGAACTCGGACGGGCTCAGGTTCTGGCAAGGGAACAGCCGCTGGGGCGGCATCAGGCTCCGGGCCTAGAGCCCATACCAGAGCCAAACAGCCGGATGGGTTCTTCCGCTTGCCGATGCTGTGGACCTGCCCACGGCGGCGAAGGGGAGCCACTCTGGGGCTTACCGTCACAAGGTTGATAGCCGTGCCATCGGCAATCTCCTGAATCGTGCTGGGGCCGTATGCTTCGATGTAGTCAAGAATGTCTTGCTCGATGCCGGGTGCGGCGTAGGTGATGGCGGTCGCTGCTGCGTGAGATGTTGCTGGGTCTGATTTTCTTGCGTGCATAATAAATGCCTCCTACAGAGGCATCCGGTAGTCAAAAAACATTTCTTAAACAAACATTTTATTTATGCAGTAAACAGCGGATGCAAAAAGACAAGGAGACCGCGATGGGTCCCCTGTGTCATCCGCTTAATCTGCCATCGACTTCTTTCCCCTCTGCCACGTGCGACGCTCGTCCCACGTGTAGTCACAGGAGGGACAGGCACAATAATCACAATTTTGGTCAGGACCAGGAAACACTTGGTTAAGATCAACATTGCAGAAAGGACAGACAGGGGCCCCCAACTCATTTGCCCTAGGCGGCCCAACCGGGGGGTTTGGGGGACTCATAAAGATGAGTTCGCCAGAACCGTAATGGGACTCGGGTTCTTGTGCGTCATCCGCATCAACGGTTGCGCTGGCAACCAAAGCGTCGTAGTTTACGCAGTAGAGGTTAGATACATTCTTGTCAGCGCTGTGACCGCCACGTTTCACAACTGTGACCACACCAATATCAATGAGCCTCGCCACAGCACGCTTAGCGGTAGAGAGGCTGATCCCCGCATCATCCTTGATGAGGTTGCCACCGGGAAAACACCAGCCCGCCTTCATGCAAATATAGCTACCGCAGAAATAGGTTAATTCGTCTTCAGGGTCATCCACATTGCGGGCCCGGTTGCAGAGGCACCAAAGGACGAGCTTGTCTATACCCTTAACTGTCCGTGACCGGAATGCAGCGTCTGTATATTTGTTGGCCATTACTCCACGCCTGCCTTGCTGTGCGTAGTCTTGGGTCCCGTCACACGCCGGATTCCAAATTCCTGCGCAATCAGGGTAATCGTGCTGTAGCCAAGATTGGTCATGTGTGCAAAGTCAAAGTAAGTCATCTGCGGATTAGTTCGAATAAATGTTGCTAAATCTCTACGCTGGTCTTTCGTCATTGTTAGGTCTCCTATGTGCTTAATACTGAGTTCGGCTTATTCTTCTTACATAGGTGGACCAAATAGTTAGAAAATGGAGTTCCACTAACAAAAATGAAAATAGTGGCTAAGCTGTTGGCCCAGAGTTAGTTAGTGCGGATTTAGACAAGTAAATAAAAAAAGGACACGATTGTAAAAAAATGTTAAGAGTTATGGCCAGCATGGTAAGTCGAAGGTGAAATAACAAAGGGGTAGTGTCAGGGTGATACTGGGTTCCCTGTGACACTAGGTTCACAGAGATCCGGGGGTGGGGTCACAGTGAACAGGGGTAGTGTCAGAGAAAACTGGGGTAGTGTTTGTGTGAACGGGGGTCGTGTCAGAGTGACACTGTAACACTTAACAAAACACTTCATTAACACGGAACTTAAGGCTTTAAGGTTTTAATACTTAAGTAAAATAATCCCCTTCCGGGGGACTCCTTCGGAGAGACCTGCCGGGGGCAGAGGCAAAAACAAAAGCAACCCCTACTCACTCGGTATGAAAATGCTGACGCATTTTCTCCCCTGCGTGTTCCTGAGTATCGATGCTATTCAGTATGAGTACCTTCTGGTACATCTAGGTAGACATCCTCTGGCGAAGGATATAAGGCATAGGCCGCCACGAAGGGCAAAGCCATGGTAGCCCTTGGGTACCCTGCTGCTACCCTGAGGGTACCCGTCTACAAGCGAGTTTGTAACTTACGATAGCCTACGTGACGGAGCTATCCGTATGCTCTTCGGAAATTCCCTACTGGTTAAACAGGTTTAGGAGTCCATGAGCAATCTCATCAAAGCTGAGGGGCATAATATTGCCGGGGGAAATTCGTTCACCAAACTTAACATCACTCCCCTCAACGACCGCAATAAGTTCCTTCCAAGGTTGCGCTGTGTCCAACATGGTCGCAAATTCAATCTTGTGGTTAGCCCGGTTGTAATTCGCCTTCACACCTTGTACACCGCAGGTGATATGCACCTCATCCGTACGGGGAGAAGTGAATTTGACAGTGGGCTTGAGTCCCGCCTTCACGCTGGCCTCGCTGGTTCTCAGAACCACCTTTTCAATGTGTTCCCGTAGGTCAGCCCAAAGCTGCGGGGCCTTTTCCTCAATCAAACGCCGATTCGCTTCCAGTGGTTGGGCTAATCTGAGACGTTCTTCGTTTGCAGCCTGTTCCGCGTCCGCCTTCGCCTTCTGCTTCTTGACAAACTCGTTGATAAAGTCGTCGTCCATTACTACCTCCGGGAGCCAATGGTATCTGACCTGACCTGCGAACTGAGGAAGAACAGGGCCAACCCTATTCAGGTATGCCCAACGTATCCCATTGCAGCCGATGGGAGAATCCAGTTGCCGATTCTGGTCATGACAGCATCTTTTCAGGAATCTTGAACACTCGTCTGACATCAAAGTGCTGGTCAATAGCTTCCCTCGCCGATTCAAACAAGGTGGCATCTTCCCTCGCTCCATGGACAGCTTCACTCAATTTGCCATACCATTCCCGCATGGATGGGATGGAGCCTCGAAGGTTTTCCGGGATGCTGGTTCCGTATGCTTCCATAATGTTCTCGCCAGTCTCCCGCCCAGCTATCCCAGTCACCCTGCGTGCAAACTGCTCAAGGAAAGTCCTAAGGTAGAAGAGGGCCGCAAGAGTTTTCCCGCCATGCATTGCGACCACCGCGTCCCGGTAGAACTTTGCCTCTTTCTTAGGTATCTGCGGAGGAATGTCCAGTGTCTCAAATGGGGAGCGGCCTTCCAGCTTCAGGGAAAGTCCCTCCCAGCGAACCAAAAATGTCTCAGGAATCTCCTTACACACCTGACACTGATATGCGATAGAGAAGACCTGCACATTCTTGAATCCCTTAGTGTGATTGCCGGAGCGGTCCGCCGATACGTCCGAAGAGCCTACCGGGGCAAATGCCTCACGGGAATTGCACACAGAGCAGACTAATCTAACATTGTGAAGCAGCAGTGTCGGCCTAAGGTCTATATTTCCAGTCCCTACGTCCTGAAAGGAAACCTGTTCTGCTCCGGCCATTATGGGCTCGGCCAAGAGTGCTTCGTACTCCCTCTCAAAATCAATCATGTTTGCAGCGAGAGGCAATGATTCCGCTGAGCTAAGAAACGTTGACCGAAAATCAATAGGCATCTTCTGGTATATGTGCTTGGTCTCCAGAAGCTCTTTTAAAGCCGCGCCCAAGCTTCTTGAATACTCGTATGTCATCTCGGCGACGGCTTTGTGATAAGCAGGTGTTTTAGGGCGAAAACTCATTCCTTTGTCCTCTATTTCATCAATCCTAATCACCTCTCGAAGTGATGACAACAAAAGAAAAGAGCCAACCATGGGGTTGGCTCTTCCTGACCTGTGTAACGTGTCACACAGGTCAGCACGCCATCAATTCAGTTTCCAATCGCATCAGGGACTCCCGGACATTGTTCGCCGAATCTTTCACAAGCCTTGCAAAGTTGGGCTTTTCTTCCGTAGTGCCGCCCTCTGCATCCCAGACCTTGCTCAACAGATCGGCAACCTGAGTGGACATCCCGTAAGAGGAAAACTCCAGAACCCGGCAACGGCTCAAGAACCGTGGCTCTAGCGCATCCGTGCCATTGCAGGTGAATATCCAGATGGTATTAGGGGCGGAGTCCGTGGCGTCAAGTTTGCTGAGCAACGCGACCTGAGCAGCGGGAGACATCCTATCCGCCTCATCTACCAGAACCAGATGGAATCGTTTCCCCAGCATCGGTACATACTGGCATGTACGGCGAACCCGTTCGATATTCTCAAGGTTGCAATTCTGCGAGGGGATATGGTGCAACTCGCATCCAATTTCCTCCGCCAATGCCAGAGCCATGGTGGTTTTACCAGTCCCCGAAGGCCCCACAAGCAGCCACGCGGAAGGGAACGGATTAGAGGCAAGCTTGCTGAGAATTTTCTTGGGCTTATCGAGTCCGACAAACTCCGCAATCGAGTGAGGGCGGTACTTTTCCGTCAAAGGTTCAGGAAAGCCGAAGGGTACTTGAACGGGATTCGCATCAGGAAATAGGGAAGTAGCCATTTTAGTATTCCTCCGGGAGTAGCAACGTGGTTGCGGAACGGTCTGCCTCAGTGATAATCCAGATGCGGGTTTCATCCGGCAACGAATAGGCGGAGAGAATGCGGAAGCCCTCACGGACTGATAGTTCATTCTCCGCAATGTCATCGGCGGACAACTCGCCCCAGTCCCCTGATACATGACGGTCAACATAGGCGGAGGGCGAGACGCCACAAGCAATGCACGCCTCTAAACATCCGGGAGTAGCTACCAGAGAGCCAAGCTTGAATAGGGCAACCATTACGCTACCCCCAGATTCAGGAATTCTTGGGCATCGTGGCTGAGGGCAAGCAAGGCGGAATCGTTCATCCCTACAGGCTCCGCAATGTCGATTCCTAGCTCTGAGTCATACCAGCGGATATCGCAAAGGCCATTGCTATCAAAATAGAAATCTATGCAGACATCATCCGGCAAGCCAGAGCAGGGCCATGAAGCTTTGAAGAGTGCAACATCGGCGGAGGTAACGAATACAGAGTTATCGGAGATTAGCAACATTACGCCACCTCCTTAAGGGATTCAGGAGCAACGGCAACGGCTGACCCTAAAATCAGGTCAGCCGCTTTCTGTGCTTGCTGAGCAGCTACCATCACAAGCTTGGAATCAGCCTTGAGGGCCTTCAGCCACGATTGCAGGTAAGCAACGGAATTTTTCTCGGTAGCTGCATTCTCAATGCCCGTCATGCCGCAAATGTAAGCAGCCGTCATCTCTGCAACCAATTCCTCACGGCTGTAATTGGCATCGCCAAAGGATTCAGTTTCCATCAGGGTTTGCCGATTGAGCCTGTTAGCGTGCCCGGTAGAGTGTCCCAGTTCATGGAACAACACGGAATAGTAAAACTCTGAGGAATCGAAGGTTCCACGGTCTGGCATGTTGACCTTATCGAACCTTGGCCAATAGCAAGCCTTAGCTCCGCCATGCTGGATTTCAGGCTTGCCAATCCATCCCGCAACAACCTGCTCACAGGCATCTATGGGCGATACCTCAGGCATTGAATCAGGCGGAGCAACGGGAGTTACCTGCAAGCCCTCGCACTGGGAGACATTGAAAACCGTGTAATAGCGAACCATCACGGAATCATGCTTCTCAGTCTCTCCGGTAACAGTGTTGTCCTTCTCATATTCGCCAAACTTCCAGAAAACTACGGGCAAGCCCTTCTCACCCTTGCGAACATTGCCGCCCAATTCTTGGGCTTGCTTGTATGTGAGGAAATAAGGGGAAGAGAATCCAGCGGACATCAGCAGCCAAACGTTAATTCCGCGATAGGGCTTGAGTGTGCGGAGATTGCGAGGAATGCCAGCATCGCCACGGGATGCCCATGGGCGATGCCATGGAATAACGCCTTGCTCTAGCTGGGAGATAATGCGGTCTGTGATTACTTGGTAGACATTGGGGCGAGTGTTAGAATTGGCGTTAGCCATGTCAGATTCTCCTAGAGTCTGTCTGGTTAGCGGTCTGTGAGTGCTCTAACACTTGCAGACCGCGTTCTGTGTTGCGAGTTGGAAACTAACACACGAATTCAGAAACCCATTCCTGAGTTACTCACGAACTTACGCTAAGTTACTCAGAACTTAGGCAGAAAAAATATTTCAGAAAATACTTGACAAGTTATCGGCAAATTGAGTGCAGATGTTCTGCTGATTGCGCGATAAGTTATAAATCACCGCATTAACACTGGATAATCGTGAGTTATTGCGAGTAAGTAAAAATAATTCATGCTGGATTGTGTGAATTCTTGAGTTATTCCGGTTTATATACCTGAGGGCTTATCTCCCGTCTCCGATGTGATTCCAGAGGAGTAACTCTACTCCGAACGCATAAGATAAGCCCTCGTTGATATCTATGGCGAATAAGTACAATCAGAGAAAAGTTGTCGGGATGTTACGCAAGCTTGCCAAAGGTGAGAATGCGGAAGTAGCTCTCGAAGCTTGCCGTCTGTTACTCCAGCTTGAAGGAATGGCGGAAGGTCTGATTCTGTATCCAGTCCGGGAGACTGTGAATAAGCAAGTAAGAACTTACAAGAATATTTCACCTGATGTTGAGCCAATTAGCACCGATGAGCCAGCACCAGAGCCGACCATCACAGCAGCCATGCTTAGCGGATACTTAGAGGGCGGATAGCCAGACTGAGCAAAATTGCAGATATGCCCAAATTTTGGTGCATCGCTCCACAATTTCCGCTGATTTGCATACCATCTGCAAGGGCATCGCGGGTTAAATCGCGGGTTGGCAACACAAGAAAATGGAATATTCCCCAGTGTTTATGCGGGTTCGAAGGACTCAGACCTCTACCCTGAAATAGTAGCGGTCAGATATTGGGGATTTTCGCGGATGATGCCGATATACAGCTAAGTTGTTAGGTACCATGCACTTAGCTTTGGCGAGGGGCGGTGGGGAGCCTCCGGGCTGGTTCCATCGGCTGGTTGTCCACTGACATTCTGTTGCTGCCTCATTCCTGCTCAGTTCCCGGCAAAGTTGCTGTGCTTCTACGCGGTAGTTCCGGAACGGGGGCGGGCCCTCGGGTAGCTCGTCTTGCAAGCTGGACATTCAGGGCTTTTCATCGCCGGTTTGACGATATGCACGAGCACTCGCTTAACGTCCCAACAGTGCGAACAACAAGGTTCTTCATCACCCTTTCGAAAAACAAGTCCGTTCTCCCGGAAAACATCTTTCTCTAAGTCTTGCTTGGCCTGTACATCTTTCAACTGCCCTTCAAGTTCCGCCACCTTCTTCTGTAGCTCTAGATTCGTCTGGCTCAATTCAAGGGCTTCAATGTTGGCCTTCATGGCCATCTGCACTAAATCAGGGTTGGCCAGCATCGCTGCAATCTTCGCGACTTCTTTAGTCGTATCCAACAAACCCATCAGTCAACTCCTGTTCAGTAGATGTCGTTAGTGTGAACCGGAATCTTGCAACTCTCAAGGACTTTACACATGGCAAACACCTACGGCAATCCCATCACCCTCACTACTGTCATGGCCTCTGGCTACCAATCCACCATTGGGGCCCAAGCCGGAAGCCGCATTCCCGTCTACCCGCAAATGATTGTCTGGCACAACCCCGTCACAGTCGGCGATACGTTTTCAATCATCGACCCGATAACCAGCCTCGTCCTCTTCCAAGGCGTTTGCTCCGTAGCGAAGCAAGCTCAGACCTTCGTCCTGCTCGGCAGACCGTGGAGCGATTGGAAGCTGTCCCAAATCTCCTCTGGCACCGTCCAGATTTATTGCTAAAGGAACCCCATGCCCGATACCGATACTCAGACCTCTCCCACCCTCGCTGACATCCTCGCCACACCTGAAGGGCAAGTCACCCTCGCCGCCGTCAGCATCGCCAACACTCTTCCTCATCTCATGACCGGGGAGAGCAAGCGCATGTTCGCCTACAACGCCATCAGCGACGGACTCCCCGACCTTGACCGCTACGAGGTCTACTTCCTAATCGAAGCCGCTGTGAAGTCCCTGAAGGAAAGCTAATATGACGCCCTCATGGCTCCATCTCCGCTTAGTGGCACACGGCATTGTGGCGGCGTTTGTGAGTGCGGCGGTGACCACCCTTGCTGGAATCGTTGCGACTCCAGACCTGACGTATAGCCAACTGCTGCATGTGGCCGTCGTCGGCGGCATCATCGGCACTGCCGGATACTTCACCCGCTCTCCGCTTTTGCAGAAAGACCCGCATGAGTAACTTCATCACCGTCACTGCCGCAAACATCAAGGACGCCTCAGGTAATCCACTGGCATCCGGCACGCTCTCGTTTCAAGCCACAGACACAACCGGGGCACCTTTAGCCTTTGCTCTCGGCGGTGGCGGTCAGGCTGTCATCGGTGCGGTATCCACTCCGGTCACCAATGGGGCTATCGGTGCGTTCCAAGTTGCGAACCCGGCGTACACCACTCCCGCCAATATTCTCTATAGGGTTACCATCACGGATGCGACGGGGAAGACCATTCTGAAGTATTCGGATGTGATTGTCTCAGGCCCCACGTTCAGCCTTGACTCCTACGTCCCGGCTGTAGGCACCCTCCCCGCATTCGGGGGCTCGGTATCCGCTCCCTACGCCTTCAACTCAATCACCGTTACGGGAGAACTCACCACTCCTGCTCCGGTCAATTCCTCTGACGCGGCCACCAAGTCTTATGTTGACGCTGTAGCTGCAACCATCCCGGCTGCACAGGTGAACTCCAACTGGACGGCAAGCTCCGGTGTTGCTCAAATTCTCAACAAGCCCACGCTGGCGGCTTCCGCTACGACGGATACCACCAACGCGGCAAATATCACTTCGGGAATCCTGAGCCTTTCACGCATTCCCACCATTCCTGCATCACAGACCAGCGGGTTTGCCACGGTAGCCTCAACGGGCACATATAGCAGCCTGAGTGGAACGCCAACTCTAGGAACTGCCGCTGCTCAGAACATCTCCGCCTTCGACGCTGCTGGCTCCGCCGCAACCGTACAGACCAATCTCACGGCGGAGGTCTCTCGTGCAACCACTGCGGAAGGTCTGCTGGTTTTGAAGACCACGACTGTGAACGGTCACGCGTTGTCGGCCAATGTGGTTGTGTCGGCCTCCGACATCACAACCGGGACGTTGCCCGTTGCCCAACTTCCGACCATCCCTTACAGCGACCTGTCAGGAACTCCAACTATACCCACCGCATCCTCAACCACCCCCGGTATGGACGGCACGGCAGCGATTGGTTCGCTGAGCACGTTCGCCAAGGCTGACCACGTTCATCCAAGCGATACCAACCGGGTGGCCACCAGCACCACGGTCAACGGTCACGCTCTCACTGGAAACGTGGTGGTCTCCGCATCGGACATCACCACTGGAACCCTGCCGCTTGCTCAGGTGCCGACCATTCCATATAGCAGCCTGAGTGGCACGCCAGCGATACCCAGCGTTCCCATCAACACGATTCAGAACAATGGCGTGGCTGTCACCCCGGTATCCGGCGTCATCAACCTCATACCCGGCACCAACATCACCCTGACCACCGCTGGAGATGCGGTCACCATCGCCTCCACCTCTACGGCATCGACAGCTTTCAGTGCGATTACAGGCAGCACCAACACCGCAGCGGCAATGGTTGTGGGCTCTGGTGCTTCAATCGCCACGGCTGGTACGGGCGCGGTTTCGGCTACACAGCTTAACGGCACTGCCCTGTCTTCACTAGGCACAGGGATTCTCAAGAACACGGCAGGTACTGGAGTGCCGACTATTGCAGTGGCTGGCACGGACTACACGCCAGCACTGGCGGCTACCTTGTTTAGCGTGAGCACGGTTCTGACGGCTCCCCAGCTACCGGGTTATTTTGAAGCCACGGGCTCATCGGCGATTACGCTTACGCTGCCATCAGCAACCGTCGCGAGTGGCAAGCAAGCAACCATTTGGAATAACAATTCCACAGCCCTGACTTTGGCGGCTACTGCTGGGAGTTTTTGTTCCAGCGGAGGCCCCACGACCTCAGGCTTTACAATCAATCCGAGTGGCACGATTACATTCGTCTCCGATGGATATAACTGGGTTGCCCCTGCCTTAACTGGCTCGACAAGTGTTGGAATAGCTGGAGCCTTCCGCAACTTAATCTCAACAGCAACGGGGCTAAATGCCAATGTATCTGTGACTGCCGATGAGGTGGTGCTAGAAAACCCCAGCAACTATTACACAACGGTAAGAGGCGTCAGTCTGACAATTGCCTGTACCTCCTCCGGGGCGAACGGACTCGATACCGGAACCATCGCAGCTTCCACTTGGTACAGCGTCTGGGTAATTTTCAATGGAACCACCACGGCTGGCTTGCTCTCACTGTCCTCTACCGCT
>Ga0182030_10015960_pt1 | contig 14669 bp, 14 predicted proteins | sample 812S3MmetaG_FD_121299 | JGI IMG/M metagenome (GOLD analysis project Ga0182030, IMG submission 121299) | Permafrost microbial communities from Stordalen Mire, Sweden - 812S3M metaG (Illumina Assembly) | ecosystem: Environmental > Terrestrial > Soil > Wetlands > Permafrost | place: Sweden... | reverse complement strand
GGGATTAAGAGAAGCGTCTGACCCGCGTAAAATCAGGGCAAAATGGGGCTGTACCGGGCACTATTAGCGGACCGCAACACGACCGTTAGCAGCATTGCTTGCTAACTTGTAAACTTCCGCTAGTCGAGGTGAAAAATCTCCTTCAGGGGCGTGCAGACGGGTGAGTGGTCCGGGTTCACCTCCATCAACGGGGCCATGTGCGCCCACCAGCGCCGCACCACCGGGTGGTCGGGCAGCGCGGCGGCAGTCGAGCCCTCGGCCTGCTTTTGCACGGCAAAGAGGGTGAGGGTCGCCTCGTCGAAGAAGATCGAGTAGTCCGCGATACCCGCCTCGCGCAGCACCGCCGCGAGTTCGGGCCAGATTGCGTCGTGGCGCCGCCGGTATTCCTCCGCGACACCCGGTTTGAGTTTCATGGTGAAGGCGTGCCGGATCATCGGGGAGGGGTCTTTCGCGAGGAGGTGGTGGCGGGGTGTCGACAAAAAAACCTGCCAGTCGCCTGGCAGGTCTTCAATCCGTCAATCTGGACGGCTGGTTTTCACGGCGGGGCCGCCAGTCCGTTACTTGGCGGCCGGCTTGTTGGTCGCCTCGGCGGGGCCGGTGGTGCTGAGCTTGTTGCTGACCGTCTGGGTGGTCAGCAGGCCCGAGTTGGTGGAGGCGAGGGGCTTGGCCGGGGCGGCGGCGGGGACCGTGGCGGGGGCGGGTCCGGGATTCGCCTCCGCGGCGGCGGCGGCCGGGGCCTTGCCGGGCTGCGCCACATCCTTCAAGAACCGCTGGAGCTCCTGATTGTGGCTGTAGTTTTGGAGCATCGCCAGCACGATGGCGAGGCCGAAGAAGCCGCCGGCGAACCACTTGGTCACCTGCGTCAGGACCGTGCCGCCGCCCGCGCCGAACAGGGCGTCGGTGGCACCGGCGCCGAACGCCAGGCCGGCGCCCGCCTCCTTCTTGGGAAGTTGGATGAGCACCAGGAAAATCAGGGCGAAACAATCCGCCACCAGCGCCGCCGTCAGAAGCCAGATAAGAACCGTAATCATGCTTGTCCCTTGTTAGTTTGAAGGTGAGATCGAGTTTTTGATGATGTCCGCGAAACTGCGGACTTCCAAGGCCGCTCCGCCGACCAGGGCGCCGTCCACGTCGGGCTGGGCCATGAGTTCCTTCGCGTTGGAGGGCTTCACGCTGCCGCCGTACTGGATGCGCACCCGTTTGGCCACGGCCTCATCGAACAGTTTCGCGATTTGCCGGCGGATGAAGAAATGGGTTTCCTGGGCCTGGGCGGTGGTCGCCGTCTTGCCGGTGCCGATGGCCCACACGGGCTCGTAGGCCACCGTGGTCTCCACCATCTGCTCCTTGGTGAGCCCGGCGAGGCTGCCCTGCACCTGGGCCTCGAGCACCCGCTCAGTCTCGCCGCCCTCGCGCTCGGCGAGGGTCTCGCCGACGCAGATGATGGGCTTGAGCGAGGCGGCGTGCGCGGCCAGCGCCTTGCGGGAGATCAGGGCGTCCGACTCCTTTTGATACTGCCGGCGTTCGGAATGGCCGAGGATGACGAACCGGACGGAGAACTCCTTGAGCATGACCGCGGCGATCTCGCCGGTGTAGGCGCCCACGTTGTTCTCGCTCATGTTCTGGGCGCCGAGCCGGATGTTCGATTCCAGCACGAGGTGCGACACTTCGGCCAGCGCGGTGAACGGCGGGCAGACCACGATGTCCACCTCTTTCACCGGCGCCAATTCGATCTTCAGCCCGCGCACGAGGTCCAAGGCCTCGGCCGCGGTCTTGTTCATCTTCCAGTTGCCGGCGATGATCAGCTTGCGTTCTTTGCTCATAGTCGTTTTGGTTTCCCGCGGGCGGGCGGCCTCACGCCGCCGGTTTGGTCCGCCCCTGCCCGGGCGTCCGGCGCTCGGGGCGGCCGTTTCGTCCGGCGCGCTTACTTCTCACTCAAGGCCGCGACTCCGGGAAGCACCTGGCCTTCGAGGAACTCGAGGCTCGCCCCGCCGCCGGTGCTCATGAAAGTGACCTGCTGGCCGAGCTTGGCCTTGTTCAGCGCCTTCACGCTGTCCCCGCCGCCGATGATGCTCTTGGCCCCGTGCTTCTGGGTGGCCTCCGCGACGGCACGCGCCACGGCGTTCGTTCCTTCGGCGAAGCGCTTGTCCTCAAACAGCCCCATCGGTCCGTTCCACAGGATCGTCTTCGCGCCCGCGACTTCCGCCGCGTAGGCGGCCACCGTGGCCGGGCCGATGTCGAGCCCCGCCGATTCGGCCGGGCAGTTCACGCCCTGGTTCACCCGCACGTTCTGAAACTCAATGACCGGCTTCCCCTTCTTGTCCAGCTTGTCCGTCTTCACCGGATCCGCGATCACATCATCGGACGGCAGCAGGAACTTTACCCCGCGCGCCGCCGCCTTCTGCAGCGCCGACCGGGCCACGTCCCCCTTGTCCGCCTCCACCAGGGACTTGCCTGTCTGCGCCCCTTGGGCCAGGCGGAAAGTGTAGGCCATGGCACCACCGATCAGGATCGTGTCGGCCTTCTCCAGCAGGCGGTCGATCACGGTGATCTTGTCGGAGACCTTGGCGCCGCCCAGGATGACCACGAAGGGCCGGGCCGGATGGTCGAGTTCGTCGCCCAGGAATTTCAGCTCCCGTTCCATCAGCAGGCCCGCCGCGCAACGGCCACCGCGCGCGGCGACCACGCGGGCCACCCCTTCGGTGGAGGCATGCGCGCGGTGGGCCGCCCCGAAGGCGTCGTTCACATAGACCTCGGCCCCCTCCGCCAGTTTGGCCGCGAAGGCGGGATCGTTCGCCTCTTCCTCGTTGTAATAGCGGACGTTCTCCAGCAGCACCACATCGCCCGGCTGCATCTTGGCCGCGGCCTCCGCCACCTTCGGCCCGATGCAATCATCTACGAAAGCGACCGGCCGCCCGAGCAGCTCGGCGAGCCGCACGGCCACCGGGGCGAGCGACATCGAGGGCTCGCGCTTCCCCTTGGGCCGGCCCAGGTGCGCGGTCAGGATCAGCTTGCCCCCGCCGGCGATGAGCAGGTTCAGGGTGGGCAGGGTCTCCACGATGCGGGTCGCATCGGTGATAACCATCTGCCCGTCCTTCTCCTCCAAGGGGACATTGTAGTCCACCCGCAGGAAAACGCGTTTGCCCCGCACATCCAGATCTTTGACCGTCAGCTTTGCCATATTCCGACCTTTCAGGTTCAGTCGCCTGAACAGAGCCGAGAATCATACCCGGGCAGCCCGGGAAGTCAAAATCTTTTGCGGATCCGGACCCGTGCGGGAAGAGGGCCACGGGCACCGTCAGGCGCTCTTCGGCTCCCACAACTCGACCCGGTTGCCCTCGGGGTCGGTGATCCAGGCGAACCGCCCGAATTCACAGTCATCCCCTTTCTCGACCGTGACACCCTGGGCGGCCAACTGCGCCAGCAGCCGCTCCAGATTCGCCACGCGGTAGTTGATCATGAACGCGGGCCGGGCGGGACCAAAGTAATCCGTGTCGGCCGGGAAGAGGGACCAGATGGTCTGGCCGGCCTCGCCGGGCCGATCGGGGTCCCGCCAGAGGAACTCGGCGTGGCCCCCGGGTGCGGCGATGCCGAGGTGCTGCTCATACCACTGGGCCATCGCGGCGGGGTCGCGGACGCGAAAGAACACGCCGCCTATCCCCGTGACCTTCTCCTTGTCGTTGTTCATGTGTCGGCTTGGGTTTGGTTGGGGCGGCGGAACGCGGCGTCCCGCGACCCTTTCCACCTTCGCCCGGGATCCCGGGTTGTCCAGCCGAAACTCCCCGGTTTCCCAGACGGCCCGCGCCGGCTCACAAAACCCGTCGGAAGCCCGGGACCTTCAGGGCGAGGCCGGAGACCGCATAGCTGACCGCGAGGCCGCTCGCGGTCAGCCAGACAGCGCCCACGGCGGGGCTGAGATGCCAAGGTTCCCCCAGCCGGGCGAGGATCACCAGCACCGGCGTGTGCAACACGTAAACGCCAAAGGAGTGCCGCGAGAGCCACTCGGTCCACGGGCGCTGGAGGTTCCACCGGCGCGTGAACAGATACATGATCCCCAACGCGAGGGCCGGTCCCGAGAACTGCTCCCACGCGGCCAATCCCAGGGCCTGCCAGTGCCAGCCGCCGCCATACGGGTAAGCGCCTTTCCCCGGCGGGCCGCCGAGTTGCAGCACGGTGAACAGCGCGGCCGGCCCCCCGACCAATCCCAGGATGCCGGCGTGCCTGGCGAGCCTTGATTCCGCCAGGCGGGCCAGCCAATGGTGCCGCGTGCTGAGAGCGCCCGCCCAGAAGCCGATGACGTATTGGGGAAAGTAACTGAGTTGAAAGTTGAGCACGCTGGTTTCCAGTGGATGGGCGAGTCGCACGAGGAAGGTGGACACCGTCAGGAACGCGCAGAAGAGGAGCACCCGCCAGCCGCCCGGCGCGGGTCTCGCGGATTCCCGCGTCCCTTCCCGCCGGAGCAGCGCGAAGATGACGCTGAACATCAGCAGCGCGAACGCGAACCAGAGCGGCCCGCTCGCGGAAATGAAACCGCCGCTGAGGACGAAGTGCTGGTACACTTCGAGGAACCGGGAGAAGCTGCGGACCTGATCCTCGTGGTTGATGCCCCACACGGTGAGCGGCCAGATAACCAGCATGAAAAACAAGGTCGGCGCGCCCAGCCGGACGACCCGGTCGCCCAGGAAGTGGACCCGCCCCTTCCGGGCGATCGATCGCTCCGCAAAACCGCCGGCGATGAAGAAGAGCAAGCCCATGAAGAACGACTGCAGATGCCCCTGCCAGAAAAAGAACGGGATCTTGATGGAAAGCCCCGGCTCGGGCGGGAGTGTTATGAACCAGCTTCCCACGTGGCTGTAAGTCACGCACGCGTGCATGTTGACGACGAGGACGATCATGAAGGTGCGGACATTGTCCACCCAGGCCAGGCGCGATGCGTCTCCCGCGGGTGCAGCGTTCTGCCCGGTTGGGGATGTTCCGGTCGCCATGATCTCGTCGGACCTTACCACATCGACCTGCCCGCTGGAAGGGCGGACGGCCGGGGCGACCGGGGCGAGGTGAACCGCCACGACAGGGGCGGTGGACGCGCCGGGGAACCCCTTGAGGCGGGTGGGGGGATTTCTTGGCACCGCGGATCACCGCGCGGAAGCACCGTGATCGGACGCGCCAAGGACGCCCTCAGTTGAGATCGCGCGAGAGGATGAGCTTCAGCGTCAGCCGGTCCGAACCGCCGGTGAAGCCGAAGCCGACGCCGAACTCCACCTTCACCCACTTGCTGAGGTAATCGACCACCCCGTACAGCTCTTGGGACTCCCGCTCCAGCCGCTGGATGTGCCCCACGGGGCCGAGATCCGCGTATTCCTCCACCGCGACCGCCCACGACGGGGAGAGGTTGCAGGCCACGCGCGTGGCCGGGGCGAAATCGAGCTGTCGGACCCCGTTCCAAGCGGTGTCCAGGATCGGGTTCACGATGATGTCCACCGGCTTCAGGTGCCACCCGATAATCGGGCGGATTTCCGAGCTGAACCGGGAGGGTTCCCAGAACTTCGAGTTGTAGCTGTATTCGAAGTTGATGCCGTAAAAGAACCCCCGATCCGCTGCATGGGGCGCGACGAACAGGGTCCGGCCCTTCACGCTGTCGAAACTCAGCCCGCGGCCCTGGGAAACGCTGTAAACCGGCAGGTAAAGGCCCGCCTCAAACCAGTCGGTGACGCCGTAGGCCCACTCGGGCACGCCGTTGAACGACTTGTCGGGCACCAACCCGCCGGGAAACTCCGGGGTGCCGCGGCCCTGCGCGATGTAATTGTTGTGAACGGTGAGGTTGAACTTGCCCGGCTCGGCGATCTCCGCGTCGTAAACTTGGATCTCGTCGGTCTGCCCCCGGGCGGCGAGGCCGCCGGTGGCGAGGAGGAACGCGACGAGGAGCCTGCGGGGCGTGAAGGTGTGGCCTGGGCGGTTCATGCGGACGCGCGAAAATGCCCTGACCGGGGCGGCGTGGCAAGCAAGTCCGCGCGCAGTTTTACGCGATCAACCCGCGCTTGCGGAGCTCGAAATAGCACCGGGCGGTGGCGGCCACGTCTCCCGCCGCATCGTGCGCGGCCGCATGGCCAATGCGGAACAGGTGGCGGTGGAGTTCCTCGAGCTTCGGCGGTTTGTAGCCGGCCCGGGCGCGGTGGGGGATGCGGCAGACGTCGGTGGTCTTCCTCATCGTGCAGAAGGTCTCGAGCGGGGAGATGTTCTCAGGCGTGGCGAGGCGGGCATATTCGTTGAGGACGATGGGCCGGTCGAAGGCGACGTTGTGGCCGACGTACAGTTTGGGTTGGGCCGCCTCGATGGCGGAGAACAGCGCGGCGAGGGCTTGGGCGATCGGAATGCCCCGCCGGCGGGCGATCGCGGTGGTGATGCCGTGGATTGCCGATGCTCCCGCCGGGATGGTGAACCCGGCCGGTAGGATCACGTAGTGTGTGGTGGAGACCTCCCGCCCCTCCGCGTCGTACAAGGCCCAGCAAATGGAAACGATGCGGTCGCGCGGGGTGACCCCGGTGGTTTCCGTGTCGAGGATCAGATACATCAGGCACCACATTAGCAAGGGCCGGCCGTTTCGCGAGCGCATATCCTGATCCGGGCGGGCTGGTTTTCTCCTGCGCCTCTACGTCTCGGTGTCCTTGCGTTCAACGCAGAGGCGCAAAGACGCAGAGGCGCCAGGGGGAGGCGGCGGAGCCAGCCCAGGCGCGGTGGGGGATGCGTCAGAGGTTGGTGGTCCCCCCACTCGTGCAGAACGCGTCGAGCCCGGAGATATTCTCACGCGTGCGGAGGCGGGTGTGATCGTTGACGACGGCTAGGCGGTCGAAGCCGACGTTGTGGCCGACGTATAGTTTGGGCTGGGCCGCCTCGATGGCGGAGAACAGCGCGGCGAGGGTTTGGGCGATCGGAATGCCCCGCTGTCGGGCGAGCTCCGTGCTGAAAGCTGCAAGGACCTTGCCGGGCGGCGAAGAAGGGGCTGAAACCGTTGACCGAGGCTCGAAAGCCCCCTAGACTCACTGCCAGAATGCAAGGCGGATAACATGAGGAACGTGCGCTACGTCGAGATCGAGAATTTCAAGACATTTGGCGGGAAGATTCGCGTGGATTTAGGGCATCCGGCAGTCTTGATCGGGCCGAACAACGCTGGCAAGACCAGCGTGATCCAGGCGCTGGCGATGTGGAGTCGGGGCGTGCAGGCCTGGTACGAGCGCAAGGGGAAACCAAAGCAGAAAGAGGCGCGCGAGCGACTCGCGGCGGGCATCAACCGGCTCAACATCCTTGAGGTGCCGGTTTCGGAGACGCGGTTTTTGTGGAACCGAATGCGAGTCCGCAAGGGCAATACGCCCATCCGGCTGACCATCAACGTTGGGGTGGAGCACAGCGGCGTCATCAAGGACTGCCGGATGGAGTTTACGCAGCGCGACAACGAGGTCATTTATTGCCGTCCGTGCACGGAAACGCTGAAGGACGAGCCGTTGATCGCGCATGCCGGGACGATTCGCTTCCACCTGCTTTATCCCATGTCCGGGATTGAAACCGTTGAAACCCTTGTTCCCGAGGGGCGGGTGAACGTCCTGCTCGGCCAGGGACAGACGGCGCAGGTTTTGCGCAACCTTTGCTACAAGGTAAAGGAGAACGACAAGGAAAGGGGCAAAGACTGGGAGAGCATCAGCCATCTGATCAACAAGTTATTTGGGGTGGAACTGGGCAAGCCTGACCTGGACACAAAACGCGGGGAGCTTGTCGTGCGATACCGCCAACCGGATACCGAAGCGGACATGGACATCGCGCTGGCCGGGCGTGGCTTCCAGCAGATGCTGCTGATCCTCGCCTATCTCTACACGCACAAGGGAAGCGTCTTGCTGATTGACGAGCCCGACGCGCACCTGGAGATCCTGCGCCAGAAGCAAGTCTATGAAATGCTGAAGGACGTGGCGGCAGAGAACGGCAGCCAAGTGGTGGTCGCGACCCATTCAGAGGTGATCTTGGACGACGCGATTGAGACCAACCTGACGCTGCTCATCAACGGGGAGGCTGCGGATCTGGCAACGATGCAGGATGTGCGGAATTCGCTCAAGACCTTCGGCGTTGAACACTACTACAAGGCGCGCGTCTGCCCCCGGATTCTCTATATTGAGGGGTCCACCGACTACGACACGCTGAAGGCTCTGGCCGCCAAGGTCGGGCATCCGGCGCACGGCGTACTCACTGGGCGGATCAACTACTATTACACCCGGAATATCGTCCCCAGCAACACCCTGGACAACCGGTTGGACCGTCTGGGAGGGGCGTTCCAGGAGGATATCAAGCGGCATTTCAACGCCATGCGGCGGCTGGTGCCGAAGTTTAGGGGGGTGGCCATTTTGGACGGTGACGCTCGAAAAGTGCCCGATGAAAGCGCCGGCGGGTTGGACATCCTGCATTGGCAGCGGTATGAGATCGAGAACTACTACATCACGCCAGGCCTTCTCTGGAGGTACGCCAAGCGAGTCTTCGACGCGGAAGGCGGCCTGTTCACGGAAGCGCACGTCAAGGTATTGCAGGAGGTGCTGGATGATCGGTTGTTGGACACGGTCTTCGACGGTGACCGGCAACAACTCGAGGAATACAAGAAGGCGAGTGCCAGCTTGCAGAAGACGCTGCTGCAAAACCTGAAGATGAGCGAGCTTGCGGAAGAGGTGTTCGAGGAATTCGCAAGGCGGCAGAAACAGCCGGTTCTGCTGCGGAAGGGAGAGTATTACCTGATGGTGGAGGACGTTGTAGCCGGCGACGTTCCGCCGGAAGTGACGGAGAAGCTGGACCGCCTGGCGAAAGTCTTCGAAAACACCGGCGAACTGGGCTTGGCCCCGGAATTCGGACCACTGAGTGGGTAGGGCTCTTTGGCTCTCAGAGTTGGTGGACAGGTCGATGGGATGGCCTACCCAGCATTGCCGCGCCGCGCGGCTACGCTGGGCTGAGCGATGGAGTCCCGCTGGGATTCGGGGAGGGTGCCGACGCGCCGGGCCGGAGTTCCCTCCCGGGCCGGGATGAAGTGGTCGCGCCTCAGTGCGTGGTGGTGCAGTAGAGGAAGCCCTGGGTGCGGAGGAAGAGGGCGCCGTGGCTGATGGCGGGCGTGCTGAGGGTGGCCTGGTTGAGGAGGTTCGTCGCCAGGGGCGTGAAAGTGGCGCCGGCGGCCGCCACTGTGCAATTCCCCTGGCCGCTCAGGAAGTACACCTTGCCGTCGCCGACCACGGGCGAGACCTTGACGTTGTCGCTGAACAACCGCTCCTGCCAGCACGGTTCGCCGGTTTTCAGGTCGAGGCAGGAGGCGTTGCCGTCATCGCGGATCATGAACAGATGGCCGGAATAGATCGTCGGGGTCGGGCAGTCGGGGGAATACTTCGGCTGGGTCCAGAGCTTTTGGGGCTTGTCCGTCCCGGTGGCCGGAGCGTAGGCGACGGTGTAGCCGCGGTTTTGGAACCCGGAGGCGACCGCGATGACGACTCCCTCGCCCACGGTCGGGCCGGAAATCGTCCGGCCGGCGTGGTGCGGCACCTTGAGGCCGTCGCCATTCCAGAGCTGGTCGCCGGTGGCCGGGTCGTAGGCGGTGATGCTCTCCGCCCCTTGGATCACCATTTGCGTGCGGCCCCCTGTGCGCAGGAAGATCGGGCTCGAATACGAGTCCTGCGCCTCGTCCTCGAGGCCGGAGTTCCGATCCTTCTTCCAGAGGTTCTTCCCGGTGGCGGCATCGAGCGCCAGCACGTAGGAGGGGCCCTGGTGCATGCAGACGATGAACAGCCGGCCGGCATCGAGCATCGGGGAGGAGCCGTAGCCGTGGTTATAGCGGTAATCCCCGTATTCCTTCACCAGGTTTCGCTGCCAGATCACCTTGCCGGCCTCGTCCAGGCAGGCGAGGTCGCCGGTGCCGAACATGGCCCAGATGTGGGCCCCATCGGACACCGGGGTCGGCGTCGCCATGTTGTGGAGGCCGTTGGCGTGCAGATTGCCCCGGGCGACCTCGCGGTCCCAGAGGAGTTTGCCGGTGGTGCGCTCCATGGCCAGGACATGGAGGCCCGAGTCGGTGGTCTGGGTGGTGAGGTAAACCCGCTCGCCCAGAATGATCGGCGAGGAGGCGCCGCGGCCCGGGATCTCGGTCCGCCAGGCGATGTTTTGCTCGCGGCTCCAGGTGACGGGGAGGTTTTTCTCGACGCTGACGCCCAAGCCATCCGGCCCGCGCCAGCACGGCCAGTCGGCGGCGAGGGCGGGAACGGCGAAGCCGGCGAGGGCAAGCAACAAAGCGGCGGTAGGGCGCATAGGAGTAAGTGCGCGCCAAGCTCTGTCAGGGGGGCGGGTTTGTCAAGCTGCGGTGGACCTGGGCCTTCAGGCGGCCTCGGTTTTGTGGCTCAGTCGCAGAGGGCGATGAACTCCTCCACGGTCATGCCGCTGGCCCGGACCAGGCTGCGCAAGGTCCCACGCGCTACTTCGCGGTGGTCCGGGACGGACAGCGTCGCGATGGATCCCTCCTTCACCAGAATCATGTGGCTGCCGCGCTGCCGCACCATCTGCCAGCCGTCTTTGCCAAACGTGCGAACAACCTCCCGGCCGCTCAGGATCGGCACGGCCGGCATTAGACCGCAATCTCCACTTGGCTGGTCTCGATGGTCAAGGGCATGCCGCGTTCGGCGCGGACTTCCAGACAGGCCAGGATGGCCTCCTTGATATTTGACAGGGCCTCCTGCTTCGCCTTGCCCTGGCTCACGCACCCCGGAATCGCCGGGCACTCGACCACCCAAACCCCGTCCTCGTCCCGATCCACTGTCACCAGAAACTTCATCTTCCCTATTGTAACCTCCTTTTCTCGCCCGGCAAACCCGTTCTCGGGTCAACCGCGGTTGTCCGTTCGGCGCGACGGTCAGCCCATTCCGCCCGCTGAGGTCGGCGCCAGCAAACTCCCCGCTTCCGCCAAGGCTGCCGAGAAACCCACCGCCGCATTGGGGTTTCCTGCCAGAATGAACCGCCTGTCGGAGTGGTTGGCGTTTACGGCGGGAAGGCCGGGGAGGACGCAGGGCACTTGCGATGAGGGAGGGGCATGAGGATCCACGCGAAGGCGCGAAGACGCGAAGACTGAATCGGGCTCCTCTCTCGCCGGAGTGCACGCCGGAAAAGCCGTTGCTCCCCGGTTGCAGCCTTTTCCCGAAGCCGCTCTCTCGTCGCGCCCCGCTCTCCACCCAGCCGCGGTCGCAATCCCCGCTCCGGTCTATTCTGCAAGCACAGCCCATGACCGCTCTCCGCGGTTTGGATTGGCTGGCGTTTGGGGGGCACTCGGGGCACCATGGGCCGCCAAATCCGAACTGAATTGAGATGCGTATGACCACCCTCCGCCCCTCCTGCTTGTCCCCGATTGCTGCCGTCCTGGGCCTGGTGCTCTCCGCCTGCACCCTGCGCGCGGCTGAGACGCCCGCCGCCCCCACCCCCTTCGTGATCCCGGAGGCGGTCGAGGATTGGGGGTCGGCCGAGCCGGTGGACCGCCAATCGGTCATTGAGCACACCTTGCTGCCGTACCACGGCGCCAGCCATGCAGGGGTGGACACCCGCACGCTCACCGGCAAGGTGATGTGCGGCTATCAGGGCTGGTTCGGCACACCGGGCGACGGCGGCGGCCGCGGCTGGACGCATTGGGGCGGGCGGAACGGTTTCCGGCCGGGGAGTTGCGTGGTCGACTTCTGGCCGGAGGTGAGCGAGTTGGATGCGGCGGAGCGCTACGCCACCCCCTTCCAGCAGGCGGATGGCACCGCGGCCGAGGTGTTCAGCCCCTTCAATCGCAAAACGGTTCTCCGGCATTTCAAATGGATGCAGGACAGCGGCATCGACGGCGTGTTCGTCCAGCGGTTCATCACCGACGTTTCCAATCCCCGTGGCGCCCGCCATTTCAACGTCGTGCTGAACCACTGCCGCGAGGGGGCGAACCTGTTCGGCCGCACCTACGCGGTGATGTACGATCTGAGCGGCCTCGGCGGCGGGCAGATGGCGCGCGTGATGGACGACTGGAAGCTGCTGGTGGATCGGATGCAGATCACCCAGGACCCGGCCTACCTCCATCACAATGGGAAGCCGGTGGTGTCAGTCTGGGGCTTTGGTTTCAGCGACGGCCGGCGGTACACGCCCGCGGAGGGGTTGGAACTGCTGCACCTCCTCAAGGACGATCCCAAGTATGGCGGATGCACGGTCATGTTGGGCGTGCCGACCTATTGGCGGACATTGAATCGCGACTGCGTCAACGATCCGACGATGCACGAGTTGATCCTCAAGGGGGACATTGTCAGCCCCTGGACGGTGGGCCGTTACACCACGCCGGCGCAGGCGGTCCAATACGCCACGAACACGCTGAGGCAGGACCTCGAATGGTGCCGGGAGCGGCGCAAGGACTACCTCCCGGTGGTGTTCCCGGGATTCAGTTGGCACAACATGAACCAGCGGTCGCCGTCCGATCAAATCCCCCGGCTCAAGGGGAGGTTCCTTTGGACGCAGTTTGTGGAGGCGAAAAGGGCAGGCGCGACGATGGTGTACCAGGCCATGTTCGATGAAGTGAACGAGGGGACCGCGATTTTCAAGTGTGCCAACAACCCGCCGACCGGGGATTCCACCTTCCTGACCTACGAGGGGTTGCCGGGGGACTTTTACATGCGGCTGGTTGGCCGCGCGTCGCTCATGCTGCGCGGCCAGGTGCCGGTGACGGAGGCGGTGCCACTTTCCCCGTGAGTATTTACTTGGATAGTTACGGCCTGGAGGGGGGGCCTGCCAACCATTCTAGGGCGGCCAGCTCGTTGCGCCTTGCCGGGTTCCGAAAATCCCGGCGTCATCTTGCACACGGCGTTTTTTCACGGCTCCTAACCGGGCACGGCTATGAATGAAATCACCGCGGCCATCTCGCCCGCCGACCTCGCCGGGGTCCGGCGGTTGTTCGGGGAGTACTCCGCCTCAGTGCCCGTCGACCTGACCTTGCAGCATATTGACACGGAGATGGCGTCGTTGCCGGGGGTTTACGCCCCGCCGCGGGGCGCCTTGTTCCTCGCCCGGGCGGACGGGATGCCGGCCGGTTGCATCGGGCTGCGCGAGTTCTCGGAAACGGTGGGTGAGATAAAGCGGTTGTACGTGGCCCCCGCTTTCCGGGGACGCGGTCTGGCCCGGGGCCTGGTGGCGGCGGCCATGGCCGCCGGCCGGAGCATCGGCTATGACGAGCTCGTGCTGGACACCCTGGCGACCATGACTCCGGCCATCTCGCTCTACCTCTCGTTTGGCTTCCGGCGCACCGGGGCGTACTGGGCCAACCCCCATCCTGGCGTGGAGTACTTCCGGGTGTCACTCGTGGAGGAGAGCACCCGGTGAGCCGGGGGTTGCCGCCTCAGTTCCCGGTGGCCTTCCAGAACTGGTGTGGCACGGACGGTGTGATCGCGTTGGTCAGCAGGAGCGACGAGCCCGCGAGCACGTTGGTGGAGACGTTGGTCCAGTTGGCCAGATTGGTCGAGGTCGCGATCACGCAGCTTTGTCCGGGGGCGCCTGAAAGTTGCAGGACCAACGAGCCTGCCTTGGGCTGCGGTTGCAGGGGCCGGAGGGTGATCGGGGTGGAGGCGGCGGCGACCAATTGGACGTCAGCGACGTAGAAGGTGGTGGTGCCGGCGGCCGTGGGCCAGAACCAGAATCCGTTGCAGTCGGTGATATTGGCCACCCCTAGCGTGGAGAGCGGAATGGTGAAATGCTGCCAGGCATCGGGCGCCAGGGTCGGGAGGGAGAAGATCGCCGCGTAGGCGGTGCCGACGACCCCCATCACCTGCACGCCCGAGGCCCCCGCGGCGCCGCCGTTGATCCAGAAGCTGAGGTTTGCATACCCCGAGGTGGCGAAGGCGGACGGGTTGTACAAGGAGAGCGCGTTGTAGGCGGTGCCTGACACGCTGATCGAGTAGGTGCCGGAGTAGATCGGCGCGGTGTTGAAATCATTCACCGTGGTCCAGCTATAATCCTGGAAGCCGTTCACCAGCCCGAGGGTGTCGTCATAGATGGTCAGGCTGGGAGGCGCGGCGAGGACGGTGAAGGTGGTGGTGCTCGTGGCCGTCCCGTCCGGCGTGGTGACGCTGATTTTCCCCGAGGCCGCGCCAGCGGGAACCGTGGCGCTGATCTGGGTGGCGGAGATGACGGTGAAGCCGGCGCCCAGCCCGTTGAAGGTGACCGCCGTGGCACCGCCGAAGTTCTGCCCGGTGATGGTGATCGTGGAGCCCGCGTAACCGCTTGCCGGGATCGAGGTGATCACCGGAGCCTGCCCCCCGCTCCCGGAACCCGACACGATCAGGTTCACCGGCGAGCTGGTGGCCCGGTTCACGGTGATCCAGAGCCGCTGGCCGGCGGTGTCGAGCGTGGCGAAATAGTCGACGCCCGCCGTGGCCAGCCCGGTGCCCACGGACAGGGTCGCGGGGAGGGTGTTTGCGGTGTAGTTGTTCAGGACGAAGACGGGGTGATCCAGGGTCTTGCCCGCCGGTGGGGTGAGGGTGGCGTTCACCGCGTTGCCGGAGGCCACCAGCTCCCAGGTCGCGTAGATCGGGTTGTAGCCGGCCGGGGTGTAGGTGAGGCTCGCGGAAGCCGCGTTGCCGACGCCGGTCGGACCGCTGGTTTTGACGGTT
>Ga0182030_10015958_pt1 | contig 14670 bp, 9 predicted proteins | sample 812S3MmetaG_FD_121299 | JGI IMG/M metagenome (GOLD analysis project Ga0182030, IMG submission 121299) | Permafrost microbial communities from Stordalen Mire, Sweden - 812S3M metaG (Illumina Assembly) | ecosystem: Environmental > Terrestrial > Soil > Wetlands > Permafrost | place: Sweden... | reverse complement strand
GAGACAGTCCATGACTTGATCTGTGGCATCCTGAAATCTATCTTCGCCCAGCTTGCACAACTCTGTCCGCGCCGCTTCACAGAGGGAACCAGGATCGCCACTATTTAAGGATAAGTTCTTAGTACGGGCGAGACCGACGATCTCATCTCTTCATCACAGCGTCACGATTGAGATTTACCAGGTCGCGGCCATGCACCCGTGCTCCACAAAGCCCAAACAACAAGCACTGGCTGAAAAAAGAGCCGAATCATACGTGCGTGGTCAGTGGCCAGCATAAATGCATTTCGGTGATGGATGTATTGTGAGATATTGCCCGGAAAAACCAGCACAAAGAAAGCCGCCGCAACCCAACCAATCTGTACACGGTGACGCCAGAAAAATATCAAGGCAATGCCAAGCGAGATTTCAACGATTCCAGAAAGAATCACAACCAGATTTGGATTCATTGGCACCCACTCTGGCACCTGTGCCTGAAACTCGATGCGCGCCCAGGAAAGGTGGCTTATCCCTGTAAATACCAGAGTCAGACCAAGTATTATTCTGGCCACAAGTCTTGCAAGTTGCGCCATTCTCATTCTTCTTGTCTCCTATTACGCCACAACTGGGAAACTACACTTCAAGACCATGGTGCCATTGGTCAATTATGTACAAGCAGGATTTCAACCTGTTCCTATCGGATCAGGTTAGTACGAGCTAGATCGACAATCTCGTCTCCGCGTCCGTTGAGAACCGCCTTGACCATGTAGAGGCCGAAATCGACGATTTGGTCCAGTTTGAGGCTGGGTGGCATGGCCAATTCCTGCCTGTTCACAGCAATATCCACCAAAGCGGGACCATCATGCGCGAAGGCCTGTTCGAGAGCGGGACGAACCTTGTCCGGGTCATCGACGTGCAGCCCAAGAATCCCCGTTCCCTCCGCAATCTTGGAAAAATCCGGATTGACCAGCCCTGTTGAATGAGGAAGGAAACCGCTCGCCTTCATCTCCGTCTCCACAAAGCTCAGCGACCCGTTATTGAACACGACAATCTTCACGGGAAGTTTCAATTGCCTGAGCGACAGCAGGTCGCCCATCAACATGGAGACGCCCCCATCGCCTGAAAGAGTTACCACCTGGCGACCGGGGTGAGAGAATTGCGCGCCGATGGCCTGCGGCAAGGCATTGGCCATCGATCCATGACTGAACGAACCCAGCAGGCGCCTGCGACCGTTCATTGTCAAGTAACGTACTGCCCAGATCACCGGCGTTCCCACATCCGCAGTGAAAATGGCATCCTCGGCGGCGAGGTCGTTGAGCACCTTGGCCACATATTGCGGATGAATCGGCAGTTGTCCCGGCTTACCTGTTGCCAGGTCGTCGAGATCTTTGCGCGCCTTGCGGTAGTGGTCGAGCGATGCATCCAGATGGCGGCGGTCCTGCTTCTGCTCAATCCCCGGCAACAGCGCGCGCAGGGTTTCCCGAATGCCGCCCACCAGACCCAAATCCACGTGACTGCGGCGTCCCAGTTGCTCTCCGCGAATGTCGATCTGCACGATACGTGCATCCTTGGGATAGAACTGCTGATAGGGAAAGTCCGTTCCCAGCATCAGCAGCGTCTCGCAGTTCATCATGGCGTGATAGCCGGAGGAGAAACCAAGCAAGCCGGTCATGCCTACGTCGTATGGATTGTCGTATTCGATGAACTCCTTGCCGCGCAGAGCATGGACGATTGGAGCCTGTAGCTTACCAGCCAACGCGACCAGTTCATCGTGTGCGCCCGCGCAACCGGCCCCGGCCAGGATCGTGATTTTTTGCGCTCGATTCAGTTCTGCGGCCAGACGATCAAGTTCTTCCGGGCGAGGGACAATCTCCGGCTCCACGCTGGTGAAGGCGACGCGCCGAGCTTGATTGACGGCATCAGAGAGCGCAACATCGCCGGGAATTACCACCACGGCAACGCCCTTCTTGGTCAACGCCGTTTGAATTGCAACTTCAAGAATGCGCGGCATCTGCGAAGTATGCGAGACCAGTTCGCAGAAATGGCTGCACTCCTTGAACAAGAACTCGGGATGGGTTTCCTGAAAGTATCTGCTGCCGATTTCCGGCGTCGGAATTTGCGCCGCTATGGCCAGCACCGGCACCCGACTGCGATTGCAATCATAGAGACCATTGATGAGGTGTAGATTGCCCGGTCCGCAACTACCCGCGCAGACCGCCAACTTGCCCGTCAGGGCCGCTTCAGCTCCGGCAGCGAACGCGGCTGTCTCTTCATGCCGCACTCCAACCCACTCGATTCCCTTGCGTGCACTCAATGCATCCGTGATGCCGTTGAGAGAATCGCCCGGCACGCCATAAATTCGTTCCACACCGGCTGCGGCCAGAACTTCCACAAATAGCTCTGCTACTTTCTTTGCCATTTTATTCAGATTCTTCTGCCGGCTCAGTACGAAGGAATTCAACATGATCCTTCAACTGGCTGCGGAAGTCCTTTCTCGTTTTTTGCGCTTCCACCTGACGGTAGAGCTCACCGGCGCGAACTGCGCACCGGGGTGGAGCGCCTTGTCAGGCATGGCTTCGGATAGAGCATGCGACCGTTCAGGCTGCTTGTTTGTAGCTTGGAAAGCAACAACAATTATTTATAAGCATATGGTCTTCTTGAATGTGAGCAACATTGAACACCGCTTGCTTGATAAGTGCCTCGAAAAACTCGATAAGTCGCAGGTGATTGGTATGCATTCTCACATTCGAAATGTTGCCCGGTATTCAAATGCCAGAAACCAATGCCTGCTTTTGTCGTCCGTACATTGCAACGAGCGCAACCAATAACAGCAGGATCACGGCAATTACCAGCAAGCTGCCTTCGGGTCCATCCAATCCACCGCTCCAGAGTGTATTGCCCATGGGGTTGGAGGTAAGTAGGTGACCTTGTGCCACCATACCGCTATCGGCGGTGCCGTAAAAATAAGTCTCCGCCCAGTCCCAGGCAGCGTGGCAACCGATTGCCCACCAGGCAGAGCCGGTCAGTCGCACACTGACACAGAAGATGAAGCCGATGAGCGCGGCAGCAAAGATGCCGATCCAGTTTTCACCGCCATTGCCCGTGTGGATGAACCCAAAAAATGTTGATGTGACCCAGGACGCATACCAGAAAGATGCCGAGGGCACTTTCTTTATGTGTAGGCAGAGACAAGGCACCAGACCAGCCAACGCCGCGAAATAGACACCTCTCACCCCTAGCCCTGAAGTGGCCAGCAAACCTGCGAGGCAGATTACGCCCACCACAGCCAATGCCCACCAGAAGTTGATTCCACGCGTGAGAATTGCTAGCAGATAACAGCGAAAGACACCCTCTTCAAAGAGTCCAGTGAGTAGAAAGACCACAGCCCAGAAAGCTGCGTAGAAATAGATTCGCGAGCCAGTAAGCGCGACGGGACCAAAGTGAACCCACCCGCCCCAGGCCATGGCAGCCACCAGCACTGAGAGCGTTGCAAGGCCGGCTACAACTCCGCTGGCAAAGTGAGTGGCGCGGCGTGGTCCGGCCAGGTTGTAGTCAGGTATGCGACGACCCTCAATCAGTGCGGTGAGCAGACCCGCTCCCAGTAGCGATAGAAGATAGGTGATCTCAATGATGAGCGCGGATTTCGGTGCAAGAATGACGGAGTCACCGTCCTGCGCATGGTAGCCAATGGCAGCGGTTATGGTGCCCAGCAAGACCATAAAAAAGAAGATCAGCGCGATAAAGATTGTGGCGGACCAACCGGTGCGCAGACCGTTGCTACCGATAAAAACCCACCGCAGGCCGCGATATGACTCGTCGGAATCAGAGGAAACAATATCTCTGTTGCGGTAGAGATCGACGACTGGTTGCGGGGTTGCTGCCTGCGCGGAATCTTCGACAGTCGCAGGCGTCTCCGGTTCTGCCGGGTCCATAACTTCTCCTTGAATCTACGCGCCAATGATTGTGTCTATTCTATCGGAACGAAGTTATGGCTCATTCCATTTTTGGCACGCACCACAAAAGGTTCTGAGAAAAGCCCATCCTGGCGTGCCTCACCACGCTCGCGACCATCGCGGACCTTCTTTTGTCTCATCCCGCAAACGTGAATCCACTCCCTGTTCCAGTTCGATCTGACGCGCAAACAACCAGATCAAATCAGAGAGCCGATTGATATAGGGAAGCGCTTGCGAATCAACTTCTGCACCACTTTCTATCAGTCGAACGACACACCGCTCGGCTCGCCGACAGACTGTTCTGGCTACTTCAAAGGCAGCAGACTCTATGTGTGCACCGGGCAATGACCAGTCGGAGAGAATCCCTTCTTTGGCCTCGATCACATGAACCATCTCCGTCAGTTCTTCCACATCTGCGGCAGAAAGCGGTGGGCGCGCCTGCTTGCTTTCTGGTGGTGTGGCCAGAGACGATCCCACGCGAAACAGTGTCTTCTGGATGCCGTGAACCGTAGCGCACATCTCAGAATTTGTGCAGATGCTTCTGGCGAATCCCAGTGTCGAGTTCAATTCGTCCACCGTACCATACGCTTCAACGCGCAAATCCGCCTTGGAAATGCGAATACCTCCGGCAAGCCCCGTCTGGCCTTTATACCCTGTCTTTGTTGCAATGCTCATCCTTGCTCTCCATCTGATTACCAGAATGCCACAACCACCGATCCATAGGTAGCCGACTTCTCCCAGGCTTCTACTTCAGCGATAACGATACTTCGTTAGCTGGTGCGTTTGCTTGTTTTCTGTTCACGGTTGCATGCTCGATAAACCCAGACCTGGCTGATTTCCAGACGCCGTGCAATCGAAGTCGGACGTTCTCCGCGCTCGAATGCCCACAACACGCGATCCCGCAAATCTTGCGGATAAGATCGTATCCGTGCCGCCCCTCGAACGGCAGAATGATAATAGCCAATTGTGTATCTACATAAATTAGGTACAATCTAGCGAATAACCTCAAATTTTCCCCACGGGCAGTTGCAGACCGGGCACTTGTCATGTTCGTCCGGGGTCTCTGAGGTGTAGCCGCAGACTGGGCATACGTAGAACTCGCGAGCAGCGCCGATCCAGTCACTCTTCTTGCCCGCTTCGAGCAATGCAATAGCCTCGGCATAGAGCCGCGCGTGAGTCTTCTCAGCTTCAAGCGCGCCATGGAAGGTGCGAATCGCAGCGGTATTCTTGTGCGATTCAGCTTCGAGCAAAAAGCCGGGATACATGGTATCGATCTCGTAAGTTTCGCCGCCCAGCGCGGCTTTCAGATTTTCGAGTGTTGTCTTCACATCGACGGAATGGATCTCACACTCGGCCTCGCCGCCCAACTGCTTGATCACGCGAGCATGATTGTTGGCATGAATCTGTTCCGCCCGTGCCGCTGCGCGAAACAGGCTGGCTGCTCCGTGCAATCCGTCAGCATTGGCCTTGATCGCAAATGCAGTATATTTTGCATGAGCATTCGACTCACCCTCAAAGGCGGCCAGTAGATTCTTGACTGTTGTAACATTTTCTGCGGCAATCGCTGACATGGAATGTCCTCCCTGACTTCGTTCCAAGCCTACGGCGGTCGGGTGAGTCCCGCTGTGATGCAGGCTACAACGGCAAAGAGGCCATCCCGTAGGATGGCCTCTTTGCTTCAGCTTTATCTACTGCACGTCGTTCCGTGCCTCTGCCTTCTGCGTGAGCACCTTGTGCGCGTTGTCTTCCAGAGCCTGAGCTTCTGGCAGATACGTCAGTGCCTTCTGAATCATCGGATCCCAATCGGCCATTGTGCGCAGCCCTTGTAACTGGCCAAACTGACTGGTGATGATCTTATCCTTGATGCTTACCTTCAACCAGTCCATCACACCAGTCAGATCGGTGTCGGTCCAGACGACGTTCTGGCTGGTGAGAAACTTCTTGAACTCGCTCAGCACTGCATCGTTGACCTCAAAGTTTCTATCTACCGTGCGATTGGCAAGATAGTGCGCGGCAAAGTGGAAGAATACTGACTTATACAGCAACTCATCCTGAAAATGATTGCTCTTGGGGCTTTCAATCTTTTCGTCTGGCGTGATGCCGCCCCCACCATAGACAGTGCGGCCCGCGTCGGTCAGTTTGACCTCGCGATTGGTTGCGTCGGAAGGAGAGGCTCCGGCGTGGTTGTAGTAATAGTCGTACAACGAAACGCCCGCATAGTTACGTTGGATCAGACGGCCAGACGGCGTGTAATAGTGATACGTTGTCAGCGCAAGTCCGGTGTTATCGGGCGTGTTATAGACGGTCTGCACCAGTCCTTTGCCAAACGTGGTCTCGCCCACAATCAATGCCCGGTCGTGGTCTTGAAGCGCGCCGCTGACGATCTCTGCTGCTGAAGCCGTGCCTTTGTTGACCAGCACCACAATGGGGAAGGTGTGACCGCCATTGCCGTGCGTTGCCGTATAGTTCTGATCGGGATAGGCGCGCCCGCGCTGCGAGACGATGTTCTGTCCCTTGGTCAGCAAGTGATCACAGACCTCAACCGCCTGACTGAGCAGGCCGCCGGGGTTGCCACGCAGGTCCAGCACCAGACCCTTCAGGTCGCTGAAACCGTCAACGGCTTCAATGACCTCCTGGGCCGTTGTCTCCTGAAACTGCGTCAGATGAATGTACCCAATACCGGGGCGAATCTCATATTTCAGATCCACGGAAGGATGAGGAATCTCGTCGCGGATCAGATCGAAGACCAGCGGCTTCGGCTGGCCTTCGCGGATCATGCTCACTTGCACGTGCGTGCCCTTGGGCCCCTTGAGTTGCTTGGCCACCAGGTCTGAAGTTTCACCCTCCGTCGGCTTGCCGTCGATCATAGCAATGACGTCAGCAGGTCGAATGCCAGCCCGGAACGACGGCGTGCCCTCGTAAGGCGCGACCACGTAGACTTTGTTGTTCTGTTCCTGAATGACCATGCCCACGCCGTAATAGCGGCCATGCTGGTCCTCGCGCATCTTGGCAAAGGCCTTGGGATCGTAGAAGTTGGAGTGCGGGTCCAGAACGTGCAACATCCCCGGAATTGCTCCGTCATAGATGGCAGCGTCGGCTTTGTCGCCGTCGAGTGGCTCAGCATAGTTCTGCTCCACCAGCGCATAGACATTGGCAAACGACTTCAAACTGTTCTGAAACTGGCTCTCATCGGCAGAGGACTGTGCCCCTACCTTACCCTGCAAAACACTGCCCACGACGGCGCAGACGGCAAAGAATAGAACTAAAGTGAAAAGTGCGCGACGGGCGCGAGGAGTCATGGGCGGGAATTACCTCCGAACTGCTGATACGAGAGGCGCAGACAACGGGCCTGAAGAGGCAGTCTTGGCTCAAAGTATACCACTGTGTGGTTTGACTCTGGTTGGGGTGGTTCCGGTAGCCGGGGCCATTGGTCACAGAGGTGCGCCCGCGCACCCTCTACCGGCGCGGAACCTTGGGAAATGCGCGGGGAACGATTCCAGTGCCTTCCTTGACGGCAATGATCTGATCGACCGGCACATCGGTTAGTTTATCCACCTGCCCGCTCGGCCAGGTAATCACGAGCGATTCGATCTTGGTTCGCTTGCCGAGGCCAAAATGGATGCGTGGATCGCTTGCCGACATATAACTCGTTCCGGCCTTGGCCTGTTCCACGCGAACGAATCCCTCTGACGTCAGCTTCAGTACGGATCCGATGCCGTCGCGGTTGGACTTTGTGCCGATCAGCAGGACCTCAAGCCAGTGGTTCGCATTTCCACCGTCGTTGCGCAAGAGTTCTGGATAGTCGCCACGGACATTGACCGCAATGCCTACGCTTCCATCATTGAAGAAATCGGCGGTTGCAAGGCCGCGGCCCACGACCGGACGCAGAAAGTCAGGGCCGAGCGACTCGGACGACTTTTCAAAACGGCCATTGCCAAGGTTGCGAAACATCAGCAGCGGCTCTTTGTACGAAACCTCGGCATGGTAGAGGTTGATGTTGTCGAGCATGGCGCCGTTTACCTGCAGAATGTCTGGCCAGCCGTCGTTGTCATAGTCGATAAACTTGCCAGCCACGCCACTGAAGAGCATTGCCTTGCTGCCGATTCCAGAGCTGTAGGTAATGTCCGTGAAAGTGCCATCTCCGTTGTTGTGGTAAAGCCGGTTCAACTCGTGAGCAAGATGCGTGATGTATACATCCATCAGACCGTCGCCATCCACATCCGCGGCGTCTATTCCCATGCCCGCTTCATAGCGCCCGTCCTCGCTTGCAGCCAGTCCGGAGATCAGAGAAGCGTCTGTGAAGGTGCCGTCATGATTGTTCAGAAACAGGAAGTTCGGCCAGGTATCGTTGGCGATGGCGATGTCAGGCCAGCCGTCGTTGTTAAAGTCGGCCACGACCACTCCCATCCCTTTCGATTCAGGCAGGCCGACACCCGACTTCTTGCTTACATCGGTAAAAGTTCCATCGCGGTTGTTATGGTAGAGCCTGGTTCTCTGTCCTTTGTAGTTATTCGGATTGCAGTACGCACGATAACCCGGACCACGCTCCCCACACCACTGGTTGGTCTTGGGAGTCCAGTCGAGGTAATTGAGTATCACGAGGTCGAGCCATCCGTCTTTGTCATAGTCAAACCATGCTGCGCTGGTTGACCAGTTGCCTTCATCGGCAACACCCGCCTTGGCGGTAACATCTGTAAAAGTTCCGTCTCCGTTGTTGTGGTAAAGGATAGCCCGCCCATAGCCGGTTACTAACATATCGGGATAGCCGTCATTGTCGAAGTCGCCCACGGCGACCCCTTGCCCATAGTGGCCTTCCCCACCAACGCCCGCTTTATCCGTCACATCCGTAAAGGTTCCATCTCCGTTGTTGTGATAGAGCGCAGAACGCAGGGGTTTGGCAGGCTTATACGCGTCGGTGGCCCCGGCTTGAACGAAATAGAGGTCCAGCAGTCCGTCCTGATCGTAGTCGATCCATGCGACTCCAGTGCCCATGGTTTCGAGGTAGTACTTCTCTTCTGTTTGCGTGGAGTCCTGAATGAAATTGATTCCGGCAGCCTTGCGAATGTCCGTGTAGCGGACGGCCACAGGAGCCTCTGAAACCTTCGCAGGCTGCTGTGCGCAATCCTTGCGATGACTGGTTACGCAGACTGCGCAAACAAGGAACGCTGTAGCGAAGAAACGAATTGGAGGAATCAAGCGCGACGTCATAGAGTTCTATCCACCAGCGACAGTGCCATTTGAAGCAGTATCGACTTGTTAGCCGTGGTCATAGGTTCTTTGGGAGCTGGAGTTACCACCGGAGCCTGTGCCAGGAACTGCTCGATCCGGCTAATATCCAGGCTACCGCTTGCGCTGCTGTTTTTGAAGCGGCTCAACATTTCTTTGGCTTTGTCGATTTGTCCCGTCTGATAGTAAAAGACGCCAAGCAGTGAATAACTTCCCGGCCACTCCGGGAGCATATCCACAGCGCTTTCCAACTGACTGGCTGCCTCTTCAGTGTTGCCTTGCAGAGCCGAAGCGATTCCCAATCCCCAGAGAATCCTGCCTGAGCCTGGAATGCGGGTACGACCTTTGAGCAAAGTCTGTTTCGCTTCCGCAATCTTCTTCTCGCGAAACTGAAGCAGCGCAAGCGCGAGATAATCCTGATCGTTGTCTGGGTTGCGGCTGAGGGCGTCTTGATAGATCCCTTCCGCGCGGATCGTGTCGTCAAGATGCGCGTAGATATCTCCAAGCAAAGCAAGGTACGCGTCATCCTTGCCGCCTTCTGGAGAAACCGTTTTGGCAACATCGAGCGCGTCAGAATAGCGGCGGTTCAAGAAGAAGGCATTTGCAAGATCGAACTTGATCTCGTCCGATTTTGGATTTGCCTGAAGCGCCGCCTGGAAGTGCTGGATGGCATCGTCGTACAAATGGTAGCGAGCCAGCAATACGCCCACTCGGGCGAGATTTCGGTAATCGCCGGGACTCATCTTGTCTAGCTGATCGACGGCGCTTCTCGCCTCTTCCACTCTTCCGGATTTCAGGCAAGCCTCAGCCAACTGGTAGAGATCGTCGGGACGGCCTGGATTCTTGCTGATGTGATCCTTGATCTCATTCAGATCAATTTGGTCGCGGGCCTGGGGAGCCAGTTGCGCGCGAGTGTCAAGGTAGTCGAACAGGTGTTCAAAGGGATGGGGTCCGCTTGAAACATCCTTGGACAGTGTCTGAAATACGCTCAGGTCTCGATCCGCCGCCGCTGTATCGTGCAAACTTCTCTCGACAATCGCCAGCTTGTAGTATCCAGTGGCCGGGTTGAGGCTAAGCCGAACATACTTCCTCAGCAGTTCCTCCGCTTCTGGAAGTCTCTTGGCGGCAATTCGAAGGTTTGCAAGTTCCAGCAGCGCGTCAGGAAAGTTCGGGCTTGATCGGAGCACTTGTTGCAGCATGGATTCGGCGCCAGCGGAATCTCCCTGCTGCTCCGCGATCAGCCCCAGGTTAAACAAGCAGGAACCATCGTGCGGGTCCAACTCCAGTCCCTTTTGTAGTGACTGCTTGGCCTCGTCGTATCGCCCTAATTGTCTATACGCGACGCCGAGCAATGCGTAAGGACGCGCTGAAGGCTCAACCTCGGTCAGTTTCTTGAACTGTTCGAGCGCCTCGTTGACTTTGCCCGACATAAAGTAGCTCTTTCCCAGGGCGGCGCGAAGATCGTAACGATGCGGGGCAATCTGAACTCCCGCCTCAAGCACCGGTATCGCATCCTCATAAAAGTTCTGCGACATGCTTACCTGCGCCATCAGATAGATAACATCGGTGTTCTCAGGCGCGATCTTATGTGCGCGAACAAGCATTTCCAGAGCATCGCGAGGTCGTGACTGGTTGGCAAGAACCTGAGCCAGCGAATAAAGAGCCTCAGCAGACTCAGGCTTCAACTTGAGCGCCCGAGTCAATGAAAGCTCCGCCGCAGAATCATTGCCGTCGCGCAGGGATGCCTGACCGAGGTTGTAAATGATCTCGAAGGTTCCAGGCTGAAGGACGTCCGCTTCCTCAAGTTCGAGTTGGGCGGGTTTGTACTGGCCCGCTGAGGCCAGCACCAGGCCAAGCGAGAAATGAACCTGGACTTCGTTTTTATTCTGCGCGGAAAGCGCAGTTGCGATGTGCAATGCTACTGGCACGCGCTTGGTCTGAAGCAGAGCCTGGATCAGGTTGAGGCGAGCTGGGACGTTGCGCGCACTCACTCGCTCAAAGTGCGGAATCGCTTCAGCCGGAACTCCCTTGGCCATCAATAGCACACCCAGGTTGTAATTCCCGTCCTGATTGGCCGGATCCAAGCGGAGAGCAGTCCGGAATTCCTTCTCGGCGAGGTCGGGGCGCTTCTGGGCGACGTAGACATTTCCAAGATTGACATGGGTCTTGGTGGAGTTGGGAGAGAGCGTCAGCGCCTTTTGGAATGCCACTTGTGCGTTCGAATAATCCTGCTGGTCGCTCTCGATAATTCCCAGCAAGTTGTAGCCATCCACGCTGGATGGATTGTGCTGGAGTTCTTTGAGCATTGCTGCTTTGGCATCATCAAGGTGGCCTAGCTGAACCAGCGCTTCGACGTTCTGGAACTGCGTCGGCGTTTTGGATGTGTGCTGCTGGGCGGCGCACAACGGGCTAACCAGGATAAGCACAGAGAAGGCGACGAGACTGCCCGTGCGCAGAAACGCCATGGTTACTCCGATCCTATGCTGACAGAAGGTTGAACCGGACATTTCACACACCCTTTCGACTTCCCGCATGGCCTTTCATTGCATCAGTTCCAGAGCCTGCCTGGCACCGGGGTTCTGCGGTTGCAGGCGCAACAACTCCTGCAAAACCTCCCTTGCCTTTTCTTTGTCGCCGCGCATCGCGTAAAGGCGAGCCAGATTGAGATAGGACTGATCGAAGTTCGGAGCTACACGGATGCCAGTCTTGAACTGCTCCTCGGCCTTCGAGTAATCCTGCTTTCGGACGTAAAGAACGCCAAGATTGTTCAAGGCCTCTGAATAGTCCGGGCGCAGATCGATCGCCTTCTGCAAATACTCCGATGCACGAGGCAACTGGCCTTGTTGAGCGTACAGCATTCCCATGCTGTAGTTGATCTCAGCGTCGTCTGGCTGAATCTCGAGCGCACGACTCAATGATTCTTCCGCCTTTTCAAAATCTCGCTGGCGCCGATAAACATTGCCCAGATTCAGCAGTGCCACAGCGTATTTTGGTCTCAAAAGCAGAGACTGCTGGAAGTCCTGAATCGCCTCCTCGGAGTGGTTCTCCTGGGCGGCCATCATGCCAAGATTATTCCACGCTTCAGGGTAATTTGGCCGCAGCTTCAAGGCCTGGGAAAGATAGCGGCGCGCCTCGGCAAAATCACCTCTTCGGAGACTCAGCGTACCCAGGTTGTAATACCCGTCCGGATCGTCTGGCTTGGCTGCAACAGCTTGCTGAAACGACTCCGCGGCCTGCTCAAGATAGCCGTGTTGAAACAGGTCCACGCCATAAGTAAATTCGTTTCGCGCAAAAGTTCCCTGGTAAAGCTGTCCGGCGAAAGGGATCGCCTTCGTCATCCGTTCCGCTGCCGTGGATGGAATGGACTTCACATCGTCCAACAAGCGATCTATATCCACGGGCCCCTGATACACCTTGACGATCAATCCCTCTTTGTCCAGCAGAAAAGAGGTCGGAATTCCGAGGTCCCTGCGCCGGTCGAACAAGTGACGGTAGATGATGTTATAAATGCCGGCCACATCTTCCGTCGCAAAGAGGATGGGAAAGAAAAATCCCTCCTGTTGCGCGAACGAGCGTGCGGCAGGAAGGTCCTCTGCTCTGTCAACGTTTACAGCCACGACTTCAACTCGTCTTGAGACAAGCGAGGATCTGTGCTTGTGCAAACTCTTCAGCAAATCCATGCTCGGCAAAGCAGCCGAAGCCCAGAAGTTGAGAAGCACGCAGCTTCCCTGCAACGACCGAAGTTCTCGCAGTTTGCCACTCACATCTGGCAGCGAAAACGCCGGAGCCTTCAACGGCTCAATGAGCCAGGTGCTCACCTGCACGGGCAGCGACTCCCGAACTGGCGGGGGACCTGCTTGCGCGTAAGTCGCGGCTGGCGCGGCAAAGGGCTTGGCCACAAACTCGGCAGTGCCCTCCTCAATTTCTATGCGGTGGTTTACCGGCAGGCCAGTGAATTTTTGAGTGAGTCCATTGGGCCAGCGGATGGTGGCTTGCATCTTCTCTTCGCTTCTGCCTACGCCAAAAAAAACCTCTTTGGAATGCTGCGCCAGAAAGCCGGTCCCGGCTTGCAGATACTTGGTCTGGCGGAGTGTTCCCGCGTCCAACGTGATCGCGGATCCAATAGCGTCGCGATTGCTTATATGTCCGCGCAAACGAAATGCGATTGAGTAGCCGATATCCTTCATCGCATTATGCAAGATGCGCAACTGTGGGGCATTGCGATTCTTCAGAATGACTTCCAGCCGTCCGTCATGGTCGAGATCGGCGAGAATAAAGGTGCGGCTATCCTCCAGAAAATCCAGTCCCGTTGGCCCGGAGACCTCTGAAAACGTGCCGTCGCGGTTGTTTGCGAACAGGACGTTGCGCGCATAGCCATGCCAGGTGTGATCTGATCGAACCAATTCGTTGATTGCATTCCAACCGCGTTCGTAAGCCAGAGCGCCGGTTGCATCCTCCGACGATTTCGCGACCACCTGCCGCCAGAAGAAGCTTGCCAGGTCTTCCCGATCCGGTCCAGATAGATACCCATTCGATACATATAGGTCCGAGTATCCGTCGTGATCGAAATCCCAGAAATCCGACGACCAGCTCCAGCGGCCCATCTCCACCGCCGCTTCTCGACCGACATTCTGAAATGTTCCGTCTCCCCGATTTCGGTAGAGCGCATTGCCGCGTGCGTGCCGCCTGTAGAGTTCGCGAATATTTTCAGGGGCGTTTTCATGAAACTGCTTTTGCGAAGAAACTCGCTGGCCGGCAGCCTCCCACATACTCGGAACATAAACATCCTGGTGTCCATCGTTGTCGAAATCGCACCAAGCGCAACTCATTCCAGCGCCCACGTCTTCCACATGGGCTTGGTGAGAGATAGCGGTGAACGTTCCATTGCCGTTGTTGCGATAAAGCTGAGAACTGCCGAAATCGTTCACTACAAAGAGGTCGGCCAATCCGTTGTTGTTCGAGTCGCCCCAGGCACAGGAAAAACTGTAGCGATCATTATCCACGTTCAATCCCGCCGCTTCAGTAGACTCCACAAAGCTTCCGTCCCCCTCGTTGTGGAACAGGCAATTCGGAGGACCATTCCTCGCATCGTAGTAAGGAATCGGATAGTGATACTGATCGAGGCCCAGATAGTACATATACATACAGAAGTAAATATCGAGGCGTCCATCGCGATCATAGTCGGCCACCGCCGCATGAGTGAACGTCCCTTGGGGTGGCCGCGCAAACTTGAAAGCGTCCCGCTTGATCTGGAAGGTTCCGTCTCCTTGATTCAGGAAGAGCAATGGACCTGTGCCGCAAACCACAAGCAGATCCTGGAGTCCGCAATTTCGAAAATCGGCAAACAGGGCGCACGCGGTATTGTCGAGTACGCCGACCCTGGCTTTCTCCGTCACTTCTTCAAACGTTCCATCGCCCCGGTTGCGATAGAGCCGGTTGGGCAATCCTGCCGGCTGGCAAACATAGAAATCGTCGAAGCCGTCGTTGTCGTAGTCACCCGCCGCCACGCCATTGT
>Ga0182030_10015957_pt1 | contig 14670 bp, 12 predicted proteins | sample 812S3MmetaG_FD_121299 | JGI IMG/M metagenome (GOLD analysis project Ga0182030, IMG submission 121299) | Permafrost microbial communities from Stordalen Mire, Sweden - 812S3M metaG (Illumina Assembly) | ecosystem: Environmental > Terrestrial > Soil > Wetlands > Permafrost | place: Sweden... | reverse complement strand
GGAGTGGAGTTTCTTTGCGGTTCTTGAGCCGGACGCTGGGATGAGGCATCGAATCAGATATATGGGATTGTTGCAGCGGGCGAAGAAGGTGGGGCGGAAGTTTCAAAATCCAGTCCCGACGGTGATGTGGGCAAATCTGTTGTTCAAGGTGCTTCCCGAGTATCTGGCAAATAAGGAAGAGTGTGTACCGAGGCGGGCGCTGGGGCCGTTCCGGACGGACGCCGCGGTGTATGCGACGCCGCCGGCGAGCGGACTGCGGATCACGTGGATGGGGCACTCGTCACTGCTGGTGGAGATGGACGGTGTGCGCGTGCTGCTGGACCCGGTGTGGGATAGGCGGGCTTCGCCGTGGCAGTGGATGGGGCCGAAGCGGTTCTTTGCGCCGCCGCTGGCGTTGGAGGAGTTGCCGCGGCTGGACGCGGTGCTGGTGTCGCACGACCACTTCGACCACCTGGGCAAAACCACCGTGCGGCGGCTGGCGGAGTTGCAACCCGAGGCGCGCTGGGTGACCTCGCTGGGGGTGGGCGCGATTCTGCGCGGATTCGGCGTGCAGGCGGAGCGGATCACGGAGCTGGACTGGTCCGAGACGGTGCAGGTTGCCGGGCCAGCCGGCGCGGCGTGCAAGATCACTTCCCTGCCCGCGCGGCACTTTTCCGGCCGCAGCGCGTTCAACCGGTTCGAGACGCTGTGGGCGTCGTTCGTGCTGCGCGGGAGCGGCGCCGGAGGCGCGGGACACACCGTTTACTTTGGCGCGGATTCGGGGTGGTGGGAAGGCTTTGCGGAGATTGGCGCGGCGTATGGACCGTTCGACCTGACCCTGCTGGAGATCGGCGCGTACAACCAGCTTTGGAAGGCGATCCACATGGGGCCGGATGGAGCGGCGCAGGCGTTCCAGGATATGGGCGGCGCGGGGATGCTGATGCCGATCCACTGGGGCCTGTTCAACCTGGCGCTGCACGGGTGGCGATGGCCGATCGAGCGGCTGCTGCAGCTTGCAGACGCCGACGGCCTGAGGCTGTGGGCGCCTGAGCCCGGCGTGCCGACCGAAGTGGTGCGTGGGCAAGAACTGCGAACGGACTGGTGGCGCTGAAGACTAGGCAAGGGCGTCGTGACACAGGTCACAGACGGGATGTGTCATGAAAATGGACACTCCATTCAGTGATGAAGAGGATTCTCCAGTCCGTTGCTATGGCACTTGCGGCGTTTCTTGCTGCTCAGCCTGCCTTGGCAACCATGACCTGCGCTCAGAAGCTATGCGTAGACGGTAGTTCCTCCCCGGATTGCTGCCTGCCGTCAAGCGGTGCGCCGATGCAGATCATGGCGGACGACATGGCCATGCCTTCCATGAGCGCGTCCGGGCAGGTGCCGTCGTTCGTCGCAGTGACTGAAGCGAGTTGCCTCTCGGCACCGTGCTGCACGGTTTCGATCGTGACCGCTCCGCAACTTGCTGCTCCGGCAAAGTTCAGCCAGAGCGGTGTTGTGTCGTTGACGCCGACAGGCGAATTGTCCGGAGTCGTGGCCCCCGTTCGAGCGGGTCCGGCAATGGTGGAGGTGGTTGCTCCCGCTCTCGATCGACACGTTCTCTTCCAGGTCTTCCGAATCTAAGTTCCTCCTTGCATTTCAGCGCATTCGTACTGCGGCTGGCGTTCGATTGCCTTTGCGGCATAGACCCGGCGGCGCGCATTGCCCTCAAAGCATTCGACTTGCCAAGGAGATTTCCATGAAGCGTACTATCAGCATTCTTTCCGTCCTTTCGCTCGCATTCGTTATGACCTTTGCCACTCTTGCCCGGACTGCATCGGCCCAGCAGCCTGTTGCTGAGAAAATCAGCAAGCAGCAGATCAAAACCCTGATCGCAACAGCAAAGACGCCGGCGGAGCATCAACGCATCGCCCGGTATTACCAGGCGCAGTCGCAGGATTACCTGGCGCAGGCGAAGGAGCACGAGGCGATGGTGGCCGCATACAAGGCAAACCCGAACCTGGTGAACGATAAAAACCAGGCGAGCACCATCAGTCATTGCGAATACTTCGTTACGACGTTCAAAGCGCTGGCGGCCAATAGCGACGAGCTTGCAGCATTGCACGAGCGCATGGCTAGCGAGGCCCCCGAAAAGTTAGCTCCGGCCGGGAAGTAACCCTCACCGGTCAAAACCCTGCTGGGCCGGGGAAGCGTCCTCGACCCAGTGGGGTTCGACCGGCAGTAATGCGAGGTGAGCTGTGTGACCCTGCGCACGGGATTGGGGCTGCCGGTTCAAGTATGATTTGGGTGATTAAGAATTCTCCAAATTGAGAGGTCTTTGAGATGCGGATTGGGATGTTGACGGGAGGCGGGGATTGCCCCGGCCTGAATGCTGTGATTCGTGCAGTGGTGCACAAGGGCGTGCTGCACTATGGCGATGAGTTTATCGGGTTCATGGAAGGCTGGCGCGGCGTGCTTGACGACCGGACGATGCCGCTCAGCATGAAGACGATGACCGGGATGCTACATCGCGGCGGAACCATCCTGCGGTCTTCGCGGACCAATGTGAAGAAGATTCCGGGCGGGTTCGAGCAGTGCCTGAAGGTGCTCCAGGACGAAAAGCTGGACGCGTTGATCGCGATGGGCGGAGACGATACGCAGTCGATCTCGGTGGAGTTGGCGAAGCGCGGTGTGAACGTCGTGGGCGTGCCGAAGACGATCGACAACGACCTGAGCGGGACAGACGTGTGCTTCGGGTTCGATACGGCGGTGATGATTGCGACCGAGGCGGTCGACCGGCTGCACTCGACCACCGAGGCACACAGCCGGGTGCAGGTGGTCGAGGTAATGGGACGCGATGCGGGCTGGATCGCGGTGACGGCCGGGATCGCCGGCGGCGCGGACGTGATCCTGACGCCGGAGAAGCCGATTGACATGGACGACGTGCTGCGGCTGCTGCGGGCGCGCTGGGAGTGTGGCAAGAAGTTCGCGATCGTCGTGGTGGCGGAGGGCGCAAAGCTGCCCGACGTCGAAGGCCAGGTGACGGTGGGCGACAAGCTGGACTCGTTCGGGCACGCACGGCTGAGCGGGATCGGGCAGGTGCTGGCGGAGGAGATCGAGAAGCGCACCGGCTACGAGACGCGCAGCGTGAACCTGGGGCACACCCAGCGCGGCGGGACTCCCACGGCATACGACCGGATGCTGGCCACACGCTATGGCATGGCGGCGATCGACATGGTGCACCAAGGTAAGTTCGGACGGATGGCGGTGCTCAAGGGAACTAAGATCTGCGACATAGCAATCGCTGACGCAGTTGCCAGTCCGCGCACCGTGGGTGAAGACCTGTTCGACGTGATCAAGGGCTTGCAGCCGAAAAAATAGTTGCTGGTTGCTAGTTGTTAGTTGAAAGACGGCGGCGGTTTCCGAATTGGAGGCCGCCGCCATTCTTGTTTATGGATGAGTTAGCCCTTTGTTTATCAGTCGGTTAGTAGCGAGGCTGTGGATTCCCGGAAGGTGGCAGAGGAATGCTATTGTCTCGGCGGTGGTTTGGGGATACAAAGGATATCCCGGGTCTGGTTGGCAATTGGCCGGGTATCTTCGGGTTTTAGGAGTGCCGTGCTATGGCGGGTGCAGTCCAGCAGATGATGCGCGAGGTTTTGGATATTCGTCAGGCGGCGGACTATCTGGGCATTAGCGGCGACACGCTGTACCGGTACGCGTCGGAGGGTTTCATCCCCGCGTTCAAGCTGGGCAACCGCTGGCGGTTCAAGCGCAGCCTGCTGGATGCGTGGATGGTAAAGATGAGCAGCCCCAAGGCAACGGCAAATGTGACCGTGATGCCGCGGCAGAAAAAGCCGGTAGCACGAGCGCGGTAGTTCGGCGTTGGGTTCGGCATCGTAGCCTCTTTAAATGTTGAGGGGCCTCTCTTCGGGATAGAATTTTCAGACAATCAAGGTGCCGTTATGAAGGTTTCCAGAGTTGCTACCCTCCCGTTGGCGCTGCTGGTCTGCCTGGGGCCTGCACTGTCTGCGCAATCGACCGCCGCCGCACCGCAAACCCCGGGGATCGCTCCCGCGAACCCGGCTCAGTCGCCGGCGCAGGCCGCTGCGGGGACGCCGGGGACACCTACGCTGCGGGTCTATGTGACGCGGGTCATGCTGGACATTGTGGTGACGGATGCGAAGGGGAACGTCGTCACCGATCTGAAGAAGGATGACTTCAAGGTGACCGATGCGGGCGAGCCCCAGACCCTGACCGACTTCGATGTTTCGGCCATACACATGGCCAAGCCGGACGTCACCATCAATTCCACAGCCGACCTGGACAAGTTCGCGCCGGACGCGCCGGTAAACATCATCCTGCTGGATGAGTTCAACACATTATTCGAGGACGAGGCGTTTGCGCGCTACTCCCTGAAGAAGTACCTGGAGAAGCAGCCGGACAAGCTGACCACGCCGACCATGCTGCTGGCGGTCGGCATCGACAAGTTCACCGTGCTGAACGACTACACCCAGGACAAGCAGGCGATTCTGAACGCGCTGGATCATCACTTTGTGGAATATCCGTGGCGGGCGACGGGGATTTCGTGGGCGCCGGAGAGACTGGGGACGGCCTTTGGCACGCTGGAGCGCGTAGCTGAGGCGACCGTGGGGCATCCGGGACACAAGAACATGATCTGGATCGGGCGCGGGTTTCCCAGTATCAACATGGCGAATATTCCGGTGGACTCGGCTAATCGTGTGGAGAGCTACGTGCAGCGTTGCGTGAATATGCTCCGCGATGCGCGCGTGACGCTGTATGCCGTCGACCCCGCGGGCCTGGTGGTGGACCCGATTGCGAAGTACGGCAATGAAGCTGCATGGCTGGATCCGTTTGGCGGCAACTACGACTTCTCCCGGCTGGCGCGGGCGACGGGCGGCAAGTCGCTGTATGGGCGCAATGATGTGGATGCGGAGATTGGCAACAGCGCTCGCAATGGCGTGAACTTCTATACATTGACCTACCGGCCGACGACCGGTGCCATGGATCCGCAGAAGTTCAGGAAGATCAGCGTGACACTGGACCGGCCGGGTCTGACGGCAACCACGCGTCTGGGGTACTACGTAGCAGCGGGTCCGGCGCGGGTAAACCCGACTAACCCATCGCGGCAACTGGCGTTCGACCTGAACTCCGCTGCGACCAGCACCATGGTTTACGACGCGGTCCCGCTGACGCTGACCCAGGATCCGACCGATCACGATTCCTTCAAGCTACGTATCGAGGCGAAGGGCCTGGTCTGGACGTACGCCACCGATACCGAGCCGCGCCATGCGAATTTCGTGATCGTCATGACAACCTTCGACAAGAAGGGCAAGGTGGTGAAGGAGATTGCGAAGGTGGCCAAGATCGACGCTCCGGCAGATGTGCCGCCCCGGGGGAGGATCGAGGTGCCGATCGTTGTGCCCGTCAAACTCGACCACGATTCGAAGGCTGTCCGGGTGCGGTTTGTGGTGCGCATCGTCCAGACGGGTCGCGAAGGGACAGCGGACGCCACACTGCAATAGGCCAGCGCTACCACCTCGAACCTAGCCTTGCTGTAGGGTGAACAGCGTGATTTCCGGCGGGCAGTTGAGACGGAAGGGGACGCCGACGGAGCCGATGCCGCGGTTGACGTAGAGCTGGAGACCACCCCCGCGAGCAGAACCGCTCGCCGGGGGCCCCGGCAGGCGGTTGAAGCGGTAGAGGCCCATAACATACTTTCTGCCGCCATTGGGGAGGACGATGGGGCCGAGCAACGGCAGGCGAACCTGGCCGCCGTGGGAGTGGCCCGCAAGCATGAGGTCGACCAACTGGCCGCGGGGGTGGGCGACGACGACGTCGGCGTAGTCAGGGCCATGGCTCATGAGCAGGACCGGGCCGTCGGGCTGCCTGGGGATGGCGAGGTCGAGGTCGGGCACGCCGCTTACCGGGTCGGCGACGCCGCCCAGCCAAAGGCGCTGCCCGCCGCGCTCGATGGGGATGTGTTGGTTGACCAGAAGCGGGATAGAGATCGATGCCAGGATGGGGCGAATGGTTGGCGCTCCCAGGACGGCATCGTGGTTGCCTAAGACCGCGAAGCGCTGCGGGCAGGCCAGGTCGCGCAGGATATCGGCGCATCGATGCATGGCTTGCTCCGCGAATCGGCGCGGCAACGGGCTGTTGCTGACGAAGTCGCCGGTGAGCAGGACCAGGTCGGGCGCGAGCGAGTTGACCCGTTCGACGACGCGGCGCACGAAGAAGGGCTCAGTGAACTCGTCGAAGTGGATGTCGCTGATCTGGGCGATGCGGAAGTTCTGGAAGGCGCCGGGGAGATTGGCGACGGCAAGGCTGCGGTTGACGACGCTGAGTTCGTGGCGGGCGAACTCGCCGGAATAGAGCGCCAGGCCGCCGGCGGCGACCAGCGAGGAGCGGATCAGGAAGCCGCGCCGGGTAAGAAGCTTTTGCTGCTGTGCCACAGGGCGATCGGCGACATTTCCGGTCATAGTCCATGATAACGGTTTCGATAACGGTTTCGCAGGGAGGTACGCACGAAGGATGGACGCAGGACGCAGGTTGGGCGAGCCGAGCCGACCACCAGCGCGGATGCCCGCCGCAAGCGGGGTGGGTTGAGTAGAATTGACCGGATGAGTCTGATTTTGCGCAGGAAGCGGGCAGCGGCGGCGGCAAAGGCCGCGGGAGTGGAGTCGCTGCTGGTGACGCACCTGCCGGACGTCCGATGGCTGAGCGGATTTACGGGGTCGAACGCAGCTTTGGTGCTGGACTCCGGCCGGAAGGGGGGGACCGCCGGGCGAGCGGTGCTGTTTACAGACGGCCGCTACACCGCGCAGGCGAAGGCTGAGGCCGCGGGAATGAAGGTGGTGATCGCGCGGAAGTCAGCCGCGATTGCGGCCAGCGAGTGGATGGGCGAAGCCCGCATCCGGCGATGCGGTTTCGACGAGGGCAACACGACCGTGGCGGATCTGGCCAACATGCGCAAGGCGCTGCCTGCCGCGGTGCGGCGGAAGATGTTTGAGCCCGTAGGCTTTCTGGTGGCGAAGCTGCGCTGGGTGAAGGACGCGGAGGAGATCAAGCGCATGCGGGCGGCGGCGGCACTGGGGTGCAGGCTGTTCGAGGGCGCGCTCAAGACCATGCAGCCGGGAATGACGGAAGCCGCGGTGGCGGCGGAGCTGGAGTATGCGGCGCGGCTGGCCGGGGCGGAGGCGATGTCCTTTCCCACGATTGTGGCTAGCTGTCCGCGCAGCGCCCTGCCCCATGGGCGGGCGACCCGGGCGAAGCTGCCGAGGCGGGGATTTGTGACCTTGGATTTTGGCGTGGTGCTGGATGGATACTGCTCCGACATGACGCGGACGGTGCATTTGGGGCAGGCGCGAGCGGGCGAACGCAATGCGTATGATGCGGTTCTGGAGGCCCAGGAGACGGCGGTAGCGGCGGTGCGCGCGGGCGTAACCGCGGGTGAAGTGGACGAGGCAGCGCGGGGTGTGCTGCGCCGGGCCGGACTGGACAAGTGGTTCACCCATTCGACCGGACACGGGGTTGGATTGGAGATTCACGAGGGTCCCAGGCTGGCGGCGAAGCAAACGCAGGCGTTGGAAGCCGGAATGGTGATTACAATTGAACCCGGTATCTATATGCCGGGAAAGTTCGGCGTGCGGATCGAGGACATGGTGCTGGTAACCGCCAAGGGAGGAGAAATCCTGACTCCGAGCACGAAGGCGTGGATCGAGTTGTAAGGACAGTAGAGGGTTTCAGTGAAGAAGAAGCAGAGTGCTGGAGCGCCGGATGGCGCGGGAAGAGTGACGATGGACCAGGAAAAGTTGGAAGAGTTGCGGGAGCTGGTTGATTTTCTGAAGGCGAACGGAATCGCCGAGTTCGACATGGAGCGCGCCGATCTGAAGATGCGGATCAAGTTTGCCGGGGCGGCCGCGGGAATCGATCCCGGGCAACTGGCCGGACTGCTGGCGAGCGCGGGCGGTGGCGGGAGTGTCCCGGGCGCGAGCGCCGCGCCGGCCGCAGCACCCGTGGCCGAAGCAGCGCCGGTGGAGAAATTTCACGAGGTGAAGTCGCCGATTGTGGGCACATTTTACGATTCGCCGTCGCCGGGAGCTCCCATGTTTGTGAAGGTGGGCGACGAAGTTGAGATGGGCCAGGTACTTTGCATCGTCGAAGCCATGAAGCTGATGAACGAGATTGAGAGCGATATCGCCGGCGAAATTGTGAAGCGAATTGCAACGGCGGGCCAGCCGGTGGAGTATGGGCAACCGCTGTTCGCAATCCGGCCGAAGAAATAGACCAAGTCTTTTGGCAAGGAGTCGAATGCTCGGATCGAATTGGCTCTGGAACAGAGTTACCTACAGATGGATCGTCAGCGCGCCGGCGGCCTGCCTCTTTGGGTTTGCTTCAGTACTCATCTGCTTGGTTACTGCATTTTGGTTCGGTGCCATGACGCCCGGCGACTCGGTCAGCATTCGGCAGCAAGTACTGTGGGGGTCTCTTGGAGTCTTCGGCCCGTTAAGCATCATTTTTCTATGGACAGGGATGCGTAGATTTCAAGAGTTCAGAGAGGTTCGAGATCCTGAACTCGTCGGCAGGTCCAAGTTGATCCGATTCCTTCTAAGTATCGGGATTTGGTACGGCGCCATGATCTATTACCTGCTGGTGTACCTACCAGCCAGACGACGTTCAGAGACGGAAAGTCTTGGTGGATATGTTTCGTAAGGTATTGATTGCAAATCGTGGTGAGATTGCGCTGCGGGTAATCTCTGCGTGCCGGGAGATGGGCATCCGCACCGTCGCGGTATACAGCGAGGCGGACCGCAACAGCCTGCACGTGCGCTTTGCCGACGAGGCGATCTGCATCGGGCCGCCGCGCTCGGCGGAGAGCTACCTGAACGTGCCAGCGGTGATCTCGGCGGCGGAGATCGCGGATGTGGACGCGATCCATCCGGGCTATGGGCTGCTGAGCGAGAACGCGAACTTCGCCGAAGTGTGCCGCGCGTCGAATGTAAAGTTCATCGGGCCGCCACCCGAGGTGATGCGGCTGATGGGCGAGAAGTCCACCGCGCGGCAAACCATGAAGAAGGCGGGGGTGCCGATTCTGCCGGGGTCGGACGGAGTGGTCGAGAGCGAAGGCGATGCGCTGGAGTGGGCGAAGAGCGTGGGCTATCCGGTAATTCTGAAGGCGGTGGCCGGAGGCGGCGGGCGCGGCATGCGGATCTGCCGCAATGCCGACGAGTTGCCGGGGCTTTTCCAGCAGGCTTCCAGCGAGGCCGCGGGGGCATTCGGCAACGGCGACCTTTACATGGAGAAGTTCATCGAGCGGCCACGCCACATTGAGTTCCAGGTGCTGGCCGACGAGCACGGAAACGTGCTGACCCTGGGCGAGCGCGAGTGCTCCATCCAGCGCCGGCACCAGAAGCTGATTGAGGAGGCGCCCAGCCTGATGGTGACGCCGAAGATGCGGGCGGACCTGGGCGGGACCATCCAGAAATGCCTGAAGAACATTGGCTACTGGAATGCCGGAACGATCGAGTTCCTGCTGGACGAGGACGGCAAGATTTACTTCATCGAGATGAACACGCGCATCCAGGTGGAGCATTGCGTGACCGAAATGGTGACCGGGATCGACCTGGTGAAGGCGCAACTGCGGATTGCCGCGGGCGAGAAGCTTTCCAGTATCGTCACCGCTCCGGTGGTGATGATAGGGCACGCGATCGAGTGCCGCATCAACGCCGAGCATCCGGAAAAATTCACGCCCAGCGCGGGCAAGATTACGGTGTTCAACGTGCCAGGCGGCAACGGCGTTCGCGTGGACACGGCGCAATATGCTGAGGGCGTGGTGCCGTCGTACTACGACTCGCTGATTGCGAAGCTGATATGCCACGGCAAGGACCGCGAAGAGGCGGTTGCCAGGATGCAGCGGGCGCTCTCGCAGTTTGTGGTGCAGGGGATCCATACGTCGATTCCGCTGCACCAGAGGATCTTTGAGGATGCGGAGTTCCAGGCGGGCAAGTTCGACACGAAATTCCTCGAGCGGTTCTTCGAGCGGCAAGGCAAACCTCCCGAGGTGATCACAGAGGGAGGACATTTCGATCCGAATGAACCGATTCGCGTGGGAGGGAAGATCCACGCATGACGCCGCGGCTGTACGCGATTGCCGACGCAGGAGTACTGGCAGCATGGGGGACTTCGCTGGAGGAATTTGCGCGGGGGCTGCGGGCGGCGGGAGTGAGGCTGGTGCAGTACCGCGATAAGAATGGCTCGCCACAAGAAGTCCTGCGAGCAACGTCGATTCTGTGCGAGGCGCTGTCCGGCAGCGGCGGCTGTCTCATCATGAACGACCGCGCGGACCTCGCTGTCCTCGCCAACTTCGACGGCGTGCACGTGGGCCAGGACGATCTCTCGTTCGAAGACGCCCGCCGCGTCGTCGGCCCTCAAAAGATCGTCGGCGTCTCCACCCACACCGACGAACATGTCCGCGCAGCAGAACAAACCTCCGCCGACTACATCGCCATCGGGCCGGTGTTCGCGACAACAACCAAGGCGGACACGGAGCCGGTGGTGGGGTTGGAAGGAGTGCGGCGGGCGCGGACGCTGACGACCAAGCCGCTGGTGGCGATTGGCGGCATTACCCGGGCAAATGCGCGTAGCGCAATCGAGGCGGGAGCGGATTCGGTCGCGGTGATCTCCGGGCTGCTGGCCGAGGGCGAAAGCGTGGAGCAGGTGGCACGGGACTTTCTGGAGCTTCTGCGGTAGAACAGAGGGAACGTGATTCCGCAAAAGATTAGTACAACCGCAGGTCCTTCGACTCCGCTGCGCGTCGCTCAGGATGACAGCTTTGTGGAGGCGACGGCGGGCGCGCCGCATTTTGTGCGCGGGATGGGGCTGTTCTCCGCGACCGCGATTGTGATGGGCTCGATGATCGGGTCGGGCATCTTCATCGTCTCTGCGGACATGAGCCGGACGGTGGGATCGCCGGCGCTGTTGATCGCGGCCTGGCTGGTGACGGCGGCCATGACCATCACCGGTGCGCTCAGTTATGGCGAGCTGGCCGCGATGATGCCCAAGGCCGGCGGGCAATATATTTATCTGCGCGAGGCGCTGGGGCCGCTATGGGGATTTCTGTATGGGTGGACGCTCTTCCTCGTCATCCAGACCGGAACCATCGCAGCCGTCGGCGTCGCGTTCGGCAAATTCCTCGGCGTCTTCTTCCCCAGCGTCAGCGCGAACCACTGGCTGTGGCACATTGCGCATGTGCCCGCACTTCCCATCGGCCCGATGGTGCTGGGCAACATGGACATCGGCCTGAACACGGCGAACCTGGCGGCGATCATGGTGATTGCTCTGCTGACGCTGCTGAATACCTTTGGCGTGAAGCTGGGCGCCGGCGTGCAGAACGTGTTTACCTCTGCGAAAGTCCTGGCGCTGCTGGCCGTAGTGCTTGTCGGGCTGATTGCAAGAAACGCGGCTGCTCTGGCGGCGAATTTTGGCCCCGGCTGGGAGAACTTCTGGGCGGGCTCGGGCTGGCATACGCTGCACCCGGTGCAGGTGGGGGTGGGCGGGCCGACAGCGCTGGTGGGTATGGTGACAGTGGTCGCGGTGGTGCAGGTGGGCAGCCTGTTCAGTTCGGATGCATGGAACAATGTGACGTTCACGGCAGGGGAGATTGAGAACCCGCGGCGGAATCTGCCGCTGAGCCTGGTGATCGGCACGGGCTCCGTGCTGCTGCTATATGTGCTGTGCAACCTGGCTTACTTGAGCGTGCTGCCGATGGCCGGCTCAGCCGGCGCGACTACGCTGGCCGGCCGCGGAATCCAGTTCGCCGCGCAGGACCGTGTGGCGACGGCGGTGATGGAGTCGGCGTTTGGCGGTATCGGCGCAAAGCTGATGGCCGGCGCGATCCTGGTGTCGACCTTCGGGTGCGTCAACGGAATGCTGCTGGCCGGCGCGCGCGCCCACTATGCAATGAGCCGCGACGGGCTGTTCTTCAAGTCTGTCGGCAAGCTGAGTGCGCGCAGCGGAGTGCCGGTGAATTCGCTGTGGGTGCAATGCGCGTGGACCTGCCTGCTGTGCCTCTCCGGCAGCTATGGGCAGTTGCTGGATTACGTAATCTTCGCCGTGCTGGTGTTCTACATCCTCACGATTGCGGGGCTGTTCGTGCTGCGGCGGACGCGTCCGGATGCGGCGCGGCCGTACCGTGCGATCGGCTATCCGGTGCTGCCTGCAATCTATATCGCGCTGGCGGCGTGGATTTGTGTTGTACTCTTGCGATACAAACCCCAGTACACGTGGCCCGGCCTGATCCTGGTGCTGATCGGCGTGCCGGTGTACCTGGTATGGAAGCGGCTGGACACAGCGATGACGGAACCGGGAACGGAAAGCTAGCGGCAGGGCGGGAGAGCAAAGGACGCATGGCGAATCTATTGTTGCGAAAATCGCTGGACACCATCCGGGGCGAAGCGGCTGAGACCGGCGAGCACACCCTGCGGCGCACCCTGGGCGCGACCAACCTGATTACGCTGGGCATCGGGGCAATCATCGGCACCGGTGTCTTCGTCCTGACGGGTCTGGTGGCTTCGGGCAACTCAGGGCCGGCCGTGGTCTTCACGTTTATCATCGCGGCGGTCTGCTGTGTGTTTGCCGGGCTATGCTATGCGGAGTTTGCGGCGATGATTCCGGTCGCGGGGTCGGCATACACCTATGGATACGCAACGCTAGGCGAGATATTCGCGTGGATCATCGGCTGGGACCTGGTGCTGGAGTACGCGTTCGGCGCGGCGACGGTGTGCTCCGGATGGAGCGGCTACGTGCTGAGCCTGGGACAGGACTTCGGCATCCGCCTGCCGCCGGCGTTGGCGGGGGTGCCCGGATCGACGTTCGTGCTGTTCCAGGGACACTGGGAGTACCTGGGGCGCGTGGCGGCAAAGCTGCATGAACTGGGCATCGACCCGGCGACGCTGCCGCAGAAGCATGGCGTCTTCAACCTGGTGGCGTTTCTGGGGATCATGTTCGCGACCACCGTGCTGATTGTCGGCATCCGCGAATCGGCGAACTTCAACAGCGTCATTGTGATCATCAAGGTCGCGGTACTGCTGGTGTTCATCGGGGTGGGCGGCTACACGCTGCTGCATCATCCGGAGATGCGCGCGGCAAACTGGCATCCATTTGTGCCGCCGAACCTGGGACATTTTGGACAGTTCGGCTGGTCGGGGGTCTGCCGCGGCGCTGCGGTAATTTTCTTTGCGTATATCGGGTTCGATGCGGTGTCCACGGCGGCGCAGGAGTCGAAGAACCCGAAGAAAGACATGCCAATCGGCATCCTGGGGTCGTTGGCGATCTGCACCGTGCTGTACATCCTGGTGGGGCTGGTGCTGACCGGGTTGGTGAACTACAAATTCCTGAATGTGCCGGACTCACTTGCCGTGGGCATGGAGCGGACGGGATTCAGGTGGGGCAGCCTGATGGTGAAGGTCGGCGCGCTGGGCGGACTGACCAGCACCATGATCGTGATGCTGCTGGGGCAAAGCCGCGTGTTCTTCTCCATGTCGAAGGACGGCCTGCTGCCGAAGATGTTCTCGGCTATACATCCGAAGTTCCGCACGCCGTGGATCTCGTCGCTGACGGTGGGGCTGGTTGTGGCGACGTTCGCGTCTCTGATTCCCCTGACCAAGCTGGGTGACATGACGTCGATTGGCACGCTGCTGGCGTTCATTATCGTAAGTGCGGGTGTTTGGGTGCTACGGGTGCGCCAACCGGACCTGCCGCGGCCGTTCCGCGCGCCGTGGATGCCGGTAACGCCGATCCTGGGCATCGTGTTTGCGCTGCTGATGATGTGCAGCCTGCCGAGGGAGACGTGGCTGCGGCTGGTGATCTGGCTGGTCGCCGGCCTGGTGATCTATTTTTCGTACAGCCGCAAGCACAGCAAGGTACAGGCCGCGGCGGAGCGGTCGGCAACTTAGTTTCCGCCTCATCCCTCTTGTGACAGACCCGCCAGGCGATTCCCTTCCCTTCTGCGAAAGCCACAGGCGTTGTGCGATTGATGCCACGTCTATGCGTCGCGTGATAGCATTCGCCAGTCGGCAGAGCAGGCAGGACATCAAGACAATCTTTTTAGAAAGGAGCAGGTCCGCATATGTCCTTATTAAAACGCTGCATCGCTGAAATGTTCGGCACCTTCTGGCTGGTCTTCGGAGGTTGCGGCGCCGCGATATTCGCGGCTGCATATCCCGGGCTCGGCATCGGCTTTGCCGGGGTTGCGCTGGCCTTCGGCCTTACCGTGCTGACCATGGCGTTCGCCATTGGCCATATCTCGGGATGTCACCTGAACCCCGCCATCTCGGTCGGGCTGGTGGTGGCCAAGCGCTTCCCGCTGAAGGAACTCCCGGCCTACGTGGTGGCCCAGTTGGTGGGAGCAATCTTCGCGTCGGGAGCGCTGTTTGAGATCCTGCTGGGCAAGCCTGACTACGTGCTGGGCAACTTCGCCTGCAACGGTTACGGAGCGCATTCGCCGGGCGGCTACTCGCTGGAGTCCTGCTTCATCACCGAGGTCGTCTGCACCGCCTTCTTCCTGATCGTGATTCTCGGGTCGACCGATGAGCGCGCGCCCAAGGGGTTCGCGCCAATCGCCATCGGCCTGGTGCTGACGCTGATTCACCTGATCTCAATTCCGATCACCAACACATCGGTGAACCCGGC
>Ga0182030_10015955_pt1 | contig 14672 bp, 16 predicted proteins | sample 812S3MmetaG_FD_121299 | JGI IMG/M metagenome (GOLD analysis project Ga0182030, IMG submission 121299) | Permafrost microbial communities from Stordalen Mire, Sweden - 812S3M metaG (Illumina Assembly) | ecosystem: Environmental > Terrestrial > Soil > Wetlands > Permafrost | place: Sweden... | reverse complement strand
ATGTTTTAAATAAATTTTTTATTTGTATAAAGATTAAAAAACAAGGTATATATTTTTAAACTCAAGATTATAATTAAACAAGGCTATTCTTGAAATAAAATTATTTAATATTCTCTGTATTTAAAGATATAAAAACGAGTTACTATCTATATGCACTGATTATAAAAGAAGAAATAATAGACAAATTTTCTTAAACAAGCGTTATAACACGTTGATCCCAGCTATCTAGAGGCGGCCAAGGATACTTTTCCCAAGCTGACACATACTGGACAAACATATCCTTTAAATCAAGTCTTCGGTATACCATACTTCCATTAAGTTGCTGAAAGGGTTTTAATATCAGAACGGTTGTACCCATTGCATCTATACGATTTTCACCTCCGTCGAAAAAGACCCAGTCGAAGAGTCGTAGCCGGATCAAATTCTGTCCATTTGGGAAGCATGCTGACTCGGTATCTAGGGTAAGAGTGCTATTTGTAGCCCAATCGAGCGACGAATCGAGATCTGCCTGTGCACCATCCACTCTTATACAAGAGGGATTAGAATTATCTTGCAGCAAGTGGTGATGTGGAAAGGAATCATGCGAGGCTCCAGATATATCCTGGCACCACGCTTTCAGCGAGATACGAGTACAGCCATCTCCGTCTCGCCATCCACTCTCTAACCTCTCCATACTATGGTCAACTAGCAGAGCTCGTTGGTTTTTTGGCCCATATATCCGATCCAGGTGGCTAGGGACAAAGTCCCGATTGTAAATCGGCTCTTTAGCCGGTTTCGGCACCAGCGACGTCCAACTCCAAGATGGACCTTGATTGAAATCAACGCTATGGCCTGAGTTTCTCCACGCAAGCGCTTGTACAGCGTCCTCAAGCCAAATACCATTCAAGTAGCGGTATCCAGTCCGCTCCGAAAACGCGTTGACTAAGCCTCTGATCGCTGGAATTCGGTCTTTATCAAAGGTCAACTGTCGATTCGTGTAGTCGTTGACGTGCATATACCACCATTTGAAGTTATAGTCCAATGTGTTGTTAGAACTTGAAATATGGTGTATCGAATAGCAAACGCGAGGATAGCTCGGACGAGTACTGGTAGGAAACGTTTCGTAAAACTGAGAAGCTCCACACTCCCAGTAGAGATTGTCCCTCTTGTAGAGTAATTTTCGCGCGGATAGAATATTTTCTTGGAGCACCCAACCGCGGCTGCTCAGAGGAGAGGGCGGAGACGATTTGCGGTTAAGGTTCATGATAGGGGGCCAGGATGTTGATATCTTTATTAACAGGACACCTTCTACATATCGCTTCGAGCTGTGGCAAGGCAGAGCAAGATATTCGACAGGTTTCCTTTTCTCCCTCACACTCCTGAAAATACCAGTGCTATCATCCAATGATTCCTCGGCCGCGATATTGAACAACGCGTTTTGGTAGATGTCAGCCATTTTATTTGATTCTGCTTCCCAGTCCTTCGCTGAGTCTTGTAAGATACAGAGCGAGTCGATCCAGAGATAACGACATCCAAGCTTCCGAGTAATCAGTACTGCGTCTCGAAAAGTCTCTGGCAAAGCTGATAATTCTAAGCCTTCGCAATGGCTTGCCATCGTATGTGTTTCCGTTGTGAGTGTTTGGTGGCTGCCCCAGCAGTGGCTAAGAGTGGCCCACGAGCCCTTTTCCCCATGCGAAATATGAAGATGTGGAGGTGTCTCTGCATCTCCAACATGTATCAAACGTGTTGGTAGGGGTGAGAGTCTGTTTGGACATTCATGTTCTTCAAGACACTTTGTAAGCCATTTCGAAGCGGCAGTATAGCATGCATCGGAGCTGGAGTCACTGCTAAGCGGGCGTTTAGGGAACATGTCCCTCAATGGGTCATCTGAAACGTAACCTAAGTGCCGAGCCCAAAAGATCTATTAATAGACGAGGAAGACCTACCGTAAGCAACACAAGTCTCGAGTTCTGCTATTTGAATGCTGTAGACTGCGCTTAGGCTTCTCTTTTTGCTTACATAGAAGCAGAGCTTCTTTGAATTGGAACTAATTTGCAGTGTAATAGGGTAATCTGCTCCTTCCCAAACCGGTCTGGGATCGTGAGACTGATCGCGGTCCTCAACAAGGAACTTCGCAAGTAAGGTCTGGTAATCGGGTAAGGCAGGGTACGGCGACTCGAATTGTGGATAGACTACGGACCAGAGCATCGAGCAGAGCTCACATCCCATGGATGCCGAGCACAGTAAGGCTGCGAGGTTTTCGTGCACAACCTGGCGGTCGGAGTGCGAATAGCCATTGTATGACACGTCGAGATCAGATATGTTATCCTGGCAACTCTTACAGAACATCTCGGCAAGGGAGTTTGGGGGAGAGGAAGGAGAGCATCGTGAGTCAAGTTCCATACATATGTATGAATCAGGCTCCCACTAAGCTCGGCTCTGTTGTTGAAGTGATTGGTGCCCGCAGCCTCGAGAACTTCAATCAATTCAAGACGTGTCAATGATTGCTCTTTTAACGAAAGAGGCAAAGGTTTTAGATCGTATGTCCAGCTCTGTTTCAGTTGAGGTGATACATGTAACGAAAAAGCGTTCATGCGAGTTCAACCTAGACGTGGAATATAGGATATGGGGTACATAGTCTGAGTTTGAGCGCTCTTCAGGTAAGTGCGGGGTATAGAGGGGTAACTTTAGCGATTAAAGTCCCCTGAAACGTAGGGGTAAAGTCCCCGTACTGCTTTGGCGATAGCCACTTATCCTAACTCGTAACACTACTACCAAAAAAATGTCTGGACCGCTCAAAATTTACTACCGGCAGTCTGCATCGAACGAATCATCGTTTCCGGTAGCAAGATGGTGCCAGGAAATTGCTATAAGCCTCCTCAATATCTGCCTAACTGGGAAGTTATGAAAGAATATAAGAGTCAACCATCATTTCCCCTCGTCATTGGTACATCCCATATCCTCACCGCATCTCCATCCCTAGGTATTCGCAAACCAAATTTTCTGTCTCCTCGGATCTTCCCAGACCACCATGGAATAGCCGCTATGCACCAAAGGGTTTTCGAAGTCGTCGTCTATTTTCTTCTTCTTCTCCCCCTTCTCGACCTCGCCATCGACAATAGGATCAAGGCCGGGTCTCGAATATCGCCACTCCTGCCACGTCTCGAAATCATACGTCAAGATATTTCGCTTGGAAGAATGTCTAAGAAGCAAGTCATATCGTCATTTTCCAAGCCGATGTCAAGAACTGAAGGGCTGCGCAAGTGTGGATCCACGTATAGTTTACAGAATATCCACTAAGACCAACTATGCTCGAATAGATGTCGGATTGATTCTTGCAGCCGGATTGCAACTCTAGGCAGCCGTATGAGTTGGTACACACCTTTCCGTCGAAAGGCTTAGCGACTTGGTAAATTGGAGAAGGCTGGCTTTGCAGGCACCCAGTGGCTATCCTATCCCAGAGAAACCGATACATCACACGATGCTCAAGAAGTACGCTAACCTTGTGAATCCCCTATTAATACAGCTACGACTAAGTGCCGAATTGCGTAGTCCTCTGTAATACCCTTGTGAGCACTCAAATGTATGATCAAAAGTAGTGCTCTTGATTGTTCTGGGGGCCTAAAATAAAGGATATTGATAATATTTATCATCAGAGAGATATGAATGTGAGAACTGAACGAGCGTAATAATAGGTCAAACAGGGAGGTAGATCATACGGAAATACGTAGGCCCGCTCACACTTTGCCTAATAGAAGTACCGGAATTCCCCTTGCTCCGTGCAACTTTGCCGATCCTTTGCACTGACGATGTAGAGGTTGAGGATGTTTGAAATGTATTTTTGTCAATCAGGATCTCAAAAAAGGGCTGAGGTTGTTGGTTTTGGAAGTATTGGAAATGTTGGAAAGTTCGAGGCTGTGATTGGTATACGGGTCAGGGAAGGAGCAGATCAATTGGGACTAGTCTCAAATTCAACCCTGTTTGATGATGGACTAACAATGCCTTCGATTCCCAAGGTTGTCTCTCCCTTGATCAGATTTAAGCGTCGGGATACTTCGCCTTGCATTTGAATGCCTTCTTAATCCTCTGGACACCATCGTCCTGTCATATCTTCGCTCTACGATCTTACAAAAGACATCAGATCCGCGATATTGACGACTGCTGCGGTCAAAAGCCATTACTAGCTCAACTTGATCAATTTGTTACTTCAAGTTCGACTGAGGAGGTAAGCAAAAAGTAATTGCCTTCACTTTTACTCTTGCCTCTACAAATTGCGTCCATACCTAGCTTTCGTCACCAAGCGTCTTAGTATTTTCTTTTTTAGAGCGATGAAAGTTTGAGCACGGAAATTTCCGCTGCTCCTGTACCGCGAGATGGCCTTAACCTCGTTGTTAGAACATCTTCCCCTGGAAATAAAGCCGATCGCGGGTCATCGTCAGGAAATTCACAGGGGTCATCTTCCCCTCCAACATCTGGAAGGGATGATCCAGAGGCATCTAAAACTGCGCATAAAAAGGAGAAAGCTCCAGCAGAGGAGCACGAGAACCAATGGAAAGACACGGCGAGTGAAGAGACGGGTCCCTACAAGACCCTGGTATTTATATCATGAATGAATATTTTAACAACTTAGACTTACGTCTCATAGGATCAGCCAGCAGAACCGGAAACAAGAGAAGGCACAGTGGGGAGACTATTGGGCGATCCGAAAATCTGGAACAATAAGAATGCAGCAGAATTACTCAAGACCGAAGGTGTAGAAGCTTTCCTTAAAGAATATGGCCCACCCGAAAGCTTGGAGCCAGAAGAGCCTTTCAGGATGCCAATTCATCCTCCACCGGGATACAAATCCGGGCAGAGAGTTGCTAGACCAAGGGATATTGGTTCAAGTTCGTGAGAGAACCTCCATGAAGACATCATGATGATTTCTTTCAATGGTCTTGGGATCGGGCTTCTGTGATGAAATCTTGGCAAGATCTCTGGGAAAAGGAAAGTAGCAATGCTTAATTTGATAAGGAAGAAACAAGGGGAGTCTTTTCCATGCCGAAGTTCGTGTAGCAATATGTTCAGCCGTCAATTGACTTCTTATACCTATCACATGATAACCATGGAAACGTGACTTCCTTATCGTTTCACAAGCAAAGGTGATATTGGCACACTTGATCAAAGTTGAATTAAGGAGAAAATGAGCGACAAGATTTAAGTCATCACCGTAGAAGTCCAATAAATGAGCTCGCGTACCTACATATCCTCTACATAATCAGTGACGCTACATTACTACTGGGTATTTCGCAGGAATAATCCTAAGTTGATTACGGCCAACTCTATCCTATCGAGGCTCAGGTATCAAAAGATGACTCACAATCTTTCTGTTCATTCCTAAACGCAACTAACGCCAACAACGAAATGCGAGAATGCTAAAGGAAAAAGAGCATGTCTCGATAAATGTTTTCGGTTCTGCCCCTATATCTTGGCGATCGTTCCAAGGTCTGGGGTGCTTCTTCACCGCCCGCCAGATCCGACGTCCTGTCACACCTCGCCAGCGTAACGTGTACTGTAAGATCTTACAATCCTCTTGTTTCCATTGCGACCAATGATTAAAATATGCTCGATGCATCCTACTTGTCAATATGGGTTGACACAGGTCCGTCAAACATAAGATATACGAAAAGAGTCGCCTATGAGACGGGCGTTCCACCTAGCCGCCGCCACTGATGCCCCGCCATTGAAGGGGTGGAATATTGAGATTAGCTCTGAATTCTGTTCGCGGTCTAATTTCAGATTCAATACCAGCCTTCATCATGTCCTTAAGGAGTCAAAACTGGCCGCTTCTGCTCACGACAGGCATTCTGGCGACGGCTGTCGTGGCGGGCTCTATCCAATATCACGGATCCAACTTCCGAATAGCTTGTTCATCATTCAAGCCCACTGACTATATTCCCAATGCCACCGTCACCGTCCAAGAATTCGTGGAAGCTAGAACAAATATCTTCTTTCCAGGCAATGACCCAAGTTGTGCTCGGCCAAACCAGACTGTGTCCGTGGATCTGTGCCGCATTGCTTTAAACATCAGCACTTCGAGCAGATCCAGTGTTATTTTTGAGGGCTGGCTGCCTGAACATTGGACTGGACGTTTCCTCTCAACGGGGAATGGTGGCATTGATGGGTGTGTGAAGTATGAGGACATTAATTATGGTGCCTCGAATGGATTCTCGACCGTTGGCTCAAATAATGGGCATAATGGGACGGGGGGGAGTGCTTTTCTTCATAATGATGATGTGTTGGAAGATTATGTTTGGCGATCGTAAGTGTATTCGTAGCTACAGGGGATTTTCTAACGAACTACAGTCTCCATACAATCACCGAAGCGGGGAAGAATATCACTAACGCTTTTTACTCGTCTCCATCTCAAAAATCTTACTACCTTGGCTGCTCAGGTGGTGGAAGACAAGGTATCAAAGCCGCTGAAATGTTCCCAGACGACTTCGATGGCATTGTTGTTGGTGCACCAGCCATCAATTTCAACAACATGACATCTTGGAGAGCTTCATTCTTTGACAAGACCGGACCAAAGAGCTCTCCTAACTTCATCTCTGCACCTGTTTGGGAGAATTTGATTCACGATGAGGTGCTTCGTCAATGCGATACTATTGATGGTGTTGCAGATGGAATCATTGAGAATCCGGCACTGTGTCATTTCCGTCCTGAGGCATTGATTTGCCCAGATACCAAGTCAACTGAGGGCTGCTTGACCCCTGCCCAAGTTGAGATTGTGAAAGAAGTCTTTAGTCCTTTATATGGATCGAGTGGGGAACTTGTCTTTCCCGCTATGCAACCTGGTAGCGAGGTACTCGCATCTCAAGGTTTGTATGCCGGCACACCTTTCCCATATTCCCTTGTAAGCTTCCCCTCCCCCTCACTCCGTCAACATGAAACTGAAATGACTTAAGGACTGGTTCCACTACGTCGTATATTCGGACCCCTCATTCGACGACTCTGCCTTCAGTGTCGCGGACATCACAGCAGCACAGACACTCAACCCCTTCAACGTCCAAACCTGGCCCTCAAATCTCACCGGTTTTCACGGTAAATTACTGATCTACCATGGCCAGCAAGACAACCAAATAACATCCTTCAATTCGGAACGCTTTTACCACCATCTAGCCCGTGGCTCATCACTTCAATCTCCTCAGCTCGATGACTTTTTACGTTTCTTTAGAATAAGTGGCATGTTTCACTGTAATTCTGGACCAGGCGCTTGGATGATTGGTCAATCGAGCATGGGGGCAACAGGGTTTGAACCGGAGAGTAACGTGTTGGCTGCTATGGTGAGGTGGGTCGAGGAGGGGTTACCGCCTGAGACGATTGAGGGGACGAAGTTTGTGAATGATAGGAAAGAGAGTGGTGTTGAGAGAAAGAGAAGGCATTGCCGGTATCCGTATACAAATACATACGTTGGAGGGGATCCGAGCGTGCCTGACAGTTGGGAATGTTTGGAAGAATCGACTGTGGGACGACCGACGCTATTCACAGGGATAATTGATCGGCCTTGGGACAAATGAATCTTGGGCAATCAGAAAATGTATCCTCTGCCCCAACTCATTATTCGATTTTGAATTGCGGCATTGGAATGTGGCTTCGAGCAACGCTACCCTAGATCTTACGCAAGAAGCACGCCGCAAAGGGGCTTTCTTCCAGCCATGGATATTATGGCCTTTATTTCTCTGAAGAGAAATAAATATTGGAGATAGTTCTGCAAGGGTCGAGAAGAGGCTGACTAGGTATGCACGAATCACAGTGAAGTCACGTGTTAAATGCATTCTTCTGCAATCTTGCTAAGGGCCACGAGTGAAAGGTCTCTGATTAATTAGCTCACTCGTTCTTCATATCAATCGCGCTATTCTCGGGATTCATGACCGCTAGAACTTATCCTCACGCATGAGAAGTCGAAGTAGCCACACTCGTCGTCGTCGCCGTCACCGAAGCCGACGCACCCGGACAAACACACCCATTCGTCCCCGTCGCGGTCGCCAAACTTGTCAACCCGGGCGCACTCGACGTACACGTATTCAACCCCAGCCACGAGCTCACAGTCGTAGTCGGTGCTTCCCCAAGCAGCGTCTCCGCCTTGACCAGCACCGGAATAACCGCCCCAGTATTCAGACCGAAAGCTATGTGGCCGATGACCTGAAGAATGGATGCAATTTCACCTGAGTGGCTGGTGATACTTATATACTCTGCTTCGTCCGTGGAAAAGATATCATCGAGGACGGTCTTCGACCGCGCGTTTTGCGCAGTTTGCGACTCGCCCGTGCATCCCCGCCACAGGATATCAAATTCATTAAATCCCTCCTCGAAGGTATACCCCGGAAACGTAGTACGAATATACGTCTTACTGCTACGACGATCACACGTATGAATGCTGATTCCCTCTCGAAGCAATTCTTTAACTTCGGGGATGAACGGGAAGCGCGGCGGGAGATAGTTTTCCAGTCCCGAGAAGGTGAGGTTTGCGGTTTGGAGACAGCGGGTGAGGGGGCTGGTGTAGTAGGTTTCTGGGGTCGGAATTTTTTGGGTGGTGATGAGGGTTTTCCAGAAGGTGTTGGCGGTGAGCGCTTGTGTGACGCCGTTTGAGGTGAGGGCGGCATCGTCCCAGGAGATGGTGCTGTTGCCGTCTAGTTCGCCCCAGTAGCACTGCGGTGGTCAGCTGATTTTTTGTGAGGTTGTGGGGAGACTTGCGTTCCATGCAGGGGTTCCGTAGTAGGTCTCAGCGGCATTGTGGTAGCCTTCTCCGTGGCGGCCCATGTAGAGGACTTTGTATTGAACAGTTGAACTGCTGTTGTAGTTCAATTGAGCAACCTGGTTCTCGAATCGCTGCCATTGGGTTTTGTTGGCGAGGGATGATCCAAATTTGACATCGGCATCGTAGGTTCTATTGATTAGCCCGAAGTTTGTTTTGGTCTGATGCATGGTTAGATGATACTTTCATAGAAGTTTGGAATAGATTCACATAATCAAATGTTGTCGCATTGGTGGAGTTTAAGTCTTGCAGAAAATACCCCGTGACTGTGGAGTATTTGATATAGGTCGGCTGCTTGAAGACCTTCGCGTCCGCGGTGGAGAGAAGCGTGACAACGGCGACTGAAACAAGAGTCGTGAACAACATGATGGATGAAATGGAAGAAAACGAGAGCAGTAATCCTTTCTGCAAATCAGACAGACCTGACAGGTCTTATATGCTCTGATATATGCATACACGAGCATTGATAGCTCGGGTGCCAGGTTGTTATTTGACAGCGCTCCACGTGCCACGATGTAGCTTCCATATTGAGAGTTATTTCCTGCATGCTGTACCTTTGAAATCCGTATTTTCAATCTAGAAGTGGGGTTTTGTCAATTTGGAAGCTGCTGTAGAACGTGCTTTCCTACGTCACCGCCATCGGCACTATTCGATCGCCAATCGTTCCGACACGTGCTTCGGATATCATAGCCGGTTTTCACCCGTTTTATACCCGCTATAAATTGTATATATAGATGATAAATACAGGAATTCTAGGATATCTAATTATTTAGATACTTCTAGAGTTTTATTCCTGCTAACAATAGTGTTTTTTATTTGTTGATACCTGCCCCGAGCCGCCACTTTACCGGAGCGTCACTTCCTCAGTTTTGCAATTGTGAATACTTAATTCATTTTCTTAAATGGCTAGATCGAGGGATAAAAAACAGGAACTTACAAGGAAATCTCCTCCATCCCAATCAAAAACGCTAAATACCTTCTCCAAAAGAATATGGCTAAGAGTAATATCGTCCTTCGAGTGCGGATGACTAGGCGTCTGATTCACAGATATGATTTGGACTGCGGTATACAGTCATATTCTCCAGGTGGTCCGCACTGATATTTCATCATATAATCTGGCCGTTGTAACACGAGATCTTGCTCTCTAAGATGAAAGAGTAGTGTTGGAGGGCTAGACATCAGATCGCAATCCACAGCTCGTAAAGTAAATATACCAAGCGTAATGTTGAATGCAACCAGTATACTCTCCGCGAACGAAGACCGCAACACGATTCCTGGGAAAGAGGTTGTTAGGTGCGCAGGGAAGTTTCCCTTGCTGTTGACAAGCGTCTCGTTCTCTTTCCCAAGCACCGAGATACCATTCACACAAATCGTTCAATCCGTCGCAGCGTCTCTACCATTGGATGCTTAACTAAGTCCTCATAAAAAACTCCTTATTATTCTTCTCAAACTGCAGTTCCCCAACCTCCGTATCATCTGAAGGCAGTTTCAAAGATAACATTGTGCTTCAAAACCCCACTATGTATCATCCGTCTGGAAGGACTTTGCGAACTCCGCAACGGATGGCGCGATTCCTAAAGATCCTCAACCGCAAGTCCCCGAGCAAACACTCAAACCCCGCATCGCAGTGAGGCTTAAAGGCGTAGGATACGTATCGAGATCTACGAAATGAATGTTGGGAACTTAAGGATCGCCTAGAGTGACATTGTCGATGACTTCTTGCCCTAAAGCGCCCAAAGAAGCGTATCCCGCAATATGATCGAAATCTGTGGGGTTGTAGGCTTTGGACGCGGATGCGTTGTGGAGGTGTGATGATGGGCATTGGGAACTAGAGCAGTTGGTTAAGGGAGCGAAGCATTCGGCCCATTCGAGATCGCTGTGTGCGGTGAATTCCTGGCGCGGGGTACCTATGGATAGAGGAGCGGTGTATGATGGAAGAATGCTGTAGAAATGGGATTTTTATAAAGTTTTTATGGGTTCTTTGAAGCTTGGCCATCGACAGAAGGATTGCATACGTGTATTGGAAGGACACTTGACTTGCCTGGGGTGCTATGATCTGTTGGTGCTGTCGAGTACTCTCGTCATTGTGAGACTCACTCGAGTTTCCAATGAAGACTCTCCATACGGACTTTACGCTAGATAATACCCCAGCTATTAGTCGCTGTTGATATTTCTCATTGCGAACGTGATCCCTGAGGAAGATGTGCTTAAGGTGGGGTGGGCCCTACACTTATTATTATTATTATTATTACAGGGGATATTCGCCAAATTATAGGGTGTGATTAGTTCATTACTGAGTGTCGAAAACCTCGCCATGTCGCCATCGCGTCTCCTATAGCGTTATCATTCTTAGGCTGGAGATGTATATAAGTGATCGTCCCACATGCCGTTCATCATTGTTCCCAAAGAACTGTGATGATTGTCTAATATTACGATGCGCTGTCGAGTTACGTCGCTAAGATACAGCTTGGTCTGGGCAGGCCTAAGCACTCAGCACCCCGCCTTGGACGACTTGGGCCTGAGCACCATTGCCCAGGAACCCAAATGATGCGTTCCATACATAGTTCCAACATTTTTGAAGGACTACCGCGCTAGACTCAAATGCCTCAAGATACTGTGCCAGTTGCGCTGAGTCTTTGAAGGAATAAGGAGGAATTGTTGGCTGCCTAATGTCGTTGGTTCGGTCTTGCTCGTATTCACGTACAAGTAATCGAGAGGTTGGGTTTCGGGCTCTCCGGACGCGATGTTGGAACTCCAAACGCGATGCCTAAGTAGGAATTTCTTATTACCCTCCCTTGATGTTGGACCAATTGCTGACCATGTTCTGCAGTAATACCAGTCTTCTTCATTGCGGAACACAGCCTTTGCGCTTTCGTGTCTGTCAGTTTGCGCAACATTTTGGACGCACCGCCTCCTTGATATCAAGATCTTGAGATTAAGGATTTCGCGAAGCCTCAGGAGCACACAACTCTCCTCATCTCCGGAAATTTCGGCGTTCTGGTTGGAGTGGTGAACAAAACCAGTTCATGCAAGGAACCGATCGGCCAGACCTTCCTTTCGCATCGCTTTCCGCCGAGAATGCCTGTCATCATCAATATTGATCGGCACCTCCTCATCCCCAAGTTTTTATTACCCCACAATCTTCGACCATTCCTGGATGCTGTGCCGTAAGATAAAATCGGATGATATCCCAATTGAACCCAAGCTCCAATAACGACCAGCGGCATCCTCGTACAGCATAAGATTCTCGTCCAGCATATGACCCATTCACATGTGTGTTTGACAGCTCCCTCGGCTTGAGATGTGCTTTTCGAATCAGATTCCCAACGGTGTTAGAAAAGATTTGCAAGCCTCCCCAGTTACCTTGTCCGCAATTGGTAACGCTGCCAATTTCTCACCTTGCACGAACCAATCAAATGATATTAGACGGGCTACGATTGCTTCTTTCGTTGCTGAGGAGATTTTATGTTTCTCCGCACACGCCGTCACCTTGTCCAAGCTCGAAAAATGTGTTTAAATGATGATGGAGACCCCTTCCCCCAACTTCCTCTCACCTTTACAACTCTTCATTCTCGCCGTCCTCGGAAATCTCACGAAACAATCAATTTTTGTCACCGATAAAACATCGCAAATATGAAATTCTCGAGCTCAATCGTAGCTTTTGCCCTGGCTTCTGTCGCAACCGCGCAGAGTGTATGTGATGCATCAGCTGCAGCGATTCCGGCTTGCGGAGTAGGTACCCGATTGTCAATTTCGTGTGACACGACTAATGAGATTTCAGAACTCCTGCATTCTTTCCGCCGGTTCCGCTGTAGGATGCCACTCGACCGACTACGCATGCCAATGTAGCAGCTCTCAATCCGCGGCAATTATGGCAGCTGCGTTGACCTGTGTCGTCAGTGGCTGCGGTGCCCAGACTGCTCTCCAGGTACAAGCTTCTGCCTCGGCTGTCTGCTCGTGCGCTGCTGCCAATGCAGGAGCTCCCACATCTGTCTCTGCTTCAACGACATCCTCGTCCAGTGCTTCGTCAAGCTCCTCTTCCAGCCCGACTGCCTCTGTTACGTCTACATCTTCGTCCAGCAGCTCGAGCTCAACTTCAAGCTCCAGTTCCACCCCCAGCACGACCTCCTCTTCGACTTCAAGCTCCATTGCACCGTCAACCACCTCTAAGCCGTCGACCACTTCTGCCCCATCAACGTCCTCGTCAGCGAGCAGTTCCTCTCCTTCACAAGTGAGCTCTAAGGCAGGACAACCTGCCCTACAACCATGGGTTGGGGGATGTGTTGGCGTCTTAGCAATCTGCGGTGGCTTAGCAGCTGTCTTGTGAGGCACGGATCAGCCTCGAAGCAGTATAGTGGTGGAGATAATGGGAAATCACATATCGGGTTGGAAATCTGTATAGTGTGGGCAGGATGAAAAAAATGTATTGTACAATCAAGTAAGGTTCAATCAGATATAATTCAGATCCCAAAACTCTACTCCGCATTCACTTTTGTCTTGCCTCGCTTGAGGTAAGCGCAATTGAAACGCGCCGCCTCTCCATCCACCTTCTATCACGCCGAGAATGCTATAAACACTAATTGTATCCGATTCTATAATATCCTGCCTCCCAAAAACCAAATCCGAACGAAAGGGAAAAGAGAAACGATGCTTATTCTTTCGTGCAACAGTCTCATATCATCTTTGCAACTGGTGCCTTCCTTGGTACTGGCACATCGATTGTCTGCGCCACTTCTGGCTCTGCCTCATCTGCCTCCTACGCAGTCCCCCTACGCTTCTGACCGCGTTTCGGAGCACGCGCCGCTTCTGGCTCATCTACCTCTGGCTCATCTGCCTCTAGCGTGCTCTTGCGCTTCCGACCACGTTTTCCCTTGCCCTTGATAACATCCTTTGCAGCACGCGCTGCTCGTGCCGCCTCGATGTCCTCAAAGCTTATTACCTTCCCCTTCCCCTTCCCTAGTACGAATGACCTGGTTGATCGGCGAAGTTTAGCTTCGTTATTCAGGCTGGTTAATACCTGGTTTTGATTACTGAGAAGGGCACATTTGGCACGGAGGAAGTCACCTTCAGCAAGGGATACCTGGGCGGCACAAGCGAGCTTCTATATATACCTCTCTAAATGCAGTATGCTCGTCTCATCTGTCATGGTCGCGTGAGGAAGCTATGTTAGCTCCTACCTTAGCACCTTAGATTTAGATCGAGAGCTTTTTTCTCTTCTCTCCTTAGATATCTAGAATACTAATAAACTTGTACTACTTTTTTGATATACCAAATTAAGGGTCTATCAAAGATAAATACTATAAGTATAATATCATCCAAAGTATAAGTATCCTGTTTGATCAGATTATGAAGCAATACTAGATTATCAACTGATACTAGTATTACAGACATTGATAGTACATCGTCTTGATAATATATATTTATCTCTATCTCATTGGCCCTCAAAACAATTGATTGAGTTAGTGGTTTTAATATTATCCTGAAGACTCTATCTGAATTAAACAGAAACAAATCACAGACTATCTATTCAACTCTAATATTTTTTTCTGTAAACGTCTTTTTTTTGCACAACTATATAGAAAAATAAAATACTATTTATTGATTATATTTATACTATCTTGAAATAGTCTTTTAATCTTATTATAATATTTATTCTTTAGATAAATAAATACAATAATATCATAGAATTGTAGTTTATAAGAAATATATTATATAATACTAGTAATATACTATAAATATAATATAAGAAATAATGATAGAAAACTATAATACAGAAGATTAGATATAGTTAAGAAAGTAATAGTTAGTAATTAATATATAATTATATATTATATATATTATAGACTTGTAGATATTCTACTATAGCTAGTCTACTTATATAAGATTTCATAGTTTT